>Ga0209162_1000947_pt1 | contig 30177 bp, 25 predicted proteins | sample YNPNPMetaG_FD_187121 | JGI IMG/M metagenome (GOLD analysis project Ga0209162, IMG submission 187121) | Anoxygenic and chlorotrophic microbial mat microbial communities from Yellowstone National Park, USA - YNP NP MetaG (SPAdes) (version 2) ...
TAGCTTAAGAGCCTGTCCGAAACACCGTACAGGCGACATCCTACCGACGCATAGGGATGCTTCGGTTACGTTTTTCGGACAGGCTCTAAGTATTTGCCCGCGTAAGCAGGTTCATAAACTCCTCCTGACGCCGCTGAATCTCGGCCAGATCAACTGAGCAAAACACCTCGCGTCCTGCCCGCCTCACCTGGACCAGTCGCAGCGCGCGCAGCGGCCGCAGGTGAAAAGAGACCAACGGCTGGCTGATACGCAATTCCCGGGCCAATTCGGAAACAGTCATCTCGCCGCTTCCCAGGGTCACCAGAATGCGCAGGCGCAGCACATCCTTTAGCGCATAGAAGTAGCGCGCCATTTCTCTTAACTCTCCGTCTGATGCCTGTCGTTGGGCCTTAATCACGTCTCCTCCCTGCTTGTGGCCAAAAGAAGCGCCTGATGAAAGCCAATACGAAAAACTGAGGAACAGGGGCTGGCCTGACGAAACCCCGCGTATCTGCGTCAAAAGGTAACTGCCTGCCCACGCCGACTGAGGTCGCTTGCTCTGGGCCTTCGGTCAGCGGTCGGTGCAGGCCGACGCCCGGCAGCGCAGACACCCAGAAAGGCCGATTCCCAACCCGGCAGCAGGTAGCCAGACAGATAACTACGCCAAAGGCATGAAACCACCAACGCAGTTGCAGTCGGAATGGCCCGGTAGAAGTAAATGATTGTTTAATAAACTGCTGTTTATATATTATCACAGAATGTGAGCCAGTCAAGTGCAGCAGGACAACTGCTCGCGGTTGCAGGACAACTGCGAGCAGTTGTCCTGCAACTTTGGGACACACCTATCCCGCCTCCCATAATACGTTACCGCCGCATCTGGACGTTATGCGGCATATGTGTTAAAATAACTGCCGCTGCCGGAAGACACCCCAGTTTCCTGGCCCGCCCAGGCTGATGGAACAGTGGTCACGAATCGCCGGACGATTAAAGCAGCCATTTTCCTGGTGGTCTGCATTGCCACACTACTCTTGAGCCTCTCCACCTGGGGATGGCGGCTGGTGGACTTTCTGGTCTGGAAATGCATGATCGCTTTCAAACTGCCCGTCAAACCGGTAGACGATTACCGGATTGTGGTGGACAAGAGCGAGCATCAGCTCACACTCTACCAGGGGGAAAGGGCGGTGCGTACCTGGCCGGTAGCCATCAGCAGATATGGCACGGCACCCAGACATCGCTACGACGATTTCCTGACACCAGAGGGAGAGTTCCTTATCGCAAGTATGCAATACAGGTCACATTTCGGACCACGTCAGATGCTCCTGGAGACGACTTCCCAGGCGTTGGCTGATTACCGTGCTCACTACGGCGATGAGGCCGCAGCGTTGCTCCAGGAATGGGAGGCCCGGCACGGTCCACTGGACACCATCTGGGAAGTATACGATTACAACGCGGCTCACCCGGGCCGCGAAATATGGCATGATATTCTGATCCACGGCGGAGGCAGCAACCCCGATTGGACACTGGGATGCATCGCTCTGAACGACGAGGATATCCTGGAGCTGTTCGCGCTCCTTCAACGCTCCCGGCACCGGGGCATTGGGGTGCCGGTCGTGATCACGCCCTGACATTTTTGCATTGCGGAGCATGAAAGTGCGTTGTAGCATAAGCATTATACTGGGATTGGGGCTGCTTGTTGCATTGGTATTTGTGTTGCGGGCAGTGGCAGCCCCACCACCTGGCCCGGCCGCTCCCGCAACCGAATCTCCTCATAAAAGCTACGTGTGTGTGCCCAGTCTCATCTGGCGCCACCCGGAACTCTGTCCCCAGTACGGACCAGGCACAACCGCCTACCGCCTCCTCTCCATCCGCCTGCCTGACCCCCTGCCCGAACTGCCGGTACTCCCACTCACCCGCAGCAAAGAAGACGAGGAACTTCTGCCGCATACCTACGCTCACGTGATCACTCTTCCCCTGAACATCTACCGCCACCCGATGGAAGCAGCGATGGGGTTGCCACCTGTGCGCACCATGCTTTCCGGTGACTGGTGGGTGAGTGTGGATGGGATGGTGGAATACGAGGGGCAGCAGTGGTATCAGATCAACGAAGGGGAATTTGTACCGGCAGGCACCCTCGCCTTTGCCAATCCCTCACGTTTCCAGGGCGTCTACCTGACCGGGCAGCCTCAATATCCCTTTGCCTGGGTCAACCGCTGGGTGCAGCCATCGCTCACGCCTCAGGGAGCACTCAACGAAAGCGTCACCCTGAGCCGTTATCAACTCGTCACCATTTTTGCCGAGGAACGGCGCGGTGACGAAATCTGGTATCTGATCGGACCCGACCAATGGGTAGAACAGGAGAACGTCTCTCGCGTGGACGTGGACCCGCCCCCACCAGAGGTCGGGCCGGGGGAGAAATGGATCGAAGTGGACCTGTTTGAGCAAACACTCGCCGCTTATGAAGGCGAAAGAATGGTGTACGCCACGCTGATCTCCAGCGGACGTACAAGCACCGCCACCCCTACCGGCCTGTACCGCCTGTGGGCCAAGCTATGGGAAGGCAAGATGAGCAACCCGGATGTGGAGGATGGAGATCCCGCCTGGTATTTTATCGAAGATGTCCCCTGGACGATGTACTTCCATGGTGGCTATTCGCTCCACGCAGCCTTCTGGCACGACGCTTTCGGCTTCCTGCGCAGCCACGGATGCGTTAACCTGGCACCAAGGGATGCGGAATGGCTCTTCCGCTGGAGCGACCCGTACATACCTGAGGATGTGAAAGTGCTGTACATTGATGAGGGGATGCCAAATACCTGGGTGTGGGTACATTTCTCCTCCCCGTTCGAGCCTTCCCCCACCCCTTCCCCCAACCCCTGACACCGGAGTGGTGGCAGAAAATATGACGAAATCGCTGCGCCGCATGATCTACCTGGTTACTCTGGCCGGCCTCGGTTTGCTCGCCGCGCTCGCCGCCTCCTGCGGGAGCATAAATATTTCCCGGGTCACCCCCACACCGACCCGGACTCCGCGCAGTACTTCCACGCCGACCCCCTCACCCACGCCAACGCCCACGCTCACGCCCACACCGGCCTGGCCGGTATCGGTTTTTATGCCCTATGGCCTGCCACCTGCATTCGCCGAGGCCATCGGCGGCATATTGAGCAACCACACCGACCTGTTCGTTACGGCATCGTCCCCGCAAAGTGCCGACATCGAGCTGAAATTATCACCGGGCCCGGAAGATGATCTCCTCGGTGAGTGGACCTACGCACTTGTGGCTCCCTTCCCCACCCTGACCGACAACGTTGCCTGGCAGGATGTGCTCAGTTGCTGGCAGGGTGTCCCCGCCGGTCCCTTTGCCGGCCATCCACTCCTGATGAGTCCGGATACGGCACTGACGCTGGCTGCTCTGCTGGGAGAGCCAGCTCCCGGCGCGATCGAGCTGCTCCCGGCTGCTGAGCTGCTCCAGCACGCCTGGGATACCCGCCCATCCTGGGGTATCGTGCCCTTTGACCAACTGGAGCCGCGCTGGAAGGTGCTCTACGTGGACGGTATCTCGCCGCTCGACAGGAGGCTGGAAGTAGAACCGTATCCGCTAACCGTGCGTATCGGCGCATCTGGCCTGGAACGCGGAGTGCACAGACTGGGAGAAGAGCTGGGAGGGTACCTGACCAACCGGGATGTCAACAAAATGTCGGTTGTCGTGATGACAGGCGTAACAGCTCTGACCCGCGCCACCGCCATGCGTATGAATCGTAACGGCATCACCTACCCTGCAGAGGACATCCGCCCCTGGTTGCTCGACACGGATATTACCCACATCAGTAACGAGGTCTCCTTCGCCGAAGACTGCCCCCCGCCGGGCAATTACTACACCATGGTCTTCTGCTCCGCCCCTGACTACATACAACTGCTGGAAGACATAGACGTTGACGTGGTCGAGCTGACCGGCAACCATCTGCTGGACTGGGGATTGGAGGCGATGAAGCTGTCGCTCAGAATGTATGAGGAAAGGGGTATCCCTTACTACGGCGGTGGGTGGAATACGAACCAGGCACTGCAGGCGGTTACCATCACTCACGGTGTACATACCTTTGGCTTCCTGGGATGTAATCCGGCCGGCCCTCAGTCCGACTGGGCCACCGACGAGCTGCCCGGCTCTGCTCCGTGCAGCTTTGGCTACGTCGCCGAACAGCTTGGCCCTCAGATTCGCTCGCTGCGTGAGCGGGGGATCATCCCCATCGTCACCCTGCAGTATCTGGAGACCTACAGCTACGAGCCGACCGACCAGCAGCGCCTCGACTTTCGCGCTCTGGCCGAGGCCGGCGCGGCCATCGTCAGCGGTAGCCAGGCACACCAGCCGCAAGGCTTCGACTTCGTCAACGGCGCCTTTATCCACTATGGCCTGGGCAACCTCTTCTTCGACCAGATGCAATCACTCGAGACCCGACAGGAATTCATAGACCGCCACTTTTTCTATGACGGGCGGCATATCAGCACCGAGCTGCTGACGGCGATACTGGAAGATTACTCACGCCCTCGCCCAATGACCCAACAGGAACGCGAGGCGTTACTGAGCACAGTATTCGCAGCGAGTGGCTGGTAGGAGGTGACCGTGGCAGGCACGGAGGATAAAGCTTCGCCGATCGAGTTTGGCTCTATGCCGCTTGACCCCATCTATGGCTGGGGGATCGTATTGGAGCCGGTGGAAACGCTCATAGAGCGCACGATCTGGTTTATCGAGCAACTGGCCCGCCGGGTATATGACGGCGAGGAGTTCGATGACGCCGAGCTGGAACGGCGCTTCCTGGCCTTCTTCGACCAGCTCGTGCAGGAGGGGACTCTCAAACGCCTGCCCGACGCACCACCAGAGATGGGCCGTCAGATCCTGGGACCGCGTCGCTGGTTACGTGCCCAGCGTATCCGCATTAACCGGCTGGTCGATTACTGGCGCAGACAGGAGAGCACAGCCTCCACCGATGCTACAGGAACACTACAAGGAGCTGCCGATGACGGAACAGAGGTATGAACCGAAGATCATAGGTTTTCTCTGCAACTGGTGTAGCTACGCAGGCGCCGATCTGGCAGGTGCAACGCGCCTCAAATATCCCCCGAACCTGAAAATAATCCGCGTCCCCTGCTCCGGACGTGTCTCTCCGGAGCTGGTGATACGCACCTTCCGTGAAGGCGCGGACGGCGTCATGGTACTGGGCTGCCACATCGGCGACTGCCACTATTCCACGGGCAACCACCGCACGGCCCGGCGCATGCCAGTGCTCAAGGCACTGCTGGAGTTCACCGGTATCGAACCGGAGCGGTTTCTGGTGAAATGGGTCTCCTCTTCAGAGGGGGGACTTTTTGCCGAGACGGTGGAGGAGTTCACGGAAAGGCTACGCAACCTGCCACCTTTGGAGGAGTCATTGAAGCAAAACCTCAGCCGCTAGAAGCGCCGTTCAGTTTCACGCCGGCCACCACCGCCTGCCCGAGGGAGATACACCCATCATTGGGCGGCACCAGGGTGTGGACAAGGACGGTAAAACCGGCTTCCTCAAGCAGCGCGACGGTCCTTTCCGTCAATCTCACGTTCTGGAACACTCCACCTGACAGGGCTACCTGGTTCAGCCCAAACTCTTCTCTTAACTGCCCGCATACCCGGCAGATCATCAATGCCAGGCCATTGTGAAACCTGGCAGCGATGACGCCTGGCGGCACGCCGGCCCGCACGTCAGCAACAACAGCCTCGAGACAGGACGCCACATCAATGACCTCTCCCGGCTCAAAGGGATATGCTCCCCACTCTCCATCTTCCGTCACCATCTCCAACTCGATAGCTGCCTGGGCCTCGTAGGTGATCTCCTGCTGCACTCCGGCCAGCGCAGAGACGGCATCGAACAGCCGCCCCACGCTCGAAGTGGGCACGGTGTTGACACCCCGCTCTAACTGGCGGGACAGTACCGCGCGCTCGAAGGCCGAAGCGGCCTTCACAGGGGGCAAATCCTCCTCCCAGGCAATCCCTGCCGCCCACAGGTAAGCCAGTGCAGTGCGATAGGGACGGCGGATGGCAGCGTCCCCTCCAGGAAGCGGCATATACTTCAAATGCGCCACCCGCCGAAAAGTGGCGTAGTCCGCTATCATAAATTCCCCTCCCCAGATGGCTCCATCACTGCCGTAACCGGTCCCGTCGAAGGCCACACCGATAACAGGCTTTGCACCGCTCAGGCCATGCTCGACCATGCAGGAGGCGATATGCGCGTGATGGTGCTGCACCTGAGAGAGGGGAAGTGACATGAGCGCTGCATACTCCCTGGCATAACGGCTGGTCAGGTAGGCAGGATGCATGTCGCAGGCAACGATCTCAGGCCTGATCCGGAAAGTACGCGTCAGTTGCTCAACCATCTGCCCGAGAAAGCGCAGCGTCTCGTAGTTCTCCACATCACCGATGTGCTGGCTGAGAAAGGCGTACCTCTCGCGGGTAAGACAGAAAGTGTTTTTCAATTCCGCTCCTGCGGCCAACACCTGGGGCATCACAAAGGGGAGGTGGACCGGGTATGGAGCATACCCCCTGGAGCGGCGCACCGGCAGCTCCTTACCTGAGCAGGGCAGAATGCGCGTCACGCTGTCATCGCAGCGGGCATAGATGTCCCGGTCGTGTAGCAGAAAGCCGTCCGCCAGCCTGGCAAGCCGCTCCAATGCCTCCTCGTTAGCTACAGCGATTGGCTCCTCGGAGTAGTTGCCGGAGGTCATCACCAGGGCGATCGGAAAAGCCGGGGCCGGCTCCAGCAGAAGGTAATGGAGCGGAGTGTAGGGAAGCATGACACCCAGGTAACGGTTGCCAGGAGCAACCAGCGGGGAGATGGGAGCATCAGCCCGTCGGCGCAGCAGCACGATCGGACGCCGACGCGAGAGGAGCAATACCCGCTCCGCGTCGCTCAGCTCACAATACCGTTCTACGGTCGCCAGGTCAAAGGACATAATGGCAAAAGGTTTGCCCACCCTCCCTTTGCGCTCACGCAGTCTGGTCACCGCCGCGTCGTTTGTCGCATCGCACGCGAGATGAAAGCCGCCCAGTCCTTTCACCGCCACCACTCCACCCTCCTGGACCATTCTCCTGGTGGCCTGGATGGCCTTTTCCCCCTCAAGCTCCATCCCGCCTCCCAGGAACCGCACCCGAGGGCCGCATACCGGGCAGGCATTCGGCTGGGCGTGGAAACGCCGGTTGGCCGGATCATCGTATTCGGCCTGGCAGGCAGCGCACATCCGGAAAGAGGCCATGGTCGTATTGGGCCGGTCATAAGGGATATCGCGGATGATAGTGAACCGGGGACCGCAGTTGGTACAGTTAATGAAAGGATAGCGATAACGCCGATCGCTCCGGTCAAACAATTCCCGCAGGCAATCGTCGCATATGGCTATATCAGGCGAGATAGGTTGAAAGCGATCCGGCTGTGCTTCGGAGTGGCGGATAGTGAATGCGCCGGGTGGTGCGACAGGGGGCGTGATCGGGGTGACGCTCACCTGCTCAATGCGTGCCAGCGGCGGGGCATCCGACCGCAGGCGGGCAACAAACTCCTCCAGCGCGGCAGCGGGGCCCGCAACCTCGATCTCCACACCCGATGAGCTGTTCAACACCCACCCGGAAAGCCCCATCCTGGTGGCCAGGTTGTAGACGAAGGGACGAAACCCCACCCCCTGGACCACACCGCTGACATGGATGCGGCAGGCAGCAAGCGCAGCAGATTCACTCATCGTAACGACTCAGGCGGTAACTTTAGGGGCAAGGCAAGCCCTGCCCGTATACCCTTTTTGATATTGTGGCAAAAGCCGCACGGCAGGCCAGAAAGCCTGCCCCACGTGTCACTTTTGCCCTCATGCCTGTTTGGCCTGTGGCCGGTGGGCGGCCTCTGTCGATCGGGGGCATTGGTGCAGGCCGACGCCCGGCGCAAAGCGCCCAAAGAGGGCGACCCCAGTCAGTGCTGACTGGATACCACTCATCAATCACACCGTGTGTGTCCCAATTCTGTCGGACCTGGCCGCTTTGCAGGACAACTGCTGGCAGTTGTCCTACAACTTTGAGACACACCCATCACACCTCGACATGTTCGCGCGATCCGCTCCACCCTGCCGAATCCTGCTGGAACGGGATCGCACAATAAGCATTGCAGAACTCCCCAACCGTCAAAACATCGGTGGGGATGCAGGGATGAGCCAGCCTGATGGCCAACCGCGTTATCTGGGGCGGTTCGATATGCGCCGCTCGCAAAACCGGGGCATCACGGAAAACCGCCCGAGTCTCGTCATAAGCCAGCAAGCGACCCTCTGCCAACACAATGGTGCGATGGGCAAACTCGCAAACCAGGCGCATATCGTGTGTGATCAGGACAATAGTATGTCCCTCTCTATTCAGCGCCTGAATGGTCTCCATCAGCTCCATCACACTGCGCCAATCCAGGCCGGCCGTTGGCTCGTCGAGCACAAGAACGCGTGGGCGCATCGCGTATACAGAGGCGATACCGATCTTGCGCCGGATGCCAAAGCCCAACACGGCCGGCGGCGCGTCGGCATATCCAAGCAACCCGAAGCGGCTCAGTGCTTCCTCCACCCGCTCCTCCAATTCCCTGCCCCTCAACCCCAGGTTTCGTGGCCCGAAAGCGATCTCCTCCCGCGTTGTGGCACAGAAGATTTGATGGTCGGGGTTTTGAAAAACATAGCCCACACTGCGGGCCAGTTCCTTCACCTGGAATCCCCGCGTGTCCCTCCCGTCCACAACCACCCTGCCTGAACAAGGCTTGAGCAGGCCGTTGAAATGCCTGGCCAGCGTTGTCTTACCGGAGCCATTCTGCCCGACAATAGCCACGAAGTCGCCTTCCTCGATGTCGAGGCTGATGCCCTGGAGGGCCACGATCTCCGGGGTGTAACGATACCACAGATCGCGCACCTGGATAATGCTCCTCCGCTGCTCCTCCTTGCCGGCGCCGCCCCCCACCGCCCGGCTATAAGTCGGACAACCCGTCGCGCAGACCTGTTGTATGGACCTGCTCAATGCCCTCCATGCATCCTCCAGCCGGACAAAGACATAGTGGGTATTGTACCGGGTGTTAAGCCGGACCGCCAGCTCGGTGACCTGGGGCACACTCACACCGATCTCACGCATCAGCTCGACCTGAGCAAAGACCTTCGCCGGAACATCGGCCATAACGACACGCCCCTCATGTAGCACGACTATCCGGTCGGCGAAACGAGCGATCTGCTCCGCCTCTTGCTCCACCAACACAATGGTGATACGCTCACGCCGACGCAGCGTCTCGATCGCGCGGAAAACCTCGAGCTTGCCGACGGGGTCCAGCCCGGAGGTCGGTTCGTCCAACACAAGAACATCCGGTCGCATCGCCAGGATGGCCGCAATGGCCACTCGCTGCTTCTGCCCACCGGAGAGCTGGAACGGGGAACGCGACCGCAGATTCGACATGCCGACCACGTCCAAAGCCCATGCGATCCGCTCTTCTATCTCCGGAACCGGGAGGCCCAGCATCTCCGGTCCGAAGGCCACCTCGTCCTCGACCGTGGTGTTGAAAAACTGGCTGTCGGCATCCTGGAAGACCACTCCAACTCGCGAAGCCAGGCGAGGCACCGGGTGCTCCCGGGTGTTCAGCCCGCCGACGATCACATCTCCTTCGAAGACACCGCCAACAGAATTGGGAATAATACCGTTGAGGGCCATGCATAGCGTGGTCTTGCCCGCACCGGTCCGCCCCATTATGGCGACGAATTCGCCTTTTTCCACCTCCATGCTCACACCACGCAGCACCGGGATGGGAGCACCGGTGGGCGTCAGCGGGGGATATGCATAGTGGAGATTGCGGATAGAAATCTCTATCACGGCGTCAGGAAGCAGTTGCGCCAGTGGAGGTCCACAGCCGTGCCAGCTTGCGGTATTTGACTGCCTCATAGTAAGCCATCAGCAGGCTCAGGCGCAGTCCGTGCAGGCCATCCCGTATCCCTCGCAGCGTGACGAAGCGCCACCAGAAATGGCGCACTGCCTGGGAGTAAGGGGTGTGGAAGTGTGGGCGGACACCTTCACGGAACATGATGGCAGCGTCGAAATCAGAGTAGCGCTCCTGGCGGGTGATGAATTCAGCCAGATTGTCGTAGTTGTAATGGATGAGATGGTTGCGCAGATAACCCACCGGGCCATCTGCCACAGCCACCTCATGGACGGGGCGTTCCCAGTGAGCGTACCCACGCCTGAGCAGCCGGGCCTGGTAATCGGGATACCAGCCCGCGCCTCTGGTGAGCCGACCGAAGATGTAGTTATAGCGCGGCACCCACCAGAGCACTTCCTGCGGTTCTCCTGCGGTCACCGTGCGCACCTCTTCTGCCAGCGCAGGCGTCACCCGTTCATCGGCATCCACGAAGAAAATCCAGTCCGCCTCTACCCGCTCCATGGCGGCGTTATGAAACTGGGCAAAATTCTCGAACGGATGGGAAATCACCTCCGCCCCGGCCACCCTGGCCAGCTCAGCCGTCCGGTCGGCAGTACGACTATCCAAAAAAACCACGCGGCGGTCTGCCCAGCTCAGGGTATCCAGGCAATCCAGGATATTGTGCTCCTCATCGCGTGCAGGCACAATGGCTGTTACATGCACCGGCTGCCCCCCCAGGCACATACGATCTGCTGACAGGCGGCGCGGAATTCCGGGGAGGCTCCTCGCATACGTTGCCGCATGCCCAGGTACAACAGCAGCCGCGCCAGCCCGCGCGTGAGCGGCCCGTGATGCAGTGCATAGAGCCGGGCACGGCTGGTCCACAAATTTACGAAAGAGGACAGGCGCGCCTGCTCGCTGGAGCGGCCGGCGTGGTGTACCACACGTGCCTCCGGCACGCAATAAACGCGCCAGCCCGCTTTATGCATCCGCCAGCACCAATCCACTTCCTCACAGTACATCCAGAAGCCCTCATCCAGCAGCCCTACTCCGGCGATGGTGCGCGAGCGTACCATCAGCGCCGCCCCCAGCGTATGATCAACCGGGAACGGCCTGCCGCCCTCGTACAGACGGCGCGGATAGCGGCCATTGAGCGGGGTATCGTACAGACGGGCCGGGAGGGGGAAGAGATCGAAGGCCAGTTGTACCAGCCCGGGGAAGTGAAAGGCCGCCTGCTGGAAGGAGCCGTCGGCGTACAGCAGCGATGGTCCCACGGCCCCAGCCTCAGGGTGGGCTTCCAGTGCACCAATCAGCGCGCCGGTCGCACCTGGCAGCACCTCGGTATCGGGATTCAGCAGCCACACGTACCGGGGTGGAGCGGGAGCAGAGAGGATGGCGCGCAAAGCGAGATTGTTCGCTCTGACAAAGCCCAGATTTTCCTGGCTGGCGATCAGGTGCACCCCAGGGAACAGCTCCCTGACCATATCAAGTGTGCCGTCGCTGGAGGCATTATCAACCACCCATACCCCGGCCTCGAGTTGCGCAAGTGCAAGATCGTCCATTACAGAGCGGAGACAGGAGGCCAGCAGCTCGCGCACGTTCCAACTGACGATAACGACGCTCAGCTCTCCCATCAGGCACCTACAGGGGGATATTTCCATGTTTCTTGGGAGGATTGGCATCCCTTTTGTTCCGCAACATCTTGAGCGCTTCGATCAGACGCGGGCGGGTCTCCTGTGGTTCGATTACGTCGTCAATATATCCCCGCGCTGCGGCGACGTAGGGGTTGGCGAACTGGGCGCGGTATTCCTGCACCAGCCGCTCCCGCTCCGCCTCCGGGTTCTCAGCCTCGGCGATCTCCTTGCGGAAAATGACGTTCACAGCGCCCTCCGGCCCCATCACTGCGATCTCGGCCGTGGGCCAGGCGTAGGAAATGTCGCCCCGGATATGCTTAGAACTCATCACATCGTAGGCCCCGCCGTAAGCCTTGCGGGTGATGACGGTGACCTTGGGCACGGTCGCCTCACAATAAGCGTAGAGCAGTTTGGCTCCATTGACAATGATGCCCCTGTGTTCCTGGTCCACCCCTGGCAGAAAGCCGGGCACATCCACAAAAGTCACGATCGGGATGTTGAAGGCATCACAGAAGCGCACGAAACGCGCCCCCTTGCGGGAAGAATCAATATCCAGCACCCCGGCCAGCACCAGCGGCTGCTGGGCCACGATGCCCACGGAGAATCCCCCCAGTCTGGCGAACCCGACGATAATATTCTGCGCCCAGTGCTCATGGACTTCCAGGAACTCCCCATTGTCCACCACACGCCGGATAATTTCCTTCATATCATAGGCCCTGGCAGGACTGTCGGGTATAATCGTTTTCAGCGCTTCATCCATGCGGTCTTCCGGGTCAGCGGTGGGGACGAAGGGTGGGTCCTCCATATTGTTCTGCGGGATGTAGCTGAGCAGGCAGCGAATCAGTGAGAGGCAGTGCTCCTCGTTCTCCGCCGCGAAGTGAGCCACGCCGCTTTTCGAGGCATGGGTCATAGCGCCGCCCAGCTCCTCGAAAGTTACCTCCTCGTGAGTGGCAGCCTTGATCACCTCCGGGCCGGTGATGAACATATGGCTGCTCCCCTTTGTCATCAGAATGAAATCGGTCATCGCCGGCGAGTATACCGCGCCCCCGGCACATGGCCCCATAATGGCCGAGATCTGTGGCACCACCCCGGAGGCAAGCACGTTGCGCAGGAAAATATAAGCATACCCGGCCAGGGAGACCACACCCTCCTGGATACGGGCGCCACCGGAGTCATTCAGCCCGATGATCGGAGCGCCGTTTTTCATCGCCAGGTCCATTATTTTGCAAATCTTCTCCGCATGGACCTCGGAAAGGCTGCCGCCAAATACGGTGAAATCCTGAGAGAAAATGTATACCAGCCGACCGTTGATATAGCCCCAACCGGTGACAACAGAGTCGCCCAGGTATTTCTGCTTTTCCACACCGAACCCGGTGGCGCGGTGAGTCACGAACATGTCCAGCTCACGAAATGAGCCAGGGTCCACCAGCTTTTCGATACGTTCACGGGCGGTGAGTTTGCCCCTTTCGTGCTGACGCTCAATACGCTCCTGGCCGCCGCCCAGGCGGGCCTGTTCACGCATACTGCGCAGTTGCGCGATCTTAGGGTCTATGGACATGCTCAGCCTCCATGTCTGCACGTTGTGTGGGACGGTCTGGCAAGACCGTTCAGACGGACAGCAAACTCTGTATCATGACGGGCTGGAAACCTGCTGCAACGGCCGCTTATAACTATATCATAACCTTCTCAAGAGACAAATCAGCTCAAAGGCGGGAACGCCTTTGAACCGCAAAGCATGCAGTGCGGGTTACTCTGGTGCCGTGCGGACCTGCGCGGGTTATGACCCGCACCGCACAGGGTGAGCAGTTACGTTTCAAAACCCCTTGCCCTCTGCGGTTTATCTCGACAGACACCGAGACACAGAATACGTATGCCTGGAGAGGGGAGCAAACCGGCGTGGACCGCGTGCGCTGATACCCGGCACAGAGGATAAAACGGAGCAGGACGGACTGGAACCGGAGATGTCAGAAAGCAGACATCAACCGGTCAGTTGTCCACCATCCCAACTGTCACAGGAAGCCTAACGGCCGCCCTCCAGCTCGGCCATTTTGGCGAACAGGTCAAGAAATTCAGCGTTAGTGCGGGTCTGTTTGAGCAGCCTGAGCAGCTCCTGCATGGCCTGATCCAGCGAGTAACCCGAGGCGATGGACTCCAGGAAACGTTGACGCATCAGCCACACCTTATGGAGCGTCTCTTCGTCGAGCAGCAGCTCTTCCCTGCGCGTGCCGGAACGCTCGATATCGAAGGCCGGGAAGATATGGCGCTCCTGAAGTCTGCGGCTCAGGTGCAGTTCCATATTGCCCGTCCCCTTGAACTCCTCGTAGATCATGTCATCCATGCGACTACCCGTGTCCACCAGGCAGGTCGCGATGATGGTGAGACTTCCCCCCTCCTCGATGTTACGGGCCGCGCCGAAGAAATACTTGGGCGGGTAAAGGGCGGCCGGGTCAAGCCCACCGGAAAGGGTGCGGCCGCTCGGCTGCACCACCAGATTGTATGCCCTGGAGAGGCGGGTGATACTGTCGAGCAGGATCACCACATCCTTTTTGCCCTCCACGAGCCGTTTGGCCCTGGCCAGGGCCAGCTCTGCGACGCTGGCATGGCTCTGCACCGGCTCGTCGAAGGTGGAACTGATGACCTCTGCATCCACCGAACGGTCCATATCAGTAACTTCCTCCGGCCTTTCACCGATGAGCACGACCATCAGGTAGACTTCAGGGTGGTTGGCCGAGATACCGTTGGCTATATGTTTGAGCACGGTGGTTTTGCCGGCCTTGGGCGGTGAGACAATGAGACCACGCTGTCCTTTCCCGATCGGTGCAATCAAACTGAGCAACCGGGTGGTCAGGTTACCCGGGCTGGTCTCCAGGATGAATCTTTCGTCAGGGAAGATAGGGGTACGCGACTCGAAGCTGGGACGCTGCTTGGCGCTTTCCGGATCCATCCCGTTCACCGCCTCTACCCGCAGCAGGCTGTAGTACTTTTCGTTTTCCTTGGGCGGGCGCACCTGTCCCACCACCAGGTCGCCTGAGCGAAGCCCAAAGCGGCGAATCTGCGACTGGGAGACGTAGACGTCATCCGGACCTGGCTTATAGCGATTGCAACGGAGGTACCCTTTGCTTTCATCCACGATGTCCAGCACGCCGCCGCCGAACATCAGGTTCTCTCGCTCCGCCTTGGCGCGCAGCAGTCGGAGAATCAGATCCTCTTTCTTCATCCGACTGTAGCCGGAAATTTCCCACTCTTTGGCCATTTCGCGCAATTCTTGTAGCCTTCTGGCTTCGAGAGTGGCCATAGTAATCTCTTCACTGCTTATTGCTTCCATCATATTCTTACCCTCTCATGCACAAGATAACAGAGTGTCCGGGACATTGCTCCCGGGACTCACTCGCTCTGCTAACGCGATGCGCCTGTCCCCTTACCAGCGCCTCACAATTTATCGGGCTGATCTTGTTGGTGCTGCGGGGAGTGAACACCGCAAGGACGCAGGTGATCGAGTCACAGCTAAGAGCCTATCCGAAAAACCGTACAGGCGGCATCCCTATGCCGCTTATACCGGCGCCCAGGGATGCATCGGTTACGTTTTTCGGATAGGGACTATTGGGTGGCCAAACGCGCAAAAATTCAGGCAAGAACAACATTTCCGCCCCTATCCATTTATCCTTTCTGTGCGCTTGAATACCACTGCCAATAAGGATGTCGCTATCGGGAGTAACTATTCAGCGCTGACTGAAGTCACCCTTCTTGGGCCTGCGGCCGATGGTCGGCCTTCGCCGACCAAGTCTCCAGACGCGCATATAAGGGTTGTCGGCGCAGGCCGACAACCGGCGCGAAGCGCCCGGGGAGGACGATTTCAATCGGCTGAGTAGTTACTATCGGGAAAGCAATAGCCCATACGCCAAGACTGATAAGAACCAAAACGTGAAGAGGGTTGCCGCTCAATAAATAACCGACACTGCCCAGGACCGTAAATACAGCATTGGCAACAAAACACCCGCGAATCGCAAGTTCAATGCGACTTTTGCTCAGAGTTGGCAGAACGAACAGCGCAGCCAATCCCATAAGAGCATACCCAATTGTTTCCAGCGACCAGAAGGCGGTATCGCGCGTAAAATCCATCGTCAACCAGGAATAAAGGTGCGGATTGATTCGCACAACAGTCAGTTGCAGGTAATAGTTCCAAATCAATAAAGCCGCATACACGATAGCAAACGACAGACCAATATGGCTCCAGATCCTTTTCTCTTGAGGAGTGCAACTGTGAATACTGGCCATAAGGATAACAAAGGATAAGGCAAGTAAGATGGAAGCGCCCACCGCAATTAAGCGTGTTGGAGCGCCGTTGGCACCAAGGGCTATGGCGATGTTAAAGGTGAGGATCAATACGGTTGCGAGAATCGCTGACCAGAAGCCAATCCGAAGGGCAGGCTGAGATGCAGCCGAATTTGACACGTGCGTTCTGTCGTCTCCCATATCTTCCGAACCGCTATGCTTCCAACTGCTACGAACAGCGAGTCAATCGAGATACCAGACCCAACGTGTACCGCGTATCTCCCGAATGATATCGGTGGTGGAGAGGATTCCCAGGGGTTTACCCTCGTCGTTGACCACCAGCAGGCGATGGATATTGCTCTCCACCAACTTTTTAGCCGCCTCAGCCACAGTGGCATTTTCGGAGATGCTGATCACACCCGGGGTCATCACGTCCCGTGCCTGAATGGCGCTCAGGTCTTCACCGTAGTGTGCGATCACATCGGTGTGAGTAACCACTCCCAGCGGGAACTCCCCCTCATGCTCAGTGACCATAACGGCATGCACCTCTGTATCGGCCATCACCCGCACCACTTCCTGGAGGGGCGAATCCGGCCGGCAGAGGATCACCCCCTTGTGATAAATATCGCGCACTTTTCGCTCATTACTCATGAAGGTCACTCCATTCAGGTCACAAGCAGCACATAGTAATAGCCGATTACCGCAGCCCACAGGATGCTGTCCACCCGGTCCAGGGCCCCTCCGTGCCCGGGTAGCAGATTGCCACTGTCCTTCACCCCGGCGCTCCGTTTGATCATCGAGACGGCCAGGTCGCCCAGAGGAGCGACTATCGAGATCAGTGTGCCGAGGATCAGGCCGTGGGTTGCATTGATAGCGGCATATGGGCCTGCTCCCAGGCGCCATAATGAGGCCAGGCACGTGGTAAGTAACGCTCCGACGGCAATACCCGCCAGGTACCCTTCCCAGGTCTTGCCGGGGCTGAGTACAGGGGTCAGCTTGTGCCGTCCCCACCTGCTTCCCACGAAGTAGGCACCCGAGTCCGCGAGCATAATCGAGGGGACGGCCGTCAGCGTCCACCACATACCATCATGCAGATTGCGGAGTTCGATCAGGCAGGCCCCGCACACCCCCAGGTAAAGCCCCCCGCTGACAGTCAGCGCCCAATCGGCCACTGGTGAGCCTTCGCGATGAGCCAGTTGCCAGGCCAGTGAAGTCAGGAGGATCAGGGCCAGCCCTGCACTGAGCAGTCCCGGCACCTGGAGATAGGCGTTCAGCAGGAAGAGCCACAGCAATCCCACCCCGAATACCGGAGCAGGACGGAATCCCTGACGGATCACCAACTGGCAGAATTCGATCTCTGCCAGCGTCAAAAGCAGCATCACCAGAGCGAGAAAGGCCAGCCTACCCAGATAGATGCAACCTACGACGACAGGGATCAGAACAATTGCAGTCAGGAGACGGTAACGCAGCACGGATCAGAAGCAGCAGCAACGTTTTTGGAGAATCGCGTGCCTGGCCTGCGCTGGCTACTTAACCTTCAGGCAGACCGTCAGGGATGGATGCATGGCAGGCATCCAATTGTGTGACGGCTCCGGCAGGTCAATCAGGCCTGCGCGTCAGGTACCAGGCCGAAGCGGCGCTGGCGTCGGTTGTACTCCACCAGCGCTTTGTAAAGCTCGTCTTTGTCAAAGTCAGGCCACAGAGTAGGGGTGACGTAGAACTCGGCGTAAGCTCCCTGCCAGATCAGGAAGTTGCTGATCCGCATCTCGCCACTGGTGCGGATGATCAGGTCAGGATCGGATAACTCCGCTGTATAGAGGTAGTTACTGACCAGCTCCTCGTTGACCTGGTCGGCAGGCACTCCGTCGGCGATGATGCGACGTATCGCATCCACGAGTTCGGCCCGACCACCGTAATCGAAGGCGACATTGAGAATCAGGCGTCGGTTATTTTTGGTCAGCTCGATCGCGTCACGGACTTTTTGTTGGAGGCGGGCAGGGAGGCGTTCCAGATGACCAATGTGGCGCAGGCAGACTCCCTCTGCATGCAACTCCGCCAGTTCCCGGTCAATAACCCGCTCCAGAATGGACAGCAGAGCCTGCACCTCGCCGCTGGGGCGGCCCCAGTTTTCGGTCGAGAAAGCGTAGATGGTCAGAATGGGAATCCCGAACTCAACCGCTGCCCGCAGCACACGCCGGAGGTTTTCTGTGCCAGCACGGTGGCCAGCCGTACGTGGCAGCCCTCGGGCCCTGGCCCAGCGGCCATTCCCATCCATTATGATGCCAACATGTTGGGGTATCCGTTCCAGAGGTGGGTATCTTTGCTCATCTTGAGACGAGCGGTTCGGCTGGTTGACCATTAACTTTCCAGGAGTTCCCGCTGTTTACGGCTGCTGATCTCGTCCATCTGCTCGATGTAGCGATCGGTGAGCTCCTGCAACTCGTCCTTGGCGCGGTAGAACTCGTCTTCAGAGATCATCTTTTCCTTCTCGAAATCGCGCAGGGTGTCGAGAGCGTCACGGCGAATATTACGCAGGGCAACTTTGCCCTCCTCCACTCGCTGCCGCACCAGCCTGGCGAGCTCTTGCCGCCGCTCCTCAGTGAGGCGCGGAATGGGGAGGCGAATAATACGGCCGTCGTTGGAGGGGGTAAGCCCCAGTTCCGATTTGAGGATCGCCCGCTCGATGTCATTCAGCGACTTTGGGTCGTAGGGACGGATGGTAAGCAACTGGGGCTCCGGCGCCGAGATGACCGCCAGCCGATTAAGCGGCGTGGGTGTCCCGTAGTACTCGACCATCACCCGCTCCACCAGCGCGGGTGACGCCCGACCGGTACGGATAGCCCGCAGGTCGCTCTCCAGCGCCTCGATCGCCTTCAACATATGCTCTTCCGATTCCTGAAGGAGCTCCTTAATCATCCTTTGCTACCGCGAGATCAGCGTACCGATTGGTTCTCCCAAAACAGCCTGTTCCAGGCTGTGGGGCTGCCACAGGTTGAGTACCAGGATCGGCATATCATTCTCCATGCAGAGCGAAATAGCTGTGGCATCCATAACCCCGATGCGCATCTCAAGAGCCTGCATATAAGTGAGATGATCGAACCTTTCCGCATCGGGATTCTCGTGTGGATCCTCTGCATAGACCCCATCCACCTTGGTGGCCTTGATCAGCAGGTCGGCGTTGATCTCCATAGCCCGCAGCGCAGCGGCTGTATCGGTGGTGAAATATGGATTGCCCGTCCCCCCACCGATGATAACAACACGCCCTTTTTCAAGGTGGCGGATGGCCCTCAGGCGGATGTAGGGCTCGGCCACGGCCCGCATCTCTATAGCGGTCTGTACCCGCGTGGTGACGCCGATGCGCTCCAGCGCGTCGGCCAGGGCCAGAGCATTCATCACTGTGGCGAGCATCCCCATATGGTCTGCTGTGGCACGGTCCATACCATGCGCCAGCCCATCACGTCCACGCCAGATATTGCCCGCTCCCAGCACGATCGCCACCTCAGCTTCCAGGTTGCGCATGGCCACAACCTTGGCGGCGATCTCATCAGCCATGTGAGGGCTGATGCCAAAACCGCCCGGACCGGCCAGGGACTCACCGCCCAGCTTAAGCAGTACCCTTTTGTACTTCGCTACCGCCATCTGTCTGGATCAGCTCTCTTCTCCGAGCTTATAGCGCACAAAGCGGCGCAGCACGATGTTCTCCCCCAGCCTGGCGGCGACATCAGAGATGATGTCACGCACCGTCCTGCCCTCGTCTTTGACAAAGGGCTGTTCCATCAGACACGTTTGCTGGTAAAATTTCTCCATCCGCCCGTCAACTATGCGCTCCACGACCTTTTCGGGCTTCCCCTCTCCCAGAGCCTCAGCGCGATAGATGGCCCGCTCGCGCTCAATGACCTCCGGCGGCACTTCCTCGCGGGTTATGTAGCGAGGCGCGGCGAAGGCGATGTGGAGTGCCAGGTCGTGAGCCAGTTCCTGGAAGTCGGGCGTGCGGGCGACAAAATCGGTTTCGCAGTTCAGCTCCAGCATCACCGCGACACGATTGCCCGGATGTACATAGGCCTCCACACGCCCCTCGGAGGCTTTGCGATCAACACGCCTGGCAGCTTCGGCCAGGCCCTGTTCACGCAGTCTGACAACCGCGCTCTCGAAGTCGCCGCCACAGGCTTCCAATGCTTTACGGCAATCAAGCACACCAGCGCCTGTTGCCTCTCTCAATGCTTTTACCATTTCGGTTGTGATTTCCAACTCTACACTCCCCCTCTGGACTTCACCAGCTGTTCAAGGTGATTTCTTGTAGCCAGGTAACTACCTGCGTGCCGACTAAAGTCGCCCGCCATAGGCCTTCGGCCTGCGCTGACGCCCGGCACAGCGTGCCCAGGAAGGCTGATTTCAAATCAGCGCATGGCGGCAGGCCAATCGGGCAGGTAGTTACGCAGCCAGATTAAAATCGTCCCCCTGGCGCTCCGCACCGGGCATCGGCGCAGGCCCCAAAGGGTGTACGGGCAAGGTCCACCTCATCCCTCCGGTCAGCACTAAAGCCTGCCTCTACTCGTCCCAGGCCTCCTCATCCTCGTACTCGTGGCGCTCTTCATCCTCCGGCTCGTACTCCTCTTCGGCGTATTCACCGTAACCATAGGCCACAAACTCTTCTACCGCCCCACCCTCCTCTTCGAGTTCTCTCAGGCGGGCCAGCGTGGCGGGACTGAGATACTTCTCCTCCTCGGCGCTGACCGCCTCGCCTTCCAGCATCTCTTCCGGTTCGTAAGCCTTGCGCAGGGCTATTCCTTCCAGTACCGCGTCGGCGATCTTCGAGGTGATTAATTTGATCGCCCGGATCGCATCATCATTGGCCGGGATCACATAGTCTATGAGGGAGGGGTCGCAGTTGGTGTCCACGACCGCCACAATCGGAATGCGCAGCTTGTGAGCCTCCGTAACGGCGGTCGCCTCCCGACGTACATCCACCACGTACAGCATGTCCGGGAGTTCGCGCATGGTTCTGATGCCCCCAAGCCGCACGTTGAGCTTCTCGATCTGATGTTCCAGACCCAGGGCCTCCTTTTTAGTCAGCCGCTCGAAGTCGCCCCGGTCGCGTCGGGCTTCCAGGTTCATCAGGTAATCAATACGTTGCCTGATAGTGCGCCAGTTGGTTAAAGTGCCGGCCAGCCAGTGCTGGTTGACATATGGCATGCCACATCTTTGTGCTTCCTGGGCGATGGTATCCTGGGCCTGCCGTTTCGTGCCCACAAAGAGGACGGTCCCACCGGTTGCCACGGTCTCCCGGACCACTTCGTATGCCTGCTCAATCGCAGCGAGGGTCTGTTGCAGGTCAATGATATGCACCCCGTTGCGCTCGGTGAAGATGTAGGGCTTCATCTTCGGATGCCAGCGTCGGGTGCGGTGACCGAAATGCACTCCGGTCTCCAGGAGTGCTTTCATAGAAACTACAGCCATAAAAATACCTCCTTAAGCGTTATTCCCTCCGCCCCCTTCATTCCTTCGAGGGACCGGGGCGGCTGCTTCCCCGGCACAGCCTTTCTGGTCAGGAGGCGTGTGTAATCAGGCAAATCAGCTCTGGTCTTCCCCGGCGCGGGCCGGTCTCCAGACCACGCTACAGCGGTTTCAGATTCAGCAGCGGCTTAGAGCCTGCCCGAAAAACCGTACAAGCGACACCTCTATGCCGCCTGTACCGATGCATAGGGATGCGTCGGTTACGTTTTTCGGACAGGTCTTTAAAAGGATGTACAGACCAGGTGCGCCTGGCACCTGCATTTACCGTCTGAATAGCGTGCAAATTGTACCATAAAGTGAAATTTGAGCAAGCGGGCAACTGCCTGGGGTGTGTCCCAAAGTTGTAGGACAACTGCTCGCAGTTGTCCTACAAAGCGACCGGGTCCGACGAAATTGGAACACGCCCACTGCCTGCCCACGCCGACTGAAGTCGCTCGCTTGGGGCCGCAGGCCGAAGCCCGGCGCCGCAGGCGTCCAGAGAGACCGATTTCCCAATCGGCACACGGCGGCATGCAGCCGGGCGGGTAATTGCGTAAGCGGAGTATTCTCGCAGGAACTGTCAATGCCCTGACAAACATCCAACTGACAGGCCGGGTGCATGGTGCAGGCGGTTGGATTCTCGGGATCGTGAAGCGCAATCCAGAAGTTCAGGGCTTTCAGGCGCTCCCTCGACGCCGGTTGTCAAACGCACGCCAGCTTATCGCCACCTGAGTAAGCGTTGTGAAGCGATGTCCGAAACGGGCGAGGCGATGATATACGCCACCCGGGTGCGTTATGGTCAGACGTCTGGGGCGACAAGCATGGGGAGCAAGCCTGTAGCCGGAATTTTTAGACAAGCTATCAGTCAGTTGCGCGAACAGTAAACCTGTACAGGGGGTAATGTCAACCGGTGCCTGCCAGCCTTTAAGCTGGCCTGATCTTAGCAGTCGCCTCTTGCCCGCTGCTTATCAGTTGGGCAGAATGAACTGCCCGCTACCGCCCTCTGTGCATCTTGAGCGTACGTTCCAGAATCTCTTCCCTTTCGGAAAGGTCGAGTTGCCTGCGTTCAGCCTTCTTTTCGCGCCGCTCCCGCCTTGACTGCTGGGCACGGTGCAGTGCCATCTCCATAGTCGTACGCACAGGTTCCTCGTCCTCCCCAGGATCCTCGTCGGCTTCTTCCTCTTTGATTCCCCTCATGGTCAGATCAATGCGTTTTTTCTGCCTGTCGAGTCTGAGGATACGGACCTCAACCTGGTCGCCGACCTTCACTTTTTCGGAGGGGTGGCGGATATATCCCTCAGACATTTCCCGCACATGCAACAGCCCCGGCCTTTCAGCTCCGATGTCCACGAACACCCCGTATGACTCCATACGTGTGACGACGCCGGTATAAACCTGCTCCTCCTGCAATTCATGCCACTCGACGGCCGGTGGCTCGACCATCGTGAGGCTGATCCGCCCCTTCTTGGGATTAACCTGGGTCACCCACACAGTCACGTTATCACCAGGATGGACCACGTCAGTGACACTGTTGACACGCCTTGGGGCGAGCTGGGAAATGTGGACCACCCCGTCGTATTCCAGGCCGAGGTCTATGACGGCGCCGTAGAGCTGCGTCTCCTTGACCACCCCTTTGAGACACATTTTGGGCTGCAATTCAGTAATTGAGCTGACCTGCGAGTACACTACTGGCATTCTTATTCCCTCAACACAAAGAAAGTGGAAAAGCTAAAGCAAAAGTGGCTAAATCTCCTCCAGCCTGGAGGATTATAGCCCAGAGGCAGTAAAGTGTCAAGCTGCCGTTCCCTCGTAGAATATTCACCGGACGCAATGCGTCCACTCGAGCAGTCGCTTCAGCTTGCAATAATCAGCCAATGCAGTAGACTTAGTTACCCGCCGGATGTCGCGATTGAAACCGGCCTCGTGAGGTGCTGTGCGCCGGGCGCCAGCCTGCGCCGACCGGCACGTCGGCACAGGCTGACTGTTGGCCGCTCCGGTGAGCGTTGCAGGCCGTAGACTGCAGGTGCACCATTAAGAGCCCATTAAGGAGCAAAAGATATGTCAAAGGAAGAATATCCACGCCCCTCTGTGACCGTAGATGTGGTTATGTTTACCCTGTGTCACAACGATCTGCAGGTACTCCTGGTCAGGCGCAAAAACCCGCCCTTCGAGGGCATGTGGGCCATCCCGGGAGGCTTCGTAAACATAGACGAATCGTTGGAAGCAGCAGCTCTGCGCGAGCTGGAGGAAGAGACCGGCCTGCGCGACGTGTATCTGGAACAGCTCCATACCTTCGGTGAAGTGGACCGCGATCCCAGGGGACGTGTGATTACAGTGGCCTACCTGGCCTTGCTGCCGGCCACAGCCGCCGCTCCACGTGCCGGGTCCGATGCTTCTGAAGTACGCTGGTGGCCTATCCACAGCCTGCCTCCCCTGGCCTTCGACCATGCGAAGATACTGGATTACGCCCTCCAAAGGTTGCGTTATAAGCTGGAACACGCCGCAGGTTCTGAACCGCTGCCAGAGACATTTACGCCAGGCGAACTCCAGGCAGCCCGCGAAGCGATCCGGGGTGAGAAGCTGGACGAGCACAATCAAGTCGGGTGAGCGAGGCCACCGGTGAATACTGCACCGGCGAAGGCCGCCCGGCCGTGCTCTGCCGCTTCCGACCGGATGTCGTGGCCGGGCACACAGCGCATTTGAGGATTCCCCCAGGCGCCTGTCAGAAAAACGTGCAGGAGAGCCTCTTATTGCGATCTCACCAGCCGCTCCTGAGATCCGCTGCGTCAATTGCCCCACCGGGCGCTGAGCGTCCCCCGGCTCGGGCTGGTCGTCAGACCGCGTCCGACATTGTCACGACTGGTCACGGCATAGACAACCGCGCGCAATTGTCGTACGGGCCTGAATGCAGGCCTTGACAAATCCTGTAAATCGGTTAAACTTAGCGCCGCACTATGGCTGGTATCATCTTCTCTCTGATCGCACCAGATGCTTTTAAGAAGCCCGGCCGGCAGGTCCGGTTGGCAGTATTTTGCGCAACTGACTGGCCCTATTTGTGATACATGGGCCGGTCTGGTTTTAAAGGCCTGCACTATGAACTCCGCTCGATTAATGTTTTATCCACCTGTAATCAAGTCGCTTAAGCGCTACCACGGACCGGACCCCGGGTCTGGTTAGGTGCGCTTATGCCTGTATGCTTAAGGCGGCTTCCAGGTTCGGGGATTCTGAACTGGAAGCCGTTATTTTTTGCAAAGCCGCACAAGTCGAAAATTTGAGGATGGGAGGACCAAATGCCACTGGACAATTTCTGCATCATTGAGTCCACTTTGAGGGAAGGAGAACAATTCGTAGGTGCAAACTTTACAACTGAACAGAAAATTGAGATCGCCAGGTTGTTGGATGCCTTCGGGGTCGAATGCATTGAGCTGACCTCGCCGCTTGCATCTCCCCAAAGCTTCGAGGATGCCAAAATCATCGCCGGCCTGGGGCTGAAATGCAAGGTGTTGACCCATATACGCTGCCGGATCGAGGATGCGGCGCGCGCGATCGAGACCGGTGTCGACGGAGTGGACATCGTGATCGGCACGTCATCGAAGCTGCGCCAGTTCAGCCACGGGAAGTCCATAGACGAGATCATAGAGATAGCTATCAAGGTCGTGGAATATGTGCGCGACCAGGGGTTGGAAGTACGCTTCAGCACGGAGGACTCTTTCCGCAGCGAGCGAGAGGACTTATTCCGCGTCTACGAAGCTGTGGACAACATCGGCGTGGATAGAGTGGGAATCGCGGATACCGTCGGTGTGGCAGCACCACATCAGGTCTACGAAATCGTCAGCGAGTTGCGTGCGCGGGTAAAGTGTGACATCGAGTTCCATGGGCATAACGATTCAGGCTGTGCCATCGCCAATGCATATGAGGCACTCCGCGCCGGCGCAACCCATGTTGATACCAGTGTGCTTGGCATTGGGGAAAGGAACGGGATCACGCCACTGGGAGGGCTGATCGCGCGTCTATACGCCACCGACCCGGCTTTGGTGAAGAAGTACAATCTGCCACTGTTGGGGAAGCTGGATACAACTGTAGCGCGGATGGTGGGAGTGCACATCCCCTTCAACAACTACATCACCGGAATCACCGCCTTCACACACAAGGCGGGCATCCACGCCAAGGCGATCCTTAATGACCCCACAACATACGAGATTCTCGATCCTCAGGACTTCGGCATGACCCGTTACATCAGCATAGCACACCGTCTGACCGGCTGGAACGCGATTAAAAACCGGGCCGAGCAATTAGGCCTCTGCCTGGACGAAGATGAAATTAAGGAAATCACTGCGCAGATCAAGGCGCTGGCCGACCAGAAGCCTATCTCCCTCGACGATGTGGATGAGATGCTACGCAGCCGCATCAATGGCAGGTTGTATAACCCCAAACAAGAGTAAACAGTGCTAAAAGAGCCAGCCTTGCCGGCATCCAGACACATGCTGGCAAGGCTGGCTCATATACAGATACGTTATCTGTCCGCTCCATACCCGAGCAGCTTGAGCACTATCTCCTCAAGCTCCATAAGATTGCGTACCACAAAGTCTACCCCCTCGTCCGGCTCTGCATCAACCAATATGGTGGTCATTCCTAATTCGCGGGCCGGCTTCAGGTTACGCGCTGAATCCTCCACCATAATGCAGGCAGAGGCCGGGACTCCCAGTTGCGTCAGCATCCGCTCATAAGCATCTCGGTGGAGCTTATTGCACAGCCCGACCTCCTCGATCCCGACCACCCGCTCAAAACAATCCAGCACACCCAATGCCCGCAGGACACGCCAGGCATATTCCGAAGTACCGTTTGTATAGATCACCTTGCGCAACGGGATACGCTTCAGCATTGCGACGAGCGCTTTATCCTCGCCCAGGAATTTCTCCACCGGCACATCGTGGACGTACGATAGATAAGAACGCGCGTCAATGGAGTGTTCGGCGAGCAGCCCGGCCAAGGTGGTACCGTAACGCACGTAGTAATCATGCTGCATGGCGATGGCTTCCTCTCTGGTAAACCCGAACTGATTGATCAGCCATTCCTGTATACGCCGTCCCACTTCCCGCATTAAGCCACTATGGCGAGGATAGATCGTGTCGTCCAGGTCAAAAATGATGACCTGGTAATCCTTCCTGTCATGCATGGTAGTCATCCCTGTATCACGTGTTACGCCAGCACAACCCTTACGTCCACAGCCCAGGCCCCTTCTCCCTGCCGGCCAGCTATCAGGGGATTCAGCTCCACACTGGCTATCTGTGGGAGATCGGTTATGAGACGGGCCACCCGGCACAGCGCCTCGACCACGGCATCCGTATCATGAGACGGACGACCGCGCACACCGGCCAGCAACCGGCCTGCCGCTGTTTCCCCTATCATCTCCCGCGCCTGACTCGCCGTCAGCGGGGCCAGCCGAAAGCTTACATCCCGCAGCAACTCTACGTAAAGCCCCCCGAGACCGAACATCACCACAGGCCCAAACTGGGGATCCCTGTGCGCTCCTGCGATCAGTTCCAGCCCCGGGGGAGCCATTCTCTGAATAAACCCCTGCTCACCCTGACCGATCAGGCGGACAAATGCCCGATGTACCTCCCGGGCATCTGCCAGGCCGAGTGCCACGCCATCCAGGTCAGACTTGTGTATCACGCCAGGGGAAACCCGCTTGAGGGCAACCGGGTAGCCAATACGCTCTGCGAGCCCGATAGCAGTCTGGACATCTGCTGCCATTCCGGAAGGGGGTACCTTTATGCCATACAGGTCTGCCAGCTCTGCGCCTGATTGCGGGTCGAGGACATGATACCCCGGGCGCAGGCTTAAGACAGGTGTCCTTACAACCAGGGGTATACTCTCCTCCTCGGCGGCCTGGCGCGATCTGCTCCGGCCGTACCTGTACAATACGCTCAGGCCGAAGGCGGCACGCTCTGGGGTGATATAATGAGGCACACCATGTGCGTGCAGAGTACGGGCAGCAGCGCGTATGCCGCCTCCACCAGATATGCAGCACACAACCGGTTTCTCCGACCCACCGGCAACCTGTGCTATCGCCAGTGCCACCTCCTGCGGCGGCATAATGGCCTGAGGCACAAAGATCACCAATACGCTGTCCACCTCTGAGGCCGCCAGCAGCACTTCAAGGGCCGCCATGTAATGACTAGGTTGTGGGCCGCCCAGCATATCTACCGGATTCCCTGTCATCGTCCCCGATGGGCACACCCCCCACAGGCGCTGGCAGGTGTCCGAGGAAAGTGTTGCCAGACATAAACCGTTACGGTCGAGGTCATCGGCAGCCAGAGCGGCCGGCCCCCCGGCATTGGTCAGTATCGCCACACGCGGCCCGGCGGGTGGTTTTCTGCAGGCCAGTGCAATGGAAGCGTCCACCAACCCCTCCAGGTCTTCCACCTGTATCATCCCGGTGCTCAGACAGGCAGCACGGAAAGCCTCTTCGCTGCCGGCCAGTGCACCGGTATGAGAGCTTACCGCCTGACTGCCGGACGGGGTGCGTCCTGCTTTGAGCACCACCACAGGCTTGTGAGGTGTGAGCCGCCTGGCTATCTCCACGAAACGGCGTCCATCGGGCAGGCCCTCTATGTAAGCAGCCACAACTCTGGTGTGAGGATCGGCGGCCAGCGACTCAAGCGCATCGGCCATGTCCACATCGGCCTGGTTGCCCAGGCTGATGATCCTGGAGAACCCGACCCCAACCGCGTTGGCCCAATCTATCGTCCCACCACACACTGCACCGGAATGGGACATGAAGCCAATGGCTCCTTTTGCCGGCATGGTGCGGACGAAAGTCGTGTCTATGGGAGCAAAAGTATCTATCACCCCGACACAGTTAGGCCCGATGAAGCGCATCATGTACCGGCGGGCAATCTCTCGCAACTGTGCCTCTCGTTCTTCTCCCGCCGCTCCAAGCTCGCCAAAGCCGGAGGCGATCAAAACGGCAGCCCGTATGCCCCGCCTGCCACAGGCTTCCAGTGCCTCAGCCGTCCGGTCAGCCGCCAGAATTATGATCGCCAGGTCCACAGGATCGGGCACTGTAGCTACTGATTCATAGACCGGCAGTCCCAATATCTCACCCCCTCTGGGATTGACCGGGTACACGGGCCCACAGTAGCCATGGGTGATCAAATTGTGCAACACCCCGTAGCTTAATTTGCAGGGATCGCTGCTGGCCCCTATGACCGCCACGCCACGAGGGTAGAAAAATGTATGCAGGGGATCATTGTTCCTCAAAGAGGCCTCCTTGAATCCGTAAACTCTTCCTGGGGCCAGGGATTTACGTTCGTGGTGCACAGAAGCACAAGGATAAACACGGACCTGAACCCCCAAGGCCCACCTTGCCAATGTGACGTCTGGAGTTATACAAAGAACTAACGCCGCAATACAAGGGGCAGGTAAACGAAGATTCGCCCGCTGTAGTTGCGCATCACTACGGGCAGGTACAGGGCGGATACGGATGCACTGTTCTCGATCCGCAAAGTGTAGTCCGTGTCGACGCCGGTCACCTCTCCCTTATTGGATATCAGGACGTAATGTATGCCGTCGCGCAGAGCGCGCCAGGTCAGACAGGATGAGCGAGGCCAGGCCCCGGGACAGTCATCATTCTCCGCCAATACCATGTACCCATCGGCATCAAAAATTGTGAGGACCGTGTCGGCCCGCTCACGCAAGAAAGATGTGGTAATGGTGTAGGTTTCCCATCTCCTGGCCTGAAATCTGACCCAATCTGTTGGATCGTCACAGAACTGACGAGGCTGAGTTGTCCCAATGGTGATCGCACCGGCCTGAGCAGGAGTGTCGTCATGCTCGTAAATGTCCGGGAGACATAAGCCGGTCTCTATGTCACCAAAGTCTACCTGGTAATCATTGCCTGGTACCACTACCACAGTGACTTCGTTCGGAGTGGTGGAGGAGTAGCCGCTCAGATCGGTTTCCAGGACGGTGTGCGCGCCCGTCACCGCTGTAGAGAAAGCGTAGCGACCGTATCTATCGGTCAGGGTCACGTAACTACCGTCCAGTGTGACGATGACATCACGAATTCCTGGCTCTCCGATGTCACGTACCCCGTCAGCATCAGCGTCATTGAATACCACCCCGTGGATGGAGGCAAAGCTGGAACCGGCACGGGCATTGCCGAAATCCACCTGATAGCCAAAGCCAGGAGCGGTCAGCAGGTTCACCAGCGACGGGGTAGTAGCAAAATAGCCTTCGGGTTCAACTTCGGCGACAGTATGCATGCCATGAACTCTGATACCAAAAGTATAGCTCCCATTGAGATCGGTTGTGGTCGTAACTGCCTGGTCCAACACGATCAGCACACCCGGAAGGCCTGGTTCATCTCTATCCTGCACTCCATCTCCATCGGTATCCTCAAACGTGATCCCGTAAATCGAGGCGAGGCCCATGACGACCGGCGCATCCCCAAAATCCACTCTATAGTTATGCCCGAACGCCACCAATACATTAACGCTGTCGGGAGTGGTGGAGAAGTAGCCGGGGCTATCACCCGGAGATGCGGGGGAGAAAGCTGTCTGCCAGGATGATCCGGGAACGGGATTGCTCTCTGTAACGGCGTGTATGCCCTCTGTGGTGACAGTAAAGGCATAGCGGCCGTATAGATCGGTCGTTGTCGTGATTGCGCTGTCCAGAGTCATGAGCACGCCGGCAATTCCACGCTCGTTTTCATCCTGCACGCCGTCAACATCAACATCCAGAAAGACCGCCCCATAGATTGTAGCCCACCCAAACGGTTCATCGTCGTCCGCGATGACCAGCGTCGCGGAGAAGGGCGCCCCGGGCGTGGCATTAACCGGCCGCGCCAGCTCAAGCACCACCGTCTCATCAGGCTC
>Ga0209162_1000951_pt1 | contig 30142 bp, 25 predicted proteins | sample YNPNPMetaG_FD_187121 | JGI IMG/M metagenome (GOLD analysis project Ga0209162, IMG submission 187121) | Anoxygenic and chlorotrophic microbial mat microbial communities from Yellowstone National Park, USA - YNP NP MetaG (SPAdes) (version 2) ...
AGCAGGAGCACATCAGGCGCGTAACGTTGCACCGCCGCCAGCGCTTCCTGTCCATTCGTCGCTTCGCCAACGACGACCATATCGTCCTGCGCATTCAAGAGCATCTTCAAGCCCGCGCGCAAAACCGAATGATCGTCGGCAAGTAGGATACGAGTTTTGATCATCGAAAATACACGAGGAATGTTAGGCAGGCACAGCTATAAGATTTTGAACGATCACTTTGCGTTCTGTGCCTGACGCAAACATATACTGCGACGCATCCAATATTTCAATGCCAACAATCCGACCATCGGGCGCGTAGTTGATCGCCACATCTTCCGAGAGCCGTTGAGTCGTCACTTGCACGGGACCTTCGATGAATCGGATATACACGGCGTCAACTTGCGAATCGTACGAAATTCTCATTGTGGAATCCTCCTGTTAAAAATAAAATGTGTACACCGTAACAACAATCAGCACATCCGTCTCTTCGGCAACGATGGCTAGGATTTGTTGGATGGCGTACGTTCGACCACCCCACACACGGTTGTACTGAAAATTTTTGCGGAATCCACGCCGTCCTCTTTTCGCTGGCACGACCTCTCCTGTCCGAATTGTTTCAATGACGGCATCTTCGTCCGCGCCGCGCTCCGCCATTTGCTCCAGCGCGTGCTTTGAGAACCGAATAGCTTTCATTTGCGTCCCCGTTTGGGCAAACCTGCACTACCACTATCCACCAATCCGCGAGGAACACGAATCAACACGAAAGGTTTGTTTTGTGTTCATTTGCATCTCGGGTGGATGCTTTTTGGCTCATTGGCCCATTGGCACATTGGCTCATTGAATCGGTATTTCCACGAACACGCTACTCCCCGCGCCCGGCGTGGACTCGATCTGCAACTTGCCGCCGAGGAGTTCCGCGCGCTCGCGCATGCCATGCAAACCGAGTTTGGTCTCTTCATTGGGCGAGTCCAACACCGCGCGCACGTCAAAGCCGCACCCGTCATCTTCAACGATCGCAACGACGCTGCGCGCTTTGCGCTCCACCACGATACTGACATTCTTCGCGCGCGCGTGCTTGGCGATGTTCGTCAGCGATTCTTGAATGATGCGATACAACGCCAGTTCGACTTTGGACGGCAGACGCCCATCGCGGCTGAATCCTGCCATCTGCAAGTCCACGTTCAAGCCAAAGTTGGTGCGATAACTCGCGACGTACCGCTCGAGTGCCGCCGCCAAGCCCAGATCATCGAGCAGCGCGGGGCGCAACTCGCGCGCCATCCGTTTGACCGACTCGAGGGTTTGCGCGGCAATCTCGCGTAACGGCTCGAGACGCGCGCGCACACTCGGCTCGCACGCATCGCTGGCGGCACGCAAGCCGACCATCAGCGACGTAATCGCCTGCCCCGTGTCGTCATGCAGTTCGCGCGCGATGCGCTTGCGCTCCTCTTCCTGCGCGACGATCACCTTGTCGAGCAGTTGTCCACGCACGCGTTCCTTCTCGCGCAAATCGTCCCACAGGCGCGCGTTTTCGATGGCAACGCCGAGTTGTTGCCCGACCGCTTCCAGCAATTTCACTTCGTCCGCGCTCAGCGCGGCGGCGTCTTTACTCGCGACACCCAGCACACCCAGCACGCGATCGTGCGCGAGAATCGGTACGGTAGCGTGCGCCGTGATGGTGCGCGCGTCGCGTAACGGACAACGTTCGGGGAGTGGCGTGACGACCAGCGCTTGTTTTTCGCGCAACGCGGTGGTGCAGGGACAACCGTGGAACGCCGTTGCCACTTCGCGCGCGCCAATTTCCAGCGGCAAGCCGATCCACGTCGTCAGTTGTACCTGGTCGCTTTCGTGATCGAGCAAAAAGACCCAGCCCGCCGGCAAATCGAGCGCGTCGAGCAGCGCGCGCAAGGAACGTTCGAGCGTCTCTGGGAGTGGTGTAGGCGCGTTCACGGCGTTCGCCACGGCGTTCAGCGCGGCGAGTTCGCGATGCCGGCGCAGCATCGCACGTTGCGTCTGATCGAGTTGCGCCGTCATTCGATTGAACGCCAGCGAGAGTTGTCCAATCTCGTCTTCGCCCCACGGCGGCGCCTTTTGCGAGAGATCGCCGCGCGCGACGGCTTGGGTAACCTCGACCAGCGTCAGGATGGGGCGCGTGAGAATGAGCGTGAGCAGATACGCCGCGCCGATGCCCAGCAACGAAACGGCGAGCGTGGTCAAGAGCATCGTGCGTGTCAGTTCATCCACAGCGGCTTGCACACCGCGCTCGGACAAGCCGACGCGCGCGGTGCCGGCGCGCCCATCAAAAATCGGTACGGCGACATCGTGAATGGGACCCTCATCACTCATCAACACGACACTGCGCGCGTGTTCATCGGGTGCGACGGTGTTCAGTTCTGCCAGACGGCGCGGAAAACCTTCCTCGAAGGAATGAACCAGGACGCGCTGTTCACGATCGAGGATGAACGCGTAACGCAAATCGGGATTGTTCTGAAGCGTCTCGTCCAGCAATTCGTGCAGCGCGTAGGTGTTGTTGATGAGAATCAAATCCGTCGAGCGCGCCGCCAGATCGCGCGCCAGCGAGACGCCGCGCGCTTGCAGTTGGGACAGCAACGCGTGCGACATCATCACGCGCACTTGCCACGTCACCCCCAGCCCCAGCACCAACACCAGTGTCAGCACAATGCCCATAATCTTGATGCGCACACTGGGGCGCAAAAGATAGTCGCGCAGGCGTTTCTTCCAATCGGTCAGCACGCGGCACCTCGTTACGGCGCAACACTCACTTGCACGTTGAGCGTGCGCGCCGAATCGTAAATGCGATCCGAAACGACCTCAAAGCGTTCGATCATCAGGTTGCGTAGAATCGCCGCGCCATCGCTCTCACGATCCATCTGTAGCAACAGTTCGCGCAGCGTCTCTTTGAGTTGCGGCGATAATTTGGGGTTGACCACGACGGGTGGAATGCCAAACGCGGGCGAGCGATGAATGACGCGCGTGCGCGCGGCAATCGTCGGATCGCGCGCGACGAAGAACTCGTACACGAGCGAGTCCACGCTGGCGCCGTCCGCCACCTTGTTCGCCACCGCTTTGATCGCGTTGTCGTGACTGTAGGTGAAAAAGACGCGCGCAAAAAATGTTTCGGGCGCTTGTCCCAGCGCACGCACAAGCGCGGTCGGATAGACGCGACCCGTGAGCGACATTGGATCGGTGAAGGCAAAGACCTTGCCGCTCAAGTCCGCCATCGAGGTCGCAGGGCTATCGGCAGGGACGATGAGCAATGAATAGTAAACGGTTTCGCCATTGACGCGCGGCGCAACGAGGAGTTCCATCCCAAAATCGCGTTGCCCTGCCACGTACGCGCTGGTGCAAACGAATCCCATATCCACGTCGCCGCTCTTGATGAGATCGTTGATCTCGGCGTAGGTCTGGCGTTGCACCAACTCGACGCGCCGATTCAGTTTGCGTCCCAGGTACGCGAGCAAATCGCTGTACGATTCGACGTTGCCTTTGGGCGAAATGACAGCCGCGACGGCAACGCGCAGCGGTTGCGTATCGTTGACCGAATAGGTGAGCGCGGTCGCGCGATCCACATCGCTAAAACGGAAATCGGGTGGGCGCGCCGGCGCGCACGCGGTCAGCCCAAGGGCGAGCGACACGATGATCCCGATCCAATGAAATGTCAGACGCATTGGCGATTCCTTGTTCGTTGGTTTGTTGGTTCGTTGGTTCGTTGGTTCGTTGACGCTGGCTATATTTTCGCATCAAACATCGGAATCGTCAACTCCTGGTGACTATCCGGTGCCCCCCCTATTGCATCCTACCGCAACCCGTGTTATAATCTAGCCGAGATTACAATCTATCCCAAGGAGGAAAGAATGGACATTGGCAAGTCATTTACGTACGTCTTTGATGATCCGAATTGGATCATGAAAGTTCTCATCGGTGGCGTGGTTAGTGCCATCCCCATTGTGAACTTTGCGGCGCTTGGTTATATGGTAACCACGCTGAAAAACGTCGCGGACGGACAACCACAACCGTTACCCGAGTGGGGCAATTTTGGCGACCACTTTATGAAGGGTTTGTACGTGTTCGTAGGCGCACTCATCTATGTTGCCCCCATCATCCTGCTCTACTGTTGTATGCTAGCGCTTGGTGCTGTACTCCCCGCCGCTGGCGGTGCGGGCGGTCGCGATGCGGCTAATGCTCTGGCAGGCATCGCGGGTCTCCTGAGTATGTGCCTGAGTTGCCTGATATTTCTCCTGGCTCTTGTCATCGCGGTCACCTTCCCCGCCGCACTCACGCGCTATGCTATCAACAACCAACTCTCAACCTTCTGGGATTTTCGCGGCAACCTGGACCTCGTCCGCGCCAACCTGACCAACTATATCATTGCCCTCCTGATCGCGTGGGTCGCGGGGTTTGTGGCAGGCTTTGGTGTGATTCTGTGCTTCATCGGCATCATCTTTACCTCTTTCTGGGCGCAGCTGGTTAGCGCGCATGTGTTTGGTCAATTCTGGCGAATGAGCCAGGGCGCAGTCGCCGCCTGACCACCACCACACGACTGAATCAGAGTCAATCACAGGGGACAATCTCGCGGGATTGTCCCCTCGTCATTTCTAGGACACCATGCAAACTCGAATCAAAGCAAATACGCGCGCACTTCCCATCCTCGTCGCGCTGCTCATCGCGTTGCAACTGAGTGTGCCCTATCACGGCTGGATGATGCTCCTCGTCGGGCTGGGGGGAGTGTGGCTCATCGCGTTCGTGTGGGCGCGCGCGCTCGCACGCGGTTTGCGCCTGACGCGCGAATTGCGTTTCGGCTGGGCGCAGGTCGGCGATCAGCTGGAAGAACGTTTTACCTTGCGTAACACCAGTTGGCTGCCCGCCATCTGGGTCGAAATTGAAGATCGCTCCACCTTGCCCGGTCACAACGCCAGTTGGGTGACTGGCGTGGATGCCGATTCGGAAAATCGGTGGAGCATCAAGAGTGTGTGCACGCGACGCGGCGCGTACACCCTGGGACCAACCACGCTCATCACCAGCGATCCGTTCGGGCTGTACACCGTGACGCTACACAATCCCGCGACGGCGAATATGATGGTGATGCCACCGCTCGTACCTCTGCCACGCATCGAGATTGCACCGGGCGGTCGCGCGGGTGAAGGCAAACGTCATACCGATTCGTTCGAGCGCGCGCTCAGCGCGAAAGGTGTCCGCGAGTATGCACCTGGCGATAGCCTGAACACGATTCACTGGCGCACCAGCGCGCATCACGACGCACTCCTGGTGCGACTGTTCGATAGCACGCCCACCTCCGATTGGTGGATTGTGCTCGATGTGAATCAGCACGTTCAAGGGGGTGAAGGAGAAAACTCGACGCTGGAGCATGGCATCATTCTCGCCGCGTCGTTAGCGGATCGTGGTTTGCGGGCAGGACGCGCGGTTGGACTGGCGCTATTCACGCACACGCTCGTCTGGTTGCCGCCTCAGGCAGGCGAAACGCGGCGCTGGGAAATTTTGCGCGCGCTCGCGCTGGCTTCGCCGGGAACACAATCGCTGGCAACCGCCCTCGCGCAGACGCAGCGCGCGTTCAAGCAACGCACTTGTCTCATCATCATCACACCGGACACGCGCACCGATTGGATCGCCCAACTGATGCCGCTACGTGGGCGCGGCATCGTTCCCACAGTGCTGCTATTCGATCCGCGTTCGTTTGGCGGAGCGCGCGATGCGCGCGGCGCGCTCGCGCTTTTGGCAGAATTGGACATTGCACGATACGTGATTCCGCGCGAAATACTGAATCGTCCCGAAGCGCGCCCCGGCACGCGCGGGCATCTGGACTGGCAGGTGACGCCCCTGGGGCGCGCATTGCCGCGTCAACGTACGCCCGAAGCCGCGTGGAAAAAGCTGGAGTAGTTCAGATGCTCGACGTGCTCCTCTGGCTGGCTCGCAAAATCGGAACGCGCACTCTGTTCACCCTCGCGCTCCTTGTGACCGCGTTCGGTGGATTCGCCCTCGCGCTCTCCAGACTTGTGCGCGGCTTGGAGTTGAGTCTGGCACTGACCATCGTCCTCCTTGGGCTAGGAGTGGGTTGGCTACTCGCCAGATCACCTTTGCCCGCTAGCATCGCCAGCATCATCGCAGGAATCGTCGGGGGCGAAGTGATTGTGGTGCGCGTGGGACAACTGGGTGAGAAACTGTTGATGCTCGCGCGCGCCGCGTTCGATGCGACGACGCGCCTCGTGACGTGGCAATTCGACGTGGCGCACGGGCGCGCCGTCTTCGATGCGTTCACCGAGTTGCTGAGCGCGCTCGTCACCTTGTTCCAGCGCACGCGCGAATGGTGGAGCGCGGTCGCCAGTGGCATTCCCGCATTCGATCCGGTGGCAGTCGCGCTCACGTGGAGTTTCGTCGTGTGGGGATGCACGGTCTGGGCAATGTGGTCACTGGTGCGTCGGCATCAAGCGTTCGATGCCTTGTTGCCCGCTCTTGCTTTGCTCGCGACGATGCTCGCTTACACCAGCGCTGATTCGGCGTACCTCGCGCCACTGGTCGCGGCAACGTTGATGCTAATGCCGCTCGCGACTCTGCGCGCGCACGAACAGCGCTGGCGGCGCGCCCAGCGCGATGTTGCTGAAACCATCGCGTCCGATGTCGCGCTGGTGACGATTCCGCTGGTGGCAGGTCTGGTCGTGCTGGCTTATGCCACTCCCTCGCTTTCGATTCAACGCATCGTGCGTGCGGTGCAAGAACGACTCGAAGCGCCAGCGCAAGAGGTGCCGCGCTGGGGAGATTCCTTCGGTTTGATTCCCCAACCCGCGCCAACGCAAACGATTTTCGATGTGCTGCGCGCGCCGGGCTTGCCGCGCCGACACTTGATTGGCGCAGGGCACGAATTGTCCGAACGGGTCGCACTCGTTGTGACGACGAACGACATCGTTTCAGACGAAGAGACGCCGCCGCGATACTATTGGCGCGGAAGCACGTACGATCGCTACACGGGACGTGGTTGGACGACGAGCGCGACGGACATTGTGGATTATCGCGCCGGCGAATCGGTGAGCACTGAAACGTATCGCGCGCAGCGCACCGTCATCCAGGAGGTGGAATGGTTCGGCGCGCCGGGTTTGATTTACGCGGCAGGCACACTCGTTCGCGCGAATCACGCGATTCGCGTCGCGTGGCGTTCACCCGAAGATGCCTTCAGCGCGAGCATCGCTACCTCAACGTATCGTGTCGAGTCGCGTGTCTCGTTCGCCGGCGAAGACGAATTGCGCGCGAGCGGTACGAATTATCCAGCGTGGGTGCGCGAACGTTACCTTGCATTGCCCGATCACATTCCTGAACGGGTGTTGACACGCGCGCGCGATTTGACCGCAACTGCGCCAACGCCGTACGAGCGCGCGCGAGCGCTGGAAAACTATCTGCGCAAATTTCCGTACACACTCGATGTCCCCGCACCGCCGCCGAATCGAGATGTGGTAGATTACTTTTTGTTCGATCTCCAGCGTGGTTATTGCGACTATTACGCGACCGCCTTTGTGGTGCTGGCGCGCGCGGCGGGCTTGCCTGCGCGACTTGTCGTGGGATACGCGTCGGGCACGTACGATGTCACGCAGGGCAAATTCATCGTCACCGAAGCCGAAGCGCATTCGTGGGCTGAAGTTTATTTTCCGACTTTGGGCTGGATCGAATTTGAACCTACGGCGAATCGTGCTCCGTTGCTACGGTCCCCAGAAACTCCGCCAGAGGAGATCAACGCGCATAGCGAAACACGCGAGGAAACATCGGAGAGGTGGAGGGCGTTCGATACGCCACTCTGGTTGTGGGTACTGCTGGGCGCGCTGAGTGTGATGCTGGGCACACTCGCGCTGCTGCTCGCCGACTGGACGCGCTTGTACATACTCGCCCCAACACGCGCCATCACCATCATCTTTGGACGTCTGGTATGGTCAGCGCGCGTGCTGGGTGTGCCGGTGCACGCGTCACACACTCCGCACGAAATCGGTGCACTGTTGAGTGCACATCTCATTGCGCGCGAGGAAAACGCGCGTGCCAGCGTTGCCGCGCGCGTCCAGCGACTCACCGCGCTCTACGTGCAAGCGACGTACAGTGCACATCCCCTCACTGCGCGCGAGCGCGCCGAGGCGTTACGCACGTGGCGCGCGCTGGCATGGCGACTGGGGTTAGCGGGCATGGCGGCGATGCTTCACCCTATTGTGCGCTTGCATCCCCTCGCAACCGCAAACGTTGCACGCGTCGCGCGCTGAGCATTGTCCACAACCATACGAGCGCGAGAAAAATCCGTTGACCGATGCCGCCAATGTGGAGTTGCAAATGGTTCACAATGACGAGCACAACCAGCGCGAACCAACTGGCGAGAGCAAAGCCGTACAGCATCTCGCCGCGCCGCGACAACAACAGCGCGGCAGAAACCAGACACGGCGCAGCGTAGTAACTGGCAATGGTGTGGATGAAACCAACAATGGTAACGGGCAGACATGATGCCGTCACATCGGTTGGAAAGATGCTCGCGATGAAGAACGATGCGCCAGCATTCCACAACAGCGCAATCCCCACGCGGGAGACATCGAGGACGCGAGACAAGGCATGGGCAAGCGCCATCACACTCAGCGCGAACGCGGCAATCGCGCTGGCCATCCATGCTCCCAGCGCGCCGACCGCGTAATAACTCAACGGATCACTGATGATGTCATACTCGCGATTGAGCCAGTGCAGAATCCCAACGACTCCGCTGGCATACAACGCGCTGAGGATGGAGAGGCGCGCCGCGCGATTGATTTTTGGTACGTTCGCTTGGTTAGACACGTCAGACCTTGAGCAGCGGCTTGAGCGTTCTGTACGTTTCCGCCGCTGCACGCTTGACATCGGGCTTGGGTAAAATCTCCGCGCTCACCCAGCCCGCGTAATTCATCGTGCGGAGCGTCGCGAGGATGCTGGCAAAGTCGGTGTGCCCCGCCCCCGGATACCACCGATTCGAATCGGCAAGGTGGACGTGGAACAGACGCGCGTCACACGCGCGCAAACTCTCCTCGATGCGTGGCTCTTCGATGTTTGCGTGAAACGTATCGAACAGGATGCCTACATTGTCCGCGCCGATTTCTTGCAGCAATGCGAGTGCATCAGCGACCGTGTTCACCCAATCGGTTTCATAGCGATTGATCGGCTCAATGGCAAGACGAATCCCGCGCGCGCGCGCCTGACGCGCGAGAGTCGTGATGGCATCCACCATCCACGCGTACGCCTGCTTGCGCTCGACTCCGGGAGATGTCTTGCCGCCGCGAATCAATCCGACGATGACAATCGGTGGTGGCTCGAAGCGAGCGGCAAGGTCAAGGTGTGTTTCAAGCCTTGCCAGCGCACGCGCGCGTATCGTGGGGTCAGGATCGGTGAACGAGAGTTGCTCTTCGACAAACACCTGTCCCGTGCCAATCGCGGGCACCGTCAAGCGATACACCCCCAGGATGCGCCAAAGATTCGTCACATCGAGTTGGTCTGGCTCGCGCACCCCCAGTTCGATTCCGTCATAGCCGAGTTGTGCGAGGTATGCCGCGCTCTCCTCAAAGTTCGGATCGAACGTGATAGCCTGAAATCGCGTGGGTTGTGTTGAAAGCGTGAAGGCAAGTTTCATAGGAATTCAATAAGCCAATGAGCCAATGAACCAATGAGCCAATGAGCCAAATAGGCAAATGTTTTGTATCTACTCAGCCATCATGTCATTGCGAGCGTTTTTTGCGAAGCAATCCCCAAATTTGTAGTGTGGAGATTGCTTCGTCGGCACAAAACGCCTCTTCGCAATGACAGGGTGAGTAGTCACAATGTTTTGGCTCATTGGTAAATTGGGTAATTGGCTCATTGAGCGCAGCGCCTGGGTTACACTAGCGTGTCCTGTCCGAGGCGCGGTAGCGCGTACACCGGTCGCCAGCCCGGACTCATCGGCTCTTTGAGGAAGGGTTCCATTTCCTCTTTTGTTCGCAGCGTCACTTCTTCAACGGGTGGTACTTTGCCCGGGGGAAATGCCGCCAGGATTTCATCGTTGACGAGCGTGAGATAACGCAGAATCGCTGCCAGCGGACGCAATGCTTTGCGTGGATCGGCGTGGCGCGCTTTGCCGACAACACCTTCAGGTGTGCCCGCGATTTCAATCGGAAAATGTCCTTCGCCTTCAGACCAACGATGCGGTCGTCCAAACGGATCTACCGATTTGTCAAAGTGACCATCGGGCAGATACGCGCGCGGCTCGGTATCCACCGCTCGGGACATATCCACCATCGCGGGGAACAGGTAGAGCGCGAGCGATGTTTCCGATTCGTCGGCGTGGACAAAGTGGGTGTCCCAGTCACCACCGCGTTCTCTGGTGCGGAACATTTCGCGCACGGCGCGATGCCAATCGAGCACGCGGAAAATGCCGGGCAACTGAAAGCGTTTTTGAAATTCTTGAATCGCCGATTCGAGCACCCACAATTGTCCATGATTGTTGACGATGATTTGCTTGCGGAATCCATCGTTCCACAAACCGAGCATCACGTCAATCAGTAGTTCGCGCACAACCGTTTCGCGCACGATGATGGTGCCGGGCATTCCGACGTGATGGTACGGATGCGCGCCATAGTTCAGAGGTGGCAGTGCCAGATTGACGTGACCCTCGCGATGCCTGGCTGTGTAACGGCGTACGCCTTCGCAGATCATCGAAACGAAGAGCGTATCGGTCGCGCTGGGCAAGTGGTCGCCGTGCAGTTCGGTGCAACCGACAGGAATGAAAACAATGTCGTTCTTGCGCCGATTCTCGACGACTTGCCAGCGTGGCGTGGTCTGGATGTACGCGCCGGGCTTGCCCCATTCGACGCCAGAGGCGGGAAAACCGTACTCGGCGAGAACGGCTTGAAGTTGCTCCTCGTTCATTTCCCAGATTTCTTTTTTCATTCGCCCGACAGCGTTATCCTCAAACCACAAATCGGGTTGATCGGTAGCAAGTAAGCCTTTTGGGACTGTGGTTACGTTAGACATTGGTATCTCCTTGAATTGGGTTTCAGGTTAGGTGGTTTAAGTTTCAGGTTGAACGGTTGGCATCTTTCCCTCTCATCAAAACCTGCAACTTGCAACCTGCAACCTGTAACTCCGAAACTATCCCAACAACACGCGCTTTGCCTTCGCATACGCTTCTCGCGCCACAGCGAGTGGTTCGCGCGCCCAGTACTCGGGTCGGAAAATTTCGACGGAGGCGACACCCTCGTAGCCGATAGCGCGCACCGCCGCAATGATGTCGCGGAGGGGAATCACACCATCGCCGGGAAAGAGACGATGCGCATCGGTGATGTGCTCCCTGGGAACTGGCTCCACGTCGTTGATGTGAAACACAGCCAGTTGGCGCGCGTCGAGCGCGTAAAGCGAGTCTATTGTCGAACCGCCGGCGTAAAAATGGCACGTGTCAATCACCATCCCCACCGTCGGCAGGTTGACACGCTGGACAATCTCCCACGCCTGCGCGACAGTTCGCACCGAGCACCAGGGAAAGCCCAGAAACTCAAAGGCGAGACTCACCCCGCGCGGCGCGCTGATGTCATTCATCGCGCGCAAGATGGCGACGGTTTCATCGCGAATGTGCGACCACGTCGCGTCCGCTGGTGCGGGACCGGGCACGACGATAATCCAGGGGCAATCGAGCGCGTGGCACCACTCGCTTATCTCCCGCGTGCGCGCGAGTACATCGGCGCGCGGGGCAGCATCGCGCGCGTTAATCTGTTCGATGGAATTGATGGCGTGCGCTTTTAGTTTTACTGCCTCCAACAGCTGGCGCGCCTCGCCGAGAGTGTGGGATTGCAGGTACGCGTCCAACTTGCGCGCCGTAATCTCCAGCACCGCAAAGCCCGCCGTACTCGCAATGTGCACATCGGTTTCAAACGGGCTGGTCATTGTCGTTGCGCCATTGTAGCCGAGTTGCATCCTAGGTCTCCGAGTAAATCAAAACTTTATCGCGAGGAATCGCCAGCCGTACGTGCTGGGTCTCCAAACGCGCTGGACAATCCACAAGAATCGTATTGCCTGCCACGTTGACAAAGTGCCGATACACTGCGCCAAAGAAAAAGGCTTCCAGCACCTCGCCTTCAATCACCACTCGATCGTTCACCTGCACGTCCGTCGTCACCGGTTCGACTTCATCAGCTTTGAACACGACCGTCACAGCATGCCCGGGCACGCCTGCATAGGGAATGTGTGTCCCCGCCACTCGAACCGCCTTGCCATCTTCGGCGACCTCACCGCGCAACACGTTGCTCACACCTAAAAATTCCGCAACAAACGCGGTGCCAGGTCGGCGATAGATTTCCTCCGGTTTGCCCACTTGCACCACACGACCCTGATTCATCACCACGACAATGTCAGACATACTGAGGGCTTCTTCCTGATCGTGCGTCACATAAATCGTCGTGATGCCGATACGCCGTTGTAAACTGCGAATCTCCAAGCGCAAGCGTTGTCGCACCTTGGCATCGAGATTCGAGAGCGGCTCGTCGAGCAGCAGCACGCGCGGGCGAACAATGAGTGCACGCGCGAGCGCGACGCGTTGCTGCTGTCCGCCGGAGAGCTCTGTGGGACGACGCTTCAAAAAATCGGTGGGCATTTCGACGAGTTGCATCGTCTCATGAACGCGCTGGTCAATTTCGGCGGGTGGCGTCTTGCTCATCCGCAGACCGTATGCGATGTTATCGTACACGGTCATATGGGGCCAAAGCGCGTAATCCTGAAAGACCATCGCCGTGCCGCGCAGATGGGTCGGCACATCGTCAATCGGCTTGTCGTCAAGATAAATGTGCCCCTCGTCCAATTCATAGAATCCAGCGATGAGACGGAGCAACGTCGTCTTGCCACAACCGCTGGGTCCCAGCAGGGTCGTGAACGAGCCACGCGGAATTTCGAGCGAGACACGCTCAACGGCTACGACGGAGCCAAAACGCTTGGTCACGTTTTCCAAGCGCAGTGGAGAAGTTTGAAGTTTATCCATAGCCACTGTCTCACTGTCCTACGACGCTCTTTGCAACCCCACGCGCCGTCCGCTCAGCGTCCATACAAACACCAGCACGAGCACCGCGACGCCAACGACCGATACCGTGAACGCTGTTGCACCACCCCACATAAAATCGTTCACGAGTTGGAAAATTTTGATCGTCGCCACAGTGGTACTCGGTGTGAACAGGAAAATCACGACGGACAAGGTTGTCACCGCGCGAACGAACGCGGTCACAAAGCCGGTCAGCAGCGCGCTATCGAGCAGCGGGAACAAGATATCCCGAAACGCGCGCAAACTACTGGCGCCCAAACTGGTCGCTGCATCGTCCAGAGAACGATCAATTTGTTGCAAGCCCGCCATCGCGGCTTGATAACCGACCGGAATATTCCAGAAAATCATCGAGAGGGTGATGAGCGCGCCCCGATCAATCCAATCGAGCCAGCGTTGATTGAACGCGGTGGCATAACCGATACCGAAAAAGATGCCGGGAATCGCGGCAGGCATAATGGCGATGAAATCCACAATGCGCTTGCCGCGCCATTCGCGTCGTTGTACCAAAAAGCCCAACAGCATGGCAAAGAGCGCGCAGATGATCGCGGCACTCGTTCCATAAAGCAGAGTGTTGCGTAGCGGTGTGATGTTCGATGTGAGAAATTCAAAGTGCTTGAACGTTGGTGTCCATTTCACCGGGAACACTTCAACGATTGCGCTCACGAACAACACACCATAAACCATCAGAATCAAGATAGCAAGTAACGAACACGCGATAAAGCAAAAGAGGTTAACGACCATTGGCACAGGAGGACGCGGAATAGTGCCCGCGCGCCCACTGATAGTCACGTAAGAGCGTTGCCCTTCGATGCGCGTCTTGGCAAGGTAGAGCACGAGCGCGATCAAGAGGAGAATCGTGCTCACGACCGCCGCGCCGGTCACATCACCAAAGCCAGAGATCAAGCCATACGCTTGCGTCGGCAACACGGTGAATTGCCCGGCGATGAGCGCAGGGTTACCAAAATCCTCAACGATGTAAATCGCAGTGGTGAGAATGGCAGCGAGCAAACCGGGACGTGTCATCGGTAAAGTAATTGTCCGAAACACTTGCCATGGTCCTGCGCCGAGATTGCGCGCGGCTTGCTCCATCCGCGCATCGCTGCGCGAGAGCACATCTGCAATCAATTGATACGCCAGTGGAAAAAAGGCAATCGTTTGCACGCCCCACAAGCCGCCCAGTCCCAGAATGTTGGGGGATTGACCAAAAACATAGTACGAGATCATTCCGCGCGGACCAAAGAGCAAAATGTAACTCGCCGCGACCACAAAGGGTGGTGACAAGAGTGGTAACACGCCAATCACGCGGAAGAACGGCTTGAAAGGCATCTTGCTGTACACCATCGCGTACGCATAAATGAAACCCAGAATCACCGCCGTGGTGGTAGAGAGACACATCACTTGCAGTGAATTGAACAAGGGCTTGACCCATGTTTGTCCCGCGAGAAATTCCACATAGCCATTCAAGCCCGGCACCAGCACCACTTGGACCTGAGGATAAACGATGAACGCAAGCATCAGCCCGACGAGAATCGCAAGGGTGATAATAACCGAAGGTTCCTGAGAGATTCGGCGCATAACTCGTCCCGAGGACGAAGGACGAATGACAAAGGGCAAACCTCCGACCTTCGTCTTTCGTCCCTCGTCACGCATTTACATTCCGACGTAACTACTCAGACTGTCATTGCGAGGAGGCGTTTTGTGCCGACGAAGCAATCTCCACACAGCGAATTTGGGGATTGCTTCGCCGCTGCGCGGCTCGCAATGACAGACGGGCTGCGTAGTTACATTCCGACAGTTGCCTGCCACTTTTTCAGAATGCGATCCTTGTTGTCCGATGCCCACTGGCGATCATACGGCACCAGTTTCACCGATTCGAGCGTCGGCGCGCCGGGCGCGGGAGGGACACTCTTGAGAGTGGACAGGCGGTTGGAGAGTTTGACGTTGAGCGCGCCAGCTTCAGGCGTCAGCACCCAGTCCACGAACGCCCGCGCGGCAATCGGGTTGGGACCACCCTTGACGATGCTCACCGCGCCGATTTCGAAACCGGTCATCTCAGGCACGATCAACTCAATCGGCAGCCCTTGGGCTTTGGTCGTCAAAATGTCGTGCGCCCAGTTCAAACCGCCAATGAATTGACCTTGCGAGACGAGTTGAATCACCTGCGTTGCCGTACCGGTGTATTGCGCGATGTTGGCATGAAGTTTCTTCATATACTCCATTGCCTTGTCCTCATCGCGGTTAAAGCGGAAGATTTGCGTTGCCATAAAGATGTAGCCGCCACCGGTCTTGACAGGATCGGGATACGCCAGTTTGCCTTTCCATGCCGGATCAAGCAAATCGTCCCAGGTCGTCGGCTTTTTCACACCCGCCATCTCTTTGGCAAAGCGATCGGTGTTGTACAAAAAGCCAAAGATGCCGATGTACCACCCCGTCCAATAGCCATTCGGATCCTTGAACGTTGGATCAATGTTCGCAGCGTTCGGCGATTTGTACGCTTCGAGCAAACCTTCTTTGCCCAGCGGGTCATGGAACTCGCTCGAGCCACCGATGAAGACATCGCACTTGGGCGAGGCTTTCTCGGTGCGGATGCGTGTCTGCAATTCGCCTGCCGCTGCCATCGGCAGCAAATCTACTTCAACGCCGGGGTAGGCGGCTTTGAACGCCTTGACAAACTCATTGTTCGTGGTCTCGTTCAGTGCAGAGTACACCGAGAGTTTGCCGGTCGGTTTTGCCACTGTAGGAACGGCAGGTGCTGTGGGCGCGGCAACTGTCGGAGCTTTGGTGGGTTCAGGTGTCGGTGCACAACCGGCGATACCGGCAGCAGTCAAGGCAACTCCCGCGCCCATCAATTTCAAAAATTCGCGTCGTGTCATCTTGTTCATTTTACTCCTCCTTCCAATCTGGATAATCGTCGCTGATTCATCCATTAGGAGACCTGTCCCGACACTCACCTCCTCTCTTTTCACATTCGCGCGATCAGCATCTCCACCTCTGCCAGCGAACCGCGCCAGGGACCGGGGCGTTCCTGTTTCAATGTGGTCACCGCCGCCGCGACACGCGCCGCCTCACCGGGAGAATGATCGAGTCGCCATGCGAGGTACGATAGAAAGCACGTGTCACCGCGACCGGTGCGCCCTGCCAGCGAGCGCGGCGTAAACGGCGCGGTATGCACTTGCCCATCCGCCAACACGGTAACGCCCGACGATTGCGTCAGGACGATTTCGCGCGGACCATACGCGGCAAGTTGATGCGCCGCGCGCAACAGATCCGTTTCGCCGGTGAGTAACTCGGCTTCGGCGCGATCCACTTTCAAGTACGTGACGTGGCGCAACCCCTCCGCCATTTCCGCCCAGGGACGCGAGACCAGATCACGTCCCTCTGGCACGCGCACGAATCCTTGCACATCGAGCGCGACGGGTCCGCGCGCCGCCATCGTCTTGAGGAACGTCATATCGAATTCGCCGGTGATGATGGGCGTGAGGGCATAGATGCGCGCGGTCACATTCGGAATGTCAGCGAGATGCATCGCGCCGGCAAAGCCGCGTAGTTTGCACACGCGCCGCTCCATATCGGCAGAGTTGTACAGGTTTTCGATTCCCGACGTTTGCGGCGCAGGATGTGCGAACACATCAATCCCTTCGTGCTTGACTTCGTCGAGGTGAGGGAAATCGTCAGGATGCAAGCGAGTGACGATGGCAACCCGCGCGCCGAGTCGTCGCGCGGCGATACTGCCGAAATACACCGCGCCGCCCGATTCGATATTGCCTTGCCCGTCCACCACATTGCGATCTCTGGCAAAGTGACCGAACATCAAAATATCATACGCCATACGCTAGCCCGCGACATACGTGATTTTGCAATTGCTGCGATCCGTTTGCAGACCGATGATGTTTTCGGGCACCTGGTCGAGCGAAATCTTTTTGGTGATCATTGGCGTCAGGTCCATCCCGTCCGCCATACATTCGATCACGCGCGGAAAGTTGCCGTGGCCCGAATGTCCCTGCGCGCCAACGATGCGCGCGCGACGCACCTGGAGCACTTCGCCGGTCACCGGCATTTTCGCTTCGGCACGCGCCGTCACAACGACAGTGCTGTTCAGGGTGCGTCCTTCCCAGATGACGCGTTCGATGCCGGGGTACACCAGTTCAGGCAAACCGGTCGCTTCCATAAACAAATCGGCGCCCATTCCTTCGGTGATTTCCAGCACACGTTCAGCAAAATCTTCTTTGAGCGGATTGATGGCGTGTGTGGCACCCAGTTTCAACGCCATTGCTGCGCGTTCGGGTTGGGGTTCGGAGATGATGACTTTGGACGCGCCCGCGCGTCGCAAGATGGCGCACGCGGCAATGCCCACCGGACCGCCGCCCAGAATCACCACGCGATCACCAGGACGAATTCCACCGCCGCGTTCGATTACTGCGTTGTATGCGACGCACGTCGGCTCGACCAGACTCCCGGCGAGGAAAATGTCATCCCCCTTGTAGCGCGCGGCGAGTGGTTCCAGACTCCAGATGGTGCGCGCAGGCAAAACGATGTACTTGGCGTACGCGCCATTAACGTTAAAGCCCACTTCGTTCAGCCGTTCGCAGTGATTTGGTTGACCGTCCGCACAGGGACGACAACTACCGCACCACAACATCTCTTCCGACGTGACGCGTTCACCACCTTTGAACGGTTTGTTCGTGCGTTTGTCGAACGCGTTTTTGCCGGCTTCGACTACCACGCCGGAAAACTCGTGTCCTAGAATGCACGGAAAGCCGGTGAGACCGGGGTAAAGGATGTACCCATCCTTGCTGGCTTGTGCCATATGCACATCTGAGCCGCAGATGCCACACGCTTTGACTTCGAGGAGCACCTCCTCAGGTCCTGGCGTGGGAATATCGTACTCCCTGATTTCCAACCTCGGATTACGCCACACCAGACTACCCAGATACGTCTGGCGTCCCTCAATATCTTTTGCCCCCAACTTGAAACCCGGCTTGGGATCCCAATCGGCAATCAAAGTTACACCGGGCATTTTACCTTGCATCGTTCCTCCTGAGGTTTAAGTTTCAGGTTCGACTTGTAACCTGAAACTATACAATCTCACTCACTTTGACCGGGCGTTTCTCGCGAAAGGATTTCCATGCGGCATAACCCAGCACCACCGCGGCGCGTCCATCGGCACCAGTGACGGGGACAGGTTTATCGTCGCGCACACATTCGACAAATTGGCGCACTTCCTCCACGTAACAGGGTGCATAGCGATTCATAAAAAAGTACAGCAAGCGCGACGTGTGAAATCCTTCTTGGTTCGCGCGAATGACATTGTTCTCCAGTTCATTTTCGGCGATGGCAGTACCATGTGAGCAGAAAACTTCAAGGCGTTGATCATAACCGAACACTGCCTGGCGACTGTTGTCAATCACGCCGATCGCGCCGTTCGCGAATTGAAGCATTGTGAGTGTGGTATCCACATCGTTGACGTCGGCTAACTGTGGCGCGACGAGTACTTTGCCAACCGCGTACACCTCTTCGATTTCACCGACTTGATAGCGCGCCATATCGAAATCGTGAATCGTCATATCGAGAAACATTCCCCCCGACGTGCGCGCGTACTCAACCGAGGGAGGTTCAGGATCGCGACTGATGATGTGCAGGATGCACGGTCGTCCGATTTCACCCGAAGTCACAATGTCGTGAACGCGCTGGAAATTTTTGTCAAAGCGCCGGTTGAAACCGACTTGAAATTTGACACCCGCGCGCTCCACCGCCGCCAGCGCGCGATCCACGTCGGCGAGATCGAGCGCGATGGGCTTTTCGCAAAAGATGTGTTTGCCAGCAGCGGCAACATCCTGAATGATGTACGCGTGTGTATCGGTATTGGTCGCAATCAAAATCGCTTCGATGCTTGGGTCCGCGAGCAGGTCGTGGTAATCCCGCACCACGCGCGTCACGCCCAATTCGTCAGCAACGGCTTGCGCGACCTCCAGCCGAATATCGCACACCGCGAAGAGATTCGCTTCAGGGATGGCGCGCACCAGATTGCGCGCGTGGACACTTCCCATTCGTCCGGTGCCGATGACGGCAATGTTGACGCGGCGCTTCATTTTACACCTTCATCACAATCTTCATCGCGTTCTTGGGTTTGGTTTGCATCGTTTGCAAATCGAGCCCCAGATCGCTGAAGGCTTGAGGGGCATCGCCAAGCGGAATCACTCTGGTAAAAAACGGTTTCATATTCAGACGCTTTTCCTGAAAGATGCGGATTGCAGGCACCATCGTGTTTTGCCCCAGATACAATCCCAGAATCTTGGTCGCCCAGCGCGTGATCTCATTGGGGATGACGGTTGCGCGGATGCTGGAATCCATACCAAACGGCAAGACCTTGCCACCGGGAGTGACACACTTGAGGGCTTGTTCCAGCGCGTTGCCCGTCGCTTCAATCACAATATCGGCTTTGCGACCGTAGGTGAACTCGGTGATTTTTTGCTCAATGTCCACTTCTCTGGGATTCCACACAGTTAAACCGCATTCTTTGGCAACGTTGATGCGAAACGGATCAATTTCAGTGACAGCGACTTTGGCGGCAATGTTTTTGGCGAGTTGCGCGAACAAATAACCGATGGGTCCAAACCCCAGAATCAACACGTAATCGTACGGCATCATCAGCAACGTGTTCATTCCGTTGACGACAGTGGCAAGCGTTTCCACCTGAGTACCCAACACATCGTCAATTTCTGGCGGGAGCACGTAACATTGCTTTTCAGGGACAAGGCAGTACTCGGCATAACCGCCATCGCGCATCACGCCAAGCGCGCTTGTTTTGATCTCGACGCACTGGCTGCTGAGACCCATTCGGCAGAACGAACAAAACCCACAACGAATGTTGTTGTCCACTGCCACGCGATCACCAATCTTGATGTGACGCACGTGCGAGCCGACTGCCACCACTTCGCCACAGAACTCGTGACCCAGCACTGTGCCAGGTTTAAAGTGATGTTTACCTTCGAGGATTTTTACATCCGTGCCGCAAATCCCAACGGCTTTGACTTTGAGGAGCACGTCGTCCGGCTCTTTGACTTGCGGAATCGGGCGCTCAACTTGTTCGAGTTTCCCCACGTCCGCTACGATAAACGCTTTCATCTTGTCCATAAGCCCTCCTTATGATTTGATGGATCGGGTTGATTCGCGCACGATTAACTCACCTTGAATGAGTAGGTCTTGTACTGCCGCGCGCGGATTCTGAACGAGTGTCAATGCCATTTGCATTGCAGACTGTCCCATTTCAAACATCGGTTGAGCGATGGTAGTCAACGGAGGATCAACGTACGCGGCAAACAGGATGTTATCAAAGCCCATCAGCGAGAGGTCTTGCGGCACGCGCACACCCCGCCGCTTGAGCGCGCGCAATGCACCGATGGCGGTCATATCGTTGTAACAAAAGACGGCGGTAGGGACAGGGGAATGCTCCAGCAGTTGCAAAATCTGCTCGCCACCGTCCGCGCGCCCATCCCCATCCACCACCAGTGTGCGATCGTAGGTCACGCCCGCTTGACGCAATGCGCGCCGATAGCCAGCCAGCCGATTACGTGTGGCGCGATAACCCGCCGGACCGCGAATGTGTCCGATGACACGATGCCCCAGCGAAAGGAGATACTGGGTCGCCAGTTCACCCCCGCGCACATCATCCACGATGACCGAATGAATCAGCCGACTGTTTTGTTGACTTTGGTTGTTGATGAGCACAATCGGCGCACCGATGTCTTTGAGGAGCGGTTGATACAGCGCCCCCACCCGCGACGACGCGACGATGACAGCATCCACGCGCCATTCGCGCAGCGCCTTGACCGCATTCACTTCGCGTTCTGGATCATTGTGCGATGTTCCCAGCACGACACGATAGCCGCGATCTCCTGCGACGTACTCAATGCCGCGCACAATCTCTGCAACGAAAGGATCGGAAATCGAAGTCACAATGACACCAATCGCGCGCGTATGTTGAGTGACCAGCCCGCGCGCAATCGCGTTGGGCGTATAGCCAAGTCTCTGGGCGATCCGTTCGATGCGCCGTCGGGTCTTTTCCGGGATAAGCGGACTGTGAGCCAGCGCGCGCGAGACGGTAGAGTGAGACACGCCGGCGACGCGCGCTACGTCCTTGATTGAAACGCGCATTGTCTCCCCTTTGAATGCGGCAGGTTTGTGCACACGTTTGCATAATCAATATAGCAGAGAAAAGTCAAAATGTCAATTGGGGAGACAAGTGCATTAGGGCAAAGCCCGGGTGCGGGCGGTTGAAACCGCTGCAACACTCACCCGAAGCCGCCCTTCGGCGGCTAGAATTCAGCCTGCGGAGGCAGGCGTGTCGGGGCGAATCATTATTCGCCCGTACTGTTGCTGCGACTTCAGTCGCCCGACGGTATGTCAAGCGACTTGGCACACGCCCTGCAAGTGCCTTTTATCGCAGGGACGGATTCATCACCCGGTCAACCCACCCTGCGTGGAATCGTGAGGAGACTGCTGTGCCAGTTGCAGAGCAAGTCGCACCGCGCCGCGCACCGGATCGTGGACGAGCGTGACCGGTTGAAAATCCAAGCCGCGCCGATGCGCAGCACGCAATACCTCGGCGCGCAGCAGAGACGCGTTGAGGAGCAAGCCGCCGGTGAGTGCAAGGGGAATCGTTACCGATTCCAGTTGCAGTGCGCGCGCTACCGCGTTCAGTGCATCTACCAGCGCAATCGCCGCATTCGTAATCAGTTGACGCGCCACTGCGTCCCCGGCGCTTGCCTGATGCACCACCACATTCGCCAGCGCGGCAATATCGGCATTCTTCAACCCCGAACGATACACGCGCGCAATCAAATCGGAAGGTTCGCGCAAACTCCAGAATGCCAGAATCGCGTCGAGCAAACGCGTGGGTTCGCCACGACCGTCCGCCGCTTGCGATGCCGCACGCAACGCTTGACGTGCCAGGTCGTAACTGCTTCCTTCATCGCCAAAGAGCCATCCCCATCCGCCCGCGCGAGCGGTACGACCATCCTGTGTTTTGCCCCACGCGCTCGAGCCTGTTCCTGCAATCAGCGCGATGCCCCAGTTGTCCGGACACCCCGCCGCAATCACCATCTCACCATCGTTGCTAATCTGCACGTGTGGTGCAATCTTGGCGTGCGCCCATGCGCGCCAATCGGCGCATTCGTCTTCGCGCGCAACACCCGCAACCCCAAGGAACGCCGTATCAATCATCCGACATTCCACGCGCGCGTCCGCGCACGCGCGCCGAATGGCTAACAAGATTTCTTGTCGCGCCGCATCAGTGCTGGTGACATGCGGATTTCCCGGGCCGGCTTCTCCTTTGCCGATAATCTCACCGCGTTCGTTTGCCAGCCAGGCGCGCGAGTGGGTAGCGCCAGCATCAATGCCCACGACCACGCGCGAGGCAAGACGAAAATTAGACAAACCAACTCCTTGATTGAACAGTGTATCTCAACAAGCGTGATTGTGCCACGTAACTACTCAGCCTACCTGTCATTGCGAGCCGCGCAGCGGCGAAGCAATCTCCCATGCGCTCATCGGGGATTGCTTCGCGAACTGCGCTCGCAATGACCGCCTGAGTAGTTACGTTTTACCAGCGATAGTGTCCGATGATTTTGTATGAGCGTAACACGTCCTCCTTGCGCGCACCCGCGCCGATGTTGTGAATCATATAGTAGCGCTGTGTGCCGGGGACGCGATCTATCGCCACGATGCCGATGTGTTGCATCCAGCTACCCAATTGCCATGCAACCACATCACCCGGCTTGAAATCGGTATCTGCGTCAATCGCAGCGATTCGTTTGCCCATCCGCTCGAAATAGGTAGTCAGGTTTTGTACGCGCCGATGATCAATGTTGGGGTCGGGCGCCGTCATCCCCCAATCTTTAGGATAGGCAGAAAAATGACGGCGCATATCCTCGTGGACAAGAACTTGCAAATCCACACCAATCGCGCGAAAGGCGCGAATCACAACATCGGTGCAGACACCACGCTCGAGTGGCACATCGCCATTCGGATACGCCAACGGGATATACCGAGGGTCATAGAAGATAGTCACACCGACCTGCTCTTCGGCTGCCAGCGCGATACGCGCACCCAGATCCGTCGCGAGACGTGTACGCTCAGCGGGAGGGCGAACGGCTAGCGCAGGTATCGGTGTAGGTGCGATGGTAGCGCGCACCGTTGGTGTCAGAGGCGACGGCGGCGTGCTACATCCCCATACACATAGCCACAAAAGAATCGCGACGAGTCGTCTCATCAAGAATCACCGCAAATGATTCTTGCATCGTTTCGTAAAATTGTCAAACGCTGGACAATCCCTTGATGTCATTTCGAGTGGCGGTTTGTACCGCGAGAAATCTTGCTCGCAGGATGTAAACGGGCACGAGCGGTTGAAACCGCAGCAACACATACCCGAAGCCGCCCTTCGGCGGCTAGAATGCAGCCTGCGGAGGCAGGCGCGTCGGGGCGAATCATTATTCGCCCGTACCTGTTGCTGCGACTTGAGTCGCTCGGCGGCTTGTCAAGCGACTTTGCACACGCTTGGCGCGCGCGGAAAATCACTTGACAAATTTAGTCCACCATGCTATAATGATACCAGATTAGTATCATTTAGACAGGTGACGAGTGCCTGTCCCATCACATCGTGCAGACGCGCGACGCGGGGACAGGTCATTTTTATTTCAAGGAGGGAGACCAGGTTATGGATGCCTTGTTTCTGGCGCGGTTGCAATTTGCTGTTACAACCGTGTATCACTTTTTCTTCGTGCCACTGACACTGGGCTTGTCCATTCTCGTCGCGTTGATGCAAACGATGTACTATCGCACGAACGATGAGGTGTGGAAAAAGCAAACCCAGTTCTGGGGCAAGTTGTTTCTCATCAATTTTGCGATGGGCGTGGTGACGGGCATCGTCCAGGAATTCCAGTTCGGGATGAACTGGTCCGAGTACTCGCGTTTCGTCGGTGACATTTTTGGCGCGCCGCTCGCCATCGAAGCGCTCCTCGCGTTCTTCCTCGAGTCCACGTTCCTCGGACTCTGGTTCTTTGGGTGGGACAAGTTGTCCAAGCGCGTTCATCTTGCGACGATTTGGCTCGTTGCGCTTGGCTCGAACCTGTCCGCGCTGTGGATTCTGCTCGCCAATTCGTTTATGCAAGAACCTGTCGGTTATGTTTTGCGAAACGGGCGCGCCGAGATGAACGATTTTCTCGCGCTGGTGACCAACCCCAACATCTTTACGCAGTATCCGCACGTCTTTTTCTCCGGAATCGCAACGGCGGGCTTTTTTGTGCTGGGCATTAGCGCGTGGCATCTGCTGCGCAAGAGCAATGTCGAATTTTTCCGCGCCTCCACGCGCCTCGCGCTCGCGTTCGCGCTGATCGGCAGCGTGATGGTCGGCGTCGTCGGGCACGCGCAGGGTCAGCACATGGTGCAAACGCAACCGATGAAGATGGCGGCGGCGGAAGCATTGTGGAACAGTGAGAATCCCGCCGCGTTCTCGCTCATCGCGTTTTTCGACGAGAACACGCGCACGGAATTGTTCTCGATTCGTATTCCCGCGCTGCTCAGTTTTCTGTCGTACAATCAATTCACCGGCGAGGTGAAAGGCATCAATCAACTGCAAGCCGAGTACGCTAAAAAGTACGGCGCGGGCAATTACATTCCGCCCATCACCTTGAGTTTCTGGTCGTTCCGCATTATGGTTGGTGTTGGGACGCTGATGGCTTTGCTCGCAGCGCTGGGCGTGTTCTTGCTGTGGCGCAAGAAATTCGAAACAACGCCACTCGTACTCCGTCTGTTGCCCTGGGCGATTCTGTTGCCGTACATCGCCAACACCACGGGCTGGTTGTTGACCGAATTGGGGCGCCAACCGTGGATCGTTTTCGGTTTGATGAAGACCGAGGACGCTGTCTCCAAATCGGTCACTGGTGGCGATGTGTTACTCTCGCTCATCCTGTTCACGTTGATCTACGGCGTGCTGATGGCGTTCGACATCTACTTGCTGATCAAGTACGCGCGGCGTGATCCGATGGAAAAGGTCGCGGTCGCGGCGTACTAGCGCGACGCGTGTTCCATTCGTTTTCACGTTTCACGCTTCACCTGGAGGTCACAATGGATCTGAATGCTCTGTGGTTCATTCTCATCGGTGTTCTCTTCACCGGCTTTTTCGTGCTGGAAGGATTCGATTACGGCGTGGGAATTCTGCTGCCGTTTCTCGGCAAAGACGATGACGAACGCCGCGTGATCATCAACACGATTGGTCCGTTCTGGGACGGGAACGAAGTGTGGCTACTCACCGCCGGCGGCGCGATCTTTGCCGCGTTCCCACACTGGTACGCCACGCTGTTCAGCGGATTCTATCTCGCGCTGGTGCTGATGCTCCTCGCGCTCATTCTGCGCGGCGTCGCGTTCGAGTTTCGCAGCAAGGATGCACGACCCAGTTGGCGCAACTTTTGGGATTGGGCGATCTTTTTTGGCAGTTTTGTCCCCGCGCTCTTGTGGGGCGTCGCGTTCGGTAACATTGTGCGCGGCATTCCCATCAACGCGCAAATGACCTACACCGGCGATTTCTTTGGACTGCTCAATCCGTACGCGCTCGTCGCCGGCGTGTTCGGCTTGGTCGTGATGACGCTGCACGGCGCAGTGTACCTCGCGCTGAAAACCGAAAACGCGCTGACGACTCGCGCGCGCGCGGTCGCGTCGAAACTGGCATACGTCGCGCTCGCGCTGTACGTCGTCGCGCTCGTCGCCACGATTCTCTCCACCGACTTGATGGCGCGCCCAACGATGCCCATCGTCACGGCGATTCTCAGTGGCGCGGCGCTTGTTGCCGCGATGTGGTTCTTGCGGCGCCAGCGCGAGGGGTGGGCGTTCGCGATGACCGCGCTCGCCATCGTTGCGACTGTCGTCACGATCTTCCTGACGCTCTTTCCGCGCGTGCTCATCTCCAGCACCGATCCGAAATTCAACCTGACGATTTACAACGCGTCCTCCTCGCCCTACACGCTGACGATTATGACCATCGTCGCTGTCATCTTTGTTCCGATTGTGCTGGCGTATCAGGGCTGGACGTACTATGTGTTCAGGCAACGCGTCAGCAAAAAGACGCTGGCGGCGTAAGTCGTGAAACGTGATGCGTAATGCGTGAAACGTGATGCGTGATGCGTGATGCGTGACGATCACGTTTCACGTTTCGCGTTTCATTCTTCGATGAAATTCGACAAACGCTTGCTTGCCCAACTGCGCGGCGCGCGCGGCTTGTTCGCGCTGACGATTCTGTGCAGTGTGGGCATCGGCGCGCTCATCGTCGCGCAGGCGCGCGTCCTCAGCACGATTCTGGCGGACGTGTTCCTGCGCGATGCCGCGCTCGAACGCGTGTGGAATTTGCTCCTCGTTCTGCTCGCGCTCATCGGCGCGCGCGCGCTGCTGGCGTGGACAAGCGAGGTGAGTGCGTTTGCGGTTGCCGCGCGCATCAAGCAGAACTTGCGCACGCGTCTGTTCGCGCACCTCCTCGCGCAGGGTCCCGCGTACGCGCGCGGCGAGCGCACCGGCGAACTGACAAACACGCTGGTCGAGGGCATCGAAGCGCTGGAGGCGTACTTTAGTCAGTACTTGCCGCAACTGGTTCTCGCGGTACTCTTGCCGCTGCTCATCCTCGCGTTCGTTTTCCCACTCGATCTGTTGTCCGCCCTCGTCCTGCTCCTCACGGGTCCGCTCATTCCGATTTTTATGATTCTCATCGGCAGCGCGGCGGACGCGTTGACGCGACGGCAGTGGCAATCGTTGAGTCTGCTCAGCGCGCATTTCCTCGATGTGTTGCAGGGCTTGGCGACGCTCAAGATGTTTGGGCGAAGCCGCGATCAAGTCGCCGCGATTGCGCGCGTCAGTCAGCAGTTTCGTGATGCTACACTCAGCGTGCTGCGCGTGGCGTTCCTCTCCGCATTCGCGCTCGAAATGATCGCGACGATTAGCACCGCCATCATCGCGGTCGAGATTGGCTTGCGGCTGCTGTACGCGCACATCGAGTTCGAGCAAGCGTTTTTCGTTTTGGTGCTGGCGCCCGATTTTTACTTGCCCTTGCGTCTGCTCGGCACGCGCTTTCACGCGGGAATGACCGGCGTGGCAGCCGGCGCGCGCGTGTTCGAGATATTGGAAACGACCGATGACCGCCGACGGCAGACCGCCGTGACAGAGCATCGGTCGGCGGTCAGCGGTCTACGGTCGGCGGTCGTCTTTGACGATGTTCACTACACCTACGATGGCGCGCGCGCCGCGCTCGATGGCGTTTCGTTTTCCATCGAACGCGGCGAACGCGTGGCGCTGGTGGGACACACCGGCGCGGGCAAAAGCACCGTCGTCAGTTTGCTCTTGCGATTCATCGAACCGACGCGCGGCGAAATTCTGTGCGATGGCGTTCCGTTGCGCGCGTGGTCGCCGCGCGCGTGGCGCGAACAAATCGCGTGGGTGCCGCAACTGCCGTACCTCTTCAACGATACCATCGCCAACAACATTCGCCTGGCGCGTCCCGAGGCGTCGCTGGACGAGGTGGTGCGCGCGGCGCGCCTCGCGCACGCGGACGAATTCATTCGCGCGCTTCCCAACGGCTACGACACGCTCATCGGCGAGCGCGGCGCGCGCTTGAGCGGCGGACAAGCGCAACGCGTGGCACTCGCGCGCGCGTTCCTCAAAGATGCGCCACTGTTGATTCTGGACGAACCGACCGCGCATCTCGATCCAGAAAACGAGGCGTTGATTCAAGACGCCATCGAACGCTTGATGCGCGACAAGACCGCGCTCATCATCAGTCATCGCCGTAGCACAATGCAGCGCGCGGACAAGGTCATCGTTCTCGAACAGGGTCGCGTCGCGGAAATTGTGACCAATGTGCCAAAAGTGCCAAATGAGCCAAATGTGCCAAATGAGCCAAACGTGCCAAAGGTACCCAATCACCCAATCACCCAATCACCCAATCACCTAATCACCCAATCGGCAATCAAAAATTCCGCGACGTTCTTTCGCCTCCTGCGATTCGTTGCGCCGTACAAATGGCTCGTCGCGCTCGCGGTGCTACTCGGTGCGGCGACGATTGGCAGCAGCATCGGCTTGATGGCAACGTCGGCGTACATCATCGCCAGCGCGGCGCGGCATCCTTCCATCGCCGAACTCGCGGTGCCGATTGTGGGCGTGCGCTTTTTTGGCATCGCGCGCGGCGTGTTTCGCTATCTCGAACGACTGGTCTCGCACACGGTCAATTTCAATTTGCTCGCGCGCTTGCGCGTGTGGTTCTACGAATCCATCGAGCCGCGCGCGCCGGCGGTGTTGATGCGCGCGGCGTGGCGTAGCGGCGATGTGCTGGCGCGCGTCGTCAGCGACATCGAGACGTTGCAGAATTTCTACGTGCGCGTGCTCGCGCCGCCGCTCGTCGCGCTCGTCATCGCGATTGGGATGGCAGTGTATCTCGCCGGTTTTGCGCTGTCGCTCGCGCTCGTTGTGCTGGCGTTTATGTTCCTCGTTGGCATCGTTCTGCCGATACTCGCACAACAGACGAGCCAGCGATTCAACGATCAAACGATTCGCCTGCGCGCGGAACTGAACGCGCAACTGGTGGATGGCATTCAGGGCATCGCCGATGTGGTGGCGTACGGGCGCGAAGACGCGCATCTCGAACGCGTGCGCGTGACGAGTGGCGCACTGATTCGCGCGCAAACGCATCTTGCGATCATCGCGGGCGCGCACAACGCGCTGGGGAACGCACTGACGTATCTCGCGATGTGGAGCGCGCTCGTCGTCGCGATTCCGCTCGTGAACGCCGCGCGATTCGATGGCGTGTTTCTGCCCGCGATCGCGCTCGCGGTGCTGGCAAGTTTCGAGGGCGTGCTGGCGTTGCCGCTCGCGTTCCAGTATCTCGATGCGAGTTTGCTTGCGGCGCGGCGGCTGTTCGAGTTTGCGGACGAAAGAACAGAAGGCAGGAGGCAGGAAGCAGGAGGCAGGGAGACGCTGACTGCCGCCCGCCACCTGCCAACTGCCACCTGCCAACCGTCATCGGTTGTGTTCGACAACGTCAGTTTCCGCTACGCGCCGGATGAGCCGCGCGTGCTCGAGCGCGTCCGTTTCGAGTTGCGCGCCGGCAAACGCGTGGCGATTGTGGGACCAAGCGGAGTGGGCAAGTCCACGCTCATCAACTTGTTGCTGCGATTCTGGGATTACGAAGAGGGACACATCTGGGTTGATGGACGCGAGTTGCGCGAACTGCCACCGGACGAGGCGCGCGCGCTCTTTGCCGTTGTGCCGCAGACGATTCATCTGTTCAACGCGACGATTCGCGAAAATCTTTTGCTCGCGCGTCCTGACGCCAGCGAAGCGGAGATGATTGCGGCGGCGCGCTGCGCGCAGATTCACGATTTCATCGCCGCGCTGCCCGAAGGGTACGAGACGCGCATCGGCGAGCAAGGTTTGCGATTGAGCGGCGGCGAACGTCAGCGACTTGCGCTCGCGCGCGCGCTACTCAAGAACGCGCCGATTCTTCTCCTCGACGAGGCGACCGCGCATCTGGATTCGACGACCGAGCGCGCGGTGTGGGACGCGCTGCGCGCGGAACCGCGCACGATGCTCATCATCACGCATCGGCTGGCAGGGTTGGAGTGGGTGGATGAGGTGGTAGAGATGAGAGAGAAAAGATGAGAGAGGAGAGATGATAACGATTAGTCGGCAGACGGATTATGCGTGTCGAGTGATTTTGCATTTGGCGACCTTGCCGCCTGAAACGCGCGTGACCACGCAAGAGATTGCCGCGCGGCGCATCATTCCGCGCGCGCTCGTGCGACGCATCATCACGCGGCTGGGCAAAGCCCGGTTGATTACGACGACGCGCGGCAGAGACGGCGGAATCGCGCTGGCGCGTCCCGCGAGCGAAATCAGTCTGCTCGATGTGACGCGCGCGATGGAGGGAGAAATCGCGCTCAATACGTGCGTCATCAATCCGCGTGAATGTCCGCTGATGCAGGTTTGCTCTATGCATGAGGTGTGGGTAGAGGCGCACGCGCAACTGGTCGCGCGTCTTCGCCAAGCCACTTT
>Ga0209162_1000952_pt1 | contig 30107 bp, 23 predicted proteins | sample YNPNPMetaG_FD_187121 | JGI IMG/M metagenome (GOLD analysis project Ga0209162, IMG submission 187121) | Anoxygenic and chlorotrophic microbial mat microbial communities from Yellowstone National Park, USA - YNP NP MetaG (SPAdes) (version 2) ...
GCGGAAACACATCCTCATTTCCACCGACATGCGCTGATTGGATAACGTTAGAGGTGGCAACCCCATTTCGAACCACCCGCTTCTTTTTTATCCTGGTGTCCGACATTGTGCATACTCCACGTGCTGACAGGCGTTTGGCAGCGGACATTATATCATACCTGCCGCGAGCGCTCTGATTTAAACCCGTTACCGTGTAATATAGCACATGTGTTGCTAAAATGCAAGCGAGTAATTCCTGGCTTGCCAGGATGCTCCAGATCATCGTACTGCACTGTAATTCCGGCGCCGCCTGGCGAGTCGTGCATGCAGGAAGTATGCCACAAGCGCCCTGGTAAGTGTTCGCATTTCTCCTGGGAGCGAGGGCATCTTGCTCTCATAGACGCGACGAGGACGGGACGTCCTCACTCCCAGGCGCGTGTGTTACCCCGGATGTGAACAGTTTCGCACCCTTGCCTTGCCGGATCGCCCGGATCAGTTCTGGAAAACGGCAGCCGTCTGCGCGACGAGCGTGGCGAGGTCGGCGATGAGCGCTGGCGCAGCATTCGGGATGGCAGCGCGAACGTACCCCAACCCAAGCGCGGCGGCGCGCTCCGCCATACGCACATCAAGTTCGTAACACACTTCGACGTTGTCGTAGACGGTATTGATGGGAACCGCCAGCACGTGTCGGAACCCTGCGCGGGCAATCTCATCCAGCGCCGACAGTACCTCAGGACCAAGCCACTGTCCGGGACCCCCGGCGCCGTAGTACGCCAGATATCCAGCAGCACAACCAGGCGTGGAAACCAGACGTTGCATCGTCTGCCGCAGCCGCCACTGATATTCCGTTTCTGGTTTGCGCGCGCTTTCGGCAACACTGTGGGCAATCGCAAGCAGGGCAGTTCGACTGCGATCACAATCTGGCAGACGTTCCAGCGCAAGGGTCGCATTGATCGTCAGCGCCGAACGATAGCCAGGAAGATCGGACCACTCGGGAATCAGGTGCAGGCGCACCGGTCGGGCAACTTCGGTTTGCGCGCGTTCGAGCGTTTCCTGGTAACTGCGCAGACTCATGTGTGAGGCGATGGGGCTGAGTGGCAATACAAGAACGCACTGGATGCCAGCTCGAACAAGGTACGCCAGCCCATCAGCCACCGTCGGATGCCAGTGACGGGCGCCCAGAACGACCTGAAAGCGCGATCCGTACCGCTGGCGCAGTTCATCATCGAGTGCGGCGGCAAGTCGCCTGGCGGCGGAGTCGCCGCTTGTTCCGCTCCACACGCGCTGACACCGCTCGCGCATCAGCGCAATATCTTCTGGTGACGGCGGATGCCCGTGGTAGTGCGCCGTCAGGTAAGGAACAATCTCGGCAAGCGTCGCCGGTTCGCCATACTCCAGAACCAGGACGCCGGTTTGTTCGGTTTTTTCGGGCGCCATTGTCAACCTCGTCGTTCCGAGCCAGCATTATATCAGGTCTGCGACCATCGATTTATGCAATGCTCCCATATCTTCGCCTGATGCTGGCACGTCCAGTCGAGTCGTGGCGTCGCTCGCAGCATTCCGCATGCAGCGCAGACCTCAACGGTTGGCGCGTTTCCATGTTCCACGTTCGACACTCCACGCCCCTGCCTTCAACCTGCAACCCTGCTCAAACAACCGATAAGCGTGCCGAACCGCAGGGTATCGCCTTCCCGCCTTCCTCATTCCACCGTCACACTCTTCGCCAGATTGCGCGGCTGATCCACATCACAACCACGACGCACGGCGACATGGTACGCCAGCAGTTGCATCGGCACACTGGTGAGCACCGGGGTCAACAGTGGCAATGTCTGCGGCACTTCGATCACATAATCCGCTTTCGATGCGATCAAAGCGTCACCTTCGGCGGCAATGGCGATCACATGCCCGCCGCGCGCCCGAACCTGTTCAACGTTCGAGATCATCTTCTCGTAGACGCTGTCGCGCATGGCGATGCACACCACCGGCAGATCGCGGTCGATCAGGGCGATTGGACCGTGTTTCATTTCGCCAGCCGGATACCCCTCGGCATGGATGTAACTGATCTCCTTCAGCTTCAGCGCCCCTTCCAGCGCCACGGGGTAGTTCACCTGCCTGCCGAGATAGAGCGCATCACGCGCGCTGTGGTAGCGTTCGGCAAGTTCCTCGTAGATCTCCTGGCGCTCCAGAATACGCTCGACCTTGCCGGGAAGTTCGATCAGCGCCTGAATGTAACGACGCACCTCGTCGGTGGAAAGCACGCCCCGCACTGCACCCAGCCGCAACGCCAGCAGGTAGGACGCCGCCAGCATGGTGGTGAATGCTTTGGTCGAAGCAACGCCGATTTCAGGACCGGCGTGCAGGTAGATCGCTCCGCCATCTGCCAGCCGCGCCGCCTGACTGCCGACCGCGTTGACAATTGCGATGCTCTTTGCCCGCTGCCGCCGCGCTTCTTCCATTGCCGCCAGCGTATCGACGGTCTCTCCACTCTGGGTGATCGCCAGCACCGCGGCGCGCTCACCGATCAGCGGGTCGCGGTAGCGGAACTCGGAGCCGTAATCCACCTCAACGCGCAATCGCGCCAGCGTTTCGATGGCAAACTTCGCCACCAGCGCCGCGTGCCACGCCGTCCCGCACCCTACCGCGTAGATCCGTTCCAGTTGCCGCAGTTCCTGCTCATCGAAGGTAAGTTCATCGAGCAGAACGGCGCCATGGTCGAGATCGATCCGTCCGCGCAACACATCGGTCAGCGCACGCGGTTGCTCGAAAATCTCCTTCTGCATGAAATGCTTGAAATCGCCTTTGGCAGCAGACACCGGATCCCACGGGATGGTCATTGGAGCACGAATGACCGGTGTTCCGTCCAGGCGCGAGAGGGTCGCTCCGGCTGCGTCGATCACTGCGATTTCGCGGTCGTCGAGAAAGATGACGCGCCGGGTATAATCGAGGATCGCTGGTACGTCGGACGCGACGAACATTTCATCATCGCCCATACCGATGACGATCCCGCCTGCGTGCCCCAGGCGCGCGGCAATGATGCGCCCCGGCTCACGGCGCGTCATCGCCACCACCGCATTCCCGCCGCGCAACTCGGCGAGCGTGCGTCGCATCGCCTGTTCGAGCGACCCGGTTTCGTCGTAGTATTCGCCCAGGAGACGGGCGATCACCTCGGTATCCGTCTGCGATGCAAACTGATGACCGTGCGCGATCAGGCGCTCCTTCAGTTCGAGGTAGTTTTCGACAATGCCGTTCTGAATCACCACAATCTCGCCTGAGGCGTCGCGGTGCGGATGCGCATTTTCCTCGGTAACGCCGCCGTGCGTCGCCCAGCGGGTATGCCCGATGCCGCAGCGCCCGGCGACCGGTTGTTCGCGCAACTGTGCCGCCAGGTTTGCCAGTTTGCCGACACTGCGCCGTAATTGCAACTGTTGCCCATCATCGACGGCAATGCCCGCCGAGTCGTACCCGCGATATTCGAGCCGCCCCAGACCGTGGAGCAGAACCTCACCGGCATCACGCGGTCCAATATAGCCAACAATCCCACACATGCACGTTTCCTTTCTGCACGCACGAAGAGTGGCTGCGCTGCGCCACACGCTGCGCAACCGGTTCCGAACCAGCACGTGAAATGGGCATGACGCCTGACTGCGCGGGGCATCCACAGTCTTCGATGCGTCTTGCAGGAAGGGGTGCTGACTGCGCTCCGCTTTGATCCACCCGTCGCCGGATGGGTTTCCCGGAGTGCTTACAGGCGGCAGCACGCCTGGGAGGCATCCGCTGATCTCTCGATGTTCCGCCGGTAACACCGACGTTAGCCCTGTCGCGCGACAGGGAACCTCCACCTCGTCAACTGCGGGGAAGGACCCGCAGCCCATGCGCTTCTACGAACCGTTGCGTGTACGTTTCACCTCCCACAGCCCCTGCACATCCCACACCGCTGCTCAGCATACGTCATGCTGCGCTTCCGGTCAAGATCAGGCGCGGTTACGATTCCTTCAGACACGGATCTGCGCGACGCTCGTAGAACACCACGCCGGTGCGCTGGATCTCCGCGCGCACGTCTGGATCGCTGATCATGCTGAAGAGCGACAGATCAAACGTGTATGGCAGCAGCAGATCGTCGAGTTCATCAAAAATCTTCCCCAGGATCGAGCGATCCAGATCATCGCCGCCGATCAATGTCAGATCGATATCCGAGCCGATCCTGGCATTTCCGCGCGCGCGTGAACCGTAGAGCACGGCGCGCTCGACCTGCGGATAATGGGAAAGCACCGCCCGAATCTGTTCAATCGTCGTATCGTTCAAACCGTATTTCATGGCATTCCTGTCAGCAATTGTTCGATGTTATCCGCCAGTGCGACGAACTGAGGAAAATAGCGGTGTATGATTGCACCGGCGATCAACTTCGCCGTCTCTTCATTGTATGTATGCGATGTCAGATTGCGGTCGCGGATCATGTCCATCCACACATCACCCTGCTCCAGCAGACCGCGTCTGAATGCCTCGCGCGTCGTATCCTTCGAGCCGTACAGCGGAGTGACGCCCTGCAGCTCAAGAAAATCCTTGAGCACGTTCCATGCGAGTTCGTGGGTGAACTCGAATGCCTGGATCAGCCCCTGCTCTTCGAGCCTGGAGAGAGGACGTTCCGCAGCCAGGTCTACCGCTTCGCGCAAACGCGACAACGCCTGACGGAAACGACTTAACCGCTGTCTCAACCGACTATCCGGAGCACTCATAGAACATTCCATCAAAAGAATGAGCGGGAGAACTCCTGTCACTTGCTGTGCGGGCATCGTACCATACAGAAGCGCAGGTTTCAATCTGTGCGCCGTTTCCGCACGAGGACTTCAGGTATGGTACGATACAGTATCAGCGAAGCAGAAGACGTGGAAACAGCACTCAGGGAGCGAACGCATGACCGGCAGGCTTGCCCGTCGCGTGGCGGGTTTCGGCACAACCATCTTCACCGAAATGAGCGCGCTGGCGCTGGAGCGCGGCGCGATCAACCTGGGACAGGGCTTTCCTGATTTTCCAGGTCCGGCATTCATCAAGGAAGCAGCGGCAGCCGCGATTGCCGCCGACATCAACCAGTACGCCCCGATGCCCGGATTGCCTCGCCTGCGTCTGGCGGTCGCTGCGCAGTGGGAGCGTGACTACGGGCGCGCGGTGGACTGGCAGCGTGAAGTCACAATCACCAGCGGCGCAACCGAGGCATTGTGCGATGCGCTGCTGGCGCTGATCGAGCCGGGCGATGCAGTTGTCATTTTCGAGCCAGCGTATGATGCCTATGTACCCGACATTACCCTGGCAGGCGGCATTCCCCTCGCGGTGCGTCTCTACCCGCCTGATCACACCCACGCAACGTGGTGGTTCGACGAGGCGGAACTGCGCGCCGCGTTCAGGCGCAACCCGGCGCTCGTTCTCGTCAACACGCCCCACAACCCGACCGGCAAGGTCTTCACCCGCGCCGAATTACGCCTTATCGCCGAACTCTGTCAGGATCACAACACGCTTGCGATCACCGACGAAGTCTATGATCGGCTGGTCTTCGACGGCGGCGCCCATGTGCCGCTGGCGACGCTCCCCGGCATGTGGGAGCGCACGCTCACTATCAACAGCGCCGGAAAAACCTTCAGCGTCACCGGATGGAAGATTGGCTATGCGGTTGGACCGGCGCACCTGAACCAGGCGTTGCGCCAGGCGCACCAGTGGGTAACGTTCGCCACATCATCGCCGTTGCAGGAAGCGGTTGCCGTGGCGTTGGAACAGGCGCCAGCCAACGGATACTACTGCGAACTGCTGCGTGACTATAGCGAACGCCGCACGCGGTTGCAGCAGGCGCTCGAGTCAGCTGGATTACCGACGCTTCCGGTCGAGGGCGCCTATTTCATCTCTGCCGACATCGGCGCGCTGGGGTATACCGACGACCGCGCTTTCTGCCGGTGGTTAACCACCGAGATTGGCGTGGCAGCCATTCCCACCTCAGCGTTCTATAGCGACCCGACGGGAGCGCCCAACCTGGCGCGTTTCTGCTTCGCCAAGCGCCTGGAAACCATCGATGCCGCCGCCGAACGCCTGGCAGCATTGCATACCCGTCTGTGACATCGATGTACTGGCAGTGGAACGGCTGCGTGAAACAGTTAACCTTTCATCAACGTCTAACCAACTGCCGGGAACACACAGGAGGAGAAACGCTTATGCGCAATGTGCGCATCCTGATACTGACAACGGACGCGGGGAGCGGACACCGGAGCGCCGCGCAGGCAATCGAGGCGGCGCTATTGCACAACTACAGCCAGAGCGTGCAGGTCACCATCGCCAACCCGTTGCATGAACCATCGAGTCCCTCGCTGCTCCGGCATGCAGAAACATTCTACCTTTCAACCATCCAGCATGCACCGGAACGGTATGACCGCGCGCACGCGCTCACCGATGCAGCAGCGTATGCCGCACTATTGCGCAGCGCGATGGGGCTGGCTATCGGCGATGCGCTGCGACGACTGCTCGTGCGTCACACGCCTGATGTCGTCATCAGCGTGTATCCGCTCTTTACTGCACTGGTTGCCGATGCCTATCGCGGGATGCGGGGTCGTCCCGGCTTGATCACGGTTGTGACCGATCTGGGGCATGTGCACCACACCTGGTTTTCGCCGGTCGATGACCTGTGCATCGTTCCAAATGCGCAGGTGCGCACACGCGCGCTGGGATGCGGTCTTGAGCCGCACCAGGTACGGATTGTCGGCATTCCAGTCCACCCGCGGTTTGCAGCGCCACGCGCCACGCCAGAGGAAGTGCGGCGCGATCTGGGATGGCGCACCGATCTGGTCACCGTGCTCATCTCCGGCGGCGGCGCCGGGGTGGGTCCGCTGGCGGAACTGTCGATTGCCGCCGACGAGGCGAATGAACGTCTCCAGCTTGCCATTGTCACAGGTCACAACCGTGATCTTGCTGCAACGTTGGGCGCGCGCACCTGGAAGAATCCGACCCACATCTACGGCTTCGTTCCAATGGCGGATATGATGTATGCCGCCGACATCATCGCCACCAAAGCCGGCGGTTTGAGCGTCAGCGAAGCGCTGGCAGTGGGGCGTCCCCTTCTGATCTACGGCGCTGCACCCGGACAGGAAGCGGGCAACCTGGAGTATGTCGTGCGACGTGGCGCCGCGCAGTACACACCGGACGCGGCACAGTTCGTCGCCGCAATACAGCGCTGGATCGAACGACCGGAAGCCCGGCGCGCGGCAGCCGATGCCGCGCGTGCCGCCGGAAACCCACTGGCAGCGTTTGAAATCGCAGGCATTGTACGCGACCTGGCGCTGTCCCGCGACGCTGTACCGCGTCTGGCGCCACGCGTGTCGTTGAGTGAGTGGTTGAGTTCGTGGCGATAAAACGAGTGAGGCAATCCTGTCGCCGTAATGACGCCGACGAAAGAAGGGGAGGCGCTGCAAGACAACGCCTCCCCTTCCTTTTGCGTAAACCCTGCCGACGGGTTTAGAAGTCCATGCCGCCACCGCCGGGAGTTGGCATCGCCGGCTTCTCTTCCGGAATATCGGCAATCAGCGCCTCGGTGGTCAACAGCAGACCGGCAATCGACACCGCATTCTGCACTGCCGAACGGGTCACCTTCACCGGGTCGATGATGCCCATCTCGATCATGCTGCCAAACTCACCGGTCAGCACGTTGTAGCCGATATTCTTGTCGTTCTTTTCCTTCTGCAAGCGGCGCACCGTATCAATGATCACCGCGCCGTCCTCGCCAGCGTTGCGCGCCAGCTGGCGCATCGGCTCCTCGAGCGCACGGCGCAGGATCTGCACGCCATACTTCTCGTCCTCATACGTCACCTGGACGCGGTCGAGCGCCGGGATGGCAGTAAGCAGCGCCACGCCGCCGCCAGGCACAATGCCTTCCTCCACCGCCGAGCGCGCCGTCGAGAGCGCATCCTCAACGCGGTGCTTCTTCTCCTTCAACTCCGGCTCGGTTGCCGCGCCAACCTTCAGCACCGCAACGCCGCCTGCCAGTTTCGCCAGACGCTCCTGCAACTTCTCGCGGTCGAAGTCGCTGGTGGTCGTCTCGATCTGAGCGCGGATCTGCTCGATGCGGGCGCGGATGGCACGTTCATCGCCGCGACCCTCGATGATCGTCGTGTTGTCCTTATCCGACACCACGCGGCGCGCGCGACCCAGGTCTTCGACCGTTGCGCTATCCAGTTTGCGACCGATCTCTTCCGAAATCAGGGTGCCGCCGGTCAGGATCGCAATATCCTGGAGCATTGCCTTGCGACGATCACCGAAGCCGGGCGCCTTCACCGCCAGGGCATTGATCGTGCCGCGCAGTTTGTTGACCACCAGGGTCGCCAGCGCCTCACCATCGACATCCTCGGCGATGATCACCAGGTTCTTGGTCACCTGCAACGCCTTCTCCAGCACCGGCAGAATGTCCTGGATGCTGCTGATCTTCTTATCGGTAATCAGAATGTAGGGGTCTTCGAGTTCGGCTTCCATTCGCTCGGGGTTGGTGACGAAGTAGGGCGAGATGTAGCCGCGGTCGATCTGCATACCTTCGGTGTATTCCTTCTCGAAGGCGATCCCCTTGCTCTCCTCGACCGTAATCACGCCATCCTTGCCGACCTTCTCCATCACCTCGGCGATCAGATCGCCAATCTCGCTATCGGCAGCCGAAATCGCGGCGACGTGGGCGATATCGGCGCGGTCGCGCACCGGAATAGCAACACTCCTCAATTCAGCGACAACCGCTTCGACCGCCTTATCGAGACCACGCTTGATCAGCATGGGATTGGCGCCAGCAGCGACCATCTTCAACCCCTCGTTCACAATCGACTGCGCCAGCACCGTCGCCGTCGTCGTACCATCACCGACGACATCGTTCGTCTTGGTGGCGACTTCGACAAGCAGGCGCGCGCCCATGTTCTCGAAGGGGTCCTTCAGTTCGATCTCCTTGGCAACCGTCACACCGTCGTGGGTCACGGTCGGCGCGCCGAACTTCTTATCGATCGAGACATTGCGCCCGCGGGGACCAAGGGTCGTCTTGACCGCATCGGCGACAATATCGACGCCACGCTTGAGGGCGCGGCGCGCCTCTTCATTGAAATACAACTGCTTTGGCATGGAAGTTTTGTCCTCCTGATCAGACTGATGATCGCCTGACGACTATGCGATGCAACCAGAGTTACTCTTGAATGATGCCCAGGATGTCCTTCTCCGAAAGAATGAGATACTCGACATCATCGACCTTGAATTCGGTGCCGCTGTACTTGGCGAAAATCACGCGGTCACCGGGCTTGACATTCATCGGGATGCGCTTGCCGCTGTCATCGATGCGCCCCTCGCCAACCGCCAGCACCGTGCCCTCCATTGGACGCTCTTTGCTGGCAGTGTCTGGCAGATAAATGCCGCCCTTGGTCTTCTCCTCACGCTCGACCGGCTTGACGACAACACGGTCTGCGAGCGGCCGGATGCGGAAATCCGTGCCCATATCTGTGCAACCTCCTTCGATATCGATCAGGCGAGACAACTGAAGCGGTTAGCACTCTTTTGCCGAGAGTGCTAACCGCTCTCTATACTACCGAAAGCGTTTGTTTTTGTCAAGTCCCATTTTAGCACTCGGAAGGGAAGAGTGCCAGTAGACATAATGAGACCATCGAGACGCAGTGCGTTACAGAGGCGCTAGGCAGCGCGGTGCAATCGTGCTACAATCGTAGCCAACTTTCTCGTCACACACAATGCGCGGTATTCCGGGATCTCACTGCACAAGGAGGCTGCGGATGCGTCTCGAACGAAATCTGGGAATGGATCTGGTGCGCTGCACCGAAGCGGCGGCGTTGCGCGCCGCTCGCCTCATGGGACGCGGCGACAAAAACGCCGCCGATCAGGCCGCCGTCGATGCCATGCGCTTTGCGCTCGACGCTGTGCCGATGGATGGTGTGGTGGTCATTGGTGAGGGCGAAAAGGACGAAGCGCCGATGCTCTACATCGGCGAGAAGGTTGGCACCGGCGATCCCCCTGCGGTCGATGTCGCCGTCGATCCGGTGGAAGGGACGACCCTCCTTGCCGAAGGGATGCCCGGCGCCATCGCCGTTGTCGCCGTTGCTGAGCAGGGATCCCTCTATCACTGGTCGGGCATTGCCTATATGGACAAACTGGCGGTCGGACCACAGGCGCGCGGCGCGATCGATATCAATGCGCCGGTCGCGGAAAATATCCGTAACGTTGCGCGCGCGCTGAAGAAGGAAGTCGAGGATATTACCGTCGTTGTGCTTGATCGACCACGTCACAAGGAACTCATTCGCCAGATCCGCGAGACCGGCGCACGCATCAAACTCATTCTCCATGGCGATGTCTCCGCCGGTATTATGACCGCCATCGAAGATCCGCCTGCAGACATACTGATGGGGATCGGCGGCGCGCCGGAAGCGGTGATTACCGCCTGCGCGATGAAATGTCTGGGTGGCGAGATCCAGTGCAAACTCTGGCCCCGCAACGATGACGAACGCGCCCTTGCCGCCGCAAATAGCATCGATCTCGAACGGGTCTATCGCACATCCGACCTGGTGCGCAGTGAGAACGTCTTCTTTGCCGCCACCGGAATCACCGACGGCGAGTTTCTCCGCGGTGTGCGGTATTTCAGTGGCGGCGCGCGCACCTACTCGGTCGTGATGCGCGCTGTCTCCGGCACGGTGCGCTTCATCGAGTCACGCCACGACTGGACGAAACTTATGCGCATCTCCGGCGTCGATTATACTCACACCCGCTAGGGACACACTGAACGTTCAACGTTCAACGTTGAACGTTCAGCCCTCTACAGCACCCCGACGTTCGAGTGATCGCCAAGCACCAGGCGGTACGCTTTCGGTTTGCGTGGTGATCGGGTGATCTCGACATGCCGCCCGATCAGGCTGTCTTCCAGCCGGTGGGGAAGATCACGAATGGTACAGTGTTCCAGTACAATCGAGTGCTCGATTTCAGCGCTTTCGATCAGGCAGTGGTGGTAGATCGAGGTAAAGGGACCAACGTAGGCATTGATGATGCGCGTATGCTCACCGATGATCGCCGGTCCGCGAATGGTGCTGTTAATAATTTCCGCCCCCTTCTCGATGATCACCTTCCCGATCAGGTGGGAGTCGCGGTCGACGAACCCTTCGACCGATGCCGGCATTTCTTCCAGCACCAACCGATTCGCCTCCAGCATATCATCCTTCTTGCCGGTATCGATCCACCATCCGTGGTGGATGTAGGGAAAGACGCGCCGACCGTGCTCCACCAGCCACTGGATTGCGTCGGTGATTTCCAGTTCGCCGCGCCACGACGGGCGAATCGCTTCGACCGCTTCCCAGATGCTTTTGTCGAACATGTAGATGCCGACGAGCGCCAGGTCTGAAGGAGGTTGGCGCGGTTTTTCGATCAGACGCACAATCCGCCCTCGCTCATCGAGCACGGCGACACCATACTGCTCGGGCGTGGAAACCTGTTTGAGCACGATCTGCGCGTTGAAGTCGCTTGCGCCGAATTGCTCCAATAGCGGCGCAATGCCGCCTTGAATGCAGTTGTCCCCCAGAAACATGACAAAACGTTCATCCCCCAGGAAATCGCGCGAGATTTTGACGGCGTGCGCCAGACCCAGCGGCTCGTCCTGTTCGATGTAGGTGATGCGCACCCCCCAGCGACTGCCGTCACCAACGGCTGCACGCACTTCTGGTCCAGTGACGCCGATCACAACACCAATCTCCTCGACCCCGGCATCGCGGATCGTCTCGATGACACGGAAGAGCACCGGTTTATTGGCGACCGGAACGAGTTGCTTGGCGCTGGTGTAGGTGATAGGGCGCAGACGTGTGCCTTTGCCGCCGCTGAGTATCAATCCTTTCATACGTTCGTTTCCTCGTGTGTGGAATGATGTGGGCGTGGTGCGCCAGATCGCCACGGCGTCGCCCAACCATCACAATTGTGCGAGCGACGGTAGCGCACAGCATGCTGCACGCTACCATCACGCATTGTACCGCAGCCATGTGATTAACGAGTGACAATGCTCATGAAAACGCCCGTGCAAGAAGTGCACGGGCGTCGATTATACTATTGCAACGTTGAATGTTACCGGCGCACCCGGATAGCGCCATAGTAGCGCGACGTCCAGTACGATCCCCAGATGCCCGACACCTGGACGCCGTAGCGGGGTGTCATGGCATGAACCATACGCCCGCCGCCGATGTAGATAGCAACGTGACTGATGCCGCGCCGCCCGCCGGTATTGCGGAAGAACATCAGATCGCCCGGCGCCAGATTTTCCATCGAGCCAACTGACGCGCCATACGCGGTGTTGAACTGTGCAGCGGCGCTGCGTGGCAGGTTCACGCCAAACTGACGATAGACATAACTGGTGAAACCACTGCAATCAAAGCCGGTCGATGGGCTTGAGCCGCCCCAGCGGTAGCGCGCCCCGACAAACTGGACCGCAAAACTGGCGACATCACCGCTGGCGGCAATGTTTGCCAGACCCGGGCTGGCGCCAGGACGCCCGCCACTCACCGGCAGCGCCGGGAAGTCGCGGCTGACCGGCACCCGCCGCAGCACGTGCGCTGTTGTGTTGATCAGATCGCGGAACACCCAGGCTTTCGTGCCGTCGGGCAACCGCACCCGCAACCAGTCCTTATACTTTCCGATCAGATCGACCTGCACGCCAGCATCGATCCGACCAACCCGGTCATAGCGCGAGTCGGGACCTTTGCGCAGGTTGACGCTATTTTCGGCGATCACACCCACCAGCGCCGGATTCGGATCGGGGATTGTTTCAGCGACAAGCAGGCGTTTGACAACCGACGGTTCGACATTCAGGAACTCCGCCTTGACCCATCCATCCAACCCGCCGGGGGCGCCAACGTGGAACCAGTCCTGATAGATCTCGTACAGTTCGATCTGCGTGTTCTGCTTCAGGCTGGTGATCGGCACATAATTCGTACCCGGGCCGTCGCGCAGTTGCAGACCGTCTTCGCGCACTGTGGCGATCTTGGGCGGTGGCGGCGGTGGAATGGCGCTCTCCTGCACCTCGAACAGCGTGAATGACGCCGCTTCCGAGATAGCGAGCACTTCGCCCGAAATCCAGTAGATCGGACCATCAGCCCGTTCACGGACCTGGAACCAGTCGCCATAGCGACCGATGACCTGCACCGGCGTCGCGCCCGAAATACGCCCGACCGCATCGTAGTTGGTTCCAGGACCATTGCGCAGAAATGCGCGCTCAACCGCAATGGTTGCCGGAACGACGATTGGCGCCAGCGCTTCGCTGCGCGAAATCAGCGACAGCGGCACCGGGAGATCGGCAGTCTCTTCGAGCGGCGGATCGCCAATCGCAGCATCGAGATCGACTGGCGCGAGCGGCACGGTCAACTCGCTTCCCTCCTGCGGCACAGCCGGCGCAGAAACCGTTGGCGTCAACACGCCAGGGCGAAGCTGTGACAGCAGCATCGCCACGGGAAGGAGAAGAGCAACCAGTGCATGCAGCGCAACACGAGATGGAAGCCGTGCGAGGAGTGAAGCGGGATGAGCGAACCGGGTAGACCGAACTGTTTGCCATCGAGTTGCAAAGACGCTGGTGAACGATGTTCGTTGCCGCCGTCTGGCGAGCGCTCGTCGTTGCAGCGACTCAAGGCTATACGGGTCCGATGTCATACCCCGATGACTTTGCTCAATCATGGAGCATCTCCTGGCGGTATGCCCTGTGCCATGCACCACACGCAACCTGGTCCTGCAGGACCGGTTGAACTACGCACAAAACAGAGCATATCGTTAACGGATGGCACGATGGCGCGAGTGTACCATAAGACGTAAAAAATTGCAAACGAATGGTGCGCCATTGGTTACAACGTCGTTACAGAAATGATACCAATCGAGCGAGAGCACACTCGCCGTTTACCGAATATAAACGAGAACGTCGATTACGTCAAGTTTTCATTCAGGATGCGCCGCAGCACATCGGGGACATCAGTGATGATCCCATCGGCGCCGAGCATCACAAAGCGCCGCATCTCTTCCGGATCGTTGACCGTCCAGACATTGACGCGATACCCTGCACGACGCACAAGCGGCAGGATGTGATCGAGCAATGGGATCTGATACGCCGGGTGCCACGCCACAACTCCGGCTTTTTTGAGATCCAGGAAGGGCCAGCTTTCGCGCAGGCGCACATCAGGGCGCAAGGTGGGGATGCCCATCAAACAGGCGCGCGGCAGATCGGGCGCAATGGCGGCCACCTCAGCCAGCGCTGCGGGCCAGAATGATGAAATCAGCACCTGGTCGATCACCCGTTCGTTGCGCAACAGACGCACGACCTCGCCGCCAATGCCTGTCCCTTTGATCTCGACATTCAATTGCATACCACGTTCGCGGGCGAAGGCGCACACCTCCACCAGAGTTGCGACACGTTCGCCGCCAATGTCGAGCTGGCGCAGATCGGCAAGGGTGCAGTGCGTTACCGGTCGTCCCTGCGCTTCCCAGCGGTCTGTCGTATCGTCATGAAACACCACCAGCACGCCGTCCGCCGTCTGCTGCACATCGAGTTCACACATATCGGCGCCCTGACGCGCGGCAAGTTCAAATGCGCGCAGTGTATTTTCCGGCGCATAGGCTGACGCGCCACGATGAGCGATTACCAGGGTCATTCGTGCTCCTTTCACAACAAAATCCCCGCCCGGTATGGGCGGGGATGACATCACCAGCTCAGCGTGGTCAACTTAAGGCGCTGACCAGGTGCTCTTCGACGACAACCGCGCCTGGCTCACGGGCGATGGCAGGCAGCATCGGCGCAAGAATGCGCTGCAGCGCCATGACATGCGCACAGGTATTCCACACACGGAATGTTGAACAATCGCACGACCATCCGGCGTCGGTCAATACCATCTGGTGGTCGTTGTTATTGCCACGGAAGCGCGCGCGCAGCGACAGAATCTCGATACGGTCCAGTTCGTGCAGATAGCGGCGCGACTTCTCGATCATACTGATCAATTCAGAATGGATAATGACAGGACCCGGCTCGCGCGCTTCAGCCGACAGCATCGGCGCCAGCGCCTTTTGCAGGGTCATAACGTGAGCGCACACACCGCGCAGACGAAACACATCACAGTCGCAAGCCCAGCGTTCATTCGCAAGTTGAACGATGTGATCGTTGTTGCCGCCGTGGAAACGAACAGTCATTTCGTCAATTGCGATGCGCTCCGGTTCCTGCGCGTAACGCCGGGCTTTTTCAATCTTCCCGATCAGGTCCGAATGCATATCCGCCTCCTCGTCTATTACAGGCAGGCGCGCCCATGCTGCAGCGCCTGGCTTCCGCATCCGTCGAACACAGATAATGAAAGCGGCACAGCATGATACACTGCTGTGCCGCTTACGCTTTCATATTCAACTGGCGTTTCGATTCGCATGGCTGATGATCCTCGCCAAACGCCGCGCCATTCTTCACAATCTTAACTGATTGTTAGCATTATAGAGAGTTCAGTGGGGCGAGTCAAGCATGGGCGCCATGGCGTCGCTCTGGCACATAACGCATTTCAATGCAGAAAAACGCAAATTCACACCGACGAGGAGGCATTCAGGTTGTCGAATCTCAACCCAGCCTGGTGGGGACGGAGGGACTCGAACCCTCACGGATTGCTCCACAAGTTCCTAAGACTTGCGCGTCTGCCGATTCCGCCACGTCCCCATGAAGCAAAACTCTCCTGCTTCACTCGTAGACTTCGCTACAAAAACTCACCGCTGAGACGCCGGGCGCACAGGGAGTAAAAAAACGAACGCACGACGCAGCAGCGTGACGTGATACGGAAGCCGTCTCTGCGAACGCTGCGTCTCTGCGGTGATATACCCTTTTTGCAGTGTACTTATTGTAACAATCATCGGCGCGCAATGCAACCGGGTTAGAACGTTGAACGTTGAACGTTCAACGCTGAACGTTCAACGCTCGACGCAACCCTGCTCATCCCCGAATAATCGCCAGCACCTCATCGCGGCGGCGTTCCATTTCCTCGCGTGTGGTGGCTTCCAGATTCAGACGAATGAGCGGCTCAGTATTCGAGGCGCGCACATTCATATGCCAGGTCGGGTATGTGACCGAGATGCCGTCGATCCATTCGATGACGCCATCGGCGTATGCGGCTGCCAGCGCTTCAAGGCGCTCCTTTGGATTGGCGACCGTCGAGTTGATCTCGCCAGAGATGAAATACTTCTCTTCCAGCGACGCCAGCATCGCCGAGAGGGACTGATCGCTGCCTGCCAGCATTTCCATGACCAGCAGCGATGGAATGATGCCCGAATCGGCGAAGTTGAAATCGCGGAAGTAGTAATGCCCGGATACTTCGCCGCCAAAGAGGGCGTTCTCGTTCGCCATGCGGCGCTTGATGAACGCATGCCCGACACGCTCAATCAGCGGTACACCGCCAGCTGCACTGATCAGGTCGCGCACTGCCCACGATGCGCGCACGTCGTAGACGATCTTGCTGCCAGGCGCGCGTCGCAGCAGGTAGCGCCCCAGGAGTGCGGTAAGAAAGTCTCCCGCAATGAAACGCCCGCGGTCGTCAATGACGAAGAAACGATCACCATCACCATCGAATGCAAACCCGGCATCCGCCCCCTCTTCAACGACGCGCCGCTCGAGTTCGGCGCGATTCTCCGGCATCAACGGGTCAAGACCGTGGTTCGGTAGATTGCCGTCTGGTTCGAGATACATTCCAATAAAATCGATCGGCAGACGTCCGTACACGCGCTGGAGGATGGGTCCGACTGTGCCATTGCCGGTATCGGCGATGACTTTGAGCCGTCGGCGTTCCAGCATGTCGCTATCGATCAATCCGAGGACGAATGTTACGAACTCGTCCGACAGATCGAGGGCGCGCATACTGCCGGTGCGTGTTGTTGGCGCATAGGCGTCGTTCTCAACAATGCGCCGCAGGTCCTGGATGCCTTCGGCGCCGCTGAGCAGATACGGCATCTGGCGCACCATTTTGAAGCCGTTGTACTGCTTCGGATTGTGCGACGCCGTGACCATCATTCCCGGCAAGCCGAGCCTGGTGCAGGCGAAATAGTACTGGTCGGTGCTGACCAGCCCGATGTTCACCACGTCGGCGCCCTGATCCATAATGCCGCGCGTGACTGCGTCGAAGATGGCTGGTCCCGACAGGCGCATATCATGACCGACAATTACCTCACGCGCCTGGAGGAATGTCACAAACGCGCGACCAATCGCATACGCGCCCTCTTCGTTCAATTCCGTCGGATAGATCCCGCGAATATCATACGCCTTGAAAATGCCAGGCGCGATCTGCATGCTCCCCTCCTTTCCAACCGCACGCTTCGCGGCAAGCCCCAGAGGGATTATACCAGCAATCCAGTCAAAGGCTCACGGTTCGACGCCATACCATTCTTTGAGCCACTGACGCATCTGCGTGATCTCGGCTTCCTGCGTTGCGATGATAGCGCCTGCCAGTTCGCCGATCTCGCGGTGCTCCGCCTTTTGCAGGGCGTCGCGCGCCATCGCAACCGCGCCTTCGTGGTGTGGAATCATCGCTTCCAGGAACCGCCGGTCGAAGGGGGTCTCACCAGGCGCAACATCCATCGGTCCCATGTCCATGCTCATGCCTGCGGTTGGCGGCAGGTCGGGGTACCAGGCGGCGCGCCAGGCGCGCATGCGTTCAATTTCCGCCTGTTGCGCGGCAATGATCTCCTCCGCCATACGCCTGATCTCCGGTCGATCGGCGGATTGCAGCGCCTGACGCGCCATCGTAATCGCGCCTTCGTGATGCACGATCATGCTGTCGATAAACAAAGCGTCATACGGTTGCGACGCGGTCGCCCCGCCGTGATCGCCATGGTTCATTCCTGCTGCTGTGGGGGCGGAAGGAAACGGCGTCGGCGCCACAACTGGCGCAGTACCGCATGCCGCTACGGTAAGCACGAAACAGAGGATGATCGCATTCTGGAACGAGATGATACGCATAAACACTCCTTTTCTGGTCTCATCAGGATATGGTTTGCGCAATGCACACGCGCCTTCGCACGACACGGCGCCTCACACTTCGAACTTCGGTATTCTTCAAAGGGTTTCAACAGTCGGGGCGGTGTTTTGCTCACGACGCGCGTCGATCACATCAGGGAGACGGTTGAGTTTGTCGAGGATAGAGGTCAGTTGCGCAATGCTCTGGATGCGGAGGGTGACGGTCAGCACTGCGCGCCCGGGGCGGCGGGTCGGCACCTGCTCGACCGCATCGATGTTAATGCCCGCATCGGCGATAACGCCTGAGACATCACGCCACAGCCCAACGCGATCCCAGGCTTCGATCCGTACCGGCACCGGGTATCCCTGCTTTGGTATGCCAGCACCCCAGGTCACCTCCACCAGGCGCGCGCGGTCGCGTTCGTTCAGGATGGTGCGGCAGTCGGCGCGATGCACAGTGATCCCCTTGCCACGGGTCACAAAGCCGACGATCGGCTCGCCCGCCACCGGATTGCAACAGCGCGCCAGGCGGGTCGGCACCTGCGTGTTCTCGATGCCGCGCACACGGATGATGCTGGTATCGTTGGGGCGTTCGGAAACCGGAGCGACTTGCGGGATGTCCGCCAGGTCATCTGCACCGACCGGCGTGCGGTGGCTGAGAATCTTTTGCGCGACCTGACGCGCTGTGATGTCACCGCTGCCGATCTGGGCGAATACATCATCGATCGACTTGAGACCGGTGATGGCGACGATTTCCTCGAAGGGTACCGACAGACCGAGGCGTTTGAGTTCTTTTTCCAGCAATTCGCGCCCGGCAGCGATATTTTCGGTGCGGTCGAGACGCTTGAAGTAGCGGCGAATATGGTTGCGTGCGCCGCTTGTCTTGACGAAGTTGAGCCAGTCGCGACTCGGACCACGTGGCGTCTTCGAGGTCATGATCTGGACGATTTCGCCGTTGCGCAACTGGTAATCGAGCGGAACAATCCGGTTGTTCACCTTTGCGCCGACGCAACTGTGTCCGACATCGGAGTGAATGCGATAGGCAAAATCAACCGGCGTCGCACCGACCGGCAGATCGATGATTTTGCCCTTCGGAGTGAACACATACACCTGCTCTTCGAGCACATCGGTCTTGAACGAGTCGACGAACTCATGGGCATCGGTCAGATCGCGACGCCACTCGATCAAGCCGCGCAACCATGCCAGTTTGCTCTCGAACGACGCATCGATGCGTCCAAACCCTTCCTTGTAGCGCCAGTGCGCCGCAATGCCACGTTCGGCGACTTCGTGCATCTCGTGGGTGCGGATCTGGATCTCGCAGGGTTGACCGCCGGGTATCAGCACGGTTGTGTGCAGCGACTGGTACATGCTTTCCTTCGGCATGGCGATATAATCGTCGAACTCGCCGGGCACGGGGGGCCAGGTCGCGTGCACCAGACCGAGCACGCGGTAACAGTCGGCGACGGTATCGACGATCACGCGCACTGCGAGCTGGTCGTAGATCTGGTCGAGGCTGACGCCCTTGCGTTCCATCTTGCGATAGATCGAATAGATATGCTTGGGTCGCCCGGTAATATCCGCTTTGATCCCTTCTTTTTCGAGCACCTGGCGCAGACGCTGGATCACGCGGTGGACGAGGCGCTCGCGCGCATCACGCCGCAGCGCCAGCTGACGACTGATCTCCTGATATTTTTCGGGGTTGAGGACGGCAAAGGCGCGGTCTTCGAGTTCCCACTTGATCTGCCAGATGCCGAGGCGATGCGCCAGCGGGGCGTAGATTTCGAGCGTCTCGCGCGCCATGCGTTTCTGGCGCTCCTCGGAGAGCGAGCCGATGGTGCGCATGTTGTGCAGGCGGTCTGCCAGTTTGACCAGCACCACACGCGGATCGTCCGCCATCGCAATGAACATTTTGCGATACGTACCGACCTGCGCTTCTTCACGGGTGCGCGCCTCCAGCGCCGAAAGTTTGGTGACGCCATCGACAAGGTTGGCGATCTCGGCGCCGAACAATGCTGCCAGTTGTTCTTTTGAGACGAGGGTATCTTCCAGGACATCGTGGAGCAGGGCGGCAGCAACCGACGCCGCATCGAGCTGCAGGTCGATCAGAATATGCGCAACGGCAACCGGATGATCGATATACGGCTCACCCGAGTCGCGCTTCTGTTTGCCGTGCGCTTCACAGGCGACGGCATACGCATTGCGCACCAGTTCCTCGCTGCGCGCCATCCGATCGGCGCCGCCGTTTGGATGGCGCTGGTAGAGTTTCAGGCGCGCAATCAACTCGTTGGCAACCGGGCTATGCACAAACTCAGGATTCGGACGCAGCGGCGGCTGCGGCGCGGCACTGGTACGGCGCGTTGAACGAACAGAGGAGTCGGTGGCGACATCGCCACTGCTCACCGCGAGTGTTGCTGGTGAGTCCATAGTGCTGCCCTGCGACGCGGCGGCAGAGGGCCGACGGGATAGTGACAGTCAGAGTAGCACGAAGGAGAAGGGTTGTCAAGGCAGCGATCCGCGCGTCAGTACACGACATCCACGCGCGTCCCAATGTCCGCCCAGTGATAGAGCCATTCCGCGTCATCGATATTCAGATTGATACACCCATGCGACATACGCACTCCGGTCCCCCACGCATCGTGCCAGTAGGTACCGTGGAGCGCCACGCCGCCAACAACATACTGAACCCATGGCACATCGGGGACATACCATGACTCGCCGCCAGCCGAACCGGTCATCGTTTGCCTCGGCAGTTTGTAGTAAATGGCAAACGATCCGGCTGGCGTGTTGAAGCCATCGCGACCAGTTGCGACCGGGGCGCGATAGACCGGCACATCCCCCTCGAAGGCGGTCAACATCTGTTGCGTCAGATTAACTTCGATCCGGCGCTCGAACAGTTTGGGCGACCAGACCGGCACACCAGGCATGGGACCAGCCGCCTGCGGGGTATGGCCGCGGCGCTGCATCGCCTGGCGTCCCAGATCGCTCAACTGCACTTCGTGAAGCCCGGCCAGCATGATCCCGTTCGCCCGTTCCATCTGACGGTAGAACGCGGGCAACTGTTCGGGATGATATTCAAAACGGGCGCGCTCAAAATACTGGGTGATACGCACCTGGCCGTCGATCGGGCTGATTTCCTCGAACGGCTCGCTGATCGGGTAGCCGAAGACGCGCAGACCGCCGCGTTTCTGCCAGAACCTGAGAAACTTCCCGCCAAGCGTCTGGCGAGTTTCGGGGAAGTAGAGCCGCCCCTGTGTCGGTTGACCGTCAGGAAAATCATACCCCTGGGTGATTTCGTTGCCGAGGAGCGACAACATCACCTGATATTCGGCGCCCAGGTTCTCTGGATGGTACTCGAAGCGTGCACGCTCGAAGTACTGCACGATCCGCCCGTCTTCAACCAGTTCGCCGCTGATCGGGTAGCCGAAGATCAGTTCACCGCCGTTCCTGCGCCAGAAACTCAGGAAACCGGTGCGATCACTGATGTGGAAGCCGGAGGAGGCGAAGTACATGTTTTGTACTGCTGGCAGCGGAACCGCCTCTGGTGCGCCTTGCTGCTGCATGGGGTCATCTTGCTGCATTTGTTCAGCGGCGCGCACAGCAGCCACGACTGCCTGCGCCTCGGAAGCCGGGAGCGGCGGAGCGAAATCGGCGACGGCGGGACGCTGTCGCGCGCGCAATTCGATCGGTACAGCAATGGCTGTTGCAATCAGAATTGCAATGCCGGTCATGATCAGGTGCGGGTGGTGCAGTCGCCGGTACATAACGCTCTTCGTCCTTCGTTCAGCGACAGGACGTTGTATCACTCCAATTATACATCTTTCAGGCTACGTGAGAGGTTACGGTATGGTGAACGTGCAATGCGCCGCGAGCGCAGCGCAACGTGGAAGGATGCTCCATTTGCGCCAGAACAGAAGAGGCGGGCATCACGTCGGATGCCCGCCCCATGCCGCTTCCTGATTACTCCCGCTTAGCGAATGCGCTGAATGTCCTCTGCCGTGTTATCCGGCTTCATAATGTACACCCGGTCGGTATTCATACGGTAGATGGCGAACGCTCCGCCCCGGAAGTACTGCTCCACGGCTTTGTCGGCGCTTTCCGGTTCAACCGCCCAACCGAGCGTCTCGCGGATGAACTGGTTCTCGCGCCACAGTTTGCCGAACCCGCGGATCGGCTCGAACAGACCCGGCGGTGGCGTCATCCCGCCGCTCACCGGCTCCCCTTCACGCCAGTAATCGGGGTGGAGTTGCCAGACAAGCGAGCCGCGCGTGTTGTCGTAGAAGACCACCCAGATATTGCCAGCCTGCCAGGACGCAATTTCACCCGTGTTGGCAACCCAGTACATGGCGCCACGCTCGAAGCGCTGCGATGCTGCCGGAACCGCCAGTTTCGGGAATGGCGACGGACATCCGAGAATGTTCGGGTACGCGCGGGTGGTGGGACCGAGGAACGGCGCCGGTGGTGCGCAGCGATCGCTGACAGCCGTGTAGATATCACGCCCCAGCAAACCAAGCAGCACCTCATAGCGCGTCCCTGCCAGTTCGGGATGATACTCCATCCGCCGCCGCTCGAAGTACTGCACGGTCCCGGTCCAGAGTTCATCACCGTTCGCCAGTGTTTCGGTCATTGGTTCGCTGATCGGGTAGCCGAAGCGCATCAAGCCGCCGTTGCGCTGCCAGTACGCCAGGAACGCGCCGCAGAGCGAGTGTCCGGTCTCCGGGAAGAACCGGCATTCCTTCGGGATCGATGTCGGGCGTGGCAACAATTGCCAGGGACGCCCCTGATGATCGAGCGCCTGGGCGCCCAGCCGACCGGCGAGGACGCCGATCGAGCCGTGATCTTCGAGACGGTCACGCTCGAACCACTGCACCGGTCCGCTCCAGTTCTCGACCTGTTCGATCCGCAGTTCGCTGATCGGGTAGCCGAATACCGGCAGACCGCCGTTGCGCTCCCAGTAGCGCAGGATCGCGCCGGAGACACAGTAGCCGGTTTCCGGGAAACACCGCTGCCGTTCCACTGCACTCGCTGGCGCTGCCGCAATGAGCGCGCCAGTAATTGCCAGCAGAAGGGTGACCAGAAGGATCCCGCGTTTCATGGTTTTCTCCTTTCTTCAGCGGCGTCAATGCTCCGCTGTTCACCTTGAGTCTACGCCTGTGCGCGCATACGAGGAATGGAAGATGCGTGGCAGAACGCTGGCAGGATGCGTCGAAGATGAAAAGATGATGATAGCGGTGCGTTGTCCTTGTCTGTCGGCGCCGGTGTGCGCTCCCGTTGGCGCTCAACGACCTGCACCGATGATCCACTCGTGCGGGCTGATGGAGATTGAGCACGTAATCCGGTATGCGCCTTGTGCCATCGGGCTGATGGAGATTGAGAATTTATAGCAGTTCCCAGATCCGTTGACCCCTGTCCAGGCCTGCCGTGTCGCGCGAGACGTCCGTTTCTGGCGGAGTGTAGACCGAAATTCATTTCGGTCACCGCGTGGGGCGCGCTTCCAGCGGAATGTAGACCGAAATTTATTTCGGTCACCGTGTTGGTAGCGCGATTCTGGGAGTGTTCAACCCTGTCCAATTGGTTCAACCTCTATGGGAACTGCTATAATCCGCTCTACCGCACGAGCCGTCGGGCTTATGGAGATTGAGAATTTATAGCAGTTCCCAGATCCGTTGACCCCTGTCCAGGCCTGGCGTGTCGCGCGAGACGTCCGTTTCCAGCAGAGCGTAGACCGAAATTTATTTCGGTCACCGCGTGGGGCGCGCTTCCAGCGGAATGTAGACCGAAATTTATTTCGGTCATCGCGTGGGGCGCGCCATTCCCAGGAGTATTCAACCCTGTCCATCAGGTTCAATCTTTGTGAGAACTGCTATAATCCGCTCTACCGCACGAGCCGTCGGGCTGAAGCTCTCGGCTATCCAGGGCGAAGCCCGCCTGCGCGGGCTGTAGCGGATTATTTCTGCAAAGACCATCAGCCCGCCGGAGGAGCTCATCAACATCCGATCCGTGTTCTCTTTCGACTATATTCTGCGCAGCCCGCCTGCGCGGGCTTTGCTGGATTTACAGCGTTTGCCACGGAGTACGGGTGTCCTCACAGGGATAGGTTTTTTGGGAAGCCCTGCGTGCCATCTCCCGTTTGCTGTTATCCGGTTTCATCAATAGCGGAAGACCGCCGCGACCCCGCTGCTGCCGGGGATTTCGGCTGCCGCCACTGCAACCGCTTCGCCACTATGCAGGATTGTCTGGTGAGCAGCGACGTCCAGCAAGTCGTCATCGCCTGGCAGTGGCTCGTCATGCAGTGAGATGGCCTCCTCATCGGGGTTATAGCGCCCCCAGACCTGTCGGTCACTGGCGACGAGGAGGCGCTCTACGCGCCCGATGTGCGCTGCGGGCAGAATGGAGCGCAAATTCGTGCTGGCACGCGGCGGGTTGGACTGAAGCAGCGCTTCGAAGCGGTCACGCTCATCGGTGGTGCGACGGCTCAGGTCATCCATCAGGACACCTGCGCCACGTTCACATAACGCTTCGTCGCTCAGGTGATCCGGGCTGCCGCTGATATGACCATCGACAATGTGCGCATATCCGTTCAGCGAGCGATACATCGAGACCATATACTCCACACCCGCCAGCACCAGTGGATCGCGGGTGCGATTCATGGCGCGTTCGACAGCATTGCTCACTGCCTGGAGATAGCGATGCACCTCCGCTTTTTCGTCAAAAATGTTGCCGCCATGTCCCGGATACATGGCGCCCCTTGCACCGCCCCTCATCGAACGGGTGACGTGGCGTTGCGCCTGACGACCGGTCGGATCGGTTTGTGGCAGATCGTCGAGTCCTTCGGGGGCGTCGGGCAGCGGAATTGTCGTGATGCCGGACGGTGTGGCGTGCAGCAACCGCACGCGGCTCTTGCTCAGTGCCAGCACATAGAATGACTCAGTTGCAGGGCGCTGGATGAGCAACGGTTTGATGTATGGACGACGACCTACCATCACCGCATCGCTGACACGATGCGGCAACTGATAGAGGTGAACCTGACCAGGAGCGACATAGATCGCCAGACCCGCATCCTGGTATGCTTCGAGTGCTCGCGCATCAGTCATTTCCCACACCGGCGCCAGTATTGCACGCATATCATCGCGTTCATATCCACCGGCTTCCAGTTCCGCTTCGGCGCGCCGCAGCAGATTTTCGAGTTGAACCGCGCGCTGAAGCGTTTCACCCGGCGGATAGGGCGCCAGGAAGAACGAGACCCACGGCGTCCCGCCTTGCGCGATCAGTTCTCGCACTTCTTCGCGTGACACACCTTTGAGCAGAACATTCATACGTTCCTCCTGAATTCCACGATGACGCACGATTTCGAGCCATTCAGCCATCATGGATCGCATCAGGTGGCGCCTCGTTCCAGCGCTTCATCGGAACGAGGCGCCGGTGCATAGCCGCAAAACGCCTCGGTGAGGAGGGTGCGCACTTCTTCGTCGCTGGTTGGTGTGAAGTCGCTGTACCACATGCCGATCGCGTAGAGCAATTCAGGTGTCGCCAGCGCAACAACCTCATCCACCAGCGGTTCGATTTCCGCGACGCTCTCAGGAGCAGCAACCGGCGTCGCTACAATAATCCCGGCTGGACTGCCCTGCCGAACTGCTTCGATCGCAGCCTGCATGGTCATCCCGGTCGCCAGACCATCGTCGATGAGAATGACACGCGCGCCTTCGACCGCCGGCGGACGCCGATCGCCGCGGTAGAGGCGTCTGCGCTGTTCGAGAATACGTTGTTCTTCAGTTGTGATATGCTCGATGATGTCTGGCGGTATGCCAAGTTCTCTGATGACTGCGTGGTTCAGGACGCGCACGCCGCCTTCCGCGATGGCGCCCATCGCCAGTTCGGCATGTCCAGGGACGCCAAGTTTCCGCACAAGGACAATATCAAGCGGCGCGCGAAGCGCACGCGCAACCTCATACGCAATCGGTACGCCACCACGCGGCAGCGCCAGCACCAGCAGATCGGGGGTGTCGGCTAATGCCGCGAGCCGACGCGCCAGCAAGGCGCCTGCCTCGCGCCGGTCGCGGAACAGCGGAGGAAACTCTTTGATCCTGATACGCATTTCAGGCGCCTCCGCACGCCACCGAAATGGCGGCAGTTGGCGCCGGGAGGGGCGCAGCGCCGCTGCACCCATGCTGCGGAGAACAACGACGCTCTCATCCGCCGCGACATTGCGGTGGCGCATAGTGTGTTTGTCGTTTCCTTATTGTAGCGCGTCCGGCGCAATTTGGGGTAGTCGTTGCTTCACGCAGCGTGAGCGTCGGGATACGCCGGTTGACGGAGGTGCTGATTGTGTGTATGCTTCAGTAAGGCAACACAGCAATTCACAACCCGCAAATGAGCAGCACAATTGAAACCTCACCCGCGACCGATATTTCCTATCACGTCACCGAGACTGGCGTCGGCGATCCACTGGTGCTGCTCCACGGTTTTACCGGCAGCAGCGAGAGTTGGGCGGATGTGACCGATCAATTGTCACACCGGTTTCGGGTGATCCGGATCGATCTGCCGGGACACGGACGCACGCCCGCGCCGCCAGACCCGGCACGCTGCACGTTGCCGCTGGTTGCCAGCGATATTGCTACCCGACTGCGCGACCTGGGATCCACGCCAGCACATCTGGTCGGGTATTCGATGGGGGCGCGCCTGGCACTGGGGATTGCGTTGCTGCATCCATATGCGGTGCGGACATTGATCCTGGAAAGCGGATCGCCGGGATTGGCGACCGAAGCGGAACGCGCCGCGCGGCGTGTGCTCGATGAGGCGCTGGCGACCCGTATTGAGCAGGAGGGGATCGTTGCGTTTGTGGAAGAATGGGAGCGACTGCCGCTGTGGGAGAGTCAACGGCGCCTGCCGGAAGCGGTACAGCAGCGGCTACGCGCACAGCGCCTGCGCAACACTCCGGCAGGGCTGGCAGCCAGTCTCCGCAGCATGGGGACGGGCGCGCAACCGTCGTTTTGGGACGACCTGCCGTGCCTTTCGATACCGACCCTGCTGATCACCGGTGCGCTGGATGAGAAGTTTACGGTAATCGCACGCGACATGTGCACGCGCTGCCCGGTGATGACCCATCATGTCATCGAGGGCGCCGGGCACGCGCCGCACCTCGAATGCCCGTCAGAGTTCGTGAAGCGGGTGGTTGAGTTCATCGACTGCTGAGATGTTGCCCGTCAACCGCGGGCGCGTCCCCCGGCAGACGCGCTCACGGATGATCTCCGATCAACTCCCGCGCCGCTGCCAGGATGCGTGAGCCAGTGGTCGGTCCGACTGACATGCTCTCTTCATACTGCCTGCCAGGGTTCAGGTAATCGGCGGGGGGCACGAATTCGTCATCGGGCAGGATGTAGCCGATTTCATCGTCCGCCAGACCGACGAGAATCTTGCAGGGACCGGGCATTGCGGCTTTGATTGCGAACCCTGATCGCGGCAACAATTCGCCGGGAATAGTGATGATCTGCGCCGGACCGAGATTGATGAAGGTGCATGAGGTTGTAATCGCGCCGTTCACCGACTGGCGCACCCGCAGCACTCCCATTTGCTGCGCCATGAGCAGCAGCGGATTGACCAGCGGCAGGTCGAATTCGGTGCGCCGCACTTCCAGGCGATCAGCATTGATCACCGCCGACGCCTCCAGTGCCGCCAGTGCTGCATCGGCATAGGCGCGCCCCATGCGCTCCGCCCAGGCAGGGGTGCGGTCGCGCGTGTCGGGGGATAGCATTCCGCCCAGCGCGCCAGAAACATGCAACGCCACTCCGCCGACCCGCGTTTCCACTTCTCGACACGCATACCCGGCATAGTCCGCCGAGATCAGCGTGCTGTCGCCGTCCAGCACTTCTGGATGGCACGCCAGGTTCAGCAGAGTGGCGATCACTTCGCCATCCAGTTTCACAAACTGGAGCGCCGCCACGTCATCATCAACAATGCCCGGATCACGGAAGTTGGCGATATATCCCGGCAGACGGGTCATTGCGCAGCGCATGCGCGCCGGGCAGCAGAATGTCAGCGCTTCTATTGCCGCATCGACGATTGCCTGTTTGACCGCTGCCAGGTAGAGCGGATCCACCCCGCTGACGTACCGGTCTGGTCCCCACAATCCCAGCGTATCCGGTCCGCTGTGGGTATGGGTGCAGGCGACAACCAGACCGGACGGATCGATGCCGCGCGCATCGAGCGCAGTGCGCACATCGAGCACATCGCTGCGGTCGAGACCGATCAGGTCACACACGGCAATTACCGCAATCCGCTCATCGAGGCGCAGCGCAAGCGCGCGCACATACAGGTCGGTGTCAATCGCTGTAGCGCGACGGTTATTCTGAAATCCCGCCAGAAAAACCGGACGGGCATCGAGTTGTGGAGTAATCCGGCGCATCGCGGCGCCAGCGAGCAGGGCAGACGCATTCATACGTTACCTCTCGAAGGTCGGAAGCAAACCCCGGTTCGTTCGTTTGATATCCTCCCACACCGTCTCAACGCGCGCTGCATCCGGTCCGAGCGGGTTGGTGAGCAGCGCCAGCATTGCTGCATCCTCGTCGCCCTCGACCGCCGCTTTCACGGTCAGCAGTTCATACGCTTTCACCTGACAGGTCAGACCATGGAAGATCGGCTCTAGTGGCGCAACGGGGATAGGCGTTGCGCCATGCTTCCCGACCGTGCATGGCATCTCGACGACCACATCATCGTCCAGGTTGGGGATAGCGCCGTTGTTGCGCGTATTCACAACATGAATGGCGTTGTCGCCGGTGTGGAGCGATTCGATCAGCGCCGCAGCCGCTGTGGAGTAGTACGCTCCGCCGCGCTCCATCAGTTCCGGCGGCATCTCGCGCAGGTTCGGATCGGCATACCGCGCCAGCAACCGGCGCTCGACATCCATCACCACTTCAGCGCGGGTCGGCGCACCGCTCTCCTGCCGGGCAATGATCTGCGGCGTAAGGTAGAAATAGCGCAGGTACGACGAAGGAATGGCGCGCAGCATCTGGATCAGTCGGGGGGGGAAACGGATCGGATCCTCATCGTGGCGCAGATGCTCGATATACGCCTCAAGCACGGCATCAGTGGCATCCTCGCCGTTGATCGTCACGCGACGGATCCAGTTCAGGTGATTCAGCCCGACCTGCTCGATAAAAACCTGTTCGGGCGGAACATTGACCATGCGGGCAATCGCGCGCTGCGCATTGATCGCATTGTTGCACAACCCGATAACCGGCACGCCGCCATGACGCACCACCGCCTCGGTGACAAGTCCCGCCGGGTTGGTGAAATTGAGCAGGATCGCCTGCGGTGCGATTGCGCGCATATCGCGCGCAATGTCGAGCGCCACTGGAATGGTGCGCAGCGCTTTGGCAAACCCGCCGACCCCGGTTGTTTCCTGCCCGACAAGATGATGCCGCCGTCCAAGCAGTTCGTCGTTGTGACGCGCCTGCTGCCCGCCAACGCGAAACTGGGTCACAACATAATCGGCGCCTTCCAGCGCCAGCCGCCGGTCGGCGGTCAACTCGACGCGAAATCCGGCGTTTGCATAGCTGACCATGCGTTGTGCGAACGCACCGACAATCTGCAAACGCCCGGCATCCGGATCGACGAGCCAGACCTCGCGCAGGTTCAGGGCTGCATTCCGGGTGATCAGACCTTTGATGAGTTCGGGAGTGTAGGTGCTGCCGCCGCCGATAACAACGATCTTCATGGTTCACCTCGCTTGCAGAGCGCTGCCGCGCATTGTACCACCAGGCGGCGCGCAGGTTACAGGTCGTGCGCGGTGCTGACGTGAGCATCAACCGAGAGGGCGGTCGGAATCAACGCCAGCGGGAGTCCACAGCGCCAGGCGACGTACTTCGCCGCATCCGCCGCCAGACCGCCGCCGATCCCGTAGATAACGTCGATATCGGCAGGAACTGCCCGCGCCAGTTCCTCGAAGTGCGTCTCGCTGGCTTCGCGTGGCTCAGCGCTCCAGGCGACCGGCAGACGCAACCCGGCATGCACAGCGGCAGCAAGCGCCGCTCCGCTCGCAATCCGGGCAATGCGTCGCTGCTCGACCAGCGCGTGCAACGGCGCTTCGACAATCGTAGGAACAGGATGCAGCCGGAGATTCATCAGGAGGTGAGGAAGCCTTTCAATC
>Ga0209162_1000954_pt1 | contig 30095 bp, 26 predicted proteins | sample YNPNPMetaG_FD_187121 | JGI IMG/M metagenome (GOLD analysis project Ga0209162, IMG submission 187121) | Anoxygenic and chlorotrophic microbial mat microbial communities from Yellowstone National Park, USA - YNP NP MetaG (SPAdes) (version 2) ...
GCTCGACGGATGGCCGCCGAACACACAGCGCAGCGTGGGGCGGCTCGCCTGGGCCGCGGCGAACGCCTCGAGCGCGACCGCCACCCCGGCCAGCTCCGGGGCGGGCCGCACGTCGCTGAGGGTCACGTGCGCGCCGGCCGCCAGGAAGAAACGCGCCGCGGCCGTGCCCTGCCGCGCCGCGCCCAGGATGACGACCCGCCGGCCGGCCGGCCCGCGCTGCGAACCATGCCCGTTGGCTTGGGCTGAAGCCGAATACTGCACCGCCACGCTCATCTCTCACCACCCATCAGTCCGAGACCACCACCCACGCGCCCGGCCAGAGCGCCTGAAAGCGCGCCATCAGTCGGTCGGCGTACGCCTGCGCATCGGCCCGCGGCACCACCCAATCGCGGTAGTGCACCTCGACCAACGTGCCGGCTTCGCTCAACGTCCCGTCGGCATGCACCTCCAGCGGCAACCACGTCAGTTGCACCAGCAGCAGATGGATGCGCGCCTGATCGGGGCCGAGGCGCGCGCCGCGCAGGCCGGCCAGCGCATCGGCCACCTGGCCGAGCGCCGTGTAGGCGATGCGCAGGGCGCGGCCCTGATCGCCCTGGGCCAGCGCCGCGGCCAGATCGCCGCGCAGCGGATGGAGCACGCGCAGGATCAGGCCGCCCGGACTGGCCTGGCTCGGCGGCGGGGCGAACTCCTGGCCGGCCGGAGGCAGGATGCCGCGAAAGTGCATGATCTCGGACATATCACCCCCGCTAAAGCAGCGCCAACGCGATTCCCAACATGGCCGCCAACATGCTGACGATGAAAAAGCGAAACATCACGTGCGTTTCCGACCAGCCCAACAGCTCGAAGTGATAGTGCAGCGGCGCCATCTTGAAGATGCGTCGGCCCTGGCCGGTGCGCCGTTTGGTCCACTTGAAATAGAGCACCTGCAAGCTCACCGAGAGGGTCTCGGCCACGAACACGACGCCGATCACGGGCAACAGCAGCCACTGGCCGGTCATCAGCGCCACGACGGCCAACGCCGCGCCCAACGCCAGCGCGCCGGCATCGCCCATGAAGAGCTGGGCGGGATACGCGTTGTACCACAGGAACGCGAAGAGCGCGCCGGCCATCGTGAAGCAAAAGGACATCAGCGGGTACTGCTCCTGCAAGATGGCGATGACGCCGAACGCCGCGAACGCCACAGCCGAAGTGGACGCGGCCAAGCCGTCCAGCCCGTCCGTCAGGTTGACCGCATTGGTCATGCTGACGATGATGAACGTCGCGATCGGAATGTAGAGCAACCCCAGGTCGATCTTCTGTTGCACCCCGGGAATGGCGACGCTGTGGATGTCGAGCACGAAATAAAGCCCGCAGGCGATCGCCAGCGCCAGGATCGTCTGATAGGAGGCCTTGACCCGCGCGATCATGCCCTGGCCATCGTTGCGGTTGCCCCGGATGCCGGCCAGGTCATCGCGCGCGCCCAGATAGCCGAACGCCGCGATGACCACCAGCGGGAAGAGGATGCTCTTGCCGATGAGCGGACTTCCCTCCGCGAAGTTGAAGATGCGCAGGATCGCCTTGCCCCACGTCAGGCCGCTCAGCAGGTTCGCCAGGTTGAGCACCACGGTGATGAGGAAGACCGGCACCAGGAAGAGGATGCCGCCGATGGTGGGCGTGCCGGTCTTCACCTGATGGCCGCCGGGCTCTTCGATGTGGATCTTCTTGCCGATCCCCCGGCGCTTCAGTTCGCTGATGAGCGGCCGGCCCCACACCACCGCCATCAGGAACGAGACGGTGGCCAGGGCCAGGGCAAACGAAACAGGGTGCGCTTGTTGCATGATAGCTCAGCTCTCGCTTTCGGCCGGCTGCGCCAGCGCCTCCACGATGTCCTCCATCGCCAGCGCCCGCGAGCCTTTGATCAGGACGATGTCGCCCTCGCGCAACAGGCCCAACAGGATCGCGATGGCGTCGTCTTTGTTGGCCGTCGTGTAGATGTGGGTGCGCGGCATCCCGACCGCCAGCGCCTCATCGGCGATCCAGCGCGCCCGCTCGCCGACCGTGATCAGCTTGTCGGCCACCTGGGCGGCGCGACCGCCCACCAGCCGATGGCCGGCCTCCTCGTAGGAGCCGAGCTCCAACATGTCGCCCAACACGGCAATCGCCCGATGCGTGTCGTTGCACAGGTCGTCGAGCAGGTTGAGCGCCGCCAGCATCGAGGCCGGGCTGGCGTTGTAGGTGTCGTCTATGAGCATGGAGCCGCGCAATCCCCGCACCACCATCAGGCGCAACTGGCCGCGCTGCTGTTGCAGGCCCTTGATGATCTCGCTCCAGCTCAGGCCTTCCACCAGGCCCACCGCGGCCCCGCGCAGCGCGGTATGCACGCTGTGGCGGCCCAACATCGGCAGGTGGACGTGCAAGACCTCCCTGCCGTAGTGGAAGCGGAAACGGATCCCCTCCAGCCCTTCGCTCCTGATCTCGTCGGCCCACAGGTCGCTCGTGTCGTCCAGGCCGTAGGTGAAGACGCGCGCCGCGGTGCGGCCGGCCATGGCGCTCACCAGCGGATCGTCGGCGTTCAGGATGGCCACGCCCCCTTCGTCGGCCGGCGGGAGCGCCTGCACCAGCTCGGCCTTCGCCTGGGCGATGCGCTCGATGGTGCCCAGCCGCTCCAGGTGGGTCGGGCCGACGTTCGTCACCACGCCGATGCGCGGCCGCGCGAGCCGGCACAGGTTGGCGATCTCGCCCAGCGCGTACATGCCCATCTCCAGCACCACCCGCTCGTGGCGCGGGGTCAACTTCAACAGGGTGAGCGGAAGGCCGATCTCGTTGTTCAGGTTGCCCTCGCTGCGCAGGGTGACGAAGCGCTGCGCCAGGACGTTGGCGATGATCTCTTTGGTGGTCGTCTTGCCCACGCTGCCGGTCACGCCGATCGCGATGGCGGGCATCCGCCTGCGCCACCAACCGGCCAGCTTCTGCAACGCGGCCAGGGTGTCGTCTACGATGAAGAGATAGGGGCCGGCGCTCCCCGCGCCTTCGGGCCGGCGCACGGCGCCATCGGGCAGGAGGAACGTGCCGACCAACCCCATCTCCAGGGCCTTCGGCCCGGCCAGGGCGGCCCGCGCGCCGCGCGCGAACGCGTCGGCCAGGTAGAGATGGCCGTCCGTCTTCTCCCCGCGCAGGGCCACGAACAGATCCCCCTCCTGGACCACGCGCGAGTCAATGACCACGTTGTGGATGGCCCGGCCGGCCAGCTCGGCGGGCGCCGGGGGCGTCTCGCCGATCAGGGCCTGCCAGATGTCTGAAAGCTGCAACATCGCTGTCCCGTCCATCGTCTCGCGAAATGCTTGCGCCGTCGAACCCCTGCTCATGGATCGCGCGCGTCGGCCGGGATGCGCAGGATGCGCACCGCGTCCTGCGCGACCTTGCCGAACACCGGCACGGCCACCTGCTCGGCCCAGCGCGAGGTCTTGGGTCGGTCGAGCTTGACCAGGATGACCACCTGCGGGTCGGCTGCGGGCAGGAAGCCCGCGAAGCTGGTGATCGTGTCGGGGCTGGTGTAGCCGCTCGCAGTCGAGATCTCGGCCGTGCCCGTCTTGCCGGCCACCTTGTAGCCCGGCACGAACCCGCGGTACGACGCGCTCTCCACATTGTACACCATCATGCGGGCAAGCGCCTTAGCCGTCTCCGGCCGGATCGGATAGCCCAGGACGCGGGCCGGCAGCTCGTAGATCTGGCCGTCCTGCACCAGGGCCCGGGCCACGCGCGGCTGATAGCGCGTGCCGCCGTTGGCGATCGTTGCCACCGCGTTGATCATCTGGAGCGGCGTGGCCATCAGCGCCTGGCCGAACGAATTGGTCGCCTGATCGAAACGACTCCAATAAGGGTTGCCGGGTTCCTTCAAGAAGCCGGCGTCTTCCAGATTCAAGTCTACCTCGGTCAGGCTGCCGAAGCCGAACTGTCGCACATAGCGATAGAACGTGTCGGCCCCCATGTCGAGGCAGATGCGCGCGGTGACGACGTTGATGGATTTGGCGAGCGCGTACTGCACCGTGACGGTGCCGTACGTCTTGTTTTCCGCGTTGCGGATCGGCTGGCCGTCTACCATCAAGAGGCCGGTATCCGTGAAGGTCTGTTCCGGCGTCACCTGGCCGGCATCGAGCGCGGCGGCCATCGTCACCAGCTTGAACACCGAGCCGGGCTCGTAGCGGCCGCTGATGGCCGCGTTCGCCCACCATGCGGGATCGGCGGCCGAATAGCGGTTCGGGTCGTAGGCCGGGTAGTTGGCCAGCGCCAGGATGCCGCCGTTGCGCGGGTCCATGACGATGATGGTGCCGCCGGTGGCCTTGTAGGCCGCCACGGCCTCGGCCAGGTGGCGCTCCACGACGTGCTGGAGGGCCGCGTCCAGGTGCAGGACCAGGTCGTGGCGGCCCGGAGAGGGCAGATAAATGCGCCACTCGTCGGGGAGGGGCTGCGGCTTGCGGCCGATCTGCCCGGCCGACAGTTCGGTGCGGCCCATCAGCCAGCTATCGTAGCTGGCCTCTACCCCGTAAAGCCCCTGGCGGTCGTAATTGGTGAAGCCGATCAGATGCGCGGCGAGGCCGGCCAGCGGATAGGTGCGCGCGCGGCGATCGTCGGCCCACACTGCGTCGGGCCGGCCGAGTGCGTTCAGCTCGCGCGCCGGCTTCTCGTCCACCCCCCGCGCCAGGATGACCAGCGGATAGGTCACCGCGAGACTGGCCTGGATGGCGGCCACGTCCCGGTCGAGGATGCGGGCCACGTCGGCGATCAGCCGGTCGCGCTGCTCGTCCTTCCTGATCTCCTGCGGCCGGGCATAAACCTCCCACGCGAAGGTGTCGGTGGCAAGCAACAGGCCGTTGCGATCCACGATGCGGCTGCGCGGCACGTCTTGCGCCTGCGCCGGCGGATCGCCGGGCAGGGGAGCGCCGGCCAAAGCCCAATAGGCCGTTCGGGCGATGATCGCCAGGATGACGATGACGAAGAAGGCCATCACCAGCCAGACGCGCCACGGCGGCACCGGCGCGCCCTCCGTCGGCTGGACATCTTGCGCGGGCCGCGCCGCGCCGGCGCTCGCCTCGGCCGGGGAAGCGGATGGGCGAGAGCTGGCAACTGATCGGCGTCTCCACCGCGGCGTTTCGTCCATGGGCGGCTTTCTGCGCGACGAATCGGCTCAGCGAATCCGGGCGGCGATGGATGCGATGGACGCGGCCGGTTGCGGCAGGCGGTCCACGAACTGACGCCAGGCGGATAGCAGAGAGCTGGAAACGGACGAACGATCGGCCGGGACCTGCGCCGGGACCGGCACCTCCAGGACGACGGGGGCAGAGGCCGGCACCAGGCCCTGTTTGCGCGCCTGCTCTTCGATGTAGGCGGGATGGTTCCAGCGCGCAACCTGCACCATCAGCGCGGCGTTCTCGCGCTCCAGGCGGACGATGGCCGCTTCAGTGCGCGCGGTATCTTTCTGGATCTCGGCGACGATGCTGGACTGCCACAGATAGATACAGGCCAACAGGCAAACAGCAGCGAAGAGCAATGCAAGCTGGATGAGCCAGGCGCTGGGGACAGATGCCAGGCCGCGTTGCAGCGGACCCCAGCTCGCGCCTCCCAATGGTCTGGCGACCGTAGTGCGGTGCAACATCGTCCCTCCTGGTTGAACTCGGCGATGATTTCTGCGGCCGGGCTGGTGGCATCAGCCCATCCGCGCCGCTCACAGGCGTTCGGCGATGCGGAGTTTGGCGCTGCGGCTGCGCGGATTCGCGACCACCTCTTCCCCGGTCGGCTGGATCGGCTTGCGGGTCACCAGGCGAAGCGTGGCCCGATGGCCGCACCGACACACCGGCAGGTCGGCCGGGCACAGGCAATCGCGCGCTTCGCGCTGCATGAACTGCTTCACGATCCGATCCTCGAGCGAGTGAAACGCGATCACGGCAAGTCGCCCCCTCCGCGCCAGAAGGGCGACCGCCTGCGGCAAGACGGCTTCGAGCGCACCCAGTTCATCGTTCACCGCGATCCTGAGCGCCTGGAACGTGCGGGTCGCCGGATGGATGCGACGTTCCCCGCGGCCGCCGACCGCCCGAGCGACGATCTCGGCCAGCTCGGCCGTGGTGCGCACCGGTCGGCCGGCAACGATGGCCCGGGCGATGCGCCGGGATGCCGGCTCTTCGCCATAACGATAGATGATCTCGGCCAGCTTCTCCTGCGGCCAGCGGTTGACGATCTCGTCGGCCGTCAGCGGCGAACGCGGATCCATGCGCATGTCCAGCGGTCCGGCGACCAGAAAGCTGAACCCGCGCGCATCGCCGGCCAGTTGAAACGACGACACTCCCAGGTCGAGCAACACCGCATCCACGTCGGCGAAGCCGTGGTCGGCCGCCACTGCGGCCAGATCACGGAAATTCGCGTGCACGAGGGTGGCGCGCGACCCGAAGGGCGCCAGCCGGATGCGCGCCCGCTCGACCGCCTCGGGATCGGCGTCGAGACCGAGGAGCCGGCCGTCGGGCGCCGTGGCCTGCAAGATCGCCTCGGCATGGCCGGCCCCGCCCAACGTCGCGTCCACGCACGCCGCGCCGCTCCGCAGAGCCAGTCCGTGGAGCACCTCGCGCAGCAAGACCGGAACGTGCGTCATGTTCACAAGTTAAGCGCCAGGGCGTTCACCTTCGACGGATCGTCGCCGGTTGCCCGCGCCTGCCGCTCGACGACCACCTGCTCGCAGCGAGCCTGCCAGCGCTCGCGGCTCCAGATCTCGACCCGATCGCCGTTGCCCAGGATCGTGACATCGGTGCCGAGTTCGGCGTGACGCCGCAGCGCAGGGGGGATGACGATGCGACCCTGGCGGTCTATCTCGGCCTCGTTGTAGGAGAAGAGGAAGCGGACGGTGTCGTCTATGTCGCCGCGATCCTGGCTGGCCTGGCGCGCGCGTTCGGCCATGCTCTGCCACAGGGCAAGCGGCAACACGTTGACCTGGCCGCGCGTGCCCCGGCCGATCATCACGACGGCTCCCAGCTCCTCGCGATGACGGGCGGGCAACGAGACGCGGCCCTTGTCGTCCATCGTGTGCTCATATTCGCCCGAGAACATGGCAGCGCATCTCCGTTCGTTCACAGCGGCCTGTTGGGATGATATCCCAATTTATTCCATGAAATTCCGCTATATGGTTTACTATACCACCCTTTTTCCCAAATGTCAACTGGCAAATGAGGAAATGGCAATAAATTTAACCTAAAGTCTGAATCGCCAATTCGCCAACGGGGCCGGGGCATGGGCCTGGTGATTTTCTTCTGCGGCGTGCTCTGCCTGCTGGTGCCTGTGATCGCCTATACTGTGCCCGCGATCCGCCACGCCGAGACGATCCTGCCAGATCACGATCTGGCCGTTGCGGCCTGATCCGTCTCGTTTGCCAGCTCGCGCGCCTTGTGGTACACTACGCGGCGATCCGTGCCCCGCGCATCCGAACGATGCGAAACGATGCGCCGGGGTCTGGCAGGAGCCATCCCGTCTTCATCGGCCATCTCTTCTGCCGGAGATGTGACCATGCTCGCCAAAGTCTTCAGTTGCGCGCTGATCGGCCTGGAAGGCGCCGTGGTAGAGGTGGAAGCCGACCTGAACCCGCGCTCGTTGCCCTCGGTCACCATCGTCGGACTGCCCGACACGGCCGTCAAGGAGTCCACCGAGCGCGTGCGGGCCGCCATCTTCAACTCCGGGCTGAGCTATCCGCGCGGCCGGCTGACGGTCAACCTGGCCCCGGCCGACCTGCGCAAAGAAGGCCCGGCCTACGATCTGCCGATCGCCGTCGCCCTGTTGATCCTGGCCGAGCAGGTGCCCTCCGACCTGGAAGGCGCGCTCTTCCTCGGCGAGCTGTCGCTCGATGGCTCGGTGCGCCACGTCAACGGCGTCCTGCCGATGGCGCACCTGGCGCACGAGCAGGGGTTCAAATCCCTCTTCGTGCCGCAGGCCGATGCGCCCGAGGCCGCCCTGATCGAAGGGATCACCGTCTATCCGGTGGACACCCTCGGCCGGCTGGTGGCCCACCTGCGCGACTATCACCCCATCGAGCCGTACCGCGCCACCCTGGATCTCGACGCCGATCCGCCGACCTATGCGGCCGATTTCCAGGACATCAAGGGACAAGAACACGTCAAGCGCGCCCTGGAGGTGGCCGCGGCCGGCGGCCACAACGTCCTGATGAGCGGGCCGCCCGGCTCGGGCAAGACGCTGCTTGCCCGCTCTCTGCCGTCCATCCTGCCCCGCATGACCCTCTCCGAGGCGCTGGATGTGACGCGCATCTACTCGGTGGCCGACATGTTGCCGGCCGACACTCCGCTGATTCGCCAGCGGCCGTTCCGCGCGCCGCACCATACCATCTCGCACGCGGGGCTGGTGGGGGGCGGCCACTGGCCGCGGCCCGGCGAGATCAGCCTGGCGCATCGGGGCGTGCTCTTTCTGGACGAGCTGCCCGAGTTCGGCCAACACGGACTGGAGGTGCTCCGCCAGCCGCTGGAAGACAAGGTGGTGACCATCTCCCGCGCCGAGGGGAGCCTCACCTTCCCCGCCAACTTCATGCTGGTCGGCGCGATGAATCCGTGTCCATGCGGCTGGTACGGCGATCCCGATCACGAATGCACGTGCAGCATGACGTTGATCAGCCGGTACCAGAAGCGGCTCTCCGGGCCGCTGCTCGACCGCATTGATATCCATGTGGAGGTGCCGCGCGTGCCGTTTCAGAAGCTGAGCGACGAGCGTCGCGGAGAGCCATCGGCGACGATCCGGGCGCGCGTCGAGGCCGCGCGCGAGCGCCAGACGCGGCGCTTCGCGGGCACGAAGCTGACGTGCAACGCGGACATGGGGCCTACGCAGGTGCGCGATTATTGTCAGGTGGACGAGACCGGCCGTCAGCTCCTGGCCACCGCCATGCGCCAGCTCAACCTGAGCGCGCGGGCCTATCACCGCGTGCTCAAGCTGGCGCGCACCATCGCCGACCTGGCCGGCTCGGACCGCATCCAGCCGGCCCACATCGCCGAGGCGCTCCAGTATCGGCCGCGGCGGCCGGAGTGAGGTTGCCGTAGAGGGAGGCGCGCCGCGCGCACATGTGGGGCCATAGGGGCATGATGGAGCGCACGGCCATGAAATGCCCGTGCGACCCGGGCGGCGCCCGCTGAAGCGGGCTTGGAGGTTGCGTTTACAAATGAAAAAGCGACCCCCTCCTCGGGAGGGTCGCTTTCGAGATGACAGTACCCCCAGCAGGACTCGAACCTGCGCACCCGGCTCCGGAGGCCGGCGCTCTATCCACTGAGCTATGGGGGCGGATTACGAAGCGATTATACATCACAAGGCAGCGTAACGCCAAATTTCGCGTCGGTTCTTCACCAATCTCAGAAAGGAGAGACCCATGAAACACCTTGTCCTGTTCCTGTCTCTGTGTCTCATCGGCGGGTTGTTGCTGTCCGGCTGCGTCGCGGCCGGCGGCACGATCAAGATCGGCCTGCAAGGGCCGATGACGGGCGATTACGCCCTGGAGGGCCAGGGGTTTGAGAAGGCGGTCAAACTCCTGGTCGAGCAGACCAATGCCGCGGGCGGCATCAACGGCCAAAAGGTCGAGCTCCTGGTCGAAGACGACAAAGGGGATCCGAAAGAGGCCTCGCTCGTCGCCGACCGGCTGGCCGCCAAGAAGATCATCGCGGTGATCGGCGCGTACAACTCCAGCGCCACCGAACCGGCCTCGGCGATCTACAATCGCGAGGGCATCCTGCACATCACGCCTTCCTCCACTGCCACCCGCCTGACGCAAAAGGGCTATCAGAACTTCTTCCGCACGGCCTTCCTGGATGATCGCCAGGGCCTCTTCGCGGCCGAGTTCATGACCAAGGTCCTGAACGCCAAGGCGATCGCCCTGTTGCACGACAACTCCACCTACGCCCAGGGCCTGGCCGAATGGACCAAGAAGTACCTGGAAGAGCGCAAGGCCAACGTCGTGTTCTACGATGCCATCAATCCGAAGGATACCGACTTCACGGCCACGTTGACCAAGATCAAGGCGGCCAATCCCGATGTGATCTACTTCACCGGCTACTACGCCCAGGGCGGCCTGCTGCTGAAGCAGGCGCCGCAGGTGGGCCTGAAGGTGCAGTGGATCGGCGGCAACGCGATGAACAACCCCGACCTGATCAAGATCGCCGGGATCGAGAACGCCAAGGGGGTCTATGTGACGACCGAGCCGTTGCCCGGCGACCTGGACTATCCCGAGGCGAAGAAGTTCATCGCCGACTACAAGGCCAAATACGGCAGCGAACCGGAGAGCGTCTGGACCGTCATGGCCGCGGATGCCTATCGGGTGATCGAACAGGCCATCAAGGCCACCAAGTCCACCGATCCGAAGAAGCTGGCGGAATACCTGCACAAGGACTTCAAGAACTTCCCCGGCATCACCGGCCCGATCCTGGGCTTCGACGAGAAAGGGGACCGGCTGGGCACCATCCACAAGGCGTACGTGATCAACGAGAAGGGCGAGTTCGTGCCGAATCCGAAGCAGCCGTAACATGGAACTGCTCGTCCAAAACCTCATCAACGGACTGACGGTCGGCGCGTTTTACGCCCTGGTGGCGTTGGGCTACACCATGGTGTACGGCGTGCTGAAGCTGATCAACTTCGCCCACGGCGACCTGTTCATGTGGGGCGCGTATCTGGGATGGGTGGGGTTGAGCCTGGTGATGTTGCTCGGCCTGCCGCCGGGCGTCTGGGCGCTCGTGCCGATCATCGTCCTGGTGATGGTCACCGTGGCGCTGTTCGGCGCGCTGATCGAGCGCACGGCCTATCGGCCGTTGCGCAGCGCGGGCCGTCTGCCGCCGATCGTGTCGGCCCTGGGCGCGGCGTTCATCCTGGAAAGCCTGGCGCGCAACCTCTTCGGGGCCAGCTACAAGACGTATCCCGGCTGGGCCGAAGTGGCGGGCAGCTTCACGGTGGTGGGCAGCGTCACGATGGGGCTCATGCAGGTCATCGCGCTGGTGATGTCGCTCCTGCTGATGGCCGTGCTCTACGCCTTCGTGAACTACACCCAGGTCGGCACGGCGATGCGCGCGGTCTCGCTCGACCACGACACCTCGCGGCTGATGGGGATCGACGTCAACCGCATCATCACCCTGGTCTTTCTGATCGGCCCGGCGCTCGGCGGCGCGGCCGGCCTGATGGTGGCGGTGCGCTACGGCTCGTTCGACTTCACCCTGGGCTGGACGTTCGGGTTGAAGGCGTTCATCGCGGCCATCCTGGGCGGCATCGGCAACATCCCGGGCGCCATGCTCGGCGGCATGATCCTGGGCATCGTGGAGAGCCTGGGCGCGGGCTACATCTCGCCGCAATGGAAGGACGTGATCGCCTACGTCCTGTTGGTGCTCATCCTGCTGGTGCGGCCCACCGGCCTGCTGGGCGAACGGGTGGCCGAGAAGCTGTGAGGTCCCGGCGTTGTCACGCGCGGGGCCCGAACCCGAAAAACGTCCGCCGGACGTGCCAGGCACCCTTCCAGGTGCCTGGCACGTAAAGCAGCATCAACGGAAACCGAGAGATGCCATGAATGATCTGCTCGTTCGCCTGCGGCGCGTGCCGGCCTCCTGGCTCGCGCCGGGCTTTCTGGTCATCGCCCTGATCTTGCCTCTCTTCCTGGACAACTACCTGTTGGCCGTGCTCTGGCAGGCCGGCATCTACGTCTTGCTGGCGCTCGGCCTGACGATCATCGTCGGCTATGCCGGGCTCTTTCAGCTCGGCCAGGCCGCGTTCTACGCCATCGGCGCCTACACCGTCGCCATCCTCAACCTGTACCTCGGCGTGCCGATCATCCTGGGGTTGCCGGTGGCGGTCGTCCTGGCCGGCGTGCTGGGCTACCTGGTCAGCCGGCCGATCCTCCATCTGCGCGGGGACTACCTTGCCATCGTCACTATCGCGTTCGGCGAGATCGTCCGCATGTTGCTGGTGAACAACCTGTTCGGCATCACCGGCGGCGCGAACGGCCTCTCGGGCATCGCGCAACTCAGCCTCTTCGGCTTCACGTTCGATTCGATCATCAAGAACTATTATCTGGTGGTCTTCTTCGTCGTGCTCACCATCATCGGCGTGCGTCGGCTGGAGAACTCGCGGCTGGGCCGCGCCTGGACGTATGTGCGCGAAGACGAGCTGGCGGCCGAGGCGATGGGCGTGGATACGGTGCATGTCAAGGCGATCGCCTTCGTGTTGGGCTCGGCGCTGGCGGGACTGGCGGGCGTGCTCTACGCCAGCCGCATCACCGTGATCTCGCCCGACGTGGGCCGCTTTCTCGAGTCGGTGATCATCTTCTGCATCGTGGTGCTCGGCGGCACCGGCTCGCTGCCGGGCGTCTTCCTGGGCACCTTCGGCATGGTCGTCCTGCCCGAGCTCTTCCGCTTCGTCAAGGACTGGCGCGACGGCCTGGTGGGCCTGGCGATGGTCCTGATGATGATCTTCCGGCCGGCCGGCCTGTGGCCCAGCCGCCGCGTGGCGGCCGAGCTGGTAGGCGAGGAGATCGAGGAGCCGGCTCTCGAGGGCCGCGGCTAGACGCAAAGGGAGCCAACCACATGGCATTACTGGAAGCGAAGGGATTGACCAAATCCTTCGGCGGCCTGATGGCCGTGCACAACGTGGACATCGCCATCGAGTCGGGCCAGATCATGGGCATGATCGGCCCGAACGGCGCGGGCAAGACCACCGTCTTCAACCTGATCACCGGCATCTACCGGCCCGACCGCGGCACGGTCGTCTTCGACGGCCACGACCTGATCGGCCTCAGTCCGCACGTGATCGCCGAGAAGGGAATCGCCCGCACCTTTCAGACCATCCGGCTCTTCCCCAATCTGACCGTCCTGGAGAACGTCATGTCGGGCCGGCACTGCCGCAGCCGGGCCGGGGTGATCGCCGCGCTCTTCCGCACCCCGCAACAGCGCGCCGAAGAACAGGAGATCCTGGCCCAGGCCGAGCGCCAACTGCGCTTCATGGGCCTCTGGCACTGTCGGCACGAGCTGGCAAAGAACCTGCCCTACGGCGATCAGCGCCGCGTCGAGGTGGCGCGCGCGCTGGCCACCGACCCCCGGCTGCTGATCCTGGACGAGCCGGCCGCCGGCCTGAACGAACAGGAGAGCGCCAGCCTGATGGCCCTGATCCGCCAGATTCGCGACATGGGCATCACCATCTTCTTGATCGAACACGATATGCGGGTCGTCATGGGGGTTTCAGATCGGGTGATCGTCTTGGACAACGGCAGCAAGATCGCCGAGGGCACGCCGGCCGAAATCCAGGCCGACCCGCGGGTCATCGAGGCCTACCTGGGCCGGGAAGATGAGGAGAGGATCCGCTACCATGCCTGAACCGATCCTCGCAGTTCGCGATGTGCACGCTTACTACGGCCACATCCACGCGCTCAAAGGGATCTCGCTGGAGGTGGCGGCCGGCGAGATCGTGGCGCTGATCGGCGCGAACGGCGCCGGCAAGAGCACCACCCTGCGCGCCATCAGCGGCCTGGTGCGGCCGCGCGCCGGCGACATCCTGATCGCCGGGCAATCGGTGCGCGATCGGCCGGCGCACGAGATCGTCTATCTGGGCGTCTCTCACGCGCCCGAGGGGCGTCGCGTCTTCACCACCCTCACCGTCAACGAAAACCTGAACATGGGCGCGTATAGCCTGGGCCGGGCCAAAGAGACGATCGAAGAGCACCGGGAGCGCGTCTTCCGGCTCTTCCCCCGGCTGAAGGAGCGCCGCAATCAGCTCGCGGGCACCCTCTCGGGCGGCGAGCAGCAGATGCTCGCCATCGGCCGGGCGCTCATGTCGGATCCCAAGATCTTGCTGCTCGACGAGCCGTCTCTGGGCCTGGCGCCGCTGCTCGTCAAGGCCATCTTCGAGACCATCCGGCAGATCAACGAAGCGGGGGTAACGATCCTGCTGGTGGAACAGAACGCCCGCGCCGCGCTGCGGCTGGCCACCAAGGGCTATGTGCTGGAAACGGGACGCATCGTATTGGCCGGCCCGGCCGCGCAACTGCTGGCCGACGAGCGCGTGCGCAAGGCGTACCTGGGCGAAGCCTGAGGCGCGGCCGTGCGATCCATCGCGACGATGAACCGGAGCGTGCGCGGCTACCTCATGGTGCTGGTGGCGGCCACCCTGTGGGCCTCGCTCGGCGTCTTCTACAAGTTCCTCATCAACGATTTCGGCTTGCGGCCGTTGACCGCGGCGACCCTGCGCGGGAGCGTGGGCGGCCTGCTCCTGCTGCTCGCGCTGCTCGCGCTGCGGGTCGATCTGCGGGTGCCGCGCCGGGATTGGCCCACCTTCCTGGCCTACGGCGTGGTCGGCGTGGCCCTCTTCTTTATTTGTTATGTAAACGCTATCCATCTGGCGGGCGTAGGGGTGGCGGCCGTGCTGATGTACACCTCGCCCGTGTGGGTGGCGCTCATCTCGTGGCGCTGGATGGGCGAGCGGCTGGGCCGGCGGGGAATGGTGGCCCTCGGCTGTGCGCTGGCCGGCGCGGCGCTGGTGGCGCGCATCTACGACTGGGAGGCGTTGCGGTTGAACGGCCTGGGGATCCTGGCCGGATTGGGCGCCGGAATCACCTATGGATTGTACAGCATCTTCAACAAGCTGCTGGTGCGCCGCAACGCGCCGTGGGTGGTGCAGGCCTACGGCTTGCTGATCGGTGCGGGCGTGCTCCTGGTGCTTTTCCCGCCCACCGATCTGGCGCGCGGCTTCGCGTCGCCCCGCGCGATCGCGCTGATCCTGGGCATGGGCATCGTCCCCACGTTGATCGCCAGCCTGGCGTTCACCATCGGCGTGCAATGGATCCCGGTGAGCATGGCCGCGATCGTGGCGATCTGGGAGCCGGCCGTGGCGACGGCGTTCGGCTACCTCTTCTTCGGCGAGCGGCTGGAGCCGGGCCAATGGCTGGGCATGGCCGGCATCGCGGCCGCCGTGTTGCTCCTCCGGCCGGCCGAAGCCCCGCGGCCGGCCGCCTCAGCCGGCGATCCGGGGCGCGAACTCCCAGATCAGGGCCAGCGCGGCGATCGTGATCAGACCGAATTCGACCACCACCCGCCGGCTGATGCGCCCCTGGATCGCGTGTTGTGACAACCCCACCAGATCGTAGAAGATGAGCAGCAGGATCAGGCCGCCGGTCAGGCTTTGCAGGCGCATATAGTTCAGCGCCCAGGTCGCCTCGCCCAGGATCAGCCCGACGATCGCCGCGTAGATGCCCACCTGCAACGTCGGCCGCTGGCTGCCCCGCAACAGCTCCAGCGCCAGGAGCGCGCTGACGAGCATCACCTCGGTGGCCGAGAGGATGCTGCGCACCCGGGTGCGATACACGACCAGATAGAGGACCAAAGCCACCCCGTAGGTCAGCGCGTTCATGGCAAGCCGGGCGCGGCGATAGCCCGTGGCGAACGGGTCAATGGTGTAGTAGACGCCCACCAGGCTCAATCCCAGCGCCACGCCGGTCAAGATCAGTCCGATCAGCCAATACAGGCGCGAGGGCGAACCCGGCAACAGGAGGAGCGCCACGCCGACCAGCGCGACCGGCACGCCCCAGTAGAGCCAGCGCGGGCCGAGCTCCCCTTGCTGGCTCAACGGGTGGACGCGCACCACCGCTTCGACGCCGCTGGCCATCAAGGCGGCCAGGATCAGCGCCAGGGCCGTGTTGGCGGTGATCGTCAGGGCGATCGGCGAGCCGAACACCGTCCCGGCCACCACCACCGTCGGAAACACCAGGAGCTGTTGTGCGACCAGCCCGGCCAACACGACCCAGACCAGCACGCTGATGCGATCGCGAAAATCAGGCAAGCCTGCTCCTCTGGAAAAGAAGGTTCATGACTTGAAGTGCTTGAACTGCGGCAGATAGGGCCGGTTCTGTTCCAGCATCTTGTCGGTCATCTCGCGGATCTCGGCCAGCGAGAGGACGGCGGCGGTCAGCGGATCGTGGGCGATGGCCTGGTAGACCAGCCGCGGGTTGCCCGTGAGCGCGGCCTCGACGGCCAGCTCCTCGATCTGGGCGCTGAGGTTGGTGAGCATGGCGCATTGCGGCGGCAGCGCGCCCACGTACACCGGCTCCAGGCCCTTCTTCGAGGCCCACACCGGCACTTCGACGCACGCACCCTGCGGCAGGTTGGTCACCAGGCCGGTATTCGGCACGTTGCCGTTGAACTGGAACGGCTCGCCGCCCTGCAGTGCGTTGATGATGTACGCGGCGTACTCGTGCCCCCGTTCCAACGAGATCGGCGTCTCCCGCGCGAACCACTGCTTCGCCTCTTCCTTCCAACTGTCCTCGCGCGCCCGATAGTGTTTCAGGATGTAGGCATACTCGCCCGGATTCCAGCCGGTGCCGTGCGTGCAGTACTTTTCGATCAGATCGGGCCGCTTGCGGAACCACCAGTTGTACTCGGAGTTGTGCCCGGACGATTCGGTGACGTAGTAGTCGAGCGCCAGGAACATCTCGTTGCGCACCTGTTCTTCGTTGTAGATGTCCGGGTTCTCGGTGATCGCCTTGCGGATGAGCGGATACGCGTCCTTTCCGTTCCACTCGTACTTCAAGTACCACGCCATGTGATTGATGCCGGCGCAGGTGTAGGTGATCTCCTCGTACGGCGCGCCGATCCAGCGGGCCAACATCATGGCGGTGCCCTGGACGCTGTGGCACAGGCCGGTCAGCTTGATCTTCGTCTCGCGCTGCATGGCGCGGCAGAGCATCGCCATCGGGTTGGTGTAGTTGAGCATGGTGGCGTCGGGACACAGGCGCTCCATGTCGTGGGCGATGTCGAGCATCACCGGGATGGTGCGCAGCGCGCGGAAGATGCCCGCCGGCCCGCGCGTGTCGCCGATGTTGATGTCCACGCCGTATTCTTTAGGGATCAAGATGTCGTATTGCCAGACATCTACGCTGCCGGCCAGGATGGTCACCATCACCGCATCGGCGCCTGCGAGCGCCTCCTGGCGGTTGAGGGTCGCGGTGACCCTGGCCGGGTAGTGGCCCATCTCCACGATGCGGCTCACGGCCCGATAGGCGAAGTCGAGCCGCTCCGGGTCAATGTCCATCAGGGCGATTTCCGAATCCTGGAGCAGCGGGAAGGTGAGCACATCGCGGACAAGCCCGCGCGTGAACCCCAAGCTGCCGGCGCCGATAAAAGCTAACTTAGTCATGGCAGTCCTTTCGTTGCGCTTTGCTGATTTGCCGATTTGCCGGTTTACCGATTTGCCCCTTCACATCCATCCGTTCTCATATCCCGCCTCGTACATCGCCACGATGTTCTCCGGCGGGCTGACGGCCTGGATGTTGTGGCAGGGCGCGAGGATATAGCCGCCGCCCGCGCCCAGGATGCGCAGATTGTCCAGCACCTCCTGGCGCACCTCTTCCACCGTGCCGAAGGGCAGGGTGTACTGGTTGTCCATGGCGCCGTGGAAGACGAGCTTATCGCCGAAGTCGCGCTTCAGGCCCTCGCGCTCCATCCCTTTGCAACGCCACTGGATCGGATTGAGCACGTCAATGCCCAGGGCGATCATGTCGGGCAAGACCTTGCGGACGGCGCCGTCGTTGTGGTGGAAGACGAACGCGCCGGCGCTGTGCGCCAGGTCAATGATCCGCTTCATGCGCGGCAGGAGGAACTCGCGGATGTGCTTGAGCGAGAACATCAGGCCCTCCTGCGCGCCCATGTCTTCGGCCACGTAGGTGATCATCACCCGGCCCGGGATCTGCTCGTAGATGCGCAGGGTGTTGGTGTAGGCCAGGTCGAAGAGCTTATCCAGGCAGTAATGCACGATGTCGGGATGTTCGACGAGGTCTATGAACGCCTGTTCCTGGCCGCGCAGGTTCTTGTAGATCAGGAACGGCTCGGAGCCGCCGCCCCGGATCGGATGCGTGTCGGCCCAGCCCTTGATCTGTTCCGGGATCTCGCTGTAGTCCCACCAGTCGGGATCGGGCCAGGTGTAGTTGCGCTCGATCTCTTCGACCGAGTTGTACTGCGCCAGCGGGTGATAGACGCACTCGCCGTATGCGCCCGTGCCGTACTCGATATCGCGGTAGCGGCAGCCGAATACATCGGTATGCGGCCTGAGCGGAGGGCCGACGTAGCGCGGGGCGACCGTCACGACGTAGTCCACGTGCAGGCGGTCGAACATCTGCCGGCGCAGCGCATCCACCCGCCGCGTGCCCAGCCGCGCCGCGCGGCCCCCGCGCTTGAACGCGGCGATCAGCGCGGCTTCGCTGTCGGTGCTCAGGCCCAGGTGACGGATCAGCTTGACGGTGGCCTCGATCGTGCCCCAGTAATCCATGGGAACACGGTCGGGCTTCTGACGAGTCAACACGGCGAGCCAGCGCTCGCGCGGGGTCATGGTGTCGTGCGGCATAGATGCGAACTCCCGATGTGTTCGATGGCCGCGGGGCCATCCACGAATGAGATCACGAATGCACGAATTGGTAAAGCCAATTGTACAACCACACAACGGCAATAAGCAAGAAACGTATCCGCTTATGCTATAATTCGACAGGAGCGGGCGGGCTGACATTGCCGCCGAACGCCGCACGGGCATTTCATGCCCGTGCGGCGACCCCCTACGAGCAAAAAGTACGTTGGCCCTGTAATTTGAAAGGAGCGATCATGACCCATCCCTCTCCCATTGTCGTGGACACCTCGGCCGCCGCGCACGCGCGGCTCAAGCCCGTGCCGTTGACCGCCGTGACGCTGGACGACGCGTTCTGGGCCCCGCGGCGAGATCGGTTGTATCGCGCCACCCTGCCGACGCAGTTCCAGCTCATCGAAGAGACCGGCCGTCTCGACAACTTCCGCCGGGTATCCGGCAAGGTTGACCCGGCCACGACCCCCTTCAAGGGCTACTTCTTCAACGACTCGGACGTCTACAAATGGATCGAAGCGGCCTCGTGGGCCATCGCCGCGCGCGATGACCCGGCCCTGAAGCAGATGATAGACCTGGCCATCGCAGAGATCGAGGCCGCGCAACAGCCCGACGGCTACCTCAACACCTATTTCGCGCTCGAACGGGCCGATCAGCGCTGGTCGAACCTGAAGGATGCGCACGAGCTGTATTGCGCCGGCCACCTGTTCCAGGCCGCCGTGGCGCACTCGCGCGCCACCGGCAGCGACCGGCTGCTGAACATCGCCCGACGCCTGGCCGACCACATTTGCGCGGTCTTCGGCCCGCCGCCGAAGCGCGCCGGCACCTGCGGCCATCCCGAGGTCGAGCTGGGCCTCGTGGAGCTGGCCCGCGCCACCGGCGACGAGAAGTACCTGGCCCAGGCGCAATACTTCCTGGACGTGCGCGGGCAGGGGATCATCGGCGGCAGCCCCTATCACCAGGACCACCAGCCGTTCCGCGCGCTCGACCGCCTGGTGGGCCACGCGGTGCGCGCGCTCTATCTCAACGCCGGCGCGGCCGACCTGTACGCCGAGTCGGGCGAAGAGGCCGTGCGGGCCGCGCTGGAGCGCATGTGGCGCAACCTGACGACCCGGCAGCTCTACATCAGCGGCGGCGCAGGAGCGCGGCACGAGGGCGAGGCGTTCGGCGACGACTACGAGCTGCCCAACGCCCGCGCCTACACCGAGACGTGCGCGGCCATCGCGCTGATCATGTGGGCCTGGCGCATGTTGGCGCTCGACGGCGACGCGGCCTACGCCGACATCCTGGAGCTGACCCTCTACAACGGCTTCCTGGCCGGCCTCTCGCTCGACGGCGTGCACTATTTCTACGTCAACCCGCTGGCCAACGACGGCTCGCATCGTCGCCAGCCGTGGTTCGCCTGCGCGTGTTGCCCGCCCAACATCGCCCGGTTGTTGGCCTCCTTGCCCGCGTACTTCTACAGCGTCTCGACCGACGCGGTCTGGTGTCACCTGTACGCGGCCGGCGCGGCCCGGCTGACGTTGCCCGACGGCCGGCCGGTGGGCGTGCGCCAGGAGACGGATTATCCGTGGGACGGCGACGTGACGTTGACGGTGGACGCCGCGGCCGAGTTCGGCCTGCGCCTGCGCATCCCCGGCTGGTGCGATGCCGGCGCGAGGATCACGGTGAACGACGAGCCGGCCGGCGCGGCCCTCAAGCCGGGCAGCTACGCCGAGATCCGTCGGCTGTGGCGGCCGGGCGACGTGGTGCGCCTGCACCTGCCGATGCCGCCCCGCCTCATGCAAAGCCATCCCTACGCGCTGGAGAACACCGGCCGCGTGGCGCTCATGCGCGGGCCGCTCCTCTACTGCGTCGAGGGCGCCGATCACCCGGGCGTGGATCTGCGCGATCTCGCCGTGCCGCGCTGGGCCGCGCCGGCCGTCGTCAGGCGCAACGACCTCCTGGCCGGCGTGGTGACGTTGACGGCCCTGGGCCGGGCGCGGCCGGCCGATGCGCACTGGGCGGGCCGGCTCTACCGGCCGATCACGATGGAGGGCCGTCGGCGCCGCGGCCGGCCGATCACCATCACGGCGATCCCCTACTACGCGTGGGCCAACCGCGAAGCCGGGCCCATGCAGGTATGGCTGAAAGCAGATTGACCTCACAAGGAGCAACGCGATGAAACCGACATTCAACGGCCTCGACATGAGCCTGGGCAACCTGTCCAGGCTCTCCAATGCGGTCACGCGCTCGATCAGCGCGGAGAACTTCACCGGTGCCAAGGGCCAGGGCGGCATGGCCACCGAAGGCACCGGCGCCATCGCCGCCCGCGAGCTGGGCCAGGGCTGGAAGGTCTCGCCGAGCGTGAACCTGGCGGGCAACAGCACCTTCACCCTGGCCGACATCGTCGGGCCGGGCGCCATCCAACACATCTGGCTCACCGTGCATCCCGACTTCTGGCGCCGGCTGGTCTTGCGCATGTACTGGGACGACGAGCCGACCCCCTCGGTCGAGACGCCCCTGGGCGATTTCTTCTGCATGGGCTGGTGTCAACGCGCCAACGTGCAATCGCTGGCGGTGTGCGTCAATCCGGCCGGGGGCTTCAACTCGTACTGGGAAATGCCGTTCCGCAAGCACGCCCGCATCACCGTCGAGAACATCACGCCCGACGAGGTGCGCGGCTTCTACTATCAGATCACCTACACCCTCACCGACGTGCCGGCCGACCGGGCCTATTTCCATGCCCAATGGCGGCGCAGCAATCCCCTGCCCTACAAGCAGGTGCATACGCTGCTCGACGGCGTGAAGGGCCAGGGCCACTATGTGGGCACCTACATCGCCTGGGGCGTCCACAACAACGGCTGGTGGGGCGAGGGCGAGATCAAGTTCTATATAGACGGCGACGCCGACTGGCCCACCATCTGCGGCACCGGCACCGAAGACTACTTCGGCGGCGCGTGGGACTTCGAGCAGCCCAAGGGCGAGTATTGCGTCTTCTGCTCGCCCTACTCCGGCCTGCCGCAGGTGATCAAAGGGGACGGCCTCTACCATGTCCAACAGCGCTTCGGCATGTACCGCTGGCACATCATGGACCCGATCCGCTTCCAGCAGGACCTGCGGGTAACGATCCAGGCGCTGGGGTGGCGATCGGCGCTCGAGGGCAAATCGCGCTATCTGCCGCTGCAAGACGACATCGCCTCCACCGCGTTCTGGTATCAGACCGAGCCCCACGCGGCCTTCCCCGCCCTGCCCGATCGGGACGGGCTGGAGGTGATCTGAAATCCGTTTGACAAGAAGCGCCGGATGGGCGATAATAGAGCAATGCCAAAAACGATTTCCTCATGCGCTCGATCCGCGGCTGCGCGTGGATTGAGCCGGGAGCGGCGCCTGCCGCCGTATCGCCGCCACACCAGGTTGTTTGACAAAGCGCGATTTTCGGTGATAATTCGAGCATCAGCTCGCGAAAGGAGGCCAGCGGCAAAGCCACAGCAGACAGCGGTCGTTCTTCGTGTCATCCCATCAATCTTCAACCCGAGGAAGGAGATCGAACATGAAGCGTGTACTCAGCATCATCGGCATCCTCACCGTCCTCTCTCTGCTCCTGACCACCTGCGCGGCCCCGACGCCGCAGGTCGTGGAGAAGGTGGTGAAGGAAACGGTCGTCGTCGAGAAAGAGAAGGTCGTCGAGAAGGTGGCGACCCAGGTCGTCGAGAAGATCGTCGAGCGCAAGGTCGAAGTGACCCCGGCGGTCACACCCGCGCCCACCGAGCTGAGCGGCGTGATGATCGTCGGCCGCGGCGGCGATACCGTGGGCCTGGATGTCGGCCCGCAAACCGACGGCGAGTCGTGGCGCGTGATCGGCGAGATCAACGAGCCGCTGATCCGCCTGGAAGGCACCAGCACCAAGCCGATCCCCTGGCTGGCCGAAAGCTGGGAGACCAAGGATAGCCAGACCTGGATCTTCCATCTGCGCAAGGGCGTCAAGTTCCACAACGGCAATCCGTTCAACGCCGAGGTCGTCAAGTGGAACATGGACCGCTGGCGGGATAAGAACAACAAGTGGCGCTTCGGCAAGACCTTCGAGTATTACGATGCCGAGTTCGGCGAAGAATCGGCCATCACCGACGTGAAAGTCCTTGACGAGTACACCGTCCAGGTCACCCTCAAGCAGCCGTCGGCCGTGCTCCTGGCCAAGCTCTCCCTGGCGGGCGTCTTTTCGATGGTAGATCCGCAGGAAGTGATGAAGCAGGGCGAGAAGTACGGCACGCCGGCCTCCAAGCCGATCGGCACCGGCCCCTTCAAGTTCGTCGAGTGGGTGAAGGACGACCACATCACCCTGGAGCGCAACAACGAGTGGTGGGGCGGTCCCCCGCGCATCGCCAAGCTGATCTTCCGCTCGATCCCCGATAACTCGGCCCGCTTCGCCGAGCTGAAGGCCGGCACGGTCTTCCAGGCCGACCTGGCGCAGACCGACCTGCCGGCGGCTGCCAAAGACCCGAACCTGACGATCTATAAGACGCCGGCCCTCTCCACCGGCTACATCGCCTTCCAGCAGTGCACCCCGCCGTTCGACAAGCTGGAGGTGCGCCAGGCGATTGCCCATGCCGTGAACTGGGCCGCACTGATCAAGCCGTTCTACGGCGAATACGGCCAGCTGGCCGGCTCGTTCCAGCCGCCGGCCGTATTGGGCTCGAACCCCGATGTCAAGCCGTATGAGTACAATCCCGCCAAGGCCAAAGAGCTGTTGGCCAAGGCCGGGTTGCCCAACGGCTTCGAGACCGACTTCTGGTACATCCCGGTCATCCGCGGCTACTTCCCCGACTCCAAGGCCATCGGCGAAGCCATCGCGGCCGACCTGGCCAAGGTGGGCATCAAGGTCAACCTGAAGACCAAGGACTGGGGCGCCTACCTGGAAGACCGCAACAACGGCAAATTCCCGATGTGGATGCTGGGCTGGGGCTCCGACAACGGCGACCCCGACAACTACCTGGGTTGGCACTTCTATCATGACATCGGCAAGCCCAAGAAGGAAGACTGCTACGCCAACGACAAGGTGGCCCAGCTCCTGCTGGAAGGCCGCAAGGAAGCCGACATCGCCAAGCGCGAGAAGCTCTACCAGGAAGCCGAGATGCTGATCCACAACGACGTCGCGCGCATCCCGGTCGTCTGGGTGCAGGGCACGGTGGTCATGCGCAACGAGGTCAAGGGCTACATCCCGGTGGTCTTCCGCTCGTGGTATGAGCACATCTGGTTGACGAAGAAGTAACTATTGTGACGTTCTCAACGTGACGATCAGGGATCAGAAGCGCGAAGGTCTGCTTCTGATCCCTGTTTCCTGTCTTCCGATCTCCTTTGTGGAGTGGACTTGTGGCTCAATACATCATCCGCCGCTTGTTGGCCCTGATCCCGGTCCTGATCGGCGTTTCTCTGGTAGTCTTCTTCCTGATTCGGATGATCCCCGGCGATCCGGTCGTCGTCATGCTCGGCGAAAAAGCCCGGCTCGAGGATATCGAGCGCGTCCGCCACGAGATGGGACTCGACCGGCCGATCTATATCCAATATTTCGAGTGGATGGGCCGCATCCTGCGCGGCGACCTCGGCAAATCCATCATCGGCTATACGCCGGTCATGGATGAACTCAAACAACGGTTGCCGGGCACCATCGAGATGGTGGTTTTCGGCCTGTTGATCGGCGTGACCGTCGGCGTGAGCATCGGCATCATCTCGGCCATCAAGCAAAACTCGTGGATCGACATCGGCACCATGTTCGCGGCCCTCATCGGCGTTTCGATGCCGATCTATTGGCTCGCGCTCATGCTGGTCTACGCGCTGGCGGTCAACCGCAAGATCTTTCCGCCGAGCGCCCGCCTCGACGTAGATTTGACCGTTGTCCGCCACACCGGCTTCATGTTGATAGATACCCTGCTGATGGGCGATCTCAAGCTGTTCGCCAACGCCGTCTGGCACCTGATCCTCCCTTCGGCCGTGCTGAGCACGACGATCATGCCCATCCTGGCGCGGTTGACGCGCTCCAGCATGTTGGAGGTGATGCGCCAGGACTACGTGCGCACGGCGCGCGCCAAAGGATTGGCCGAACAGTTCGTGATCATCCGCCACGCGCTCAAAAACGCGCTGTTGCCGGTGGTCACGGTGGTCGGCCTTCAGTTGGGCGGCCTGTTGGGCGGCGCGATCCTGACCGAGACGATCTTTTCGTGGCCGGGCATGGGCTTGTGGACCTATCGCGCGATCCTGGCTCGCGATTATCCCATCGTCCAGGCCGCCGTGCTCGTCAGCGCCACCATCTACGTCTTCGTGAACCTGCTCGTGGACATTTCCTATGCCTACCTGGATCCGCGCATCCGGTACCGATAATACCCAATGACACACATGACTTTCCAATCATCCACCTCTCACGACACCGAACTGGCCGCCCGTCGCTCGCGCGGGCTGTTTCGCGATGCCGTGCGACGGCTGTTTGCCAGTTGGAACGGCCGCGTAGGCCTGGCCGTCGTCGGCTTCGTCGTCCTGGTCGCCATCGGCGCGCCGATCTTCAGCCCATACGATCCGACCACCGACTCGAACCTGGCCGAGGCGCGGCAGGGGCCATCCTGGCAACATCCCTTCGGCACCGACCGGCTGGGCCGCGATATGATGCGGCGCATCGCACACGGCGCGCGCATCTCCATCGCAGTCGGCCTGGCAGTGGTCGCCGGCTCCAGCATCGTCGGCGTCACCCTGGGCATGTTGTCGGGCTATCTGGGCGGCTCGGTGGATTCGGTCATCATGCGCGTCATGGACGTGCTGTTGGCCTTTCCGGGCATCCTGTTGGCCATCGCGATCGTGGCCGTGCGCGGGCCGGGGCTGCTGAACACGATGCTGGCGGTGGCCGTGGTGGGCATTCCGGGCTATGCGCGCGTCATGCGCTCGATGGTGCTCTCGCTGCGCGAGCGCGAGTTCGTGGTGGCCGCGCGCATGGTGGGCACGCGCGATCGGCGCATCATGCTCCGCCACATCTTCCCGAACAGCCTGTCGCCCCTGATCGTACAGGCCACGCTAGGCATCGGCGGCGCGATCCTCTTCGCGGCCGCGCTCGGCTTCCTGGGCCTGGGCGCGCAGCCGCCCCTGCCCGAATGGGGCGCGATGATCAGCGACGGCATCCCCTTCCTGCGCACCGATCCGCACATGGTCTTCTTCCCGGGCTTCGCCATCATGACCACCGTGCTCGGCTTCAACCTGCTCGGCGACGGCCTGCGCGATGCGCTCGATCCGCAACAAACCATCCGGTAGGGGTGAACATGACGACACGTGATCTGTCACTGCTCGACCGCGCCATCTGCGGCGAGATCTGGGCCGACGACGCCGCCGCGCGCAACCTGGAACGCCTGTGCCGGGAGTGCAACGGCCGCTTCGCCGGCAGCGATGATTACCGCCGCGCGGCCGAGATGGTGGCCGGCTGGTGGCGCGCCATCGGCCTGAGCCACGTGCGGCTGGAGCCGTTCCCCTTCACGGCCTGGGACCGCGGGGCCGCCGCTTTCAGCATGGTCGCGCCCGCGGTGCGCCATTATCCGTGCCTGGCGTTGCCCTACGCGCCCGCGTGCGACCTGGAGGCCGAGGCGCTTGATCTGGGCTTCGGGCTGGAGGCCGATGTGCAGCGGGCCGGCGACGCGCTCCGCGGCAAGATCGCGCTGGTGCAGAACGGCGCGCCGCCCGGCATGAAGCCCGAACACCGGCTCCAGAAATACGCGCGCGTGAAGGCGGCCGGCGCGGCCGCGTTCGTCTTCGTGGACGACCAGCCCGGCATGCTTCCGCCCACCGGCAGTCTGGTCTTCGTCCCGGATGGGCCGCTCGACCAGGCCTTGCCGGCCGTCGGCATCCCCTACGAGGCCGGACGCGATCTGGCGCGCTGGGCCGCGACGGCCGGGCCGCTCCGCCTGCGCCTGCACCTGGAGAACCGGCTGTGGCCGGCCGAATCGTGGAACGTGGTGGGCGATCTGGCCCCCGCGGCGGGCGCGGCCGCAACGGCGCCCGCGTTCATCGTCGCCGGCCACCTGGACGGCCACGACATCGCCCAGGGCGCCATTGACAACGCGTCGGGCATCGCGGCGATCACCGAGGTCGCCCGCGGCCTCTGTAGGGGCGCACGGCTGTGCGCCCTGGCCGATGCCCCGGCAGGCGCATGGCCGTTCGCGCCGGTGCGCTTCATCGCGTTCGGCGCGGAAGAGCTGGGGATGCTCGGCTCCTACGCCTACGTCCGGCAACATCACGCCGAGCTGGACGCTCTCCGCTTCGTGTTCAACCTGGATTGCGTGGGCACGGGCAATCGCGTCGGCTTGGCGCTGCAGGACTGCGGCGAGCTGGCGCCCCTCTTCCGGCAGATGGGGCAGGAGCTGGCGACCGACCTGGACGTCGGCGAGCACCTGGTGCCTTTCTCCGACCAGTTTCCCTTCACCGTGCAGGGGATACCGTCGGCCTTCATCCACACGAGCGGCGATCACGGGCCGCGCGGGTGGGGACACACCGCGGCCGACACCCTCGACAAGGTGAGCGTGCAGGCGATCCGGCTGGCAGCCGCGGCCGTGGCGCGGCTGGTCCTGCGCGTGGCCGCCGATGCGGCCCCGTGGCCGGGCCGGCGCCGCACCCCGGACGAAGTGAAGGCCACCCTGCAAGCCCAGGGCGTGGAGCCGCTCCTGCGCGCCGAACACCAGTGGCCCTTTGATCCTTGATCTCCCCAATATCTGATATCCGATCAATCCACCAGGAGTTCCATGTCTCAACTCACTTCCGCCGACATCATGGCCAACGGCATCCGCATCCATTACTATCGCACCGCACCGACCGCCGCGACGCGACCCTGGCCGTCGCTCGTCCTGTTGCACGGCATCACCGACTCCGGCCTCTGCTGGCCGCGCGTGGTGGCCGCATTGGGGGCCGAGTATGACATGATCCTGCCCGACGCGCGCGGGCATGGACTGTCGGATAAGCCCGCCACCGGCTACGCGCCGCAGGATCACGCGGCCGATGTGGCCGGCCTGATCCGCGGCCTGGCGCTCGACCGGCCGGTGCTGATCGGCCACTCGATGGGCGCGGGCGTGGCCGCGACGACGGCCGCGCTCTACCCCGATCTGGTGTCGGGCGTGATCCTGGAAGATCCGCCCTGGCGCGCCGGGTCGGACGAGGGGTCGCCAGAAGAGCAGGCCGCGCGCGCGGCCGAGTGGCGCAAGGAGATCCTCGACCGAAAGGCCATGCCGACGGCCGAGCTGATCGCTCAGCGCAAGCGCGAACAACCCAAATGGGCCGACGAGGAGTTCGACGGCTGGATCGTCGCCAAGCAGCAGGTCAGCCCGGAAGTGACGCAATACATCACCGCGCCGCGGGAGCCGTGGCGGGAGATCGCGCCGCGCATCGCCTGCCCGGCGCTGCTGATCACCGCCGACCCGGCCGAGGGGGCCATCGTCACGCCCGAAGTCGCAGCCGAAGCGGCCCGGCTGATGCCCAAGGGCCGCGTCGTCCACATCGCCGGCGCGGGCCACAACATCCGCCGCGAACAATTCGAAGCATACATCGCGGCCGTTAAGGCATTTCTCGCCGCTATGTAACGACTGAATACCCAATCCCGGTATTCTCTCAATAACCTGGGGGACGCCGGTCGCCCTGGCCCACGTGGCGTAGCCAGGGCGGGCAGACCGGCTGCAAGCTCACTCAAAGGGGATCTGCGACCCCATAGGCATCAAGCTAACAGGAAGATGGCGTCTTGCGCCACCTTTTCTCTCGCTCGCAGGGGGTCTGCGACCCCCGTCTGGCCGCCTGAGACGACATGTGCAGGCCGACGACGCCGGTCGCAGACCGGCTGGAAGCTGTTTCAAAGCTTAGCTTGATGCCTATGGTCTGCGCCCCCCGCCTTCCCTACGTTTTGAGAAGATACCAATTTCAGGAGGCCACCCCATGTCCAACGCACTTCTTGGCACCGACATCGTCACGCAGGTCGCGATCGTGACCCGCGATATCGAGGCGAAGGCCCGCGCCTGGGCCGAGCTGTTGGGCGTTCCCGTCCCCGAGATCCGCATCACCGGGCCCTACGAGGAGACGCAAGCGCAATACAAGGGCCAGCCGACCGCCGCCCGCGCGAAGCTGGCGTTTTTCCGGCTCGGCCAGGTGTCGCTGGAGCTGATCGAGCCGATCGGCGAGCCGAGCACCTGGAACGATCAGTTGCAGGAGCACGGCGATAGCCTGCATCACATCGCGTTCCAGATCCAGGGCATGAAAGAAAAGCTGGCGCTGCTCGAGAGCCTGGGCATTCCCCTGGTGCAAAAGGGCGAATACAAGGGCGGCCGCTATGCCTACGTGGACGGGGTCGCGAAGCTCGGCGCGACGGTGGAACTGCTGGAGAACGATGCGTGAGGCGCGCAACGTGAAACGTAAAACGTGAAACGTGAAACGTAAAACGTGAAACGTGAAACGTGAAACGTAAAACGTGAAACGGCAAAGGTGAGGCGGGGCGGGCTGATTTTGGGGAAGCAGCATGATCGAGTATGATCGTTATCGGCCGGTGTATCATTTTACGCCGCCGGCGAATTTCATGAACGACCCGAACGGCCTGGTGTTCTATCGGGGCGAGTATCATCTGTTCTACCAGCACAATCCCTTCGGCGCCACCTGGGGCCACATGAGCTGGGGCCACGCGATCGGCCGGGACCTGGCGCGCTGGCAACACCTGCCGGTGGCGCTGCGGGAGGAAGGCGGGGTGATGATCTTCTCCGGCAGCGCTGTGGTGGACTGGCGCAATACGAGCGGCTTCGGCGATGGCACGGAGCCGCCGCTGGTGGCGATCTACACCGGCCACTCGGCCACCGAACAGGCGCAATGCATCGCCTATAGCCTCGACGCGGGCCGCACGTGGACGAAGTACGCCGGCAATCCGGTGCTGGCGATCGGCTCGACCGCGTTCCGCGATCCGAAGGTGTTCTGGCACGCGGAGACGCAACGCTGGATCATGGCCGCGGTGCTCGCCGACGCGCATCGGGTGCGGTTCTACGGCTCGGCCGACCTGATCCACTGGCAACACCTGAGCGACTTCGGCCCGGCCGGCTCGGCCGACGGCGTCTGGGAGTGCCCGGATCTCTTCCCGTTGGCCGTAGAAGGCGCGGCCGGCGAGGGGCGTTGGGTTCTCAAGGTGGATGTCGGCGCGCACGAGGGGCCGTCGCGCGAGGGCGCTCAGTACTTCATCGGCCGCTTCGACGGCGAACGGTTCATCAACGACAACCCGCCGGAGACGACCCTGTGGGTGGACGGCGGCGCCGACTTCTATGCCGCGCAATCATGGTCCGACATCCCGGCGTCCGACGGCCGGCGCCTGTGGCTGGCGTGGATGAGCAACTGGCACTACGCCAACGTGACACCGACGGCCCCCTGGCGCGGTGCGATGACCGCACCGCGCGCCGTGTCGTTGCGCTCCACGCCGGCCGGCTGGCGGCTGGTGCAACGGCCCGCGGCCGAGCTGGCGGCCCTGCGCGGCGCGCACTTCCATCTCGCCGGGGCGACGATCGGCGAGGCGAACCGGCAGCTCCGAGCTGCGGGCGTGGCGGGCGATGCACTGGAGATCGGCGCCGTGTTGCGCGTCGCGGCCGGCGATCGGATCGGATTGCGCGTGCGCGTCGGGCCCGATGAGGAGACGATCATCGGCTACGACGCGGAACCCCAAGAGCTGTTCATAGACCGCACGCGGTCGGGCGCGGTGGACTTCG
>Ga0209162_1000956_pt1 | contig 30054 bp, 29 predicted proteins | sample YNPNPMetaG_FD_187121 | JGI IMG/M metagenome (GOLD analysis project Ga0209162, IMG submission 187121) | Anoxygenic and chlorotrophic microbial mat microbial communities from Yellowstone National Park, USA - YNP NP MetaG (SPAdes) (version 2) ...
CAGCAGCATTTTCCCGCCCTGAGTCCGGTGCACGTCCGCCGCGCCTGGACTGCGCCGACCACTTTCGTCGCCGACGGCTGTCCTTTTCTGGGCAGGGTGGAACATGTGGAAGGGTTGATTCTGGCGACAGCTTTCCGCTCGGCGCTGGTAAACGCGCCCATCGCCGGGGAGATTGTCCGCGATCTGGTTTTGCATGGGCACTGTGAGAAGATAGACATCCGCCCCTTCTCGCCGCAGCGCAGGATCGAACAGCCCCGTGACGGACGCATGTCGTATTCCGCTATTCAGGAACGCGACCAGTAGCCCACCCAACACAATCCTATACATTTTCCTCCCCGCAGCGCAGGGTTGTGATACACTGCGGGAAAAAGGAGGATCGTATGGCTCTGGACAATCGGGTTGCAGTGATCACCGGCGCGGCTGGCGGGCTGGGCAGCGTGGTGACGCGCATTTTTGCCCAGGAGGGCGCCATGCTGGCGTTGATCGGCAGAGAGCGGGCACGGCTGGAGGCGCTGGCGCAAACCCTGCCGCTCCCTGCTGAACGTCTGTGGCTTGGGACGTATGACCTGCGCAGCGCTCAGGCGGCAAAGGAAGCGGCGCAAGCTATCCAAGATCATTTTGGCAAGGTGCATATCGTCATTCACACCGTCGGCGGCTGGGTTGGCGGCAAGGCGCTGGTGGATGTGGCGGAAAGCGAATTGAACGACATGCTGGAACAGCATTTGTGGAGCGCGTTTCACACTGCGCAGGCGTTCATCCCGCATCTGCTTGCCGGCGGCTGGGGGCGCTTCGTGGTGATCTCATCCCCTGCTGCCACGCACCCGCCCGCCCGCAGTGCCCCGTATGCGGTGGGCAAAGCCGCGCTGGAAGCGATGACCCTTTCGCTGGCAGAAGACCTGAAGAACAGCGGCGTCACTGCCAATATTATTCAGGTGCGCGCCATTGACACCGAACACCGCCGCGAAGCTCAAGACCCCGCCTGCGCCGGCTGGACCACGCCGGAGGAAATCGCCGCCGCCATTCTCTACCTCTGCTCGGAAGCCGGCGGACGCCTGAACGGCAGCCGCCTGCCGCTGTATGGGTGAAAACCAACAAACGAATGGGGCAGAGCGTAATTTTTGTCCTATTGAAACCAAACTGAAAACCCATTCGCCTCTGCTTCCTGCAGTAACAACTGAATGCTCACCTTGTGCAGAAAAGAATCGTCTTTCCTGAAAGAAGAGGTTAGACGAAGCACAGGGCGGGGTTTCAATACCGCTTGGTTAACGCTCACATCTTCAATATTACAGAAGAGCACCATCTTGAGTAAGCCGTCCTTAATATCCCCCAGCGATGGCAAAGCTGAAGTGCGGGAATGCTTGCATTCGGCTAGAAATATACAGTCACCCTCTATCCAGGCTTCATCTGCGGTGAGATGATATTCGCCGCCGAGATAATTGGTCATTGTGATCGTCGCTTTCCTGTCCGAGTTGACGAATTCCTTGGGCTGTCTGGTAACCGATTCTCGTTCCTGAGCCGCCTGAGCGTTAATGCGCGAACTGAACTTGAAATATTCAGCGCCCTGAGAAAGTTCAAAAATCCTTTCAAGAGCTGACTGCTCCGAATGCATCTTGACGCCAGTCTGCTGGGAAATTCGGCAATACGCATTGAGCGCCTTGAAAGCAACCTCCTGAATATTTTCGCACTGCGCCAGATTCCAGTGCAGAGCATCCGATTGAAAATGGCGCAGTTCTTCTAATTTGCTACGAATGTAGTCCAGTTCAAACCTCTGGCTGGTAATTTTATGCACGAATCTTGGATTTTTCACCGCTTGTGAATAGTAACCAATGATGACATACACACCCAACAGACTCATCAATGAAATGGTGTCCCATTGAAGATAATCGCGGTCACCGTCGAAGCCCTCATCGTTTATAGACCGGGATAACGGTTACTTTTTTGCCCGTAAAAGACAGGGTATCATAAACCCTGGCATACGGGTAGGAGCGGGTTCTCTTTGCGGAAACCCAGCGGCTCACCGCTAGCCTGTTCTGATCGCCAAATTCGAGAATGAAACTGGCATGTTCTTGAAAAGCAGAAGCAAAGTCTGCAATGGCAATCTGGGGAAGCCGGGCGCACAAGAACGGACGATAGGTTATTTTTTTGATGGTTGCCTGAATATTCATAGCCGCGCTCACCGCTGTTCCCGATAGACGATTTCCAGTTCATCCTCTGAATGGAGCAAAGAGTGGGACTGTCCAAAACCGGTTTTTTCCAGAATAATCGCTTCCAGCTCGCGCAAAATTTCAATGCCAATACTGTTGCGCCCCAGCTCACGAGCAACTTTCATCGTGGTGCCGCTTCCCAGAAAAGGATCGAGAACCGTTTCACCTTTGTAAGAAAACAGCTTAATGATGCGATAGGGCAGTTCCTCCGGAAACGCGGCAATGTCCTTTGTCAGCGTGTTGCCCGGCAGCGGCAGTACATTGGTCATCTCCCACAAGGTCATGTACCATTTGTTTTTCTGAAATTCCTCAATGTCAATTCGGGATTGTTCTCTGGTCTCAGCCGGCACTTTTTTGTATTCAAACCGTCCCTTTTGAAAAATCAGGATACTTTCCAGAAGATTGTCAGGGTAATAGTACATGGGATACGGGTTTTGGAGAATGACGCCGCTGCGTCTGGAAATTCTCAAATATCCTTCCGGTTTTTTCCAGATAATGCGGTCGCGGTAGCGGAAACCGGCATCCAGAAAGATGAGCGTGGCATCAGCAGCGATGGGGAACTTTTCTCCATCCACCAGCATATCATCAATGTTTAACACCGCCACCCTGCCATCCTGAAGGACGCGGTAAACCTCCTTTGCCACCGCGCGCAACACGTCAAGGTAATCTGCGTAGGTATTGAACAGATTTTTATAGTCAAACGGGGCGTTGAAGTATGGCGGAGAGGTCACCATCAGGTGAACGCTCTCACTTTCAATCTCCTCCATACGCATTGCGTTACCAAAAATCAATCGGTGGCGGGTGGGCATACGTTATTGCTCCAGCAGACGGAACTTAAAACGGGCTGAACAAACTTTTGTTTTCCTACGATTATACCAGAAGAACATCCCCGCTATCCCGGATACAGCTTCTCATACACCTCCGGGGCAAACTGTTCGACCGTCTCGGCGCGGATGCCGTTTTCTTTGCAGATGGCGGCATACAGGCGGGCGCTGAGGCGGGGGATGCGCGCCTGCGTTTGAAGGTCCAGCCCCCATAAGCCGAAGCGCTGTGTCCAGCCGCGTTCCCATTCAAAGTTATCCACCAGCGTCCAGTGAAAATAACCCTTGACCGGAAAGCTGAAGGTGATTGCCCGCCAGACAGCATGCAGATTTTGCAGCAAAAAGCGCGGGCGCAGGGCATCTTCGGCATCTTCAATGCCGTTTTCGGTGATCAGAATGGGCAGGCGAAAGCTCTTTGCCCACTTCAGCGCCGCAAACATCCCCTGCGGCATGTTGGCAAACATCCCGCTCGGGCTGACTTCCACATCCGGCGGGTAGAAACGACGATGAAACAGTTTGGCAAAGGGGGTGAAGGCAACCAGATCGCTGGCATAGTAATTCAACCCGAAGAAATCCTGCGTTCCGGCGGCTTCAGGAACGCGCAGCGTGCGCAGGGCAAAGCGCAGTTTTCCATCGGTGACGGCACGCGGGAACGCAGCCGAAAAACTCTCAAACAACAGCCGCGCCGTCCAGTGATCCGGCGGGAACCAGCGCCGCGCCGGATCAAAGCCGCGCCAGTGATGCGCCAGCCCGACGCGCGCCTGCGGCTGAACGGCATGGATCGCCTGATACGCCAGCGCATGGGCGCGCAGCAAATTGCCCGCCACTCTAAACGCCAGCTTGAGGTCGTTCTTGCCCGGCGGGAAGCCGCCGCCCAGCCAGCCGCCCCAGATGTACACGTTCGGCTCGTTGATGGTCACCCACAAGGTGACGTATTCCTTCAACGCCTCAACCACCTTGCGCACATAGCGCGCAAAACGCTGCGGCGTCTCCTCGTTCTCCCAGCCGCCCTGCTCCACCAGCCAGAGCGGGTCGGTGAAATGATGCAGGGTGACCAGCGGGGTCATCTTGCGTTCGACCAGCCCGCGCACGACACGGCGGTAAAACTCCAGCGCGTCCTCGTCCCAGTGATCGGGCGTGGGCTGAACGCGGCTCCACTCGATAGACAAACGGTGGGCATTCTGCCCGGCATCGGCGGCGCGGTCAAAATCTTCGCGCCATTTGCCGCCCCACCAGTTGCAAGCCAGCCCGGCGCGGCTGTTATCAAGGATGCGTCCGGGCTGGTTCTCCCAAGCCGCCCAGTTGTTGTTAACGTTGCTGCCTTCCACCTGATGCGAGGAAGTCGCCGTCCCCCAAAGAAAGCCTCTGGGAAAATAATAAATCGCCGAAGGTTTCATAACTGCCAGCCCCATCAGGAAAAGTCAAGGATTTTATGGCGAATTTCGCCCCATTTGAGCGCATCGGCAATGCCCTGCTCGATGGAAAGCTCCGCCTGCCAGTTGAGCAGGGCTTTGGCGCGGTCGGCGTTGGCATACGAGCCAGCCACATCGCCCGGCCGCGGCGGCGCCAGACGCTTGTTGAGCGTCTGGCCATACACCTTTTCAAACGCGGCAACAATTTCAAACACCGTCACCCCGCGCCCGGTGCCCAGGTTGATGACCAGATAGCGGTCGGGCGGGTTGCCGGCGCGCTGAAAAACTTGGTCGAAATCCACCACGGCGTTGACATGGGCGCGCGCCAGATCCCAGACATGGATGTAATCGCGAATCCCGGAGCCATCGCGGGTGGGCCAGTCGGTGCCGGTTATCTCAAACACTTCCTGTTTGCCCAGCGCCGTCTCTACCAGCTTGCCAACGACATGGGTGGGTTCTTTGACGTGAATGCCGGAACGCATCTTTGGGTCGGCGCCGATGGGATTAAAATAGCGCAGCGCGATGCCGTACATGCCGTAGGCGGCACAGAAGTCCTTGAGAATCATCTCCATCATGTACTTGGTGCGGGCGTAGGGACTGTTCGGTTTGAGCGGCGAGTCCTCCGTGACCATAAAACCCGGCACCACGTCATACATCGCCGCCGAAGAGCTGAAGACAATCCGCTTACAGCCCAGCGTATCCAGAATGTGGAACATTTCAATGGACTTGGCGACGTTATCCTGATAATACGGATAGGGGTCGCTGGTGGATTCCGGGACGACGATGAGCGCAGCGCAATGCACCACTGCCTGAATATCCGCGTGGTCGCGGAAGATGGCGCGCAGGGCATCGGCGTCGGCAATATCCGCCTGGTAAAAGATGCGCCCGCGGGTGAATTCCCGCCGCCCGGTGACGAGCGAATCAAGGACAACCGGTGTGTGACCGGCGTCTTCCAGCGCCGAGCAAATCGTGCTGCCGATATAGCCCGCGCCGCCGGTAATGAGATATTTCATGAGCTTGAGGCCCTCCTCTTTTCGGTAAGGTTGAGATCATGGCATTTGAACGCATTCCAGCTCCTGAAATGCCTGCGCCAGGGCGTTCTCTTTCTCGGCTGAGGCAGGAGTATCGGCTTCAATGCGCTGCCACAGCCGGCACATAGCGGGATGAATCAACGGGGTGACCTGCGCCGAAACCCGCGAAAGCTCCAGTGCCCGCTGCCAATCGCCCAAATGGGCATAGGCTTCGATGAAAGGGAAACGCTCGGCGGGGTCATTGGGATAATCGTTCAGCGCAAACGCCTGTTCGCCGAGCGCCGCCGCGCCCTGCCAATCGCCCTGCTGGCGGGCAAGCTCCGCCCGCTGATAATAATAACACCAGCCGTGCGGCGGCTCATCCCCGTAAATTTGCTGCGGCGGACGGGGCGCAGGCTCGCCGGCTTGCGGCGCAATCCACTGCCAGTCCGCCAGCCGCGCCGACTGGCGCATCAGAATCGAAATAGTCGGGTTTTCGGGGTCTATCTCTGGGTCAAGCACACGCAGACAGCCCGGCGGCTGGAAATGGACCGCCAGCACCTGCGAGGTACTCCCATAGAACACCGCCGCCCAGTAATTGTGTTCAATGGAGCGCCCGGGCTGTAAATCCTTCAGAACGGTGTGCAGGCGCAAGGAAGGAAAATACAGCATATACGACATGCGCTGGCTGTGGTTTTCCGGCGCGTACACCCAGTTCAGCATCGCCGAAAGCGAGTTATCGGTGACATAGGGCATGGGCAGGTCGTTGACCAGCAGCGCCGTGCCCTCCTTCAGCGCCGGCGCCCGCCAGACCATCTGCCAGAAAAATTGTTTCTGCATATCGAAAGCGCGGCGGTATTGCGTCGCCGTCAGAAACTGATAACCTGCCGAAGCGCCGATAAGCACCGCCAGCAGCACCGCCCGCGCCGGGCGCAGGCGTTCGGGCAAAGCGGCAAACGCCGCCGCCAGCAGCAACACCGCCCCCAGCGTGAAAGGCAGGGTGAAACGGCTGGCGGGATGCTCCAGACTGACACCCAACTGCGTCAGCCACATCGGCCAGCCAGCCAGCAGCAAAGCCAGCCCGCCCAGCGCCGCCGCCTGCCACAGATGCCGCCTGGGCGCAGGCGGCTCAGCTCCCTCTCTTTCCGCCTGCCAGAGATACACCCCCGCCGCGGCGGTGATGGAGAGCGTCAGGGCAAGATACAGCAGCGTGGAAAGGCGTCCCAGCACAGCGAAGTCCGCCAACTGAAACGCCTTGCCCCAGGCAGAAAGAACGGTCAGCCGCCAATCATACAGCATCGTCGCAGCCAGTCCGCCAAGCGCAGGGAGCGGGTCGGCGCGCAATTTCTCCAGCAGCAAAGGCTGGTGCGCCAGCGTCTGGTTCTGGAAAAAGAACGCCCGCCAGATGCTCACGCCCAGAAAAAGCGTCAGATACGGTGACCAGATGCGAAGCGTGCGGCGCAGGCGCTCCTGCCAGCGGGGGAAATCCTCCTCCAGCGCAAACCACAACAACAGCGGGCGCAGCAGCTCCAGCAGGTAAAAGTATTCCATGCACAGCAGATTGACCGCCGAAAAGACCAGCCCCAGCCAGAGCCAGCGGCGGAAGTCAACCCGCCCCCGCACCGCCGCCAGCATGGCGGCAAACGAAAAGAGCAGGGCAGCATAAACAAGGAAAAAGTGAGAGAAATTGACCGGGATAAACTGCTGGTCAAAGCCGGGATAGACCACGAACAGCAGCGCCGCCCAAAGCGCCAGACGCGGCGACTTGGGCTGGAACAGGCGCAGGAAACCCCACAGCGCCAGCGCGCACACCCAGCGCCAGAAGATGGCAAAAAGCTGCCACAGCCACGGCGTGCTGCCCAGCAGGAACAGGTCAGCGCGGATGAACGCTCCCCAGATGGGACGGGCAGAAGCGAAGTACCGCTCCAGCCCGGCACTGCCCAGCTTTTCGGCAATCCACAGGAACGCCAGATCGTCCCAATAGACCCCCAGCCAGGGCAGCAGCGCCCCATAGCTGAGCAAAGTCAGCCCCAGCAGCGCCAGCGGGACAGGGATACGGGAAAGGGCGGAAAGCGAAAGGCGTCTTTTCAGTTCAGTCATGCGGGCCAGAAACATACTCTTCAAGGGAGCGGCGTTTGCGCAGTTCACTGCGCACCAGATACACCGGGCGGCGCTTGATTTCCTGGAAGATGTAGCCGACATAAATTCCGATAAAACCGATAGCAATCATCAGAGTACCGCCAATAATGAGCAGGACAAACATCAGCGAACTCCAGCCCGGCACAAGCTGGTCATAAGCCCCGCGCAGCCACAGGCTGAGCACCCAGAGCGCCTGCGCCGCTGCCAGCAAGAGGAAAATCCCGCCCAGCGAGAGACTGAAATAAAGCGGGACGAGCGAGAAAGAGAAAATGGCGTTTGCCGCCAGATGGAGCATCTTGCGCGCCGAATACTTGGATTTGCCCGCCAGACGCGGCGGCTGCTGGTAGGGCAGAATGACCGTGCGAAACCCCATCCAGGCGACCATGCCGCGCAGGAAGCGGTGATACTCGCGCATCGAACGCAATCCCAGCACCGCCGTGCGGCTCATCAGGCGGAAATCCGCCGCTCCGGGCAGGATGTGCGTATCGCCCAGCCGGTTAATCAGACGATAAAACAGGTCAGAGGTGAAACGTTTGAGCGCGCCCAGCGATTCGCTTTCCTGGCGCTGGGTGATGACGATGTCATAGCCCAGCTTTGCCAGATGGAGCATTTCGGGGATCAAATGCGGCGGGTGCTGACCGTCGCAATCCATGGTAATCACCCAGTCCGCCTCAGCGCGGTCCAGACCGGCGGTGAGCGCCGCCTGATGACCGAAGTTGCGGCTGAGTTCGACCAGCGCCACGCGCTCATCTTCCGCCGCCAGCCGCTCCAGCGCCTGCTGCGTACCGTCGGTTGAACCATCGTTGATGTAGAGAATGGTAAAAGCGTAAGGCAGTCCATCAACCGCCTGCCGCAGCATCCGGTGAAAGACGGGCAGCATTTCTTCCTCGTTGTACACCGGCACAACGATATCCACGCTGGGGGGAGGGGAAATGTCCATGTGCATAGATTCTACAACACAATCTCCATCCTGTGACGTTCAAAGCGTCCTTCGCGAAACGTTTTGCGGATGATAAACCCCGTCCGCCGGTAAAGGCGGATGGCGGCAGCGTTGTCCGTTTCGACGCTGAGGACAACATTGCGATAGCCGGCGCGGCGGCTGGCATCCAGAAAAGCCTGCAAGAGCTGACTGCCCAGCCCATGCCCGCGCCATTCTTCTGCCACGCCAAGATAGGTCAGCTCAACGGCGCCGGGTTCATCCGCCATCTGCCCGGCAGCGGCGCGCGCCGAAGCCAGCAACTGCCAGAGCAGGCTCGGTCGCTGAAACAGCAGCCGCGCCATCTGCGCCGCAAACCAGCCCGGCGGCTGGCGCAATTGCGCGTTGAGCGCCTGCGGGCGGGGCGTTCCGACGGCAAAGCCGCAGGGCGCGCCGCTTTGTTCATGAACAGCGTAAAAACCGATCACGCGCGGATCGGCGACCGCCGCCCGATAATACCGCTCCACAAAGGGCAGTCCGAGCTGGCTGAGCAGGGTGGGCAGCACAGCGTGGTGCAAACGGGCAAGCCGCTCCAGCATGGGCGGCGCAATCGTTTGCAGAGGAAAGAGGGCGAACAGCGGAGTTTCCGTCACGCCAGCCCCCGAATCAGCCACGGACCGATCAGACGCACCAGCGGGAAAGGCAGCCGCTTCCACGTCCAGATCGCCAGCCGGAAACGCGGGTTCTTCTGGTTCAGCTCCGGTAATGCCGCCCCCGGACGCAGGCAGTGCCAGTAAGCCAGCGGCTGTTTGCGCGGCTGCCACTTCAGCTTGAAGGTCTCGTTGCCCGAGCCGATCAGACTGCGCCCCAAATCAAACACGCGCAGTCCCTTCTCAATGGCGCGCTGGACGGCAGACCAGTAGAGAAACTCACCGGCATACAACGGACGGTAACGGCGCAGGATATTGGCGTGCAGGTTGTGCATGGTATCGCCCTGCAGGATGAACACCCCTGCGCCCGCCAGACCGCCGCGTTCATCATATAACACAGCGCACTCCACCTGTCCGCCCAGCGTCTCCAGCATCGCCCGCAGGTAGCTCTTGCTGTGATAGGGCGAACCCAGCTCGTGCATACTGTGTGCAAGCGCAGCGTAGCAATCATCCAGCAAATCCAGCCTGCCAAACCGAACGGTAAAGCCCTTGCGCAGCGACTTGCGAATGTGGTTGCGGTGGTCAGAGCTGAAACGGCTCATCAACGCCTGCGGATCGGCGGGCAGGTCCACACGGTAAGTGGCATAATGAGGCATCTGCACCCAGCCCGGCGGAGGAGCTTCCCCGCCGTTGAGGTGGCGCACCAGCACATATTCCACCCCCAGCCGAGCAGCCAAGCGCTGCGCTTCTTCCAGCAATACCCTCGCTGCCTGCGGCTGCGCCGCCGCAAATCCGCCCCAGCTTGCAAACGGCGCGGTAGTCAGGTAATTGCCGAACACGGGATGGCGGATATGCATCAGGCAAAGCAGCCCCTGCATATCCTCCCCCCCGCCGACCGCCAGCCGATAGACCGGGAAGCGGTACACGCGTTGAAGAAAGCGGTTCCAGCTCTCCAGCGCCGGAAAGCCGCCCTGCTCCGTCAACGATGCAAGCCAGCCGGCGGCTTCTTCTGAGGTGACATAATGAACCGTGAGATCAGTCATCCTCTCCCTCACCGCGCCAAGCCAGCAGCTCACCCAGCCAAACGCCCAGCGGCGAAACCGGGAACGCCCGCAGCAGCCGGCGCAGAAAGCCGGACTTATCCAGACAAAACGGGGTTTGCAGGGGGTCTTTCAGAATCACGCCGCGGGCGCGCCTTCGCCAATCCGGCGGGCGCACCAGCTCGTAGGGATGCAGGAAAATGACCGGACTGCGCCCGGCGCGCAATTCCTTTTCCAGAATGCGCAGGACGAGATCGCCCAGCAGTCCAATGATGAAACTGGAGCCGTACGGAATTTCACCCTGCGCAAGCAAGCGGAGCGAGAAATGGCGCGGGGCAGTCAATTCCGGCTTGCCGCCCGGCAGGCGCAGCGTGCTGACCGGCAGCTCCCAAACGCCGCTCTTGCGCGCCAGAGAACCCGCCGGCGCGTAAAGCGAAGAACTGTACAAGAAACCGTATTGTCTCAGGATGGGATACGCCTGTTCGGCAATGCGCACCCGCGGCGCCCGGTAGCCGCGCACGCCATATGCCTTCAGCCAGTTTTGCGATTGGCGCAGGTCGCCCTCCAGTTCGCTCACCTCATTCAGCGGGCGGTGGATATGGCAGTGAAAGCCCAGTTCGTGACCGGCGGCGGCGATTTTCTGCGCCACTTCGGGATACCAGTCGAGAATTTCGCCAACCATATAAAAGCTCGCCTGCGCTTTCCCCAGCAGTTCAAGAATGCCGTCAACCGCTTCGCCGGTGAAGCCGTCATCCAGCTCCTGACGCTGCTGCGGCGAGGAACGCCCATTCTCACTGGTCAGCGTCAGCCAGGATTCGTAATCAATGCTCAACAGCACACGCGCTTCAGGAAAAGATGTCATCAGCGGGGTAATTATACAGGGAAACAGAGAGTTTATTTTTCGTGTACAATCAGAATAACTTTTTGACTGTTTGGAGGGAACCATGCAAATGCAGGTCTTGAAAGAGCGCATTGAGCGCGATGGCAGGAATCTGGGGGGCGGTATCCTGAAGGTGGACGGATTTATCAACCATCAGGTGGACCCGCTGTTGATGGATGCCTGCGGTCAGGAACTGGCCCGCCGCTTTGCCGGCGTGGGCGCTTCGCGCGTGCTGACGGCGGAGATTTCCGGCATTGCACCGGCGCTGATGACCGCCAAATACCTCAACCTGCCGGTGGTCTATGCGCGCAAATCCAAACCCGTCACCATGCCGGATACAGTTTACCTGACCGTGGCGCCATCGCACACGCGCGGTCACGCGGTTGAGCTGATCATCTCGCCGGAGTATCTGGGGCGCGGCGAGCGGGTGCTGATCATTGACGATTTTCTCGCCAGCGGCGCCACCATTCTGGGGCTGGCAAGGCTGACTCAGGCAGCGGGGGCGACGCTGGTCGGCATCGGTACGCTGATTGAGAAGATTTTCGAGGGCGGCAGGGCGGCGCTGGCGCCGCTGGGTGTGCCGATTGAGTCGCTGGTGTGCATTACCTCGATGGACAACGGGCAAATCGTCTTTGCCGATTGACGGCTGGCGGATATGGCGCTGGATACGATTGTTATTCTGGATTACGGTTCGCAATACAGCCAGCTCATCGCCCGCCGCGTGCGCGAATTGCAGGTCTACTGCGAACTTTTCCCCTGGGACGTGGAAGCCGGGCGGGTGCTGGCGCTCGCCCCCAAAGGCTTCATCCTCTCCGGCGGACCGCATTCAGTATATGAACCTGAAGCGCCGACCCTGCCGGCTTACGTGCTGGAATCCGCTCTGCCGGTGCTGGGCATCTGCTACGGGATGCAACTGCTGACTCATGCGCTGGGCGGGCAGGTAGCCGCCGCCGGGGCGCGCGAGTATGGTCTGGCGCAGGTGCAAACCCGGCGCGAAAATCCGCTTTTGCCTGCCGGCGCTTTTCCGGTCTGGATGTCGCACGGGGACCGCATTGAGACGCTGCCGCCGGGCTTTGAGGTGCTGGCGAGCAGCGCCAACAGCCCGGTCGCCGCAATGGGCGATCTCCGGCGGCGGTTGTTTGGCGTGCAGTTCCATCCCGAAGTGCGCCACACGCCGAATGGAAAGGACATCCTGCGCCGCTTTGTGGTGGAAATCTGTCAGGCGCGCCCGCAGTGGACGCCAGAGTCCATCATTCAAGAGGCGGTGCGCAAGGTGCGGGCGCAGGTGGGCAGCGAGCGCGTGCTGGCAGCAGTCTCCGGCGGGGTAGATTCCAGCGTGGCGGCGGCGCTGGTGCATCAGGCAATCGGCAGGCAGTTGAGCGCCGTCTTCGTGGATACCGGTCTGTTACGGCTGGGTGAGCGTGAACAGGTCGAGCAGGCATTCCGCCGCAGCCTGAAAGCCAGCCTGCACGTGGTGGATGCCTCCGAAACGTTCTTGCAGGCGCTGGCGGGCATCACCGAACCGGAAGCCAAACGGCGCATCATCGGCGAGACCTTTATCCGCACCTTTGAGGCTCAGGCGCAAAAGCTGGGCAAGCCGCGCTTTCTGGTGCAAGGCACCATTTACCCGGACGTGGTCGAATCTTCAGCGCCAGACCGCAAAAAAGCCGAGCGCATCAAGACGCATCACAACGTCGGCGGTTTGCCGCAGGAAATGGCGTTTGAACTGGTTGAGCCGCTGCGGTATTTGTTCAAAGATGAGGTGCGTGCCGTCGGCGAGGCGCTTGGACTGCCCAAAGCGCTGGTCTGGCGTCAGCCGTTCCCCGGTCCAGGGCTGGCGGTGCGCTGTCTGGGGGAAGTGACGCGCCGGCGGCTGGACATCCTGCGCGCTGCGGATGCCATCTTTACTGAGGAACTGGCGGCGGTCTATCCGCCGGAAAAGGGTGAAATTGCCCAAGCGTTTGCCGTACTGCTGCCGGTGCGCTCGGTGGGAGTGATGGGCGACCAGCGCACCTATCAGGAAACGGTTGCACTGCGCGCCGTCACCAGCGATGATTTTATGACCGCTGATTGGGCACGCCTGCCGCATGACCTGCTGGGGCGCGTTGCCAGCCGCATCGTCAACGAGGTCAAAGGCGTCAACCGGGTGGTCTATGACATCACCACCAAACCCCCTGCAACCATTGAGTGGGAATGACGTAGATAAAAATAAAAATGGTATATTTTCACTGAAAAGACCTATTATGAACGAGCTGCCAATTTTTCGCACAGCCAAACCTGTTGAGAACCGCTTTGACCCTGAAGCGGAGATTGTTCTGCTTTCCGGCGATGTCAACGAACTGATTGAGCAAGTCCCAGATCATTCGGTCAGCCTTGTCATTACCTCGCCGCCTTATAACCTGGGCAAGGAATATGAAAATCGTGTTTCGATTGAGCAGTATTTACAAACACAGACACAAACCATTGCCCAACTATGCCGGGTATTGAAGGAAGACGGAAGCCTGTGCTGGCAGGTAGGGAATTTTGTAGAAAACGGAGAGGTTTATCCGCTGGATATTCTCTATTATCCGATTTTCAAAAGGTTTGGGCTAAAACTGCGTAACCGAATCATATGGAAATTTGGGCACGGATTGCATGCCTCTAGACGGTTTTCTGGTCGTTACGAAACCATCTTGTGGTTTACGAAAACAGACCGTTATATATTCAATCTGGATGCGGTGCGTGTACCAGCCAAATATCCCGGCAAACGTCATTTTAAGGGGCCAAACAAGGGTAAGCCTTCTGGTAACCCATTGGGGAAAAATCCCTCTGATGTATGGGAGATCATTCTCCAAGATTGGGATACACTGATTTGGGATGTTCCAAATGTAAAATCCAATCATCCAGAGAAGACGATGCACCCGTGCCAGTTCCCGATTGAGCTAGTCGAACGCTGTGTGCTAGCTTTGACAAATGAAGGCGATTGGGTTTTTGATCCTTACATGGGAGCAGGTTCTGCGCTGATTGCTGCCGTGATGCACAACCGGCGCGCTCTCGGCTGTGAAAAGGAAAGCGACTACGTTAACATTACCCGTCAACGTCTGCTGGCTTATTTCAATGGAACCCTACCCTACCGTCCACTTGGGAAGCCAGTTTATCAACCCAGCGGAAAAGAGAAAGTTTCGCAAGTTCCCGAAGAGTGGAAGCAAACGATACAGGCGCAATTTTTTGAAGGACGGAGCGATTACGAATGATTATTGCTGGAATATATTCCTTCAACTATGGCAAAGAAGTCATTGAGGCTCAATCTTCAGCGGAGTTGCACGAAGTCAAACAGGTGATTGCAGCCATTGACCATGTCCAGCATAAGACAAAAACCAGCCGCGAAAAGACAATGCCCGGCAGGATGCTCTATAACCCGCGCTCTTTGAACAAGGCTTTTCGAGCAGAATTTGAGGCTCGCGGCTGGATCAAACATAGAGTAATGTGCGAATATTCGCCGGATTACTATGTGTACGGGCCTGCAAACAACATTGCGGCAAAGGGGACATTTCGGGAAATGGACTTTGTTAAGAACCGCGTTGGCGTAGAAGTGCAGTTTGGAAAGTACGCATTCATGGTGTATAACGTCTGTGTAAAAATGACCATATTTCACAAATTGGATGTGATTGACATGGGAATTGAAATTGTTCCTGTCAAACGCTTTGCAGATGAAATGTCAACAGGCGTTTCTTATTTTGATTTTGAACAGTTTGTGTGGGATTTGGAACAGCGCGGTGTTGCCGATATTGACATTCCGGTATTGATCTTGGGTGTGGCTACATGATCATCAGCGTTTCTTGCGCCTGAAACACCCCTTATTGGACACAAAGATATTCGAAGAAAAAAGGAGTGACACTATGGACTTTGGCGAGATACTTTCAAAATCCTGGAAAATCATCTGGAGACACAAGATTCTCTGGTTGTTTGGTTTTCTGGCGGGCTGCGGACGCGGCGGCGGCGGGGGCGGCGGAAGCGGCGGCAATATGAATTTTGAGCAGGGCAAGATGCCGTTCGAGGGTCAGCTTCCGCCCTGGCTGGAAGAACTCATCCGCACGATGGAGCGCTGGACACAGGACGGCACGATCTGGTACATCGTCGCCGGACTGGTGGTTTTTATTCTGCTGGCTTGGGCGATCTCGGTGGTGCTGTCCACCTTTGGACGCATCGGTCTGATCCGCGGCGCCTGGCGCGCCGACGAGGGTGCAGAGAAACTGCGCTTCGGCGAGCTGTGGCGTGAGAGCGCACCTTACTTCTGGCGGGTTTTACTGCTGATGATTCTCTTCGCACTGGCGGCGATTATCGTCATTCTGGCGGTTGCGGCGCCGGCAGCGTTCATTGCGGTGATGACTTTGGGCATTGGAATCCTTTGCCTGATCCCGTTGATCTGTATTCTGGCGCTTGTCCTCTGGGCGGCTTCGGTGGTGCTGGAACAGGTGATCATCGCCGTTGTGCTTGAAGACCTCAAACTGGGCGATGCCGTCCGCCGCGGCTGGCAAATCGTGCGCAGTAACCCCGGCTCGGTTGCCGTTATGGCGCTGATTTTGATCATCGGTACGGGAATCCTCAACCTGATCATCAGCCTGCCGGCGATCCTGATTCTCCTCCCGCTGATTATCGGCATCGTTGCCGATAACCAGAACCTGCTGACCGGGGGGATCGCCGTTTCGGCGGCTTTGCTGTGCGTCTATCTGCCGATTGCCATCCTGCTGGGCAGCATCCTGCAGGCTTATGTCGGCACAGCCTGGACGCTGGTCTTCCTGCGCCTGCGGCGTAAGATGGAAGAGGCGGCGGCTGAAATCGAACCGCCTGAGCTGAAAGGGGGAGGCTTCAGCGAATGACCGTAACATCTGAACGCTCCAACCGCTGGCGCTGGCTGGCGGTTGGAGCCATCCTTGTTGGATTGGCGCTGGTGGTTTTCTTTGGCTTGCGGGCATTTCGCTCGTATCTGCGCATTCATAACGCTGGTCTGCAGCCGGGTGCAACCGATGTGACGCTGATACGCGGCTGGATGACGGTGGAATACCTTTCCAAAATGTATGGCGTTCCGCAGGAGGTAATCTTTGCAGGACTGGGCGTTCCGGCACAGGGCAATGAGCAAAAAAGCCTGAGCCAGCTAAACCGGCAATATGCGCCGGGGCAACAATATGAAATGATCAACCGGGCACGGACAGCCATTCACAACTACCTGACACAACACCCGACGAGCAGTCCTGCACCATGAGCGAGATAGTCAGCGAATTTTTCCTCAGCGCAATGCTGGCATACGGGGCGCCAATACTGGGACTGGCGGTGACGATTGGCGCGGCAGGGGTGCCTCTGCCCGCCAGCCTGCTCTTGATCGCCGCCGGCGCTTTCGCCCGTCAGGGAGCGATGGACGCAGTTGCGGCACTGGTTCTGGGGCTGGCTGGGGCTGTGCTGGGCGACAGTCTGAGCTTCGGCATCGGTCGTTTCGCCCGCCGCACTGTCGAAGCTCGTCTGGGCGCTTCCGCCAGTTGGCAGCGCGCCCGAACGCTGTTTGAGCAGCGCGGCGGGCTGGCAATCTTTCTGACGCGCTTTCTGCTCACTGCGCTGGCACTGCCCATCAACCTGATTGCGGGCGGAAGCGGATATCGTTTCAGCCGCTTTTTGCTCTTTGACCTCAGCGGCGAAGCGCTTTGGCTGGTGTTATATGGTGGATTGGGATACCTGTTTGGCGCACAATGGGAATTGATCAGCCAGTTTCTCAGCGACTTTGGCAGCCTGCTGCTGGGAGTGGTCATTCTAGCGGGCGGTGTGTATAGTTTGATACGGCATTATCGTCGAACAGCACCGCGCCTTTCTGATCAGTAAGCCGCCCGTCTTCGGAAGATACCGATTCAACCTGAACCAGAGCAAACAACCAGCTTGCCCAATCATCTTCTGTGTCGCTTTTTCACTCCACCGCAAAATACCAATATTTTGTAACAAAAAAGCAGTAAAAACACAAAATACTTATAGATGTCATCAGATTTTCATGGCATTTGTCCTCTTGAAATTCAGCCGGAAAAGTTATAAGGTTAAATAAATTCATATTCTTGAATATATCATGACAAATAGGACGCAAAGATAAAAAAACCATGCGCGCTTGTCATCTGTATAGAACCTGCCTGTGTTTACAGAAATCCAGATTTCCCCACTGCGGAGATGCATCGCCGCCTTTCTGAAGCTGTCTGACAAATAGACGAAAAGTCTGATTATTTGAGCTTTAGAAGGAGGCATTCATGAAAGGCTGGTTAAAAACGCAAATTCCGACGGCGGTTATTTTGCTGGTGATTATCGCCGCGGCTGTCATTGATTTTGGCTTGGGACGCCCTGCCGTCCCTGCCGGCACGCCCGCTTTGACCGCTCTGCGCGGCGTTGTCCTGGCATTGGTGGGCTTTCTGGCGGGCGTATTGGGCGGGATCATCGGGACAGGGGGATGCAGTGTCATGCTGCCCGTGCTGCATTTCTGGATGGGTTACCCGGCAGCGATCGCAGTCGGCACCACCCTCTTCGCGGTCATCTTTACCGCTATTTCCGGCGGCTATGGGCATCTGGTGCGGGGCAATCTGGATAAGCGCGCCGTTGCCTGGCTGGGCGGAGCGGGGATTGTCGGCGTGCTGATCGGCTCCTGGCTGTTCACCCTGCTCTCCAATCAGTCCGCCCTGCTGGGGTTGATTCTCGGCTTGTTGTTCTTATGGCCCGCATTGCGCATGATCTGGGAAGGCGTCCGCCAGGCTGGATTGCCGCACAAGGAGGGCAATACCATTTCGGCTTCAGCCGCCGGCTTGAGCATTTTTGGCTTGCTGGTAGGGCTGGCGACCGGCATCGCCGGACTGGGCGGCGGGTATGCGCTGGTGCCGGGGTTGATTTATCTTTTCGGCGCGCCGGTGTATATCACCATGGGCACCTCGCTGGCAACCATGATCCCGCTGGCGCTGGTAGGCGGCGGGATTAAGCTGGCAGGCGGATATGTGGACCTGGCAGCCGGCTTGCTGCTGGCGGCGGGAACAGTGATCGGCGCGCAAGTCGGCGCGGCGGTCATCAAGCGCATCCGACCCGCCACACTCAAGCTGATCTTTGGGCTGTATTTCCTTTATGTTGCGGTAAAGTTTATCACCGCCTTTTTCGGCATCAAGGTCTGGTAATTTCGGCATCAAGGTCTGGTAAGGAAGCTGCGGACATTACCGCCGCCCTCTTGGGGGCGGCGGCAGCACCGCGTTCTTCGCTGGTGTAGAAGCGGTGTCCATATACATTCTGCAATGCAGGGTAACTGCTGATTTTGTTTGATTGCCGCTCTTGAGCTCTTCGAAACAGAGTCTTTTGATATAATCAGACCCATCAAAGCTGCTGATTCCATTTAATCGAACGATTTTATGAAAAAGCTGAGTCTGCTCCTTTATCTTGCGATTGCTGTTGGTCTCAGTTTGCTACGAATTTTTACCTACGGTTCTCCCAAGCTTTCCATTAACGCTTTAGATACTGGTTCCTATATTCATGTTTCCAGGCAACCACAGATCATTAGCTTGAGCTGGTTTACGGCTAAGCGCAGCTTTACCCTGCCCTTTATCTATCGCCTTTTGCAAGGGGATCAAGGGTATCAAACCATTGCAATCAGTGAACCAGCCATACCCGGCTCGCCAAACCATTTAGTTTTCCAACCCGGTTTCGACCGAGTGGCTGTTTTTCAATGGATCGTTTCCCTCTTGAGCTGGAATCTACTGGCTTTTGTGATCTACCGCCGCATGTACAATCCCATTGTCGGCTGTATCGGTGCTTTCCTGACCCTGGCTTTTGCCTTTGCTCCTCAAATGGCTGAATGGGATCGGATCATGATGTCTGAATCCCTTTCCTTTTCCCTTTTTGCAGCCGAGTTGGCACTAATCATTGAACTCGCCCAGCGCGCCGCCCACCGGCAGCTCAGCATCTCGGTTGGCAATCTATTACTGCTTTTCGGCTGGGCAGTAGTTACCTTTTTTTGGACCTTCACCCGCGATACCAATGCCTATTCATTGCCATTGTTGGCAATTGGAATTCTGATCGGTATCCTCTGGAAAAAGAACTACAAAATATGTTCCGTTATTGGGATGTTTAGTGTAGTGTTTTTGTTGGGGCTTTTTGTTTTTCAACAGTACACTTTTCGCTTAAGCCAGCGATGGCTTGTCCCCGTTGTTAATAACATGGTCACGAATGTCTTTCCGCATTCGACACGGGTAGCCTTTTTTGAAAAGCGCGGGATGCCGGTCAGTCCTGATCTGATAGCCATTCGAGGCTCTATGGAATATAACGAGATCACCGAATTTGGCTCCTTTATGGATTGGGTAAAACAAAACGGACTGTCAGCTTATTCAAATTTCTTGCTCGACAATCCGCGCTGGGCGGTTCAATCTTTTATTCACCATATTCAATTCGGCTTTTCTGAGAATCTCCAGCCGTACTTTGTGCCCCGCGCCCATGAGCGCCCTGCTTGGGCAATACCTTATGGAAATCTGCTCCATTCTACTTCCTCCTCCATTATTTTGATATATGTCCTGATGCTCATTGCTCTTTTATGGTCACGCACATCCAAAGCAAGTGAAATTGTCTGGAATGGTTTGCTCATCTGGTTGTTCGTTATCTCGCTAGCCTTGATGTTCTTTGGATATCATGGCGAAGTACGCAGTGTTCTCCGTCACATGATGGCTGGCGTGATCCCTATGCGTCTGGCGATATGGCTGGTCAGTGTAAAGGTCGTCGACAGGATGGCATGTTTAGTTTAAGAAATCAAACCTCATTGAATACAGTTCAATAAAAACTGCCGCCGGCTTTTCAATTGCTCAGCCGCTGATCAGCGTCAGCGCCATGGCTGCCATCAGCAGGGAGAAGAACAAGACCCCCAGCCAGATATTGCCGCCCTGCAGGGCGGCATAGAGCGCAAAGGGCAGGGTCAGCATCAGGATCAGGGCAAAGCATTGCAGGACAAAACGGTTTTGCCTGCCGCCGCCGTTGAAGGATTCGGGGGAAGGTTTCATGCGCCCCCCATCGAACGGGCGAGGAGAACCGCCAGCAGTGCCACAAGCAAAACCGGCAGCAGTCCATAACCCAGAATCGGCTTCATCACCGCACTTTCATCCTCGCCCAGCCCCACCGTGCTGCAGCCGACGATCACCTTGGCGGGCGCCATGATGCTGCCCAGCGACCCGCCGGCGGTCTGCGCGCCGAGAATGAGCGGGACGGACAATCTCAACAGTTCTGCGGTGCGCATCTGCAGCACTGCGAACAGGACATTGGAGTTGTTGTTGCTGCCGGTGATGAACGCTCCCAGCGCGCCGATAAAGGGTGCCGCCAGCGGATACAGACTGCCGCTGAAGACGCGGCTAAGCCCCTGCGCCAGCAAGCCGGTCATTCCGCTGTGCGACATCATCACTGCCATTCCAACCATCGCCGCCACGCCCAGACTGGAGCCGACCGCGCCGTGCGCGGTGCGGTCAAGGATGCGCCGCAGGGCAGCGGATGGATAATAACCGGCGCGGCGGTAAAGCAGAAAGGCAGCCACAGAAGCGTAAAGCAAAACCGCTCCCGGATGCCCAAACAGGTTGATGCTGCGCCCTGTCCCGGCAGGCGTGCGCACCCCCAGCGCGGTGGTCAATTCGGGAAAGTACAAATCGAGCTGGACACTGTCCACCAGACGGTTGAGCGCGGGGATCAGGTTGAACGCAAACGCCAGCGCCACCAGCACCGCATAACCGGAAAGCGCCATCACGATCCTCCCCTTCGAGGGGACAGCAGAGGCGACCGGCGCGGACGGACGATAACGCGGCAAACGGCAGACCGCCAGCCCCGCCGCCAGTCCTGCCAGCGCCGCCAGCGTTGCCCCCAGCGTCCAGAAGCCGTGCGTCACCAGCAGGTATTGCGCCCCTCCCATCACCGAGCCGATGATGAGAATTGCCGGCAGCGTGCGCCGCAAACCGCCCCAGCCATCGCCGATGAACGCCACCACCGCCCCACAGCTCAAGGCGCTGAAGCCCAGCAGGAGGGCGGCGTCCGGCGCCAGCACTTCGCCGGGCAGTCCGGTCACCGCCATCAGCGTCTGAAACGAGGTCGCCATCGAGCCAAAGTTCACCGCCCAGCCGTGCCCGATGCAAGCCATCAGCACCGCCTGAACCGGCGAATATCCCAGCCCAACCAACAGCGGCGCGCTCACCGCCACCGGCACGCCAAACCCGCCCATACCCTGAAGAAAGGAAGCGAACACCCAGCCCAGCAGCAACCCCTGCAGGGTGCGGTCGCCGGTCAGCGAAGGCAGCGCCTGCCCGATGGTTGCGACTGCGCCGGCTTCGTTGGCGACATGGTACAGCAGCAGCGCCGTCCAGATGATATAGAGCACATCCAGCGTGAGCAGTACAGCTTTGACCTGCGTATATGCCAGCAGTTCCCAGCCCGCGCCAAAGGCAAGACGTGCAAGGATCAGCGCGCTAAACCAGCCAGCCGCGCCGGCTCTTGCACCGCCCCAGCGAAATCTCAGCATGAGCAGCAGCACCACCGCCACCGGCGTCAGCGCCAGCAGCCAGTTCAGGAAAGTAAGCGGCATGAAGTTTCCTCAGTCAGCAGATGGGTTGATTATAGCGGGGAAGGGAAAAGGACGCCATCTTTTTATGTTTCACGTGAAACAATGCCTCAGGCTTTTTGCCGTGCATGTTTCACGTGAAACATGCGTTTTCGCTTATTCCCCTGCAGCGACCGCCGGCGGCGTTTCTGCCGCACCAGACGGAAAGCGCGCCGCAACCCAGCGCGTCCCCAGCCAGCCCAGCACGCCCCACACCGCCACCAGCGCCTCAATCGCCCAGATTTTGCCCAGCGTATCCAGCCCGGTCAACTGTCCATATGCCGCCACGCTGTCCACCAGCGTCTTATAGGCAAACGCCAGCCAGAACGCCGACGGTTTGCGCGCCGCAACTGCATAAAAAATCAGCGCACAGGAAAGGATATGTACCCATACGGTGAAGAAACGTTCTGAAACCGGCGCGAGGCTGAGACGGATGTCGTTGGCGCGCGCCAACTGCGCCACCGCCTCAGGCGGGACGAGCGCAGGGTTTGTTGCCGCAACCGCCATGTTGCCCAGCGAAACCAGCCCCAGCAGAAACGCCTCGACCGCCCCAAACCCGACGCCAAACGCCAGCGCCTGCCGCCAGCCCGCCCCTTTCAGGCGGCTAAAACGCACAAACAGCCAGACCAGCCCGACTTCAAAGATGCCGGTCAACGCGCCGATATACAGGTACATCACCACATCCCCGATGCCCGGCTGACCCGGCGTGACCAGCGCCCGGTACAAAAGCGGATTGAGCAGGATGGCAAACACAAACTTGAACACTACCGCCACCGCCCAAGCCAGTGCACCCAGCCAGAAGTAACGCCAGCCCAGCCGCTGCGCGCCCGCATAGAACGCATACCCCAGCGCCACCAGCACCATCCCCGTCCCGCCCACAAAGGCAATCGGACCGACTGCCGGCGGATTACCCGCCCCGCTCCGCGCCGCGCAGGCACTCAACGCCAGCATCCCCGCCGCAAGCAAAGGCAATGCCATCCACGATGTTCTCTCGTTCATTGTGTTCTCCTTATAGCTGATTCTTTCCCTGTGCCGTTTCGCCTCTGGCAAGCGCCACCAGCCCGCTCAGCCCGCCCAGATTCATGGTATCCACCGCACTGCTCGGCACAATCACCAGCGCACCCTTCTCTTTCAAGCCTTCAAAGAGCATGTTCATCGCCCGCAGATGCAGCGCCGTCGGGTTATCCTGATAGGCTCGCGAAGCTTCGGCAAAGCTGTGGGCAATCTGCTTTTCCGATTCGCCCAGAATGACCCGCGCTTGCCGCTCGCGCTCCGCCTGCGCCTGCCGGCTCATCGCATCTTCCAGCCCCTGCGGGATGATGATATCGCGAATCTCAACGCTCTGCACCGAGATACCCCACGGCGTAGTGCGTTCATCAATGATCCGCTGCAAGTCGGCGTCCATCTTTGCCCGCCCGACCAGAATATCCGCCAGCGGCATCTGTCCGATCACTTCGCGCAGGGCGGTTTGCGCCGCCCAGGCAATCGCCGCCTGATAGTTCTCCACCTCCAAGGCGGCTTTCTCCGCATCCCAGACCACCCAGAACAACACCGCATCCACATCTACCGGCACGGTATCTTTGGTAAGCGTCTTTTCGGCGCTGAAGGGCGTCACCATCACGCGGTGGTCAATCCAGACCGGCGTAGAGTCAAGATCGGCACAAGGAAGAAAAAGCCCGGACCGCGCAGTCCGCGGTACTTTCCCAGCCGCAGCACCACCGCCTTTTCCCACTGAGCGGCAACCTTCAGCGAAAACAAGAAAAAGGCGCCCAGCAGCAAAGTTACGCCAACATAAAGGGCGATCCACTCATCCGCTACCCGCTTGTTCAGCGCCGCTGCGCCGATCACCGCTGCCAGCAAAAAGACAAAGAACACCGCCCCGCCGATACTGCTGATGCGGACATTGTCCGGCAGTTTGTTGTTCCAGCGGTATGGTACTCTGGAAGAAAAGCGCTCTTTTTGATGTTCGTTCTCTTTTGGTTTCATCGCTTCCTCACCTGTGAATGTCATTTTATCCATCCTCCTCGTGCGCTCCCTGCCGTTTCAGCGCCTCGTGAACCGCTTCCAGCGCTTCCGCCGCGCCAAAACCCAGCCGGCGCACCTCCGCCAGATACTGCTCGGTCAGCGCGCTGAGCGTTTCGCGGCGCAGGCGCTGCTCATGGTCAGGGGTGGGTTTTTCGAGGATATAGGTGCCGCGCCCCTGCTGGGTAGAAATCAGACCGTTTTCGTCCAGGAGGCGGTACGCCCGCGCCACCGTGTTGAAGTTGATGCGCAGGTCTGCCGCCAGTTGCCGCACCGTCGGCAGTTGATCGCCCACCCGCAGCGTCCCATCCAGCACTTGACGGGTGATCTGCTCGACAATCTGGGCGTAAATCGGCACACCCGAGCGAAAATCCAGCGCAATCTTCAGTTCCGGCAATTACACCTCAAAATTGTATAATTGTATCAATGAATGAATTGTATATTATTATATCAACTTTGTCAAGAGGTGCAGCAAATCAAAAGGTAAAAACGGTAGGGCGAGTCTTAAAGTCAAAAGTCAGAAGGATGAAGGCGAAAAAAATTTGTAGGGCAAGATTTTATCTTGCCCAGCCCTGCCCGGAAAACCAAGCTGCTCTATCGCAGCGCAAGTTGCAAAATTGCGTCACAAAAAAATGAACGCTTCAGAGAATTTTTTTGTATAATACATTTATCAACCGTCAACGGATCACCCCGCTGTCTGGATAGGGAAAGGCAGTCCATCCGCCGTACGCGCGGGCAATGGTCCAACAAAACCAAATAAGGATAAAGGAGCTATGGCAGCCGAACCGGCAGTCATCATCAAAGACCTGCATTACCGCTACCGCGGACAGAAAGAATACGCACTGCAGGGGATCAATCTGGAGGTTGCACGGGGGGAATTCCTGATGATCATGGGCCCCAGCGAAGCCGGCAAAAGCACGCTGGCAGCCACCATCAACGGCTTGATCCCGCATTTCCACAAGGGCAAACTACAGGGGGAAGTGCTGGTGCTGGGGCGGGACACCAAACAATACACTGTCGCCCAGATGGCAGAATTGGTAGGAATGGTCTTTCAGGATTTTGAGGCGCAGTTGTTTTCTACCAACGTCGAGCTGGAAGTTGCCTTCGGACCGGAAAACTTCGGCGTCGAACGGGAAGAGATCAAGCGCCGCATAGACGAAAATCTTGCCTATGTCGGGCTGGAAGCCGTGCGCCGCCGCCCGCCTTCCACCCTCTCCGGCGGGCAGAAACAGAAGCTGGCAATCGCCTCGGTGCTGGCATTGCATCCGACAGTGCTGGTGATGGACGAACCCACCACCGACCTCGACCCGATCAGCAAGCTGGGTGTGTTCCAGATCACCGATCAGCTCTGCGAACGCGAAGACCTGACCCTGATGGTGATCGAACATGACACCGAAGAGGCACTCCACGCTGACCGTATCGCCCTCATCAAAGATGGAAAGCTGGTCAGCGTTGGCACAATGCGCGAGATTCTGGAGCAGGTGGACCTGCTCGAAGAACTGGGCATCATGCCGCTGGGCATCCCCAAATTCTTCAAGATGAGCGGCGCCAGGGAACTGCCGCTCACCATCGAAGAAGGTTTGCAGAGCTTCCAGCGCCTGGGACTGCGCATCTCTCAGGAAAAATTTGACCGCATCGTGGCAGAAGAAAACCAGCGCATCGCCAGCCATACCCAGCCGCTGATCCAGTGCATCAACCTGGAACATACCTACCCCAACGGCGTCAAAGCGCTGGACGGAGTCAGCCTGCAAATCAACCAGGGCGAGATGGTTGCCATCATCGGACAAAACGGCAGCGGCAAGACCACGCTGGTCAAACACTTCAACGGTTTGCTGATGCCCACCGGCGGTGAAATTCTGGTCAACGGCATCCCCACCCGCCAGCAGGGCGTCTTCAAACTCGGGCAGAAAGTGGGTTATGTCTTTCAGAACCCGGATCATCAAATCTTCTCCGAAACCATCTTTGATGAGGTCGCCTTCAACCCGCGCCTGCGCAAACTGCCCGAAGAGGAAATCAAACAGCGCGTTCACGAAGCGCTGGAAGCGGTTGGACTGGCAGGCTGTGAGCAGGACGACCCCTTCACCATGACCAAGAGCGGACGCCAGCGCGTGGCGGTGGCTTCGGTGCTGGCGGCTCAGCCGGAAGTGCTCATCCTCGATGAACCCACCACCGGGCTGGATTACGCCGAACAGCGCAGTATGATGGAGATGGTCAAACGGCTGAACGAACAGGGCAGTACGATCATCTTTGTCACCCATCACATGTGGGTGGTGGCGGAATACGCCCAGCGCGTCTTTGTCTTCAAAGACGGCAAACTCATCCTGCAAGGCTCAACCCGCCAGGTGTTCTCGCACGGCGATGAACTGCGCGAGGCTTTCCTGCGCCCGCCGCAGTTCGTCGAATTCACCAGCCGTCTGGGCAAAACCATCCTCACCCCGCAGGAATTGATCAACTGTCTGGATGCAACGGAGCAGGGAAAGCATGGAATCTGAAGTCTATCTGGACCGCAATACCTTTATGCACCGCCTCGACGCGCGCACCAAGATCATCATCTTCCTGCTGATCTTTGTAGCGGTGCTGTTGTTCGATGACCCGCTGTGGATGCTGCCGGTGACCTTTCTGGTGATCGTTCAACTGCTGAATTCCGGCGCGCTGATCAACATGCGCCGCATCCGCTATGTGCTCATCGTGCTGACCATTTCCAGCCTGCTTTTGTGGAACCTGTTTTCGCAGGGCAGCACCCCGTTGTTCTGGTTCATCGAGGTGGAGTCGCTTAAATTCAGCATCGCCCGCACCCTGCTGATTCTGCTGATGATTTCGGACGGCATGATCCTGATCAGCACCACCCGCAACGAGGAACTGGTGCTGGGGTTAATTCGCTTAGGACTGCCTTACCGGGTCGGCTTTGCCATTTCCACCTCGCTGCGATTGGTGCCGACCATCGTCGCCAGCCTGCAAACCATCAGTCAGGCACAGCGCAGCCGCGGGCTGGACCTGGACAGCGGCAACCTGCTTGAACGCATCCGCAAATTCGTCCCTCTGCTCATTCCGGTCTTCATCTCGACTATCCGCAGTACCAATATCTTCGGCATGGCGCTGGAATCCAAAGGGTTCGGCGCGCGCGAAGACCGCACCTTTTATCTGGAATTGAAAATGAGACCAGCCGATTACGCCGTGCTGACCTTTGCTATTCTGTTCGTCATCGCCTCTCTGCTGGCGTATGCCTTTGGCTACGGCAGGCTGAGCGGCTTTACCCGTTTTTAGGAAGAAAAAAATGTCCGCAAAAGAAATCAACGAGATGCTGCCCTTCCTCCTGCGCCGCGAGAACGTCGCCCGCTACGAGGACGGCAAAGTGTGGGTTTGTGACCGGCGCAAGTATCCATTTGAAAGGGTTTTCGTCTGTTGTGAGACGGTGGAAGAAGTGGCGCGGGCAATCGAAGACATGGTCACGCAAGGCGGCGGACCGCCCAACGCCGCCCTGTATGCGATGGTCATGGCGGCGCGGCAGTCGGCAGAAAAACCCGCCGCCGAACAGCGGGCTTTTCTGGAAGCGGCGCGCGCCCGTCTGGTGCGCACCCGCCCCACCAACACCGCACTGGCGCGGCGGCTGGAAGCTGCCATGCAGGTCATTGACCAGACTCTGCAAGCCGGCGGCAATGTGGAACAGAGCCTGCTGGAGTGGTATGAGAAGTTCCGCGACAAAATCTATGAAGATTACGCCTTCAGCGCCCAGCTCGGCGCCAGCCTGATAGACGACGGCGACGGCATCCTGACCATGTGCTTTGCCGAGACGGCGTTCATCCTCTCGCTGGCGTTCGCCCAGCGGCAGGGCAAGCGCATCCACGTCTTTACCCCCGAAACCCGCCCCTATCTGCAGGGCGCACGTCTGACCGCCCCCTGCATCCACGAGCTGGGCATCCCGGTGCAGATCATCGGCGATAATATGCCCGCCTATGTCATGTCGCAGGGCAAGGTGCAGAAATACTTCACCGCCGCCGACCTGGTCACGCTGGACGGGCACGTGGTCAACAAGGCAGGCACATTCCAGAACGCCGTCACCGCCCATTATCACGGCATCCCCTTTTTCGTGTTCTCGTGGGGACCGGATAAACACAAGCCCAACCGCGCTTCCATTGAAATTGAAGAACGCGACCCGCTGGAGATGAAAACCTGCCGCGGCGTGCCCACCACCGACCCGGCGATTGACGCCTACTATCCGGCGTTTGACATCACCCCGCCGCATCTGGTCTCCGCGGTCATCACCAGCAAGGGCATCCTCAGCCCCTATGACCTGAAGCGGTACTTTGGGTAAGTTGCAAATGACTTGAAAAACGATATAATGGATTCAGGCAGGAGGTTGCTGATGAAATCTGCCATCATCGCTGGCACCGGCATCTACGACATCCCTGGTTTTGAATTTGAACGCAGGGTGATCACCACCCCTTACGGCGAGGCGCTGGTCAATATCGGCAAAGGAGCGGGCGGCGAAATCATCTTTCTGGCGCGGCATGGGCTGGAACACACCACCCCGCCGCACCGCATCAATTACCGCGCCAACCTGAAAGCCCTGCAAATGCTGGGCGTTCAGCGCATCCTGGCGACCAACGCCGTCGGTTCGATCAACCGCGCCATCCCTCCCGGCGCGCTGGCGTTGCTGACCGACTTTCTCGATTTCACCACCGACCGCGAAAAGAGCTACTTCGACGGCGGCAAGTCCGGGCTGGTGCATATCAGCATGGATCGCCCCTACTGTCCGGCGCTGAATAAGAAACTGCTCGAGCTGGCAGCCCAGTTCGGGCTGGAGATTTACCCGAATGCCACCTATGTCGCCACCAACGGACCGCGTTTTGAAACCCCGGCGGAAATCCGCGCCTACGGCATGCTCGGCGGCGATGTGGTCGGTATGACCGGCGTGCCGGAGGTGGTGCTGGCGCGCGAGCTGAAGATGCACTACGCCGCCATCGCCTATTCGATCAACTGGGCTTGCGGCATTGAAGAGAAAATCACCTTTGTCAGCCATACCATGGCGGATACTACCGCCAGGATGTTGGCACTGATGGTGCGCACCTTGCAGGAGCCTTTCGAGCTGGACTGCTCCTGCGAAGAGGCTCTGCTGGTGATGCACCCGCCGGAGGAATGAGACCTTCTTTATCGCATTTCTTTCAACTTGTTCAAGGAGGTGCTTATCGAAGGAAACGAAAACGGCTGTTCCCCACCAACCATTTTCATCTATCGTATCTTCATTTTTCTAGGGAAAGGAGTGAGACCATGAAAGAAGTAATTTCGATGTGGAAGAATACCCGCATGATCATCCTTGTTGCGCTTTCAGCCGCCATTTATGCAGCGTTCCTGATCGCCTTCAAGGGCGGTATTGTCATCGTCCCCGGCATTACCGAAGTCCGTCCAGCCAATGTTTTCCCGCCTATTTTCGGGCTGATGTTCGGTCCTGCCGGCGCCTGGGGGGCTGCCATCGGCAACTTCATCGGCGACCTGTTTGGTGGAACGCTGGGCATCGGTTCCATCTTCGGCTTCTTTGGCAACTTCCTGCTGGGCTTCATCCCCTATAAGATGTGGGGGGCAACCTTTGGGCTGGTGACCAAAGAGACCATGGCGCAAACCCCCAACACGGCAAAGAAGATTTTAGCCTTCGAGCTGATCTCACTGGTTTCCTCAGCCGCCTGCGCTATTGTCATCTCATGGTATCTTGATCTGGCAAAAATCGTACCTTTCGCTTTCCTCTCCATCACCATCACCATTAACAACTTCGCTGCCGCCTTCATCCTCGGTCCCATCCTGCTCGTTCTGCTTTACCCGCGCGTCAAGCGCTGGGGGTTGATCTGGACCGACATCATGAAGCCGGAGGATGTCGCCAAGGGCTTTGCCAAAACACTTGGCTCGATCCTGATGATCGTCGGCTCGCTGGGCGGGTTGATCGTCGGCTTGCTGGTGGCGGTCGGCGCCGCCGGTCAGACGATTTACGGCTTCACCGGCACACAGGGCAGCGCGGCAGTGTGGATCGCTGTTCTGCCGTTCCTCATCCTGATCGTGATCGCCAGCTTCATGCTCTCTGGACGCGAGCAGTTTGTGGAAGAGGAGGAATAGCGCCTCTTTCTGTGCGGTATCTGTCGCTGGGGCTGTCCGGAAAAACACCGGGCAGCCCTTTTCGGTTGAAAGCTGAAAACTCGTCCTACAAAGCTGCAGCGCAGGGCGGGTTTGACCCTCACCCCCTTCCCCCTCTCCCATAGGAGGGAGAGGGGGAAATGCGGCGCAAGGTTGTAAATTGCGTAGGCGGGCAAGATAAAATCTTGCCCTACAAATTTTTGTGGCGCAGGGCGGGTTTGACCCTCACCCCCAGCC
>Ga0209162_1000960_pt1 | contig 29987 bp, 24 predicted proteins | sample YNPNPMetaG_FD_187121 | JGI IMG/M metagenome (GOLD analysis project Ga0209162, IMG submission 187121) | Anoxygenic and chlorotrophic microbial mat microbial communities from Yellowstone National Park, USA - YNP NP MetaG (SPAdes) (version 2) ...
GACAAATATCCATCATTTTTTTATCATTTTCGTGATTGAGCCTGTGACCAAAAGGATACACTCGAAAATCTATATTATGTCTGATACCATTTAGATCAGGCTTTATGCCACGCCATCACCACTGTATTATGAATCCGATTTTGAGCCTCTCACCTTTCCTGCGATCAGTCCCATATCCGCATGGCTTCGGCTCCTGTATTCGTTTTAGATAAAACATAATTCAAAGAACTTGATCATCCACTTGCGGGAATCATGTGGCGCCGAACAGTGAGCAGTGATCAGTAGAGGGTTATCAGTAAACAGTATCTGTGTGAATGATGCCAAAGAATGAGCGAGATCTCGGGCTTGGACTAATTTTTCAAACATAAATTAAAAAAGAAACAATTAATGTCAAGTATTTTTTTTGAATTTTGAAATTTTTTTTGGGGGAGATAATTGTCGGAAAATCAAAATATTTTGGTTCTATCAATTTTTTATTAGTTACTGGAATGTTTGGTCTGATTCACCATGCAGCCAGGGGCGGTAGAACTGGCATCCAATCGGCAAATTTTGGCAGGAAAGATTAGCTTTCAATCAGAAAATATGGGCTACGAAGTCCCAAAAGCGTGGTACAATAGCCACCAGATGCCGCCCTATCTGTTCAAATGGAGTGGTCCCGCACTTAAATTGGCAATAATTTCGTTTGATTTTAAGCGATACTTTTATTATTTTATTGGGCCAACGAAACAGCAGATTAGCAGAGTCATTGCTTCAATTTCCAGATATCCGCCTTGCTACGGTTCTGATGCTTTGCAATGCTCATGGGAGGAAAATCTGAATGATCTATTTCGACAACACCGCCACCTCGTTCCCCAAACCGCCCTGTGTGCTGGAAGCGATGGCGAAATTTATGAATGAAATCGGCGCCAATCCTGGTCGCTCGGGACATCGGCTGGCCATCGAATCGGGTCGGATTGTGTACAGCGCACGGGAGGCACTGGCCGAGCTTTTTCATATCACGGATCCCCCGCGCATCGTCTTTACCGCCAATGTCACTGAGGCGCTGAACCTGGCGCTGAATGGGCTGGTGAAACCAGGCGATCATGTGATCACCAGCAGCCTGGAGCACAATTCCATGATGCGGCCGCTGCGCTGCCTGGAGCAACAGGGGATCGAGCTGACGGTGGTCCAATGCTCTCCTCAGGGAAGGCTCGATCCATCAAACATAGAGTCCGCCATTCGCCCCAATACCGTGATGGTTGCGCTGAACCACGCTTCCAACGTGATCGGCACGATCCTGCCCATTGCCGCTGTCGGACAAATTGCCCGCCAGCATGACCTGCTGTTGCTGGTCGATGCGGCGCAAACGGCAGGAGTTTTGTCCATCGATATGGAAAGAGATGGCATTGATCTGTTAGGATTCACAGGGCACAAATCCCTTTACGGCCCCATGGGCACGGGCGGTTTGATTATCGGCGAACGAGTGGATATCGAGAAATTCGAGCCGATCAAATGTGGCGGCACGGGCAGTCGTTCCGAGCAAGAACAGCAGCCCGAATTTCTGCCCGACAAATTTGAAAGCGGCACACCCAATGCAGTCGGTCTGGCTGGTTTGAATGCCAGTGTCCGCTGGATTCTGGAGCAGGGCCTCGATCAGATTCGCTCCCACGAAATTCGATTGACCAAAAGATTGCTGGACGGACTGAGTTCCATTCCAGGCGTTACGATTTACGGCGAGCAGGACCCTGAGAAACAGATCGCCACGGTCTCATTCAATATTCTGGGCAAACAGCCATCGGAGATCGGCTTGCGGCTGGACGAGGAGTTCGGCATTTTGTGCCGAGTGGGTTTGCATTGCTCGCCCGCTTCGCACAAGACCATCGGCACCTTTTCCACAGGCACCGTTCGCTTTGGATTGGGATTTTTCAATACCGAGGATGAGGTCGATATCGCCATTGCCGCAGTGAGGAAAATAGCTGAGGAGGGGCGATGACTCCATCCCAATACGCCGTCATTCTGGTCGATTCCACCAGCCACGCCATGCGCATCGAACGTTTGTTAACTCAGCACCAGATCGAATGTAAACTCATCCCTGTGCCCCGCCAGCTCAGCTCGGATTGCGGGGTGTGCGTGCGGTTTTTGCAATCAGAGAGAGAAAAGGTCGTGCAACGTCTGAATGACACTGGCATTGAAGTTCAAGGGATTTTTGATATATAAATCCTGGCGCAAGCTCTGAATCTTTGTCGGGTTGAATTCACCAGGACACGGAAATGGAACGCTCACTGAAAAATATTTCATAAAAAAATTCCGTGCCAGTTCCATTTCCGTGACCCAATCTTTGTTTGTCGGGTTGAATTCACCAGGACACGGAAATGGTACGCTCACAGAAAAATATTCTTAAAGAGATTCCGTGCCCCTTCCATTTCCGTGACCCAATCTTTGTTTGTCGGGTTGAATTCACCAGGACACGGAAATGAACGCTCACTGAAAAATATTTCATAAAAAATTCCGTGCCAGTCCCATTTCCGTGACCCAATCTTTGTTGTGTGTCAGTTTGAATTCACCAGGTCACGGAAATGGAACGCTCACTGAAAAATATTTCATAAAAAAATTCCGTGCCAGTTCCATTTCCGTGACCCAATCTTTGTTGTGTGTCAGTTTGAATTCACCAGGACACGGAAATGGAACGCTCACTGAAAAATTTTCTTAAATTCCGTGCCAGTCCCATTTCCGTGACCCAATCTTTGTTTGTCGGGTTGAATTCACCAGGACACGGAAATGGAACGCTCACTGAAAAATTTTCTTAAATTCCGTGCCAGTCCCATTTCCGTGACCCAATCTTTGTTGTGTGTCAATTTGAATTCACCAGGACACGGAAATGAACGCTCACAGAAAAATATTTCTTAAAAAAATTCCGTGCCAGTCCCATTTCCGTGACCCAATCTTTGTTTGTCGGGTTGAATTCACCAGGACACGGAAATGAACGCTCACAGAAATATATTCTTAAAGAAATTCCGTGCCCGTTCCATTTCCGTGAGCCAATCTTTGTTGTGTGTCAGTTTGAATTCACCAGGACACGGAAATGAACGCTCACTGAAAAATATTTCATAAAAAAATTCCGTGCCAGTCCCATTTCCGTGACCCAATCTTTGTTGTTTGCTATAAATTAACAAATGTTGTTTTAATAGCAGGTAGCTTTGAAATGCACCACAAAATAATTAAAACAGTTTTGGGCGGGTTAATTTTATTCATCGGAATTTTGACCCTTTCCTTTTATTGCTTCGATTATAAGGTATCTATCGCTTCGATGACTAAAACCAACAGGATTCAACAATTCACCAAAATCGAAGCCCTGGCGATTCGGCTTGCCCCATATCGGGATTTGCGCAATAGCCTGGATAGTTTGGTCAGCGTTCATCAAATTGAAGCGGGCTGCATTTTGTCCTGTGTTGGAAGCCTGCGTCAGGCCGCCATTCGCTTTGCCAATCAACCTGAAGCGACGATTTTCAAACGAAAATTCGAGATCGTCTCTCTTTCTGGGACACTGTCGAAACACGGCTCGCATCTGCATCTGGCGATTTCCGATAGCACGGGCCAAACCATCGGCGGGCATCTGATGGAAGGCTGCCTGATTTACACCACGGCGGAGATTGTAATCGGGATTCTTCCTGACCTGAAATTTTTGCGGGAGCATGATCAGGCGTCGGGGTATCGGGAGTTGGCAATCTATCGAAGATGAGCATCCCCTTACGAAAATTCTGAACCTTCGCAAGGGTTCCCGCCAAATTTATCTTGTTGTCGGTAAATGCCACCACGCCACATTGGGATAAGCATGATGCTCCCAATGAAAGCCGCCGAAATGGTAGCAGGTGAGGAATGATAGCAAGACGGGCAGACGCACGCTCCGTGCCCGATGTTTGTCTTTGTAGCCTTCCGCTGTCTCCCGATGTGGCAGAACCGTGCCGAAGTAAAAAAGCTGCAACGTGCTCAACAGCGATGGCGCCACCCAGAACAGCAGCAAATTCGGGATCGGAATATGAAACAGATGCAGCAGCACATTGAACAGAATCGCCATGCCCAATATCTGCTTCCAGGTGATATAATTTCGGATAAAATGCACATACCACTGGAAGAAATTTTTATGAACGCCATCGTGAAAATCAGGATCCTGGGGACTGGCAGGGTATTTGTGATGATCCCAGTGCTTGGTCAATAAATTTTTATATGAAAACAGCGCATAGACAAACACGACCAGCGTGCCAATGGCATCATTCACTTTTCGATTGGCAGGAAAAACAGCGCCGTGCATGGCATCGTGGGCAGTGATGAACAGGCCTGTGTAGAGAAATGTCTGCCAGAGGATGGCGAGGGGAATTAGCCATGGAGGAAGCTCAGGCAGATTTCTGGTGAGCAAAAAGACTAAGCTGGCTGCCCAGAGAATGATGATTGTAAAGGCGATGAGTAAGGCTTTGATTGAAAATGATGGATTGGATTTTTTCATAAGGTATGATACTTTGATTGTTTAACCTGAGCATAAGTTGCCGAAGGAGTGTGCGCGCCGAACGTCTAATTTCCACCGAACGTCATGGAGTGATCTGAACCTTTCTGATCCACCGCTGCCTTCGGTCAACTTCATGCATGATTAGGACTTGAATACCCCGCTCTTGATGAGATCCACCTTCACTCATTCAGCGTGTGGATCAATGCCACTTAACTCCACATCTTCCAATGGGTCGGGTGTAGGTTGGGTCGGGGCTGTTTAGTTAGTGCACTTAGATGGTCATAACCTAATGATTAGCTGCCAATATCTTTTATTATGATATGGCTATATTTAGGCAAATAAGTTCAACTTGCCTAATACTAGGAAAATAATTTTCCTAATGTTGGACATTTTTTGATCTGATATTATTTGATTCTTTAAACCGAGTTACATAAGATATTTAACATTCGGATTAGTTATTTACTATTCCGTTCACACTCTAAGTAATATTCTATATGATTCGTAGCAATCGATACAGCCAATCATTTCATGCAGGCGAAAAAAATCAGTACTGGAGATGAAGCAACAAGCTCTCAGTCTCGGCATCACGTCCAGGTGCGACAAAATTTTGCAATTGGGCTGATGGTGCTATCAAATATAGCAAAATATTTTTAGTTGTCAAGAACTATTTGGGGAGTGATAGAAAAACCTGCGGCAATTTGGCCATCTCCCACAAGTTAATTTTCATAAGGAAATCGTCCAATAGATCCCAAACACATGCCCGCCCAGCTCCCGATCGCCGCCGTCTTTTTGGCGGTAGTTATTGAAGACCTCGTAATTGGGGCTTGATGTATTGAGATTGGGGACTCGAACTTCTTTGGCATTGGCAGGCACGGTGATGATCCCATACGGTCGCCAATCCGAGCAATGACGCCCCCAGTACAGATAAACGATCATCCCCTGGGGCAGATAGGCATCGGGATTTTTAGAATCATAGAGTCGGACGCTTTTGCCGTCCGAAACATCGCCAGAATTTTTGATTGAGTGGCAATCATTCTGAGGAATTCCGCCCAGGACCAAAACCATGTCTCTGCCGCTGCTCCCCTTGAAATCTACCTGATCGTTGAACACCAGATGGTACCACGTGCCCTTGGGACCATAGTTATCGGCTGGATGCAAGGCCGTTCCCTCCTGCATGGCAAGCCAGAAAATCGCTGTTAAGACACCAAAAATACTTCCTGTCGCTGCTGCCAAAATCAGTTTGCCTAAAGCAGTCAGATTTTCCCGCAAGGTCATTTTCTTTCTCCTTGATTTGTTGGGTTGATGATGATGTGATGCCTAATTATGTATTGGTGAAACCGCTGAAAAACCATTATGCCAGCCAGTCATTTCGCAGGTAAAAAAATCAGTGTGGGAGGTTGGTGGCAAGCTGTCAATCATGGTACTCCGTTCAGGGGAAGCGTCACCTGCAACAGGTCTGATGGCGCTATTAATATAGCAAATTATTTTTATTTGTCAAGCGCTAATTTCGGTGGCATTAAGAACCTGCGGGAAGTTGGCAAGCTCCCCCAGGTTCTACTATTTGAAAATCACCATCCCAAAATAAACAAGCTGGGCAAAATAGGCATGAAACACAATGGCAGGCAGTTTTGTTTTGAATAGACCCATTGGCAAAGCGATGAGCGCAAAGATAAAGCTGATCCCAAACCAGGCGATAAAATTCTGAATCGGGATCGAGCCATCCTGCCAGGTCCAATAGCCCAATTTCATCGCCGCTGGCTCCATTACCAGATCGAACAGCACCATGAGCAAACTGATGCTGATCGCCTGAAGGAGAAAATGATAGTTGGAAAATTTCGGCAGAATCCGTTGCACCACCGCTGTCGAAGTCAGCAACATGCAGAGCCAGGCAAAGCCAATGGCCATGGGTACGCCCAAAAAAATCGGTTGCAGGGTCTCGCCATAGGCATAGTGCCCGAAAATTTTGCCAGTTTTCACGCCGATCCATTCGATGGCAAAGCTGCCGATGATCACCAAAATCGACCAACCTAACAATCGTATCCTAATTTTTTTATCGGATAAAATTCTAAAAGCAGCGACAAAAGCAATGACCGATAGGGCAATCAGCAATGGCGCAGCCAGAATGCGCATCAGCGTCTGAAAGACGCCGAGCACATGCCACAGTCCGCCAGCGAAGAGGAAGAAATAGACGGCGACGATTGGTATTTGATATGCGAGAGGTTTGTTGGTTATTTTTTTCATTCACTCTTAAATAGTCATGAGGAAATAAATTCTTTCGATTGTAAATTGGTTCACACAATTTAAATGAATGCCTGATTAAACCGAATTGGGATCGATAGCTACGATTCCCTCTGGAGCATATCGAATGAAATCTGAGGGATTGAATATCAGAATATGGGTTATGTTATAAACATACATGGCGGCGACAAGACGAGCATCATGGACCTGAACACCAGATACAACCATATTGACCACAAGTCGTCGCCATTCGGGATAGATCTTTGGTGAATCTGGTAGCAAGGGAAAAAGACGTTCAGCGATTTGCAACAGGCTATTTGCTTCCGATGGCGTTAGCCCAAAGCCATTGCGGTCAATCGGGCGAGTGACCACATTCCAGAATTCAATGAAATTTTGTGGCGTGGCTTGCAACTGATGACCATTTGCCTGCAATTTGCGAATAGCAGCACGAACAATCGGGTAGCGTGGATCGGTAGGATGTAAGAACCGCAACAAGACATTTGTGTCGACAAGATATATCATGACTGGCAATAGTCCTCGTAAATTCCTTCACGACTGACTGCAGAATCGGATAAGGGTGGAAAATTTGGCCCCACGTAAGACATGAATTTATCGGCTAATTGATTAGCTAAATTCTCAAATTCATCACTGGACAATTTTGAGTGGGCATTTTTATTGATCCACGCTTCGACTATTTCAGGGACAAGTGCATCCAGCAATAGATAGCGAATAGAATTTATATCACCATGGGATATTTTCTCGTTAATCTTTGCTTCAAGATCGTGGGGAATTTTTACGGTAATTGTCATAGCATTTCACTTCTTTTGGTTCATATTACTTTCACTTTAATTTAATCAAAGCAACCCTATTTGTCAACAACTATTTTTCGAAACTTATGGGCGACATTCGGCTTCTTGATGAAGTCTGCTTGCCTAATCACACAATTACCCGATTATCAAGTTATTCAATTACCACGTAAATTTTTAAAATGAGCCGTGACGATTGAAAATGATAACTCTTTGCCCACAAAATAGACGGAATGACCCGAAATTAAAAGAGCTTTCAGTGCTTTTTCGTGCGCTTCATGGGCAATTATTGACAGTCATTTCTCTTTTGGAATTTCAAGTACCAAATAAACCAAATATACGAGCGCCTAAAACTCCACCGACACTCCCCCCACAGGCAAGGTCTGGTACTGTAGCACCCGCTCCCGTGTGCCATCGTCGTTGTAATTGTAATCCCAGACATTGTCCCGATTGTAGATATTCACCAGATCAAAAAAGATCACTAAATTCCAGGTATCGAAGATGAACCGTCGGTCGATGCGGAAATCGAGCCGATGATAGGCAGGGAAACGCTCGGCATTGAGCTGTTGCTGCTCGGTCACCACCCATTTTCGCAATTCAGGATAATAAACTGGCGCCGTGAACGGTCGTCCGCCCAGGTAGCGGAATTTGCCGCTCAGCTCCACCTCATCAGCAGGGAAAAACGGCAGCCACGACAGCGCTTTGAACCAGGCCTGGTGTTTCATATTCACGAACCAGAGCTTGTTCTGTAAATTTTTCTTGTAACCCGTGATCAGGGTGAGCACGTTGCGGTAGTCGTAATCCCAATTGTATTTGGTATTGAATCGGGGATCAGTTGCCTGCGAGATCGAATGGGAATAGCTCACAATGGCGGAAAAGCCTGTGGTGATCTTTTTCTGAAAAAACAGCTCGATCCCCCTGGACTCGCCTTTGCCCGCATTGACGTAGCGCTGATCATTATAATCGAACGGATCCACCGTGGTCAGTGTTTTGTTCATCGGCACGTCGAAATATTTTTTGTAATAAGCCTCCACCACCAGCTTGATGTCATCTCGGAACAGATATTCCACCCCTGCAATATATTGGTCAGTAAATTTGTTCTTCAAATCCTTATTGAGCGAATTGGCCGCCAGCTCGATGTAGGCAGGCGATTGATAATGCTTGCCATAAGCCAGGTTCAACGTCAATTTGGGATTGACAAAATAGGACAATCCCAATCGAGGGCTGACTGAGGCAAAGTTGTTATAGTCGAAATAATCGTAGCGCAGGCCCGAGGTCAGGCGAAAATGCTTAAAGAAATCGAGCGAGGCCTGGGCATAGAGTGCCCCCTTGTAGGCGCCGATATTGCGATTGATCCGCAATTCAGGGTAGACTTGAAACGTGTCGATAATGGCCTGGGGATTCGGGCCGAGATAGTCATAGACGAACAGCGTATCGGCTTCATCCCAGACATCGTAATCGAACTGGGCACGTTTGAACGCTGCGCCGAAATTCAGCTCCAGATTTTTATGCGCCTGAAAGACGAAATCGGATTTCAGCGTGTATTCCGACTCCCTGGAATCGTTGGTGAAATAGGTGTCTTTCATTTTGGGAGCGGGCTTTTCATAGACATTGGCGAAGAAATTGTTGCGCACGCCCGAGGCGGTGACCAGGGAATAGAAATTTTTGGCCCAAAACGACCGCCAGGTCAATCCCAATACGTATTGGGAATTTTTGGTATCGACATTCTCCGCCCCTCGGCCATAGCCTGCCTCATCGCCTTCTTCGATGTTGATGTTATCATTGCCATAGACCGAGTTGATGAACAGGGTATTCTGGGGATTCAGGTTCAAAGTCATTTTGCCCTGCAGATTGTAATAATGCGGCACCGCCGTCAAGCCCGTGGACGAGATGATGAGGTCGAGATAGCTTTTGCGGGCGGAAAAGATGTAGCTGCTGCCATTGGAACCGATGGGACCTTCGGCCAGCACGCCGATCCCTGCCATGCCCAGACTGCCTTCGGCTCGGAATCGTTCCGTGGATCCATCCCGCAAAGAGATGTCCATCACCGAAGAAGCTTTGTCCCCGTATTTGGCCGAAAAGGCTCCTGCATAAAAATCGATGTTCCGAACCATGTAGCTATTGAGCATGTTGATGGGGCCGCCGCCTGCGCCCTGGATGGCGAAATGGTTGGGATTCGGGATTTCGATGTTATCCATCAAAAACAGGTTTTCGCCAGGATAGCCGCCCCGAATGATGATCTCATTGATCTGGTCGCTACCCGACACCACGGCGGGCAACGCCTGCACCGCCCGCTGGATATCTACCAGGTCGCCTGGACTGCGGCGGATCTCTTCAAAATCCATGCTGCGAGTGCTGACCACAGCCTCCTTGGCCTTCTGGAAATAGCTGGCCGTCACTTCGACGGACTCCACTTCCAGCACCGTCTCTTCCATTGGAATTTCCAGGACAGTGGAGCGATTGGGATTGACGATGACGTTGCTCTTTTTGACCGTCACGTAGCCAAGGTAAAAGATCGTCAGGTTGTAGCTGCCAGGTTGCAACCGCTCGATGACGAAATTCCCTTTCAAGTCGGTAGCAGCTCCTTTGTTGGTGCCATCGACGACCACATTGGCGCCGACCAGCGGCTGCAGGTTTTTCTTGTCCACCACCTTGCCCGTGATGCTGCCTGGCTTCTGATCGGCGAATGATGGATGAAACATGATTAAAATTAAAATTGATGTGATCAGATATTTCATGATAGTTTGATTCCTTTATATGATTTGATTTTTTTTCTCCAACGGATTGAAACAACCCAACGGATTTTTTTAAAAAGATTTTTATCAGTTGGGTTCATGTATCCGTTGGCGGAAGATCATTTTGATTTCTTTTATTGGCCCAACGGATAGATGAAGCCAACGGATTCTTTTTAAAAGATTTTTATCAGTTGGGTTCATCTATCCGCTAGCAGAGGTGAAATTGATTTTTTTTCCAACGGATTGAAACAACCCAACGGATTTTTTTAAAAAGATTTTTATCAGTTGGGTTCATGTATCCGTTGGCGGAAGATCATTTTGATTTCTTTTATTTGCCCAACGAATAGATGAAGCCAACGGATTTTTTTAAAAGATTTTTATCAGTTGGGTTCATCTATCCGCTGGGGGAGGTGAAATTGATTTTTTTCTCCAACGGATTGAAACAACCCAATCGATTTTTTTAAAAGATTTTTATCAGTTGGTTTAATCTATCTGTTGGGGGAAGATCATTTTGATTTCTTTTATTTGCCCAACGAATAGATGAAGCCAACGGATTTTTTTAAAAGATTTTTATCAGTTGGGTTCATCTATCTGTTGGGGGAAGATCATTTTGATTTCTTTTATTTGCCCAACGAATAGATGAAGCCAACGGATTTTTTTAAAAGATTTTTATCAGTTGGGTTCATCTATCTGCTGGCAGAGGTGAAATTGATTTTTTCTCCAACGGATTGAAACAACCCAATGGATAGAATTTCAAATAACAAAGAACAAATTCCAAACCTGTCCGCCCACTGGCGTTATAAATTTCAATGCTCACTACACAAATCCCAGTAAACCTGGTTAATTGGAAATTGAAATTTGAAAATTATTTGTAATTTGGCGTTTGAGATTTGGTTATTAAAAAAATCCGTTGGGTTGTTTCTATCCGTTGGAAAAATTATTTTTTAATCGCTTTTTTTGCCTCCTGAGCCGCTTTCGATCCAGGCGCTTCTTTCATCGCCAATTCAAAAAATTCTTTTGCCTTCTCAGGTTGCTCATCTTTTTCCAGCGCCTTGCCGAAATGCAAATAAACAAACGCCCGATGATCTGGCGTCCAACTCTCGAATTTGCTGTGCTTGATAATAAAATCAAAATCCTCAAGCGATAGCGGAAGCCGTTTCATAAATTTTGGCACCTGATAGCTGTTCATGGCTCGAATCAGGCGGACATCGAGATCATCGGGATTCAACTGAATGGATTTATCGAGCTGTTCGAAGCCTTGCTTCGCATATTTGACTTTGGTCCAGGGCATGCTGGCGTCCCTGGCTTTGAGGCTCAGAATGCTGCCGTAGTAGCCCATAGCATACGCATTGTTCGGATCGAGCGAAAGCGCCTTTTGGAGCAATTCCTCACCCCGCTCTACGGCCTTGTGGTCGCCTGCGACGCCCAGATCATGATAGTGAACGCCCAGCGCAATGAGCGCCTGGATATTATTGGGTTCATTTTTGATGACGGTTTTTAATGAATCGACTTTGGTTTGAGCGATGAGCGAAGAAATACAAATCATCCAAAAAAATGACCAAAGTATTTTTTTCACCTTCGAATCCTTTCCTTTTTTGCTGACCCATTTTTCGCAATTTAACCCTTTCAAAGGCTTGGAGCCTTTGAGAGGATATGAGTAAAACTACTTGCCCCACGGATAGATGAATCCAACGGATTTTTTTAAAGATTTTTTTTCACCCTTTCAAAGGCTTGGAGCCTTTGAGAGGATATGAGTAAAACTACTTGCCCAACGGATAGATGAATCCAACGGATTTTTTTAAAGAATTTTTTTCACCCTTTCAAAGGCTTGGAGCCTTTGAAAGGATATGAGTAAAACTATTGGCCCAACGGATAGATGAATCCAACGGATTTTTTTAAAGAATTTTTTTTCACCCTTTCAAAGGCTTAGAGCCTTTGAAAAGGTGGAAATTTTCATATCAGTTGGTTTCATCTATCCGATTGGGGAAAATCATTTTGATTTTTTTTATTTGCCTAACGGATAAATGAAGTTAAAGGATTTTTTTAAAAGAAATTTTCTTATTCACAACCCTATCAAAGGCTTCGAGCCTTTAATAGGGTTGAAATTTTTATGATTGATGCCATCCGTTTAATTGTTCTTATTGTCATCCAACAATTTCAACAAATCAGGATCTTTGCACTCCTGATCATTTTTATGCTGGGGATCCTCGCATTGTTCTTTGATCATGAATTGCCTGATCAGTTCCTTGGCCCGATCGAAACGAACACGGCCTTCATGCGCCATCTGATTGGCTACCTTGATGGCCAGCTCACCCAGCGCACCCGCAAACACCGCCACATTCTTGGCGTGCAGCGTCATGTGTCCTTTCTGGATGCCTTCCGTGGCCAGCGTCCAGATGGCGGCAAAATTTTGAATCAAGCCTGCGGCCGCAACCACCTGGGCCAGTTCGGAAGCGGTTTCCACGTTCATAATTTTCAGCAGAATTTTCACGCCAGGGTGAATTTTGGTGATCCCCCCGACAATGCCAACAGCCATCGGGATTTCGATCTCGCCACAGAGGTTGCCTTTTTCATTGAAATAAAATTTGGTGACGGGCCTGTAGCGACCATCTCGGGCGGCATACGCATGGACGCCCGCCTCTACAGCCCGCCAATCATTGCCTGTGGCAATCAGCACACCATCGATGCCGTTCATCACACCTTTGTTATGGGTGGCCGCCCGATGGGGGTCGGCCTCGGCAAAATGATAGGCTTTCACCAGTCGCTCGGCTGCCTCTTTGCCGCTAAAACCCGCCCGTGCCAAACAATCGACATTATCCAGCTCAAATTTCACCTTCACCATGCGCCGATCGGACAGATTGGACACGATCTGGCAGATGACCGTGCCGTTCACCAGGTCGGCAATGATCGGACCCAAATTTTCCGCCATGGTATTGACGATATTGGCACCCATGGCATCCCGACAATCCACCAGCAGGTTAGCGATAACCATCGGCCCGCTGAGCGTATCGAGAATTTCGACCTCGATATCCCGAGCGCCGCCACCAAGTCGCACCACGGTGAAATCGTTTTGATTGGCCACCTCGAGCAGCCGTTCTTTGTGCTCCAAAATTTTCTGTTTCGCCGCCTCGGGGTCTGCCACATCGGTGATCTGAATCTGGCTGATCATGATGGGCTCGGTGGCCTGTCCCGTCATGGTGCCGTTCTCTCGAATCAAGCGAGCGGCATTGCTGGCCGCTGCGACCACCGAGGACTCCTCGATGGCCATGGGCAACAGATAGTCCTTTTCGTTGAGCCGCAAATTCACGGCGATGCCCAGCGGCAATCCGAACACGCCAATGGCATTTTCGATCATCATATCGGCCAGCTCGGGCGTCAGCGATTCCCGTTTCAACATGAATTTTTCGTTTCGAGTCAGTTTCAGCCAGTCATCCAATTTGTCCAATCGCTGCGCCAGATCGAGCTTGTAGAAACCTGGGATGCGAGAAGTGCGTCCATTGGTTTCAAATTTTACCCCAGGCTTCTGAGTTATCAATTTCGATTCCATTTTCACAACTCCCATAATAAATTGCAAATCCTCCATCCTCCCTATTCCACCTCTCAAGGCAGGAATAAGGCGTCGTAGCTTTCGCTAACTGTTCAAAAAATAGCAAGCTTCAAAAATCAAAATCCAAATAATTTTTCAATTTCCACCTAAAATTCTAACATGGAAATGATTGCCCAAAATTGCCCCACAAGACGCTGAGAAAAACTGGAAGCGCTATCTATCTTTTCAATTCTGTGTCATGCCGTGTATTGCATTCATTTTCCATCATCATGATTCATTTTAGGCATTTAGATTCAACTTTCTAAATTTCGGATGCATTGCCTTAGAATTGCAAAGGCTGGTCGTTTTGTAAGTGCACACAAATAACCGCCAATGCCGCTTTCCATCGCCTATCGGATGGGCCAAGTAAGCTTTCAATAAAATCCATTGGCCAAAATCAGTCCCTTAGACGGGGCAGTTCGATTAAAGTAGACACTTCTTTCATTTGGGATCTCTGGTCAGGAATCTCCCCAATTTCGCTCCACCAATTCAAAATATTTTACCAAAAAATGCGCCATGATAGCCGAACAGGATCGCTTGCGGCACTTCGGCACGGCCGATTTCCTGCATCGATTCGGCGTCCAGAATCAGCAGGTACGAACGCTCCGCCTGTTCGTCCAGAATGACCGATAACAGCACGCCATCGTCCTCTCGGGTGCGATAGGGCATACCGACAAAAATTGGCTCGCCTGGATAGCTATGGTCTTCGAACCAGGTTTTGGTTCTGCCGCCCTGGAGATCGAATTTCACCAATTGATTGTAAAACCCCTGGCGCTTCTTTTTGTTGATGCTCACCCCATAGACGAAGCGATAGTTGCCGTTGAATTGATAGCGCTGATAATCGAAATGGCTCAGCTCCAGGCACTCATCGGATAAAATTTCCTGGCGGATCGTTTTGGTTTTCAGATCGATGCGATAGCGCCGCAGATCGCCGAACGGGATCTCATAATCGGGTTGCTTCATCCGATCGAGGTAAAACGCCTTGATCACGTCAGCATCGGGATAGCCATTCAGGTCCACCACCAATTCATCGCCCTGCTCCCAGGCATTGATATGATGAAAGGCGAAGAACGGATCGGTTTTGATTCTGGCGATGACCTGGCCTGATGATCGGTCCATAATGTGGAAGGCTGTGCCCCGTTGCGGCTGCCACTTGAAATTTTCGATAAACGGCTTGATCTGAAACAGCAGCGCCAATGGCTGCACCACCAGCGGATATTCCGTCAAAATCAGATAGCGTGGACTGAGACCGAAGCTGTGCATATACGATGGCTGGCTGACGGGAATTTCGCCCACCACCTCGGTCCGTCCATCTGCGAAAATTCGGATGAAACGATAGTGGCTCAGGCGACCGAACCGAGTGACCAGTTGATAAACCGTGGTGTCATTGAAATCGAATTGCGGATGGACCGTAGTGATGTGTTGCTGGTACTTTTTTTCATAATAGAAAACGCCCAGCGTGTTCATGGTCTTCGGATCGAATTCGAGCTGCTTCGATGTTTCGCCCAATGCCAAATATTTTCCCGCAATTTTGGTCAGGTTCACTTTGGCGCTGTCGGTGATCCGTTGATCGAATACGGCAAAGATTTTGCCCAATCGGGAGCGGGTGGGATCGGTAGCAAATTCCGAATAGCGCACCCTGCCTGTGGCCATGGCCTCATTGTAAGCAGCGCAACTGAGAAACCTATTGGAATAAGTCACCCTACCATCGGCGATGACAAATTTGTGCAACATGGCCAGACCATCGAACCAGTGGCGATAGCGTTCATGCGCCAGTTCAAACGTCCCTGGGCCGTTCCGAAACAAGGTACCGCTGAGCCAGCTTGGAATGCTACCTTTTACGGGTAAATTCAGATCGCTGTATTCGGCCTGGGTTTTGGTTAAGCCAAGCTTGAAAATTCTGGTCATTCGGACGTTCCCTCCAATAATTTTTTCCCAGGGATGATGGAACAGCCACGGACTGTTCTTTCCCAATTTTCCCACGTGGCGGTTCCATCATCTGTGGGCGACCTATCTAACTCGGATCGATCAATTCTGCTGCAATTTTTCCTGACGACAACACCGCTGGCACTCCTGCACCAGGATGCGTTCCAGCGCCGACAAAGTAGAGATTATCGAACTCTTCGGACTTATTATGCGGCCGCCAGTAGCCAGACTGGAGCAAACTGGGTTGCACAGCAAAGGCTGCTCCGAGGTAACTATTCAACGTGCTCTCAAAATGCGGCGGATCAATATGGTGCAGCGCAATGATATTCGCTCGCAAATCTGGCAGGTAATGATCTTCCAGGTATTTCAAAATTTTTTCTTTGTACGGCTCGATCTCTGTCTGCCAATTGATATTGGCTCGGAGAGTGGAAACCAGCGACAGCACATAGAACGATTCGCAGCCTTTCGGGGCGATGGACTCATCGGTAATCGTTGGCATGTGCAAATACAACGAAAAATCCTCAGGCAAACGATTGCCTGTCGTAATATCCTTGAGCAACCCCTTGTAGCGCTGCGCAAACATGATATTGTGATGCGCCAATTTGGAATCGAGATAGCGCCGTTTCGTCCCAAAATAGATCACCACCAGCGACATGCTATATTTCATTTTATCGATAAACCGATTGGTGTACTTCTTGCGATATTGCTCGGGAATCAAATACCGATAGGAATAAGCCACATCGCCATTGCAAACGATGATATCCGCATCCTCCTTGCTCCCGTCGGCCAGTCGCACCCCCGTGACTTTTCGACCTTTGACCAAGATTTCTTTCACTTCGGTCTCCAGATAAACCTTACCGCCGAGTTCCTGAAACAATCGGCCCAAACCCTCGACCACAGACCCCGTCCCGCCAATGGCATAATGAACGCCCCACTGCTTTTCAAATTGAACAATAAGCGTGTACAATGCAGGGGTTTTAAAGGGGCTACCGCCGACCAGCAATGGATGAAAAGAAAAGAACCGCCGCAAATATTCGTCTTTGATATAGCGAGACACAAAAGTATGGGTGCTCAATTGCCCCTGCAGCCGCATGACGCCAGGCATAATCTTCAGCATCTTCTTGAATTCAAGGAACGGTTGATCCGTGTAGGGATGAAAGAGATTGAACATCTTCCTGGTTTGCTCAACGAATTTATTATAGCCCTTCACATCAGCAGGGTTCCATTTTTCGATCTCACGGATCATATCCTCATGCCGATGCCGATAATCGAACGATCGTCCATCGGGCGTAAACAATCGATAAAACGGGTCCAGCGGCACCAGTTTGAAATAATCCTCCCGCTTTCTGCCTGCGGCCTGAAAAATTTCATCGAAAATATACGGCGCCGTCATTACCGTCGGCCCGCCATCGAATTTGAAACCATTGATTTCGTATTGATACCCCCGACCGCCCAATTTATCCCGCTTTTCGTACAAATGCACTTCATGCCCTTTGGCAGCCAGCCGATTGGCCACTGCCAATCCGCCAAAACCACCACCGATAACAATAATTTTTTTGGTCATCAAAAATGCCCTTTCTCCACAGGTTTTCAGTCTCAATAGGTTTAAGATTCCAGTTCCACTTTCGCTTCAAACGAAATCGGACTCCAAATTTCCAGCCTGAATAAATCAAAAATTCTTGCCCTACCAGCCAGGAATTGCAAGCCAAGCAGAGATACTATCCAAAACTCGGCATATCGAATGAAATATGATGGGACAATTGACATTACCTTCAATTCAAAAATCAATACCGAAACACAAATCCTCCCCCACTCGCTCCAGCCCCATGCGCCATAAAGATCACATTCATCCCTCGTTTTAATTTGCCCGATTCGATCATCTCATGCAAATTGATCAGGCTCATGGCAGCGACGGTGTTGCCGTATTTGTGGAACATACTGGCGCTCTTTTCTTTGGGCACGTTGATGCGCTGCAACTGGGCTTCCCAGGTCATGGTGGTCTGGTCGCAGGTGACGAAGACATCGATGTCGTCCAGAGTCAAATTTGTTTGGGCGAGCAGTTTGTTGGTCACCAGCTCGCAGGAGTCGATCACCGAATTGTGAACCACCATGCCGTCGGGCATTTATCTCGTTGTCTGATTTGGTATTCAACTTTTTATCTCCAATTTTCAGGTCGCTTGAGGACAAATCCATCAGCTTTTATTACTTCATCAGGAAATAAGCTATCTGCAATTTTCTTTCGCCCAATAATGAATGACGCATTAGCGACTTTTTCCAGAGAAAAAGAATAACGGGCAGGTGGAAAAGCAACCACAACTTTTTTTGCAGGGAATAATTGTCGCATTTTCCTGATGGGCCCTGTCAAATCACTGTCAGCAGAGATGAGTAGCGCCTTGTCGAACAGATCTTGAAAGGCATCGCCGAGCATTTCCACAGCAATATTGACGTCGGTCATTTTTTCACTTGGCTTTGGAATTATATTGCCGCACTTATTGCACTCAATCGTGCCACTAATATAGTGACCATAATATATTTGAAAGTCATCAAGCGTTTCGAGCGCCTCGATATAAATGGCTTGCCTTCTGCTTTTCTCTGGTGGTTTTGATACCCGTGAAGTGAAATATTTTGTTGCGACCAGATTTTGGTTCTTTGTTAATAATGATTGAGCTAATTTTTTTAGATTCAGCCAATAGTAGCGCTGCCAACCTTTTGATTTTAGACCAAAGTATAGATTGAAGCCATCAATATAGGCAATGACTCTTTCCATAAAATTTTTTCTTGACTTTTAAACAAAAAAATGTTATTTTTTGGTTGTTGAACAGCGCTAACGATAGCATCGTTAGCTTGACGCCTTTGCTTTCGGGCAAAGGCGTTTCTTTTTTATATCGTAATCAAAATACAAATTTTTATTATCAAGAACAAGGCAATTATTTTCGCCAACCGCATCGAGAGCGCATTAATCTTAATACCGAAACACAAATCCTCCCCCACTTGCTCCTGCCCCATGCGCCATAAAGATCACCTTCATCCCTCGTTTTAATTTGCCCGATTCGATCATTTCATGCAAATTGATCAGGCTCATGGCAGCGACGGTGTTGCCGTATTTGTGGAACATGCTGGCGCTCTTTTCTTTGGGCACGTTGATGCGCTGCAACTGGGCTTCCCAGGTCATGGTGGTCTGGTCGCAGGTGACGAAGACATCGATGTCGGCCAGAGTCAAATTTGTTTGGGCGAGCAGTTTGTTCGTCACCAGCTCGCAGGAGTCGATCACCGAATTGTGGACCACCATGCCGTCGGGCATCTGCATGTTGAACATCTCGTTGTCGAACTTTTTGGTTTTATTCAATAGCTCGGTGCCGAACGGGATGTAGGAATAATCAAAATACGTGTTGTCGGTATAGAGATACGATGCCAGAAGATGCGCCTGAAAAAAAGATGATTTGAGAAGATTCGGTTTTTGTCGATGGCTGAACCGATACGGTAGCGACGGCCTGGGTTTTGGGAGCTTCAAAACCAATGCCCATCACCTGGCGATAATCTTCCTCCCGATATTCCTCCAGCGCCACATGATAATCGGCGCCGCCGAATCCGAAGGCGCTCACATTGGCTCGGCGGGGATGCTCCTTTTTCGCTGGCCATTCCCTGGCTTCATCGATAATATAAAATGGCGAATCTTCGATCTGCAATTTCGGATTGATCTCTTTGAAACTGGCGGTCGGCGGCAACATTTTGTGGTGGATGGCCAGCACGGCCTTGATGAAACCCGCAATTCCCGCTGCCGATTTCAAATGCCCGATATTGGATTTGACCGATGTGAGTCCGCAGTAATTCTTTTTCATTGCGCCCAGTGCGGCAAACGCCCGCTTGAGCGCATTCACTTCCACCACATCGCCGACGATGGTGGCCGTGCCATGCGCCTCGATCATCTCGATGGTATCGACGGGATACCCCGCCATGCGACAGGCTTGCTCAATGGTGCGAGCCTGCCATTCCTCATTGGGCGCTGCAATGTATTTGCCCTTACCATCGCTGGCTTCGCCAAAACCAGTGATCACAGCGTAAATCGTATCCTTATCCCGCACCGCATCTTCGAGGCGTTTCAAAATGACCGAGCCAGCTCCCTGTCCCATCACAAAGCCATTGGCCCGTTTATCGAACGGATAGGAGCCATCGGGCGATAGCGCATTGATGGCGGAAAAATAGATGAACCCCAATTGCTTCAGCGGCATGTCCGAGCCACCGCAAATCACCGCATCGTATTTGTTCAAATAGAGTCCCTGGATGCCCGTAGTGATCGCCGCCAGCACCGAGGCGCAGGCGGCATCCACCGTGAACGATGGCCCGTGAAAATCATACACATTGGCAATTCGGCCCGCAATGATATTGGGCAGCACGCCTGGGGCACTGTCCTCGTTGATCGGGACCGAACCTTTGAGCACATTGGCACGCACGTATTCGATGATCTCATGTTGCTCTTTTTCGGAAAGCTTTTTGAAGTCTGGATGTTGCCGTAAATAATGTTCGATCAACTGAAATTGCACCCGCACCAGCGAATCGCCGTAAGCCGTCCCCACCATGCCATTGCCCAGAATCACGCCGACCCGATCTTTGGGCACGTTTTGCAGCGCATTGGATTGCAGCGCCTGATCCGTGGCATACAGCGCCGCATGTTGATTCTCATCCATGCGCTCCGCCATCGAGGGAGGAATTTTGTATTTCCGCACCGTATCGTACTGCATGTTTTCGATCCAGGCGGCGATACGGGTGTAGGATTTTTCAAGCTTATTGATGGCGGTCAGCAGGTCAGGCCGATAGTAGAGTTCGCTTTCGAACATCTCCTCTGGCATTTCTCGAATGGAGACTTTTTTGGTGATGATATTTTGCCAGAACTGATCCACATTTCTGGCATCGGGGAACAGGCCACCCAGGCCCACGACGGCGATTTTTTTATCGAACTTGGGATTCATCGGCTCACATCCTTCTAATGGTAGAGAAACACGAGTATAAAAGCGTTTTGGTTTGAAATCAGCATCTTTCTAAGAACGAACCAAAAACTGACTATTTAGATGATGGTATTACAAAAATGATTCAAAACGCTCATTATTATTTTCAATAAAAAATTCTGGCACTCAATTCTGACTAAGGAGATATTGATGTCAGGATGCTTTAGAGCCATAGAAAAAATCTGGGCTGCAGTAGCATTTATATTGTGATTAAATGTCTTACACCTCACTGATTTTCACTTTTAAAATTGGGCGATTCATTTTTCCTCTGAATTAAGAAGCTTAAAATGGGTTGACGATCAGCTTTGCTTTCATGAATATAAACGTTCTTATCGCTCATCAATTCCCAAATAATACGGGATCGTGGTTGCTGGAGATTTCTGATTGTTTCGCTCGCTTGCTATTCAATAATTGATGACTCAGATCTAAAATCATAATATACTCAAACCGAAGTTCACTGCTCACTGATTACTGTTTACTGCCCTCCCCTCACCCTTATCTCCCTCCCCTTCCACCGAATCGTCCCCCGATTGATGCTCACGAATGAATTCAATCCAATCGCCACAGCGTACAGCATAGAAATCGGATGCAAGATGACGCTCACCCAGAAGGGATGTTTATATTTGATGGAAATCAGAATTCGGATCAAAACATTCATGCCGATCGCCGCAAAAGCCAAATTTCTGACTGACAAGAAGAGCCATAAAAAGTAGGGGCTGACAAAAGCGATAAGCATCGCAGCGATGATCCCAAAAAAGACGATATTGTTGTACCCTGCCAGGCCGTAGAAATTTTTGGAGAAGCCATGCCAGATCTCTTTAGCGCTCTGGTACATGCGGCTGAACACGGCATCCGTACCCGCCGTGGTCAAAATTTTGATCTTCCGTTTCTTTGCCAATCGAGATAAAAAGGTATCTTCCACCAGCTCATTTTTCACGGTTTCATGGCCGCCGAGCTGCTGGTATGCTTCCCTGGTAAAAGCGATCCATTGGCCATTGGCTGCGGCCATGGATGGGAACGGCAGATAATAGGTCGCCCACAATGGCAGTGTCCCGTACACAAAAATATCCATGATCGGCACGATCATTTTTTCGGCCAGAGTGACGGTCCACTGCTGCGGAAAGGCGGAGATCAAACCCAATTTCAAATTCTGGATATGTGCCACGGTATTCTTGACTGCAAACGGCGCATGGCGATTGTCGGCATCGGTGAAAATAAAGATGTCTCCCGTTGCCACCTGGCTCAGTTGATGGCAGGCCCAGTTTTTGCCCAGCCAGCCAGCGGGCAGATCCTTGCCATTGATGAACTGGATGCGACGGTCCTTTTGTTGATAATTCTGAATGACCGCTAATGTATCGTCTTCCGAATGATCATTGAGCACGATGATTTCCCAATTCGGGTAATCCTGTTGCAGTAGCCCGTCCAGGCAATGGCCGATGTTCTGCTCTTCGTTCCGAGCGGGGATCAAAATCGAGACCTTGGGCGTCGACTTCAACTTCGGCGCTCGGGCGATTCTGGGTGCGGTGAAAAAGTTGAAGAGCGTGGTTGATAGGATCAGAAAAAGGATGACAATTGCAATGTATAATGAAATATGCAAATTTTTTCTCCGAATTATTTTTTATTATGCCCAACTGATAGATGAACCCAACTGATAAAAACCCTCTAGAAAAAATCCGTTGGCTTCATCTATCCGTTGGACTGAAAAATATTAAAATCTTGTTCCCAACTGATAGATGAATCCAACTGATAAAAAGCCTCTCGAAAAAATCCGTTGGTTTCATCTATCCGTTGGACTAAAAAATAAATTCAAAAAATCTTATCCCAACTGATAGATGAATTCAACTGATAAAAAGCCTCTAGAAATATTCCGTTGGTTTCATCTATCCGTTGGACTAAAAAATAAATTCAAAAAATCTTACCCCAACTGATAGATGAATCCAACTGATAAAAAACTCTTTAAAAAAAATCCGTTGGCTTCATCTATCCGTTGGACTAAAAAATATTAAAATCTTATTCCCAACAGATAGATGAATCCAACTGATAAAAAGCTTCTAAAAAAAATTTATTTCTCTAAGCTCTTACCCCTATTAATTCCAGATGGGTTCTTCCAAAATTGACAACCAGACCGATTGACAAGCCCAGAGCTTTTAAATAAGTTTGAATTGTGACAATCTCATAGTTTAGTTCTTTTCGAAGAGCGGTAATACCTAAAATAATTCGATCTTCTACCAAAAGATATCGCATCTCGCAATGACGAATAATTTCTTGATCATACTTCACTGGGATTGGCACATCCGTTTTGAAATTCAATCTTTGAAAATTAAATTCAGCAGCTACTATCTTTTTATATATGGATTTTCCATATCCTAATCCATGACATTTAAAGATGAATAATATAGCTTCTCTTATCACTTTTAGAATTTGCCGATCTGATTCGCTGATCTGCTTTTTGATATAATCATAATCTTCAAAAATATTTTTCTTCTTCTCGGAGAAAGGAACTCGTTTATAATTGACACGTGGTAAGCCAAAATTAACAAGCAATCCCAAATTTTTTTGCCACAATTTTAACTCAGAAATTATTTGGACCTTGTGCGGTTGAAGAAAATCACTTTGAATGTTCTTTAATGATAAGATTATTTTATTATAGGCCAAAATATCCAATTCAAGGCATCTAATTTGCATATTTCTATGCAGAAGCCATTTTCTTTCTTTAGATACAAATGGAATATTTTCCTGCTTAAATCGCCTGAGCAAACCTTGATGATAGGCCTCCTCATCATAGCCAGTTCCAAGTTTATTGTGAACGTCATAAATGCATCCGATCAAAATTTGTGTCAAATCCTGATAAATAAGTGCCATAATGTTTCCATCGAATAATCGGCAAATATTTTATCCACATCCCAACTGATAGATGAATCCAACTGATAAAAAGCCTCTAGAAAAAAATCCGTTGGCTTCATCTATCCGTTGGACTAAAAAATAAATTCAAAAAATCTTATCCCAACTGATAGATGAATCCAACTGATAAAAAACTCTTTTAAAAAAATCCGTTGGCTTCACCTATCCGTTGGGCAAAAAAATATCAATATCTTGTTCCCAACTGATAGATGAACCCAACTGATAAAAACTCTATAGAAAAAAATCCGTTGGCTTCATCGATCCGTTGGGCTAAAAAATATTAAAATCTTGTTCCCAGCTGATAGATGAATCCAACTGATAAAAAGCCTCTAGAAAAATTCCGTTGGTTTCATCTATCCGTTGGACAAAAAATTATTCACGACGAAATAGCTTATCCATTTTCACATTAATCGACCCTCGCCCCATCAAAAGCCGTATCGCTTTTTCGCTTCGATGAATTTTTTCAGCCAGATCATTCAATAAATTCAATTCAATTTCCTCCAGCCATTTCACTCCCTGAAACGACTGGGCATCGACCACAAAATTCTGGCCGAATTGGAAAAACACCTCGGCCCGTTGCTCGCCACCGTACTCAGCTCGCATGGCCAACGGCAAAATATTGATCGGTTTGCCGTACGATCGAATGATAGCCTCAATGCCCTTTTTAAAATTCAATGGCCGCTTGCCCCAGGGAAGCAGGATGCCCTGGGGGAATATGGTGATCATGACATTTTTTTTCTGCAGCAGCTCGACGGTGTAATTCAACGATTCGATAATATCTTTGCGTGCGCCAGGAGTGATGCCATAAGCCCCGAGGCGGGCAAAAAATTTGTATTTGGCCAGTTGGCGATCCAGCATCATCAAATAGGTCTCTCGTTTGAGAATTTCTTCATTCAACAGATAGACAAAAAAGCCATCCCACCAGGTGCTGTGATTCGGGATCAGCAGCAGCGGCAATTCAGGATCGGGCTGCGGCAAATCGCCGAACAGATGAAACGCATGAAAATGCCGCTTCATCAGCCGCATCACGTAGATGTGAAAGATAAATTTTGCCCAACGAGTGGGATTGGCTTTAATCATAAATTCTTCTTGCCTTCTCGACCGCTATTGACTAAAATTTGGATGGATATGGAAATATCCTATTCGACCATTTTTTTAAAAAATATTTTTCGAGATTGATTATTCGGAAACCGAACAATAGTCTTAAAGTGGGTGAACCCACAGGCTAAGATGTGGAAGGATGTTGAACCATCCTATTCGGCTAATTCTTTTTCAAAATAAATTTTCGAGATTTATTTTTCGGGAACCGAAGAAAAGCATTCTTCAGGATGCTTGCATATTTTAGCGTGACGATTGTATCGTCAGGCGCATCTCGTCGGCCAATTTTTTGTCAAAAAAATTTCAAGATTGATTATTTGAAAACCAAACAAAACCATCCTTCAGGATGCTTGCATCTCTTAGCCTGATGATTGCATCATCAGGCGATCTCCCCAATTACCCAATTACCCCAAGTTTCTCTTTCACCATCCTCACCCTACTCCTCAAAACCTCCCCCAATAAAATCCTCAGCTTCTTCCCCAGTGGCACATACACCCGTCCCAGAAACGGATTGTAATCCCTCGCCTCGATCTTCCGCAAAATCCCTTGATAAATTTTGCTGGCAGAATAGATGGCAAATTGGGAATCGGGGTCGAGCATGGGAATTCCCGCCTGCGATTCCTGATAATACCGATGCGCCCGATCCACCTGGAATTTGATCAATCGGCGGAACTGGTCGTTGAAATTCTCGTTTATCACATCCGTTTCGGTAAGGCCGAACTGCCGCAGCTCATCCAGCGGAAGATAGATCCGCCCCATCTCTTTGTCCTCTTTCACATCCCGCAGGATATTGGTCAACTGCATGGCCACGCCCAATTTTTCGGCGAATTCAAACGCCCGATCGTCCTTATAGCCCATGATGTGCGTCATCATCAGTCCCACCACGCTGGCCACCCGATAGCAGAAAACGTACAGCTCATCGAAATTCTGATAGCGGGTCGCCTCGATGTCCATCTCCACGCCCTTCAACAGATCGAGCGGATATTGGATGGGAATGCCATACTTTTTTGCCACCAGAATGAACGGCTTCAAAATCGGGTGTTCGGACTCGCCCCAACGATAAGCCAATCGGAGTTCCCGCCGAAAACAGGCCACCTCGCTGATCAATTGTTGCCTGGGTCTGCTTCTGGGATTATCGATCAAATTATCCGAGTAGCGGCAGAAACCGTACACGGCATACGTTGCCCAGCGCTTCTCCGTCGGAAAAAATCGAGCGGAAAAATAAAAGCTCTTGGCCCAATGGGCCGTTAGTTGCCTGACGTGATCGAATGCTATTTTATAGTTTGGGTCTTGCCAGAAGTTCAAGATCGTCTCCTTGACCGCTAATTGTGCTAATTGTTCTAATTTCCCTAATTTTATTTTGGGGTTCGATTTTGATTGGAAAGTTGAGTGGTTAAGTAAGTTAAGTGAGTTAAGTTGGGATCATGGCTACTGCCTCGCTTCCTTACTCACCTTACTCACCTTACTCAACCTACTTAACTTACTCAACTAACTCGACTAAAATCCTCCAACATCGCATACTCCGTCGCCTCGGCCGTCAGCATCACGCCTGGGATGCCTGCGCCTGGATGGGTGCTGGCACCGACCAGATAGAAGCGCTCGATATCTTCGCTGCGGTTGCGGGGGCGCAGGGACGCCGTTTGTGTCAATCGGGGCTCCAGGCCCCAGGCGCTGCCGAGATAGTCGTTGCAATGTTTGGCGTAATCATTGGGATTGAATAGCTTCATCACTTCGATATTGGCTCGGAAATCTTTCAAGCCAAAATCATGCTCCATGAAATTCAGTATCTTCTCGGCAAACGGCTGCGTCATTTGATTCCAATCAATTTTGCCCGCCAGATTGGGCACAGGCACCAGAATGACCAGGCTCTCGCCACCCTTCGGCGCCATGGAATCATCGGTGCGAGTGGGCGCATGACAGTACATGGAAAAATCATCGGCCAAAATTTTTCGATCGAAAATATCTTTGATCAGCTCTTTGTACCGCTCGGCAATGATCAAGGTGTGATGCAACAATTTGGGGTAGCGCTGCTTCAAGCCGAGATACAGCATGAAGGCGCTCATGGAATAGGCCATGTTATTAACCTTTCGATCCCTCCATTTCTTGCGATGCTCGGGCTTGATCAAATCCCGATAAGTGTGGGCGAAATGGGCATTGGAAGCCACGGCATCGGCCTCATAAAATTGACCATTGGCCACAGCTCCGACCGCTCGACCATTTTTCACCACGATCTCAGTGACCTCGGCATTGGTTTTGATCTCGCCGCCGATCTCCAGCAACACCTTTTCCAGCGCCTGAATGAGGCTGTAGAGGCCGCCCCTGGTGTACCATACGCCACCCATCTTTTCCAGATAAGGGATCATCAGATAAACCGCCGAGGCCCGAAATGGGCTGCCACCGATGAACAATGGATTAAATGAAAACGTGAAGCGGCTGCGGAAATCCTTGAAATAGCCTTTTACAGCCTGATAGGCGGGTAGCGGCACTTTCAGTCGAATCGCCTTCGGCGCAAATTGCATAAGTTTCGCCCAGGTAAACGGCTGCTTGCCTAATCCTTTATTGATCACCTGATCATAAATTTTGCCCGTGTACTCGATAAATTTATCATAGCTCTCCGCATCTTTGGGATGGAATTGGCCCAACTGCTCCTTCATTTTGGCCGTGTCGCCCGAATAGTCGATGTAGGTTCCATCATGAAAATAGATTCGATAATAGGGATTCAGCGGAATGAGTTCTAAATAGTCCTCCAATTTTTTCCCAGCCGTGGTAAAGATATCTCGGATGAGATCAGGAATAGTAATCAGCGATGGACCCAGGTCAAACGTATAGCCGTTCAGTTTCAATTGATAGGCATGGCCTCCCACCCTGTCATTTTTTTCCAGCACCGTAACCTGAAAGCCCTTTGCCTGAAGACGAATCGCCAGAGATAAACCACCGATACCAGAACCAACGATAACGATCTTTTTCTTGCTCATTTTTTTCCTCGTTTTAATTTTTATAATTCTTTATGCCAGATGTGAAATGTGAGACATGAGACGGCAGACGTGAGATGAAAAATGTGAGACAGCTTATGTTTGCAGTACGAGTATGGGTTTTATGGATCAATCTGCTTTGGCACCTCCCTAAATCCCCTACCCTGGCGGGTGCTTACTTCGGTCGCTTCAAATGGGGAACTTTTAGCTCCCCCCTTTGAAGTTGGCCAGGGGGGATGTTAATTGTCTAACTGACCACCATTCTCGTCTCTGCCGTCTCACGTTTGCCCTCTGCCTTCTCACGTCTCACGTTCTAATATCAACTCCGCACACATTTTCCCCGATAGCATCGCCAGTGGCACGCCACCGCCTGGGTGGGTCGAGCCGCCTGCGAAAAACAGACCTTCGATCTCCCGACTGCGATTGGCGGGTCGCCGAAAGGCGGTCATGCGATCGTTGGATGAAATGCCGTAAATGCTACCCCGATTGCTGCGATAGCGATTGTAAAAATCCTGGGGCGTGATGGTTTTTTCGACTCGAATCCGACCTGAAACATCGATGCCAAGCTGGCTCAATTTTTCCAATATCACCGTTTTCAATCGAGCCACGGCCGCATCCCAATCTTGATCTTCAGCAAGGTATGGCACATTGACCAACACGAACCAATTTTCGCACCCAGCGGGCGCATGATCGGGATCGAGTTTGCTGGTGATGGCGATGTAAACCGTCGGGTCGTCAGGGACTTTTTTATCCTCAAAAATTTGCTTGAATTCCAATTCATAATCATCGGCAAAAATGATATTGTGCTGCGCCAGTTGCGGATGCTGCCCTTCGATGCCCCACAAAAAAACAACTCCCGAGAGCGATGGTTCCAACCGATTCAGTTTCTCTTGTTTTTTCGGAAATCCATCGATCAGTTCATCGAACGCCACTACCACATCGGCGTTGCTGATCACATAATCCGCTGGAATTTTTTCTCCATTGACCCTTATGCCCTGGATTCGATGCTGCTGATGCAGAATTTTTTCCACTTGAGAATTGCAATGTATCGCCACGCCAGACTGCTCGGCTAAAGTTTTCAGGGCTTCCACCAGCCGATACATCCCGCCTTTGATGTAATAGCAGCCCAAACCATATTCCACCCAGGGAATGATATTCAACGTGGCAGGCGCCTGATAGGGATTGGAGCCATTATAGGTGGCGTAGCGATCGAACAGTTGCACCAGCTTCGGATGGTGGAAAAATCGACCGACGCCCCGATGCACGGTGCGAAACGGGTCAATCTGCGGGGCACGAAATAATTTTAAAAATGTCCGCCAGTTCAATAACTTTTTAATTTCATGCATTGGTTTGAACAAAAACACATCCGCCGTGATGTCATAAATTCGCTTCGCATAAGCCAAAAACTCTTCGTACCGATCCCCATCCTCCGCTGAAAATTTCTTGATCTCGCTGATCATCCTGGCCGTATCGGCGGTGGCGTCCAGGGTACTGCCATCCTGCCAGAAATAGCGGCAAATAGGATCGATAGGAACGAATTCCAGATAATTCGCTCGCTTCAAACCGATCGAGTCGAACAGTTCATCCATCACCACTGGCAGGGTCAGCAGCGATGGGCCTGTATCGAATCGAAAGCCAGCGCTGCTCCATTGGTTCATCTTCCCGCCCAGGTTTTCATTTTTTTCAAAAAGCTGAACTCGAAAACCCTGGTGAGCCAATCGAATCGCTGCCGTTAACCCACCCAGGCCGCCGCCGATGATGGCAATTTGTTTTTTTGAATGCATTTTCATTAAAATTCCAAACCTCAAGCTACTACTACTTAGTTAGATTAAGCTGAGTCGTGTCATTCCGAACGAAGCGAAGCGGAGTGAGGAATCCGTATATTTTAAGATTAGTCTGCTTGATAACCAGATTTCTCTCCGCCACTCGGCGGATCGAAATGACTTGCATTTACTGATGAATTTTAATAATCTGACTAAGTAGAGCTACAAATAACAAACAAATCAAAAATTTCAATAACCAAAATTCAAACCTGAATCCGCCATCGTCGTCAGATTCATCTGTCGCCATGGATCACTGGCTGCTGCCGACTGGTGACTGCCGACTGCCTACTGGTGACTGGCGACTGATCACTGATTACTGTTCACTGGCAACTGTTTCTTAAATTTCTCATAAAGAATCGTACATAACAAAATCAAAGCATAGCCGAAGCCGAAATCCTCAATCGGGATCGTAACAATTC
>Ga0209162_1000962_pt1 | contig 29974 bp, 25 predicted proteins | sample YNPNPMetaG_FD_187121 | JGI IMG/M metagenome (GOLD analysis project Ga0209162, IMG submission 187121) | Anoxygenic and chlorotrophic microbial mat microbial communities from Yellowstone National Park, USA - YNP NP MetaG (SPAdes) (version 2) ...
CCAGCGACGACGTTCACCCACCATCGCGCCGAGGGCGCGCAGGCCCAGGGCGATAGGCGGTATCAGAGCGATGGTCGCGACCGCGGTGAACAGCAGCGGCCGCCGGCCCAGACCGATGCCCGGCAGCTCCTCCAGCAGGGCGTAGGGCAGCGGCAGGCCACTCTGCCAGGGGCCAATCTGCAGGCGAGGTCCGAGGGCGAAGAGCAGGGCCATGCCGGCGAGCGCAAGCCAGCGCCAGGCGCGTTGCGGGCGCCGCGCCACGCCCAGGGCGCTCAGCGCCAGGGCGCCGTAGCCCAGGGCCACGTTCCAATCACCGCTGTAATCGTGCCAGGCCTTGCCCACTCGCTTGAAGAGCCAGTCGCCCCACAGCGGATGCAGGTAGCTCGGCAGCCAGAAGTCGAGCAGGTTCGCCGAGCGCCGCAGCGCCTCCTCGCCCTCGAACTGGTGCACCGCCCCCGGTGAGCCAAGCGCCAGGCGCAGCGCCGGCGCCAGCACGGGGAGCAGCAGCAGCCCGCCTACCAGCAGACTCAGCCCGGCCTGACCGAGCGCCTGGCGGGGCGCGACGCGGGTCCCGCCCGGCCCGCCGGCCCACAGCAGAGCGAAGCCGAGGGCGTAGAGGCCCATGAACAGCAGGTAGTACCAGCTCGACAGGCCGGTGCAGGCCAGGAACACTCCGGCAAGGAGCGCGTCGCGCCGGCGCCCGTCTTCGACAGCGCGCAGCACAAACAGGGCGTACAGCGCCGGCCAGTGGAGGCTGGCGAGTTCCAGTTGCCCATCCCAGATCCGCGTCAGATGAAAGGGCGAGAGCGTGAAGATCAGCCCGGCGACAAAGGCGGCCCAGCGCGCGCCGCAGACGCGCAGGGCCAGGGCGTAGCCGGCCATCCCGCATAGGATCAGACTGAGGAGCATGGCCGCATTGTAGCCGGCCACCGGACCCCAGAGGGCAGTGACGGGCAACACCAGCACCCCGTTGATGAAGCCCAGGGTTTGCAGGTGCAACGCCGCGCCCTCGGGAAAGAACAGTAGATCGGTGACAAACGGATCGCGACCGGTGAAGAGCGCCAGACGCACCCACCACAGGTTCCAGACATTCTGCCAACCGTCCACGGCTGCCACCGGCCCGCCGGGGATGGCGGCGCCGAACGCCGGCAGGATGGGCGCCATCAGCAGCAACGCGACCAGGGTGTAGCCGGCGAGGGCCGCCAACCAGACCGGCCGCGCTGGGATCGCGCGGCGCGCCTGAGAAGCGGCAGGCGCCCCGGGAGCCGCCCGCGGGTGAACCGGCGTCTCGGCGCGGTTTGGCGAAGCGTCTGGCATGGAGCGCCTGTTCATGCGTCCTTCGACATCACCCGGGGGTTCCTCTGGGTTGCGCTATCGTCGGTTCCCCGGCTGGCAGGGGCGTGGGGAACCCGGGTTCCCCACACCCCTCGCCGAGGGCCTATGTTCACATCAGCCGTCCATGCGGCTGCGCCGCACAACGCCGCGATGAACATACGGTTGTTCCTGGGAGGGCTGCGCCCTCCCAGACCCTCCCGCGGGTGGGGGAATGGGGAAACCCGGTTTCCCCATTCCCCTGCGGGGCAGGGGCGTGGGGAAACCCGGTTTCCCCACACCCCTCCTCGAGGGCTGCGCCCTCCCAGCCCCTCCCACCGGGTGGGGGAATGGGGAAACCGGGTTTCCCCATCCCCCTGCGTGAGGGCAAGGCCCTCCCGGGGGCAGGGGCGTGGGGAAACCCGGTTTCCCCACGCCCCTCCTCGAGGGCTGCGCCCTCCCAGACCCTCCCGCGGGTGGGGGAATGGGGAAACCCGGTTTCCCCATTCCCCTGCGGGGCGGGGGCGTGGGGAAACCCGGTTTCCCCACACCCCTCCTCGAGGGCTGCGCCCTCCCAGACCTTCCCACCGGGTGGGGGGATGGGGAAACCGGGTCTCCCCATCCCCCTGCGTGAGGGCAAGGCCCTCCCGGGGGCAGGGGAATGGGGAAACCGGGTTTCCCCACCCCCCTCGCCGAGGGCCTATGTTCAGGGTAGCTGCAGGCTACCGTCGTCTTAGTATAGCCGATCACAGCGGAAGTGCGAATCGGCGTGCCTGTAACATCGCGCGAGCCCGGCGCATCAGTATAATGATAGGCCATGCACTGTCTCAGCGAAACAAGAGGACGACGATGTCATACGATGCGCTGGTGATCTCCGCCCACCCCGACGATGCCGAGGTGCAGATGGGCGGAACGATTGCGCGGCTGGTGGATGAAGGGTTGCGCGTGCTCCTGGTGGACCTCTGCGATGGGGAGCCGAGCGACTTCGCTGCGCCAGGTGAGCGAGTGGCCCAGGCCCGGCGCGCGGCGGCCATCCTCGGCGCTGAGCGGATCTTCCTGGACGGGCAGGATCGGCTGCTTGGCGACACCATCCCCCTGCGGTTGCAAGTCGCGCGCCTGATCCGCCTGTACCGGCCCCAGATCGTCTTTGGCACCACCGATGCCTGCGTGCATCCCGATCACGCCGCCGCGGGCGCGCTGCTCAGCGCCGCGGTGTTCTACGCCCGGCTGGATCACTGGGAACGGGTGCCCGGCGGCGAACTGCTGGCCGATACAGAGCCCTGGAAGGTGGAACGGCTCTTCTTCCCCCACTGTAAAATGGAACCGCCCTGGGGCCGCGACTTCGCCTTCGCCGTGGACGTAAGCGACACCTACGAGCGCAAGCGCGCGGCCCTGGCCGAGTATGGCTCGATCTTCCGCGTGGAAGAGGGCGACCGCCTGCTGACCCTCTACGAAGCCGAAGACGCCTATCTGGGCCGGCTGTTCGGGGTCGCCTACGCCGAAGCCTTCAAGAGCCACAGCCCGTTGCTGGTGCCCAGCCCAACCGTGTTTCTGCCGGGATTGCATGGATGAGCGCGAGGTACCTGTTCACCCCAGCCGCCCATGCGGCTCGCGCCGCACACCGTGAACATCCTTCCTGGGAGGACTGCGCCCTCCCAGACCCTCCCACCGGGTGGGGGTCTGGGGAAACCCGGTTTCCCCGGACCCCTGCGCACGGGCCGCGCCCTCCCAGACCCTCCCACGGGCGGGAGTGTGGGGGAACCTGGTCCCCCCATGGTCACGTTAGGGGTAACACCCGCGCCCGGGAGCGAGGGCGTCCCGTCCGGGTCGCGTCTCCGCGGGCAGTTTGCCCACGCTCCCGGGAACAATAGTAAAACAGGAGATCAGAACATCGTGTCGTCAACCTCTCGCCCCGCGACCTTCCGCAAGCGATACTACCGCAGTATCGCCGTGCTCTGGAGCGATCTGCGCCATCTGGTCAGCCTGCGCGGGCGCGGCTCGATCAGCCCGGCGCTGCGCGAACGCCTGATGCTCACCGTTACGGCCATAAACCGCTGCCGCTACTGCGCCGCCTTCCACGGCTATGTCGCCCAGCTCAGTGGCCTGCCCCCGGAGGAGGTTCGCCGCCTGCTCGACGGCGATGTCGCCACGGCGCCCGCCGCCGATCTCCCGGCCCTGCTCTACGCCCGCCAGTGGGCCGAAGCGGGCGGCAAGGCTTCGCCGGAGCTCCAGGGCCAGTTGGCAACGATATACGGTGAGGAACAGGCACGCGCCATCGAGCGCGCCCTGCGCATGATCTGGATCGGCAACCTGCTCGGGAATACCTGGGACGCGCTGCTCTTTCGGTGTTCGCGCGGGCGATGGTAAACGGCCTTGCGCGGGAGGAGCGCAGGGAGGCCATGCCTCTCCGCATTCCTCCCTTGCGCCCGCCACGGGCGGAGGTCGGGGGAAACCCGGTTTCCCCCTATCCCTGCGCACGGGCTGCGCCCTTACCTTCCCGGGGGCGGGGGGAAACCCGGTTTCCCCACACCCCTCTTCGAGAGCCTATGTTCACGTTACGACCAGGGAGACCTATACCAATGATCGATCATTTCGACCTGATCGCGCCCCTGTACGACCGGCTCATCGGCCCGCCGGATCTGGAGCGGCTGCGCGAGGCGCTGGCCGTGCCGCCGGGCGGGCGCGTGCTCGACGCGGGTGGAGGCACCGGGCGCGTGGCAACCCATTTGCGCGACCTGGCCGGCGCGATCGTGGTGCTCGACCGCTCGACGCCGATGCTGAGGCAGGCGCGGGCCAGGGGCCTCGATGCGCTGGCCGGCGATGTGACGCGCCTGCCCTTCCCCGACGCCACCTTTGATCGGGTGGTGGTCGTTGATGCCCTGCATCACTTCACCCGGCCGGCGGAGGCCATCCGCGAGTTGTTGCGCGTGTTGCGCCCCGATGGCCGGCTGGTGATCGAAGAGCCGGACATTCGCCTCGGCGTGGTGAAACTCGTCGCCCTGGCCGAGCGCTTGCTGCTGATGGACAGCACCTTTTTCGCGCCGGCGGAGATCATCCAGATGATCGAGGCCTGCGGGGTGCCGGCGCGCGCCATCGCCGATGATCGCTTCGCGACCTGGGTGGTCGCCGACAAAGGTCTCAGCCCAGCAGCAGGAACACCAGCATCGCGATCAGCCCGCCAACCAGCGAACTGATCAGATTGACCATATCATTGTTCATCCAGCGCCAGCCGCGCACGAAGGTGTTGGGCGTGCCGTCCTTGCCGACCGTCTTTTCGGTTTCTTTGCCGTTGGGATAGCGGTAGATCGCCTGCACCGTCGCGCCCATCAGACTGTCGGCGAGCGAACCGCCCAGGCCGCCGAGCACCGCTGCCGGCAAGATCCACCACCGCCACATCACCGGCTGAGCGGCAAGGGTCTGGCCGATCCCGAAGCTCAAAAACATCACCAGGCCGATCAGCAGCCCGCCCAGGGCCGAGGCCGTCGTGCCCAGGAGCGAGATGCCGCCCGAGGTGCCCGGATCCACCGGCTTGCCGGTGGTGATCAGGCGCGGACGATGCGGGCTGAGCACCCCCAGTTCCGTCGCCCAGGTATCGGCGGTGACAGTGGCCATCACGCCAAGGAAGAGGGCCAGCAGCACCGGCGGCCCGCCGAGCAGGGCGTAGAGCAAGGCCAGCAGCGCCCCGATGCCGCCATTGGCCAGGGCCTGGGCCAGGTCGCGCCGTCCGCCCTTGGCGAACTTCTCAGCCGCGCGTTGTTCCTTGATGCGCTCCTTGTAGTGCGACAGCGCGCTGCTGCTGACGAAAAACGCAATCAACGCCAGGCCCCAGGCCCAGCCGCCAAAACCCATGGTCGCCGTGCCGGTGAGAATGGCGCCGGCCCAGCCCCCCATCGTCAGCGACTGGCGCCAGTAGGCCAGCCCGCCGATGGCCGTGCTGAGCAGCAAGCCCAGGCCGATTTGTGACACATCAACGCCCACGGAGTCCTCCGGGTCATAGCTTTCTCCCCTGCGGGGAGGTTCGGAGGGGCCAGGCCCCTCCGAAAGAACAGGATTTCCTTTGTGGAGGCTCGCGGCCACCCATCCTCCGCTCGCGGCGACGCTACCGCGAACCACACCACGAGAGCTACCAGGCTTCCGGCAGATCGGTCACAGCGCCGAGGCTCGCCGAGGAGACCAGGCGCGCATACTTGGCCAGCACGCCGCGGGTATAACGCGGGGCGGGCGGGGTCCAGGCGGCCCGGCGGCGGGCCAGTTCTTCATCGGAGACGTTGAGCTGGAGCAGGCGGGCATCGGCGTCAATGGTGATCCTGTCGCCCTCCTCGACCAGGGCGATGGTCCCGCCTACTGCCGCCTCGGGGGCGACGTGGCCGACAACTAGGCCGTAGGTGCCGCCGGAGAAGCGCCCATCGGTAATCAGGCCCACCCTGTCGCCCAGACCCGCGCCGATAATCGCCGAGGTGGGGGCCAGCATCTCGCGCATGCCCGGCCCGCCTTTTGGCCCCTCGTAGCGGATCACCACCACGTCGCCGGCGACGATCTTGCCGGCGAGGATCGCCTCCAGACACGACTCTTCATTATCGAAGACCCGCGCCGGGCCGGTGATGCGGCGCTGCTTGATGCCAGTAACTTTGGCCACGCAGCCCTCTTCGGCCAGATTGCCGCGCAGGATGGCCAGGTGCCCCTGGGGGTAGAGCGGCGCATCGAAGGGCCGGATCACGTCCTGTCCTTCCTGGGGCGCATCGGGCACCCCGGCGAGGGTCTCAGCGATGGTCTGCCCGGTGATCGTCAGCGCGTCGCCGTGGAGCAAGCCGGCGTTGAGCAGCATCTTCATCACCTGGGGCACCCCGCCCACCTGGTGCAGATCGGTAGCGACATAGCGCCCGGAGGGCTTCAGGTCGCAGAGCACCGGCACCCGCGCGCGGATGGCCTCGAAGTCGTCAATGTTGAGGGGCACCTCGGCAGCGTAGGCGATCGCCAGGAGGTGCAGCACGGCGTTGGTCGAGCCGCCCAGGGCCATCACCACGGTGATGGCGTTCTCGAAGGCCTTGCGGGTCAGGATCTGGCGCGCGGTGCGGTTGGCGCGAATGGCCTCGACCAGCACCTCGCCGGAACGAGCGGCGCTCTCGGCCTTTTCCGGGTCCTCGGCGGCCATGGTCGAGGAGCCAGGCAGGCTGAGCCCCAGGGCCTCGATCGCGGCAGACATCGTATTGGCGGTATACATCCCGCCGCATGAGCCGGCGCCAGGGCAGGCGTGGCGCTCGATCTCGAGCAACTCGCGTTCATCAATCCGCCCCGCGCTGAACTCGCCGACCGCCTCGAAGGCGCTAACGATGGTCAGATCACGGCCCTTGTAATGGCCGGGCTTGATCGTGCCGCCATAGACGAAGATGCTGGGAATATCCAGCCGGGCCATGGCGATCAGCGCTCCGGGCATATTCTTATCGCAGCCTCCCACCGCCAGAATGCCGTCCATCCGCTGGGCGTTGACCACCGTCTCAATCGCATCGGCAATCACTTCGCGGCTGACCAGGGAGAACTTCATGCCCTCGGTGCCCATCGAGATCCCGTCGCTGACGGTAATGGTACCGAAGATCTGGGGCATAGCCCCGGCGGCGTGGATGGCCGCCTCGGCCCGCGCGGCCAGGGCGCCGAGACCAGCGTTGCAGGGCGTCAGCGTGCTGTGGGCGTTGGCCACTCCGACGATTGGCTTGCCAAAGTCCTCATCGCCAAAGCCCACGGCGCGCAGCATCGCCCGGTTCGGCGAGCGCTGGGGACCTTCGGTGATCAGCCGGCTGCGGCGATTGTCCGTCATTGGTCGCCTCCTCACAAGGAACGTCCATCTTCCCGCACCGATCATCGGGCAGGGGCGGGGTGCAACGATTGGCAGCGCCTGCCCTGCCGAGGGCCGGATGCGCCCCTTATTGTACCAGCATCCGCCGCCAGGCGCGTTGGCGCGCCACCACGACCAGCGCCGCGAGCGCCAGGGCTTGCAGGCCCACCGATAGGACGATCAGCGCCGGCAGCGCCCGGTCGTAGAGCACCCCCAGCGCCGCGCTGCCGACGAACCAGGCGATGCCGTAGACGGTGTTGAACAGCCCGAAAGCCGTGCCGCGCCGCGCCGCCGGCGCCAGCCCGGCCACCGCCGCGCGCAGGATCGACTCCTGCGCGCCAAGGCCTATGCCCCAGAGCACCATCCCCAGGGCCACCAGCGCCGGCCCCCCGAGAAACACCAGCGGCGCGAAGGCCAGCGCGAGCGCCCCCGCCAGCAGCAGCGCGCTATAGCCGATCTTGTCGAACAGGGCGCCGAACAGCAGCGCCGCCCCCGCATCCACCGCCATGGCCATCGCGTAGAGCGCCGGGATCCAGGCCGCCGATACCACGGCGGTCCGTTCGAGGTGGAAAGCGATCAGCGGAAAATCGGCGAACCCGGCAGCGATCCACCCCACCGCGACCAGGTACAGCCAGAAGTCGCCGGTGAAGCCCCGCGAGGTCAGCGGCGGCGTCGCGCTGGCCAGGTCGGCGGGCTGCGGAAAGCGCGCCCGGGCCGCCAGCAGCGCCAGGATCGTCAGTGCCCCGGGGATCAACAGCAGGCCGAAGGCGAGCTGGTAATCGCCGCGCCAGGCCAGCACGGCCGCCAGCGCCAGCGGGGCGGCGATGGCGCCGATCTGGTCGAGGGCTTCGTGCAGCCCGAAGCCCTTGCCATAGCCAATCGAGCGCGTGGCATAGGAGAGCAGCGTGTCCTTCGCCGGGCTGCGGAGCGCCTTGCTCATGCGCTCCAGCGTCAGCAGCACCACCGCGACCTGCCAGCTCCCCGCCAGGGCCAGAGCCGGCACCACCAGGGCCGTCGTGGCGTATCCGGCAATGGTGAAGGCCCAGTAGCGCCGGGTCCGATCACTGAGATAGCCGAAGACCAGCCGCAAGCCATAGGCGATCAACTCGCCCGCGCCGGCCACCAGGCCGACCATCGTGCCGCTGGCGCCCAGCAGCGCCAGGTAGGGGCCGCTGATGCTACGCCCGCCCTCGTAGACCATGTCGGCCAGGAGACTGACCAGCCCCATGAGCAGGACAAAGCTCAGGGCGCGCCGGCGCAGGTCCGTGGTTTCCGCAGCAGCGGACGAGGTTGAGGATTGCATGGGGCTATGATAGCATAGCTGTGCGCCCGGGACGGGGCGTGGGAAAGGGTTGCAGCGAACGTTCGCGCCGCAGCGATGGCGTGCCATGCATGTTCGGGTACAATCGTCGTATGCGCCAGATCTCTACATTGCTACGCCTCGCCGGGGGGAGCGCCCTGGCCGCCGCTGGCGGCTTGCTCGGGGCGGCCTGGTACGTCAGCACGCGCGTCAGCCCCCAGCCGCGCCGCACCTACCACGATGCGTATGTTATGACCCCCTGGGAGCTGGAACTGCCCTTCGAGGAGGTGAGCTTTGCGAGCGCTGATGGCCTGCGGCTGCGGGGATGGTGGCTGCCGCAGGAACACCCTCGCGGGGTGATCGTCGGCTGCCACGGCCACGCCGGGCGCAAGGACGAGTTGCTCGGTATCGGCTCGCGCTGCTGGCGCGCCGGCTACAGTGTGCTGCTGTTCGACTTCCGCGGGCGCGGCGACTCCGATCCCTGGCCGCAAACCCTGGTCAGCCGGGAGGTGGACGACCTGCGCGCCGCGCTGGCCTTTGCCCGCGGGCGCGCCCCCGGTCAGCGTCTGGCGCTCATCGGCTATTCGATGGGCGCTGCCGTGGCCCTGATCGCTGCGCCCGCCGAAGCGGACGTGGCGGCCGTCGTGGCCGATAGTTCGTTTACCTCAGGACACGACATCGTGGCCCATGCCCTGCGCCAGCAGGTGCGTCTGCCGGTCGGGGCGCTCGTGCGCGCGACCGACGCGGTCGTGTGGCGACGGCACGGCTACCGTTTCAGTCAGGCCCGCCCTATTGATGCCATCGGGCGCCTGGCGCCGCGCCCGGTGCTCATCATCCACGGCGCAGCCGATACGGTGACGCCCGTCGAGCATGCCCGGCGTCTCTACGCCGCCGCCGGCGAGCCACGCGAACTGTGGATCGTCGAAGGCGTGGATCATTGCGGCGCCTACTTCGCCGACCGGCCGGAGTACTGCCGCCGCGTCGTGGGCTTTTTCGACCAGTACCTTGGCAGTATCGAGTCGTGATCTTCGATATTCTCACTCTCTTCCCCGGCATGTTTACCGGGCCGCTCACGGAGAGCATCCTCAAGCGCGCCCAGCAGGCCGGGCTGATCCAGGTGCGCCTGCACAACATCCGCGACTGGGCCACCGACCGCCACCGCACGACCGATGATGCGCCTTACGGCGGCGGCCCGGGCATGGTGATGAAACCCGAACCACTGGCCGCCTGCATCCGCGCCGTGCTCGCCCTGCCGCCCGAGGCCGCCACGCCTCCCCCGGTTATCCTGCTGACCCCTGATGGCGAGGTCTTTACCCAGGCCATCGCCCGGGAACTGGCCGCCATGGAGCGCTTGCTGCTGGTCTGCGGGCACTACGAAGGGATCGACGAACGGGTGCGCGAGGCGTTGATCACCCGTGAGTTGAGCATCGGCGATTATGTGCTCACGGGCGGGGAACTCGCCGCCATCGTGGTGGTTGATGCCGTAGCGCGGCTCGTTCCCGGCGTGATTGACGCCGAGTCGGTGGCCGAGGAGAGCCACGCTGATGGCCTGCTCGAATATCCGCACTACACCCGCCCGGCAGTGTGGGAGGGCCGGCAGGTGCCCCCGGTGCTGCTTTCCGGACATCACGGCGAAGTGGCGAAGTGGCGCCGGCGCGAGCGCCTGCGACGCACCCTGCTGCGCCGGCCCGACTTGCTGGAGCGCGCCCGCGCCGCGGGACACCTCACGCCTGACGATCTGGCATGGCTTGCCGGGTTGGGGTGGTTGCCCGAGGAGCAGGACCCCTGAGACGCAACATCGCGCGCCCTTATGTCTGCCAGTCTGCCCAGAGGGCAGCGAAACTGCCTTCAGGGTCGTACCAGTAGCGTTCAGGATCGAGGGGCAGCGCGGGCGGCCCGGCGGGGGCAGGCAGGCGTCCGGCGCGCAGCCGGGCCACGAAGGCGCGCAGCGCCTCGGCAGCCGGTTTCTCGCGCCCGCCAGGGGCGACCAGGCCCGTCGTGCGCGCCCACCAGGAACGATCCAGCGGCGGAACGTTCCACACCTCCGGAGCAGGGTCGGCGTACATCGGCAGCCACACCCCGGCCGCGCCATCGTGGTACAGTGCCGCCAGCGCCTCTTCGAGCAGGGTTGCCTGGCGCTCTTCATCGAGCAGAGGATGCAGCACCGTGCGGCCAAACACCTCGCTGGCGACCAGGCCGTTGGACCCCGGAACGGAAGTGGGCACACCGAGGTCGGCGACTATGATCGGCGCGGCCTGGCTGTCTTCCACCCGCGCCAGCGCGGCGGTGAGCGCATGCAGAAAGCGAACCCGGCGCGTATCGTCGAGCCGTTCCGTGACGGGGAGCGCCCAGGCCGCCACCGACACCGCCACCTGGCCCTGGTGGCGCACAATCTGCTCCGGGCGCAAGGTATCGCGGCGCTCCAGGCTCATGGCGCTCACAACGCCGATCACCTGGCGCGCCCCGTGGTCGAGGGCCCGCGTGGCCAGATCGCCCCACCACTCGGCAGCGGCCCGCGCCGAGGCTGGACGGCGAACACGCTCCATGTCGGCGCCGATCTGCCAGGCGGTGGCGGCCGGGTGCGCGCCCAGGTTGCCAATCGTTTCGTGGAGCACCTGCCGCTGCGCCGCCAGCAACTCCGGCTCGCCATAGAGGTCCCGCGGCGGTTCGGCCGAGTACTGCTCGCCGGCCAGCACGACCGGCTGGTCAGGGGGGGCCAGCACCACCGGCGGACCAAGGCGCCTGGCGAGCCGCAGGTCATTGGGCAGCCGGAAGCCTACGGCCCATGCCGGCAGGTGCAACACACCCCCCAGGCTTGCGCCCAGCACAGCCACGACCGCCTGGAGGCCGTGATCCGCAGCCTGATCCAGTGCGCGTTCCAGTCCTCGCAGAGCGGCGGTATTGACGCGCAGGTCGGGCAGCACTTCGGCCCAGCGCAACTCGAAGCGCACCCTGGTGAACCCTAGTTCGGCAATGTGACAGAGTTCATCACGGAGGGCCACGGTGTCGGCGTCGCTCCACGAGCAGAGGATGCGTTCAGCATGGCGCCGCCGTCGCGGCCAATAGGTGATGCCAGGAGAGAACGTGTGCTCGCTCATAGGTGCTTCTGAGTCAGTCAGGCATGGTTTCGCTGCGCCCCGTCGGGAGGCGACCGCGCAACTCCTATCAGCCGTCTATGCGGCTACGCCGCACACGAACAGGATGAAAATAAGTTGTTCCTGGCAGGACGTTGCCCTCCAACCGGGTGAGGGGATGGGGAAACCAGGTTTCCCCATCCCCTTGCTTGAGGGCTGCGCTCGCCCAGACCCTCCCGCGGGCGGGGGCATGGGGAAACCCGGTTTCCCCATCCCCCTGCGGGAGGGCTAGGCCCTCCCAAACCCTCCCGCGGGCAGGGGCGTGGGGAAACCCGGTTTCCCCCCACCCCTCGCCGAGGGCGTATGTTCACGTGAGACGGTCATACGCATGGCGCACCACGCCGCAATGAACATGACCTGGGAGCGCGGGCGTCGTGCCCGCGCCACGGCGCCGCGGGCACGACGCCGGCCCCCGCCCTGACCCTCCCCCACTGGGGGTGGAAACCCGGCTCCTCCCCCCAGCGGGGGGAGGCTGGGAGGGGGCAGAACCCTGCGAACGATGGTCACCTCAATATGAACCATTATAACAAAGGACGCGCGCCGCAACCCGATCGGCCGGGCCGGCGGCTGGAGATCGTGGTCGCTGAGGGACTTGAGCCGCTGGCGCGAGACGAACTGCGCCGGTTCGGTCGCGCCATGCGCCTCGACAACGACGAGCGCCCCGGTGTGATCCGGGCGCGCTACACGGGCGACCTGCGCGCGCTGCCGGGTCTGCGCCTGGCCGCGTCGGTCTATCTGGCGCGCCACTTCGCCGTCCCGCGGCCCCGTGCGCTGCTCGGCGACGAGCACCTGCGCCTGGCGCTGGCCGACTGCGAGACCGCGCTGCGCCTGCACCCCCACGGAACCTTTCACACGCTCTTTCTCAGCGCCGCGGGCGCCGACTCGGCAGTGCTGACACGTCTGAAAACCGAACTGGCGGGCCGTCTGGGATTAGCCGTCGGTGATGATGATGGAGATCTGCTGCTCCGCCTGCGCCGGGACGAGTCGCAGACAGGCTGGGACTGGCTCGTGCGGCTCTCGCCACGCCCCCTGGCGACCCGTTCGTGGCGCGTTTGCAATATGGAGGGCGCCCTAAACGGCCCGGTCGCCTGCGCCATGAACCTGCTCACCGCGCCTGCGGCAGGGGATGTGTATGTGAACATCGGGTGTGGATCGGGGACGTTGCTGATCGAGCGGCTGCTGCTGGCGCCGGCAAAGCGGGCCATCGGCTGTGATACCGACGCCCAGGCCCTGGCCTGCACCCGCGCCAACCTCGACGCCGCCGGGGTGCGCGAACGCGCCGAAGTGCAACCCTGGGACGCCCGATCGCTCCCCCTGCCTGATGCGGCCATTGATGTAATCACCGGCGATCTGCCGTTCGGCCACCTGGTTGGTTCACACGCGCAGAATCTCGAACTCTACCCCGCGCTGCTGGCCGAGGCCGCGCGGGTGGCGCGCCCCGGCGCCCGCTGTGTGCTGCTCTCCCACGAGGTGCGCCTGATGGAGCGCCTCCTGGCCGGCTTGCCGGCCTGGAGGGTTGAACGAACGATTCGGGTGGACCTTGGGGGCCTCTACCCGCGTATCTTCGTTGTGCGTCGCCAAACATAGGGGCGAACAACGGGTCACACCAACCAGCCCGGGGCGAACCAGCCTGGGGCGCACGATATGGGGCGAACATTAGTTCGCCATTACTCTCCTATGGCTTCGCGTTGCGCGGCGTGGATGCGCTCCGTAACATCGCGCACCGAGGCAAAGAGCATGTCGAGGGCCAGCAGTTCGCGGCGCTCGAGCTCCAGGATGCGGGCGATGTGCGCCTGCTGCGCGTGCTCCAGGCGCGCCGTGTCGCGGGTGAGGCGCTGCTCGAGTTCGCGCAGGAAGCTGTCGAGACGCTCGAGCCAGGTCGTCAGTTGGCGCAGATGCTGCTCATCGGCCTCCTGAAGGGCGCTGATCTTCTCGTCGGCTTGCAGACGCACATCCTCCAGGCGTTCCTGGTTCATCAGGAAGCGTTCGGTGGAGATGCGCTCGATCCGCTTGATGTCCGCGACGATATCGGGCAGTTTCGCGGCGACATCGCTGATCTGCTTGGGCAGGGCTTCGGCGAAAAGCTCGATGTGCTGCCGAATATCATCGAGGCGGGCGATGCGCGAGACATGCTCCTCCAGCACGCTATGCACGTCGGTGACCAGTTGCTGCGCCTCGACCGCCTGCCGTCGCAGGCTCTGCTTCTCGATCTGCAACTCTTCGGCCACGCGCCGCGCCTCCTGCACCGCCACCGCGTCAGCCTCGCGCAGACGGTCAAGCTGCAGCAGCACCTGGCGCTGGCGATCATCCATCTCCTTGATCTGCGACTGGATGGCGGCGATCTGCCGCTCAGTCTGTTCGATGCGCGCCAGCCACGGGGTCACGAAGTCGCGATCCTGCTTCCGGGCCTCGGCCACTTGCTGGATCTGCGACTGGAGATCGCGAATGGGGCGAACGCCCTCCTCGATCTTTACCAGCGCTCCGGCCACCTCTTTGCGCAGGGCCACCACGTCGCGCCGCACGCTCTCGCCGGCCTGGCGCGTCTCCTCCACGTGGCGCTCGAAGAGGCTCTGCACCTGCCCCACCAGCGCCTCGGTTTTGCGCACCTGTTCCACAACCAGGTTGTACTTGTTGGCTTGCTCCTTCAACAACCGGCGCAGTTCGTCAATCTGGCCCTGCAAGTAGACCAGCTGCGACTGTTCGTGGATGCGCAGGCGCTCCTCTTCGTATTTGGCAGTGAAATCGGGGTTGGTCATCGAGCGCTCCTTACTTGTCGGTCATGCATACGAGGTGGTTCACTACGATTGTTCGTTGGAGGGATGCGCCCTCCCACACCCTCCCATCGGGTGAGCGAATGGGGAAACCCGGGTTCCCCTTCCCCCGGCGTGCAGACGGCGCCCTCCCGGACCCTCCCACGGGCGGGGGTCTGGGGAAACCCGGGTTCCCCAGCCCCCTGCGCAAGGGCGGCGCCTTCACCTTCCCGGGGGCGGGGGCGTGGGGGAACCCGGTTTCCCCACACCCTGCATGCGGGCTGCGCCCTCCCAGACCCTCCCACCGGGTGGGGGAATGGGGAAACCGGGTTTCCCCATTCCCCTGCGGGGCGGGGGCGTGGGGAAACCCGGTTTCCCCACGCCCCTCTTCGAGAGCCTATGTTCACGTCAGGCCGCGCGGCGAACCTATGCCTCAAGGGCGCAGGGCGGCAAGGGCGGCAGCCAGATCGAGCGCCCCGCTGTAGAGCGCCTTGCCGACAATCGCCCCCTCGACCTTGAGGCGCGCCAGACGCTGCAGGTGCTCGATCCGGGTAATGCCGCCACTGGCGATAATCGCCGGTCCGTTGAGGCGTTGCAGTTCCGCCAGCGCCGCGAAGTTCGGTTCGGTCAGCGTACCGTCGCGACTGATGTCGGTGTAGATCACCCGGCGCACACCGAGGCCACCCATACGCGCCACCAGGTCGGTCGCATGCACCGGGGCCAGGCTGGTCCAGCCCGCGGTTGCCACCTGGCCATCGCGGGCGTCCACGCCGACGATGATGCGCTCGGCGAAGCGCGCGACGAGCCGGGCCACCAGGTCGCTCTGCTCCACGGCAGCGGTGCCCAGGATCACCCGGTCCACACCCAGGGCCAGCACGGCGCTGATATCTTCTTCCCGGCGCAACCCTCCGCCCAGTTGCACGGGGATGCCAACGGCCTGCACGATGGCGATGACCGCGTCCGTATTGGTCGGGCGACCATTGCGCGCCCCGTCCAGATCGACCACATGCAGGCGAGGCGCCCCCAGAGCTTCCCAGCGGCGCGCCACGGCCACCGGGTCCTCGCTGTAGACGGTTGCCTGGGCGAAATCGCCCTGGTAGAGCCTGACGCAGTGGCCGTCTTTCAGGTCAATAGCGGGGATGATTTCCATTGATTACCGTCCCTCGCCGCTTACCACTCCGGCGGAAGCAGATGTCCGTGATGGCGACCCGGCCAGAGTGACGAAGTTCCGCAGCAATTGCAGCCCGCAGCGGCCTGATTTTTCGGGGTGAAACTGCACCGCGGCCAGGTGATCGCGAATGATCACGCTGGGAAAGGCCAGGCCATACTCGGTGCGACCGGCTACCACGGCCGGGTCGTCAACGTCGCAATAGTAGGAGTGCACGAAGTAAAAGTTGCTCCCATCAGGGATGCCGGTGAACAGCGGATGGGTGGCGAAGGCAGGAGCATACTGCACCTGGTTCCAGCCAATCTGCGGGATCTTGCCGGCCGCATCCGGGAGCCGGCGCACCGTTCCGCCGATGATGCCCAGACAGGGGTGCAACCCGAACTCCTCACTGGCGCGCAGCAGCACCTGCATCCCGACGCAGATCCCCAGGAACGGTCGGCCCCCGGCCACGACCTGTGGCAGCACAGCGGCCATGCCCAGTGCTTCGAGACTGCGCATGGTATCGGCGGTCGCTCCGACTCCCGGCAGCACCACCGCTTCGGCGGAGAGCACCACCGCGGGATCATCGGTGACCGTCAGATCGGCGCCCACGTGGCGCAAGGCGCGCACCACGTTCGGCAGGTTCCCCGCGCCATAGTTGATCACTGCGATGCTCATGCGACTCCTTCCATACCCCTTGTTCCTGGGAGGGCTGTGCCCTCCCAAAGCCTCCCAGTGGGTGAGGGTATGGGGAAACCTGGTTTCCCCATACCCCTGCTCAAGCGGCACTACGTTGCAACGAAGGTGACTGATCCCCTCCCCAGCCCTCCCCCGCTGGGGGAGGGAACCCCGCTCCTCCCCCCAGCGGGGGGAGGCTGGGAGGGGGGCAGAACGCTGCGAACATACGGTTGTTCCTGGGAGGGCTGCGCCCTCCCCGACCCTCCCGCGGGCCAGGGTGTGGGGAAACCCGGTTTCCCCACTCACTTATCTCAACAAGGGATGCCGCTCCCGCAGAGTGGCAATCACCCGATTGACCTCGGACAGCGGCTCGAGGACGGTCACTTCGCCAATCGGGTCCGGCCCGGCGTTGTGACCGAGGAGCAGGCGCAGCGAGGCCACTACGCAGGCGCTCAGGGCCTCGAGGTTGTAGCCCCCCTCGAGCACCAGCACGATCTGCCCGCCGCAGAGTTCGTCGGCCAGGTTGATGAGCGTCTGGGTCAACCGGGCATAGCCATGCACCGAGAGCACCATCGGGCCGAGCGGGTCGCTCCAGTGGGCGTCGTAGCCGGCGGAGACCAGGATAAGCTGCGGCTGGAAGCGTCGCAGCGCGGGCGCGATCACCTGATCGAAGACCAGCGCGTAGCCCTGGTCACCAGTGCCGAAGGGCAGGGGCACGTTCAGCGTCGCGCCGGGGGCCTTCGCGGCGCTGCCCATCTCGCCAACGCTGCCCGTGCCAGGGTAGAACGGCGCGGCGTGGGTCGAGCAGAACAACACCCGTGGTTCCTCGTAGAAGATGTCCTGCGTCCCATTGCCGTGGTGCACATCGTAGTCCACAATCGCGACCCGTTGCAGACCGAGGTGATCGAGGGCGTAGCGCGCGGCCACGGCGACGTTGTTGATCAGGCAGAAGCCCATGGCCCGCCCGGGGGTCGCGTGGTGTCCCGGCGGCCGCACCAGCGCGAAGGCGTTGTGGGCCCGGCGCTGGATGACCGCCTCGACCGCGTCGATCGCGCCGCCGGCGGCGAGCACTGCGGCCTCCCACGAGTCGGCGGTCACATACGTATCAACATCGAACTGGCCGCCGCCGTAGCTGGCGAACTGGCGGATCTTGCGGAGCAGATCGGCGCTGTGGACGGCCAGAAGCGCCGCTTCGGGCGCCGGGCGCGGCGTGAGGTGGTGCGCGAGCTGGCGCAGGCCGCTGCTGTCCAGCGCAGCGCGGATGGCCTGGAGCCGCGCGGCCTGTTCGACGTGCCCGTGCCAGGTGTGGGCGTCGAAGGAGGGATCGGTCAGGACTGCCGTGGTGCGCATCGTTGCGAACTCCTGGCGCTGACGCGCTCCGCGCCGCGTGCGGCACGGGTCGCGGGACGGGATGCGGCGGCGCTCGCCAGCGCGAATGCATGCGATGGCCCGTATTGTACCGCAGTTTGACATCCGGCGCGTATGCTGCTACGCTAATGGCGTGACGGGGCGTGGCTCAGCCTGGTAGAGCACCGCGTTTGGGACGCGGGGGTCGTGGGTTCAAATCCCTCCGCCCCGACCATCGTTCTGCCGCCGTGCGGACATACAACGCCGGACGCCAGCGCATGCAGCGCCGGCGCCGGCGTTGTATCACGTAAGCCACGGTTCACACCTACGGTACCGGGGAGGGCCGGGGAAACCGGGTTTCCCCAGCCTCCCTGCTCCAGGAGACACGGTTGTTTCTGGGAGGGCGCAGCCCTCCCAGACCCTCCCGCGGGTGGGGGCATGGGGAAACCCGGTTTCCCCATGCCCCTGCGGGCCGAGGGCTGGGGAAACCCGGTTTCCCCAACCCTCTCTCGGAGCAGCCTGGTTCACCTCAGCCGTCCATGCGGCTCCGCCGCGCACCGACGGGATGAAAAAAAGGTTCTTCCTGGGAGGGCGTAGCCCTCCCAAACCCTCCCAGGGGGTGGGGCCTGGGTGCGCGGGCCTCCGGCCCGCGTCCGCTGAGGTATGGGGCAACCCGGTTTCCCCATCCCCCTGCGGGGCGGGGGCGTGGGGAAACCCGGTTTCCCCACACCCCTCTTCGAAAGCCTATTTTCACGTTAGGAGAAGGAGACGCGAGGTGGTGAGCCTCGCAAGGAGAGCGTATGGCGACCATTCTGCTCGTCGAAGATGATACGACCCTCGCCGAAACCTTGCGTTACAATATGGAGCGCGAAGGCTACGGCGTCCTCGTGGCCTCCGACGGGGTCCAGGGGCTGGAACTGGCCCGGCGCGAGCGTCCTGATCTGGTCGTGCTCGACATTATGCTCCCGCGTCTCGATGGCTTTTCGGTATGCCGCATCCTGCGCCAGGAGAGCGACGTGCCGATTATGATGCTCACCGCGCGCCAGGATGAGGTTGACCGCGTCGCCGGCCTGGAGCTTGGCGCCGATGATTACGTCAGCAAGCCCTTCAGTCTGGGCGAGATGCTGGCCCGGTTGCGGGCGATTATGCGGCGCAGCGAGCGGCAGCCACGCCTCGGGCGCGAGGTGCTCGAAGCCGGCGCGCTGCGCGTTGATACCAGCAGCCGGCGCGCCTGGCGCGAGGGCCAGGAACTGGCCCTCCCCCAGAAGGAGTTCGACCTCCTCACCTGCCTGATCCGCAACCACGGCATCGCCCTCTCCCGTGACCTGCTGCTCGAGCGCGTCTGGGGACTGGATTTTGTCGGCGACAGCCGCACCGTTGATGTCCATATCCGCTGGCTGCGTGAAAAGATCGAACCGGACCCCAGCCGCCCACGCTACATTCAGACGGTGCGCGGGGTGGGCTATCGTTTCGAGGTCCCCGAAGGCTGAGCAATGAGCACGCTCACCCTTGCGCTTGCTGGGGCGCTGGTGGCGAGCCTCGCCCTCAGCGCCTGGCTCTGGCGCCGCCTGGCGCAGGCCACAACGGCGCCTGCCATCAAGAGGGCGCCGCCTGCCGATCCGTTTTCCCCCCTCCAGCATCCCCTCTTCCAGAGCGCCGTGGCAGCGCTCGACTCCGGGCTGATCGTGGTTGATCTGGAGCGCCAGATCCGCCTGCTGAATCGCCGGGCCGAAGAGTTGCTCGCCCCGGCCGTCGACACCCTCGGCCAGGGCCTGATCGTGCTCCTGCGCGATCACCAGGCCGACGCGCTGGTGGCCGAAACGCTCCACGACGGCGAAGTCCGCGAGATGGCCATGAAACCGGTCGCCAGCGGCCGCACCCTGCGCGTGCAGTGTAGCCCCATTGCCCCCAACGGCCAGACCATCGGCGCCCTGTTGCTGATCCGTGACATTACCCAGTTGAGTATGCTCGAGCGTTCCCGCCGCGACCTGGTGGCGAACGTATCCCACGAACTGCGCACCCCGCTGGCGTCGCTCAAACTCCTGGTCGAGACCCTGCAATCGGAGCCGCCGCCCGAGGTGGCCCGGCGCATGCTCGGCCAGATGGCCCAGGAAGTTGATGCCGTCACCCAACTGGTTGACGAGTTGCACGAACTCTCGCAGATCGAATCCGGCCGCGTAACCCTGAAACTGGCGCCGACACCGATCCGCCCGGTTGTGGAACGCGCCCTGGAACGCATCAAGCCCCAGGCCGACCGCAAGCGAATCGCCATCGCGGCGGAGTTTCACGACACGGCAGCGTGCGCCCTGATTGATGGCGACCGGGTGGGCCAGGTGTTGCTCAACTTGCTGCACAACGCGGTGAAGTTCAGCCCCCCTGGCGGCCAGGTGACGGTGCGCACGGCGCTCGTGCACCACAACGGCAACACGGAGCACGACGACAGCGCTCCGGGCGGTCTCTGGCTCCAGGTGAGCGTGATTGACACGGGCATCGGCATCCCCGCCCAGGAACTGCCGCGCATTTTCGAACGCTTCTACAAGGTTGATCGCGCCCGCACCCGCAACGCCGGGGGCACCGGCCTGGGCCTGGCCATCGCCAAGCATCTGGTGGAGGGCCACGGCGGGCGTCTCTGGGCCAGCAGCGTCGAGGGCCAGGGGAGCACCTTCAGTTTCACCTTGCCTGCAGCGTAGGTAGGGCCGAAGCGTTGGCACAGCTTCGGCCCTACCGGGCAGCGGGGAGGCTGCCTTTCACCTCGTCCGATCCGTTCGTTTCATGACCACCATGGTGATGTCATCGGCCTGACTCTGACCGCCGGCAAAATCGTTGACGGCGGCGAGCACGGCGCCGATAATCTCCTGGGGGCTCCGGTGGGCGTTGGCCTGCAGGACGGCAGCGAGACGCTCGTCGCCGAAGAGCTCGCGCTCGCCGTTCATCGCCTCGGTGACGCCATCGGTGTAGAGCAGCAGCACGTCGCCGGGATGCAGGGTGAGCGTGATCTGTTCAAAGCGCGGATCATGCACGATGCCAAGCACGATGCCCTGGGCGCGGAGCGGCCGCACCTGACCGGTGGCAGCTTCGTAGAGCAGCGGGTAGTTGTGGCCTCCGTTGGCGTAGGTCAGCGCCCCGGTGCGTGGTTCGAGCACGGCATAGAAGGTGGTCACGAAGAGACCGGCGCGCGAGTCGGCTAGAATGAGCCGGTTGGCGCGCTGGAGCACCTCGGCGGGTTGGCGGCCATCAATGGCGCTGGCGCGCAGCAGGGTGCGCGAGAGGGCCATGAACAGCGCCGCCGGCACGCCCTTATCGGTCACATCGGCGATCACCACGCCAAGGCGCTGGGCGGTGGAGAGATCGGGCATCTCCGGGCTGGTCAGGCGTCCCCCGCGGAAGGTAACCTCGCGCCGGGGCGGATCGCTGGTCGGAGGCGCCTGCCCGTGGACGGCGGGGAGGGCGATGAAATCGTAGAAATCGCCGCCGACCTGCCGCGCGGCGCGGTAGTAGGCTTCGATCTGCAAGCCAGGCACGTTGGGGCAACAGTTGGGCAGGAAACTGGCCTGGATCTCGCGGGCCAGGTCCAGTTCCTGCTCCAGCTTCTCGCGGGCAAGGGCTTCCTGGTGGAGCCGTTCCCGCTCCAGGGTCTGCACCAGCAGGTTGGCGAGAATGCCGAAAAGCTGGGCTTCGTCATCGAGGAACCGGCGCGGGTTGCGGGTGTTGACCATGAACGTGCCCACCGGCGCGCCACCCAGTTCGATCGTCAGGCCCAGGTGCCCCTGGAAGCCCTGTTCGGCGAGCAGGGGCGGCAGGACGCTGAGGGCCTCGAGCGGCAGGGTGGCGGCCCGCTCGGGCAGGTACCAGAGGTGCGGACCGGTCGGGTCGAGGGGCAGCGGCCAGGGCGCCCCGGCGGGGAGATGCCAGCCATGGGCCGCGCGTAGCACGGCGCGACCACCGGGTTCATCGGCCTCGATAAAGGCGCAGGCATCGGCCTCCAGCAGCCGCGCGCCGACGCGCACCAGGCGCTGCAGGGCCGGTTCGAGCGACTCGCTGGTCAACAGGTCCTGCGAAAGGGTCAGCAGGGCGCGTTGCTCCTGCACCCGGCGCACCTTGGCTTGCTCGTAGAGCCGGGCGCGGGCGATGGCCATGCCGAGAATGTCGCCGGCTGCCGCGAGCAGGTGCAACTCCGCAGGAGCGATGCGCCCCCACTGCGTCGTCGCCACGTTCAGGATGCCAAGCACCTCGTCGCCGCTGCACAGCCGCACCGAGGCGTGCTGGGCCAACCCCCGTTTATCACCGACCGCACCCCGCAGCCGCGAACAGGGCGCCACGCTGATCGCCTTGTCGAGTTTGCCGCCGTCGCAGAGGTCCTGGCAATCGCACTCGGCTTCCCAGGCCGGGCCGGGGTAGGTGAGCGCCGGCGGGAGGTTATGGCGCGCTGCCAGGGTATAGTGCCCGGCCTCGCCTTTCAAAAAGATCCACCCGCTGGCCAGGCCCATCAGGTCGAGGATGCGCGGCAGGGCGTCATCGAGCGCCTCGCGCAGATCGACCGAGCGGTTGAGCGTCTGGGCGAGCGCGTGCAGCGTCGCCAGTTCGTGTATGCGCTGCTGGTTGTCACCTGGTGGCATAGGAAAGCGATTTCTTTACGCAACGTACCTGTTCACACCTGGGGTAACCCACGCGCCTGCGAGCGAGGGCGGTTCGCCCCCGTCGCGTCTCCGCGGGCAAGCTGCCCGCGCTCCCAGGAGACGTGTGAACACTTACTATGCAGCTTCTCCAGGCGCGATGTCACCCGCCGGCGCAGGGGGGCGTCAATGCCTCCCTGCACCCGGTGGCGACGATGCTGCGATACACATTGGCGCCGGGCGAACGGAGCTCAGGTTACTTCTTGCGGCAGATCGCCACCCCGTCGCGCAGGGGGATAATCACCGACTCGAGCTGCGGATGGCTCATCAACTGGCGGTTGAACTGCTGGATGCCGCGCACCAGCGGCGGCGCATCCTCTTCGAGCACCTGCGCGCTGCACAACACATTGTCGGCGATCAACACCCCGCCGGAGCGCAGGCGCTGCACGCACAACTCCAGCGCCAGGGGCGCCTGGGCTTCATTAGCTACGCCGCGCAGAATGTCGAGGAACACCAGATCGAAGTCGGCGTCGAGCGTGGGCATAAGCTCCATCCACTCGCCCTGCATGATCGTAATGCGGTCCTGCAGACCCGCATCGGTAATCACCTTGTTCGCCAGAGCCACGCGATCGATACGGCGCTCGATCGCCGTCAGGTGGCCGCCGGTCTGCTCCAGCGCCCGCATCAGATGGATGGCGGCGTAGCCGGTCGTGATGCCCACTTCCAGCGCCTTGCGCGCGCCGAGGATCAACGCCTGCAGATAGAGAAACTGGCCCTGTACCGGCCCGACCAGCGAGAGACCGTGCTGCCGGGCGCGCGTTTCCAGATCTGCCAGCACCGCCTCGCGCGGCGGCATCAGGGCCGTCAGGTAATCTTCGATGGCGGTATTCGTGATATCGTAACGCACGGGGGAGTCCTTTCTGGTCTATGCTCCTGGCACAGGCAGGCGCCCGTTGCCGCGGGATGTCATGCATGGGTTGGTTGCAACCTATGCAGATTGTAGCACATCGAACCTCCGCGCGTTTGCTTCCTCGCTACCGAAGCGTCATAGAGACGCCGCAGGCTCGTGAGCGCTGGAGCGCTTCCGGTTGCATTGAGCGGCAATCTACCATCCGCAATCTAAAATGGTAGCGTCCACCGCACAATCAATGGGGGGCACCGGGGATGCTCCTGGGCTGGACCCTCCCGCCCCCCCGCGGGCCGGGCGCCGGGTGCGCGGGCCTCCGGCCCGCATCCGCAGGGGATGGGGAACCCTGGTTTCGCCATCCCCCTGCGTGAGGGCTGCGCCCTCACCCTCCCGCGGGCAGGGGGATGGGGAACCCTGGTTTCGCCATCCCCCTGCGTGAGGGCTGCGCCCTCACCCTCCCGCGGGCGGGGGTATGGGGGAACCAGGTTCCCCCATGGTCACGTGAGACGGTCATGCGCATGGCGCACCACGCCGCGATGCCCATGCCCTGGGAGCGCGGGCGTCCCGCCCGCGCCACGGCGCCGCGGGCACGGCGCCGGCCTCCTCCCGGACCCTCCCCCACTGGGGGCGGGCACCCGGCGCCTCCCCCCAGCGGGGGGAGGAACCCTCCGCATCGCGACGACGCAGGGCAGCACCGGGCGGGCACCCGGCGCCTCCCCCCAGCGGGGGGAGGATGGGAGGGGGGCAGAACCCGGCGAACGATGGTCACCGCAGCCGTCCATGCGGCTGCGCCGCACACCGACGGGATGAAAACAATTCCTGGGAGGGCTGCGCCCTCCCAAACCCTGCCCGCGGGTGGGCTGCGCCCTCACCCTCCCGCGGGCAGGGGCGTGGGGAAACCCGGTTTCCCCACACCCCTGCTCCAGCAGTCTATTTTCACGTTAGAGTCTCTAGTCATCCCGTCGGGTTCTATGGTATAGTTCTGAAGTATTGCAACGTGTAACATTACGGCCGGAGCATGGCGCCCTCTGGTGACCTGCCGGCGCGCAATAAAGGTGCCGCCGTGGCTGCAATCAGGATCCTCATCGCCGAAGACAACGATCTGGTCTCACTCACCCTCGAGGAGCAACTCAAGGGCCTGGGGTACGACGTCATCGGCATCGCCCGTTCGGGGGCGGAAGCCGTGAGTCTTGCCGGGCGCCTTCGGCCCGACCTGATCATCATGGACATTCGCATGCCCGAGATGGAGGGCACAGAAGCCGCCAATCGCATCCGTGAGATCTATCCCGTTCCGATCATCATGCTCACGGCCTATGCCGACAAAGAGACGATCAAAAAGGCCGAGGCCGCCGGCGCGCTGGCCTATCTGGTAAAACCGGTCAACGAGAACGAACTGCCCCCGGCGATCAACATCGCCCTGGCGCGCTTCCGCGAGATCCAGGCCCTGCGCCAGCAGGTCAGCGAGTTGGAAGAGTCGCTGGAGGCGCGCAAGCTCATCGAGCGCGCCAAGGGCATTCTTATGCAGCGCCTGGGACTCAATGAACGCGACGCGTACGAGCGCCTGCGCCAGCGCGCCCGTGACAAGCGCGCCAAGATGAAGGATATCGCCCAGGCGATCATCGAAGCCGAAGAATTGCTTGGCCAGTGAGACTTGACGGAACCCCGCGCCTGTGCTATAGTCGCCCCAGCGAAGGGTAATAAAAGGATAGTCGCCGTATGGCGCAGCGAGCTCAGAGCTTTTATCGCTACTTTTATTACTTTACCAGCCCACATATGGCCTGGTTGCTTCGCACTGTCTAGACCTACCACCGGTTACGAGAGACAACTCGTGCAGAGGGCGTGAAGCACCAGGCTTCACGCCCTCTCTGCTTGTGCGCCATAGCAGGGAGGCCCTCCATGACCGTTCGGTGTCGCGGTGTCCGCGGAGCAACCACGTGCGAGGCCAATACCCGTGAAGCCATCCTCACGGCTACCCGCGAGTTGCTCGAGTTGCTCATCGAGCGCAACGGGATTCACGTTGACGACGTCGCCAGCGCCATCTTCACCACCACCCCCGATCTGAATGCCGAGTTTCCCGCCGTGGCCGCCCGCGCCATCGGCTGGACGGACACGGCCCTGCTCTGCGGTCACGAGATGGATGTGCCCGGCAGCTTGCGGGGCTGTATTCGCGTGCTCATTCACTGGAACACCGAGCGCCGCCCCGACGAGATCGTGCATGTGTACATCAAGGGCGCCCAGAACCTGCGCCCCGACCGGAATGCGGCCCAGGCGGCCTTTCAAGCGCCCCCCGGGGTCTGATACCAGCGGATCTGGACGCCAAGTGGCGGGGTCGAGGCAGAAGCCGCACCCCCGCCCGCAGGGCGGGGTATGAGGAAACCTCGTTTTCCCGTACCCCGCTCCAGGGGACGATGGAGAGGGGAGATCTGTGATGAGCCCCCAACCGACCACCACCAGGACCGTGCTGCGGCCAGTGTCGCCGCCCATGCTCGACCAGCGCTTCGTCGTAACAGGAGAAGGAGTTGAGGCCATGATCGTCGTGATGCAGACCGGTTCGAATGAGACACAGATCCAGGCCGTGATCGAGCGCCTGGAAGAACACCACTTACGCGGCCATCTGGTGCGCGGCGCCGAGCGCACGGTCATCGGCGTGGTTGGCGCGGCTATCCCGCCCACCCTGCGCGAAGAACTCGAGCACTTCTCCGGGGTCAAAGAGACCCTGCGCATCACCCAACCCTACAAACTCGTCTCGCGCGAATTGCGCCCCGCCGACACCGTGGTTGACGTGCGCGGCATCGTGGTAGGCGGCAACCGCTGCGTGGTCATGGCCGGCCCCTGCTCGGTGGAAAGTGAAGAGCAGATCATGGCCACGGCCCGGGCCGTGCGCGAGGCCGGCGCGAGCATGCTCCGTGGAGGGGCCTTCAAACCGCGTTCCTCGCCCTACACCTTCCGCGGCCTGGGTGAATTGGGCCTGCGCCTGCTGGCGCAGGCGCGCGAGGAGACCGGCCTGCCGATCGTCACTGAGGTCATGACGCCCAACGATGTGGATCTGGTGGCTCGCTACGCCGATGTGCTGCAGATTGGCGCCCGCAATATGCAGAACTACCAACTCCTCGAAGAGGTTGGCCGCACCGGTATGCCCGTGCTCCTCAAGCGCGGCCTCTCGGCCACGATCGAAGAGTGGCTGCTCTCAGCCGAGTATGTGGTAGCCCAGGGCAACCCCAACGTCATCCTCTGCGAGCGCGGCATTCGCACCTTTGAAACCGCGACGCGGAACACCCTCGACCTCAACGCCGTCGCCCTGGCCAGGCGCCGCACCCACCTCCCGGTGATCGTGGACCCCAGCCACGGCACCGGCAAGTGGTACCTGGTTCCTCCCCTGGCCCTGGCCAGCATTGCCACCGGAGCCGATGGGATCATCATCGAGGTGCATCCCGACCCCGATCGGGCCAGATCCGACGGCGGCCAGTCGCTCAACCCGGAGAACTTCGCCGCCCTGATGCCGAAACTCGCCGCCGTCGCCGCCGCGGTGGGCCGCAGCCTCTGAAGGTTCACATCTGTCAGGGACAGGACGCAGGCGATGGAGGGGTGCGGGGAGGCTTTGCCTCCCCGCATACCCTTTTTCCCGCCCGCGGCGGCCAGGTGGCCTGGCGAAATGCCCGCGGCGCTCCCGCCGCGGGCGGAAAACAACCAGTTGGTGGAGGGCCCGCGGCCCTCCACCCCTCCCCGCCGGAAGGCGACCTTATACGTCTTGTAATTGACATCACATACGCCCGGCGACTATAATACGCGCGATTCTGCCCTGCCTCTAGCCGGGAGACGCATATCCACATGAAGCGTCCTAGTCACCTGCGCAATGCCGTCCTTTCCGCGCTCACCATCCTGGTTATTGCCCTCATTGCCCTGTACCAGCTTCCTGTCACGGCTGCGCCGCCACAGGCGCCGGCGCGGGCTCCGCTCGCTCAGGTCAATTTTAGCTGGCTCACCACCAGCGGAACCCTTTCCGTCCAGCCGGGGCAGAGCGGGTTCTTCGTCTCAGACTTGCGGAATGGCGGCCCCGACGCGGATTTCACCCTGCGCGTGGACAATCTCCCCACTGGCTGGACCGCCGATTTCTCGCCCGCGCCCACGTTCCGCCTGGCCCAGAACCAGACCCAGCGTGTTACCGTGCGGATCAACGTTCCCAGCAACGCTCGCATCGGCACCACCGCCAATCTCAACCTCGTCGCCCGGCGCGCCAGCGATAACGCCGAGACGACGGCGTTTATCACCGTCAATGTCACAGCGCCGCCCACTCCCACCAATACCCCGGTTGGCCCCACACCCACCCGTGGCCCCGTCTGCCGCGATGGCTTCGAAGACGACAACAATCCCGCCAGCTCCCGCAACATTGATATCAACACGGCCCAGGAACGGACCATGTGTCCGATCGGCGATGTTGACTGGCTGGTGTTCGGGGCCATTGCCGGCAAAGTGTATACAATCGATATTACGCGCATGGATCCCGGGATCGATCTGACCCTGGAACTTTTCGATTCGAATCTCAACAGCATCGCCTTCAATAGCGATTTCTTCAACCGCGACCCGGCCAACCCCAATCCCGGCGATACGCGCCCGCGCATCACCATCCGTATTCCCCAGGATGGGCGCTACTTCATCCGGGTGCGCGACTCGGCCGGGCGCGGAGGAACAAACTTTTTCTACGTCATTGCCCTGCTCGATGAAAGTTACGGCCCCACACCCACCACGGCAGCCTCGGTCTGTCTGGATCTTTTCGAGCCGGACGGTTTGCCCGAGCAGGCGCGCCTGATTACGTCCAATGAGATCCAGGAAAACCGCCGCCTCTGCCCCGATGGCGATGCCGACTGGGTGACGTTCTTCGGCAAAACGGGCAAACGGTACATCATCTATACCGACACGCGGCGCTACCGTGGCCGCCTCGAAGTGAACCGCGACACCCAGGCCGGCGCCGACACGGTGATGGTGCTTACCGATCGCGATGGGGTGAGCATTCTCGATTTCAATGATGACATCCCCGGCGGCGAGAGTCTCGACTCGCAGATCGAGTTTATCCCCGAGGTTGACGGATTCTACTTTGTGCAGGTGAAGAATACCGGCGATATCGGCAACCAGTTCATCCGCTACGATCTGGTGCTGTTGCTGTGTATCCCCGGCCAGACCGATTGCGTCCGGGCAGATGTGCCGGGTCTGCCAGTGTCGCCGATTACGCCGGGACCGGTTGGCACACCGGGCCGCGACTTTAGCCTGGAAGCGACGCCCACGCCGCGCCCATCCCCGGCGCCAACACCGCGCTCCTGAGGTGACCATCGTTCGCAGGGTTCAACCCCCCTCCCAGCCCCCCCGCTGGGGGAGGAGCCGGGTTCCCTCCCCCGGCGGGGGAGGGTCAGGGCAGGGGCGGTCACCGTGCCCGCGGAGCCGTGGCGCGGGCGTCCCGCCCGGGCTCCCAGGCCATGGTCATCGCGGCGTGGTGCGCCATGCGCATGACCGTCTCATGTGACCATGGGGGGACCAGGTTCCCCCATCCCCCCGCCCGCGGGAGGGTTTGGGAGAGCTACGCCCTCAAGTAGGGGGATGGGGAAACCGGGTTTCCCTATCCCCTCACCCGGTGGGAGGGTTTGGAAGGGCCTGCCCCTCAAGCAGGGGGATGGGGAAACCGGGTTTTCCCCATCCCCCTCCCTGCGGAGAGGGGCCGGGAAGGCGAAGCCCTCCCGGCCCCTCATCGGATACGCCGGCTATCCGGATAGGCTCTTGATGCACGCTGCTGCCGACGATGAGGCCACCGAGATCGAGCTGCTGGTGGCCGAACTGGCCGGACGGATCGGGCCACGCCGCCCAACCTCGGCCGAGGAGGCCCGGGCGGCGGCCTTCGTCAATGGCCGGCTGCGCCGGGCCGGGATGGGGGTGAGCGCCTACGAGTTGCGGGTGGTCCCCCGCGCGGGCACGACCTATGCCCTCTTTGCGGCCCTGGGGATGGCCGGTGCGGCCCTGGCATTCTTCTTCCCCTGGCTCGGGCTGCTCTGGGGGTTGGGCCTGCTCGCCATCGCCCTGGCCGACGCCTTTGTGGCCCCCCTGCCCCCGCTGGGGCCGTGTCGCGTCAGCCAGAACATCGTCGGCACCCGCGCCATCGCCGAAGCCGCCGGCGCGCCTCCGCTCCAGCCGCGCTGGCGCGTGGTCGTGCTCGCCCCGCTCGATACCCCTCCGCTCCAGCACGGCCTCGCCGTCCTTGCCGGCTCGGGACGTAGCGCGGCCCTGGCGCGCCTGGCCGCAGCCGCGCTCCTGGTCGCCGGCGCCCTGGGGGCCTTGCTGTTGCCCGGGCCATGGTGGCTGCTGCAGGGGGGCGCCGGGTTGCTTTTCGGCCTGATCCTCATCGGGGCCATACGGCCCCTCACCCCCGATCCGTCCGACGGCGGTTGCGCTGCGCTGGCGGCGCTCGTGAGCGCCGTGACGCGCCTGGGTGCGCTGGAGCGGGCCGAGGTGTGGGCCGTGGCCGTGGGCGCCGCCAGCAGCGATCCCTGGGGGGTGATCAGCCTGTTGCGGCGCTACCCCTTCGAGCCAGAGCGCACCCTGGTCATCGCCCTGGAGTCGCTCGGCGCGGGCCAGCTCGTCTACGCTACCGCTGAGGGGGCGCTCCGCAGCCGGGCCGCCGACGCCTTGCTTGTGCGCCTGGCCGCCGCTGCCGACGCCGCCGATCCGCATATTGACGCGGACCCCCGCCATCTCACCACAGAAAGCGTCCTCACCGCGCCGCTCCGCCGCCTGGGGTACCGGACCCTCACAGTGACGGCCCATGCCGCGCCCGGCGCCGCGCCCCACGCCGCGCCCAACGCGACGCGCCTGGTTGAGCGAGCGGCGCGGCTCGTCGCCGGCCTGGCGCGCCAGATCGATGCCGAGCCGTGAATGCCTGCAGCGGGTAGGGGGATGGGGAAACCCGGTTTCCCC
>Ga0209162_1000963_pt1 | contig 29951 bp, 16 predicted proteins | sample YNPNPMetaG_FD_187121 | JGI IMG/M metagenome (GOLD analysis project Ga0209162, IMG submission 187121) | Anoxygenic and chlorotrophic microbial mat microbial communities from Yellowstone National Park, USA - YNP NP MetaG (SPAdes) (version 2) ...
AGGGGGAGATCGCCGAAAACAAAAGCTTCGGTCCACCCGGAGGAGGCGCTGGGTTTTTCCGCCTCCTCCAGCGCCAGCGTGGTGGGGACCAACGTCAAAGCTGCCGTGGGGCTCTCGAAAGCCGCCTGACGCACCGTCACCTCTAGGTCCTCGGTGAAAAAGCGCGGCCGGGAAAGCGGGGCGGTCTTTTCCACCCAGGTGGCCACGGTACTGATGGTGGTGGTGATGTCCTCGCCGAACGTCACCAGGTTTCCCGCCTCGTCCAGCGCCCCCACGGCGTCCAGCGAGCCGGGGTTCGCCCAGGCTGCCAGCGGTGTGCCGGAAGCATCCAAGGCCATGTACAGGCCCACATCCAGCCGATCGCCGGAAGGCAAAGCCCCGAACAGCTCCAGCTCTCCACCCGGCTGCAGCGCGGCGCTCCACACGTACGGCACCATCGGGTCCGGGTCCCAGAGCGGGTAGTTCAAGCTCAGCTCCAACCCCCGCAGCAGCGCCCCTTGGTGGGAGAAAACCCCGATCCAGCAGGGATCCCCACCCTCGTCAGCGAAAGAACCCCGGCAGCGGAAAACCGGGATCGCTCCTGCCTTTGCCGAAAGCCCGAGCCTCCAGCACCCGCTCCCCGCAGGCAGCGCCGCGGCGAACGCCAAGCTCCCTTCCGGGGTGAGCGAGGCGAGGTATTGCCGGCCAGTGCCCCGCTCCGCCAGCAGCAGCGCCACCGATCCCCCGGGGCAGCGGCCCAGCTCGGTTACCACCAGCTGCTGCCCCTCCAGGGATACGCGCCAAGCGCGGCGCACTTGCCCATCCAGATCCAGCTCGGCCACGGTGTCGTTCGCCGCGAGCAAAAAGCGGTTGCCTGGCAGCGAAAGCATGGCGCTGACGTTTTGCCCGGAAGGCCTCTTCGCCCAGACCACCTCGCCTTGCCCGTCCAGAAGCAGCAGTACCTTATCCGCAGCGAGCAGCGACCGGCCGTTGTCAGCGGGAGCTACCTGGTACACCTGGCCAAGGGCGAAGTGCTTGTCCCAGAGCACCCTGCCCCCAGGGGAAACCTTGGCAGCCCAAGCGGAGCCCACGGTGAACCGGCCCACGAACGGCCCATCGCTGAACCCGCCCACCAAAAGCCCCCCCTCCGGGGTAGGTTGGGCGCTCCAGATGCTGTCGTAGCCGCGGTAGCTGTCGAACACCACGCCCCAACGTTGCTGCCCGAAGCCCGCCGCCCCCGCCAGCATGGCAAGCAAAGCCAGCAAGCCTCGCAGGTTTGCGCTCATCGTTGCCTCCCTGCGTTTTTTACGACGGCGACCCCGCACCCGTTGGTTCGCCCTTGGGTTGCCCTACAATGCCTGCGTGGAAAGGCTTGCCCGCATCACGGCTGCGCTGTTGCTCACAGCGTACCTGGTTTTGCTCTGGCCCTGGACTGCGGGGTACGCCTCCGGGGCTGACAACTCCGGTTACCTGAACTTGGCCAGGCTCTTTTCCTCCGGCAAGCTGCGGCAGGAGCTCCGCCCCCCTGCCGCAGGGTTCGCCACGGAAGGGTTCGACCCTTGGTACTTCACCCCCCTGGGGTTTTTCCCCCACCGCTCCGGTACGCAGCTGCTGCCGGTTTACCCTCCGGGGCTTGCCGCGCTGCAAGCGCTGGTGGGGCTTTTCGTGCCGTCCTTGGAGGTGGCTTCCCGGGTGGTGAACCTGCTGGCGGCTTTGCTTTTGCTTTGTGCCTTTTACCGCCTCGCTCGAGCTTTTGGCTTGCCGCGCCCGTGGGCTTTGGGGAGCACCGCGCTCCTCGCCTACAACCCGCTGGTGCTGCGCTTTTTCACCTGGAACATGAGCGACGGCCCCGCAGCGGCGCTCTGTACGCTGGCGGTACTTTTCGCCACGAAAAGCCGCAAACAGCGCCTGGCGGCAGTCGGGGCTGGGGCGATCTTCGCGCTGGCCGTGGCGGTGCGTCCCACCAACCTGCTGCTTTTCCCCGCGCTGCTGCTGGCGCTGCCCTGGGAGCTTGGTGCTTGGGGGTTTTTCGCCTTGGGCGCTGCTCCGCTGGCGGGGGCGCTGGGGGTTTACAACACCGTGCAGTACGGCGCCCCTTGGGCCTCCGGCTACCCCCCCATGGCCCGGGAGTTCAAGCTGCGCTACTTCCCCGCCTCCCTGAAGCATTACGCCTTGTGGTTTTCCCGGTTTTTTTCGCCGCTTTTCCTGCCAGCTTGGCTCGCGAGCCTGTCCTCCGCTTGCAAGCAGGAGAAAAACCAGCTTTTGCTTGCTGTTTGGGCGCTTCCGTTCTTGCTTTTCTACGGCTTTTACAAGTACACCGACGATGCCTGGTGGTACCTGCGCTTCGTGCTCCCGGCCTTGCCGGCGATGCTCTTGGCAGCGGCGCTTTTCGCCCATCGCGTGGTGGGTCGGCTTTTTTCCAGAAAACCCCTGGCGGTGTGGGGAGCCTCGGGGCTTTTCCTGCTGGCCTCGGGCTTTTCCTTGGTGTGGTGCGCGCGGCTCGGGGTGAAGGGACTGGCGCGAGGGGAGCGGGTGTACCCCGAGGCGGTGGCCTTGGCCCAGGAGCGCTTGCGCCCGGAGGATGTGCTCTTCGCCTCGCAGTGCTCGGGAAGCGTGTACTTCTACAGCGAGCGTGGGCTGGTGCGGCAGGATCTCTTGCGGGAGCGGGACCTGCTGCGCCTGCTGGAGCGCATCGAGCAGGAGGGCCGCCAGGCTTTTCTGCTGCTTTTAGGCGGGGAAAAGGTGGATTTTCCCCGCCGCTACCCGTTTTTGGTGGAAAAAACCGCCGAGCGCGGCCCGGTTTCGCTCTACCGGATACTCGTGGAAAAGCGCCAGCTGATCGGGCAGGTCAAGCCTCAGCCCGTGCTTTCCGGCAAGCCCTCGGTCCTGCCGGCAACGCCGAGAGAACAAGCCGAACGTTGAGGGGAACGATCAGCCCGCCATTTTCTTGGTAACCCGGACGCGCCCCGGTTGGATAAGCACGAAGCTTCCAGCGATCCTCTGGCCGTGAAGAGTCACGAACTCCAAAAGCGTACTGACCATAGCTCGCCTTAGCGTGGCTGGGAAACGCACAAAAACTACCCCCGGTGACCTCGCGGCGCTGGCAAAGACCAGTTGGCCGAAGTCTGCATCCTCGGTAAGCAGCACGCGCCTGTCCCGGACGGCTTCTTCAATGACCACCGCATCGGCGGCTCCAGGCATTTTTTCGTGAACCGCTACCACGTCATGACCAGCGTCGCGCAAGGCCCTCACCAGCGCGAAATCGCAGGATTCGTCAGCGAGAAATCGCATCAGTCAGCCCGCAGATTCAAGGAAGACCATCTCCTCGTGGGCGAGCACGTCCGCTGCGTACGCAACAGCGGCACGGATATCCTCTGGCGTAAGCCCCGGGTAAGCATCGCAGAGCTCCGACTCGCTGGCACCTTCGCTGAGCTTGCGGAGGATGAGTTCCACCGGGATGCGCGTCGCGCGGATCACGGGCTTGCCCAACATGATCTTGGGGTCCACGATCACTCTGTCCTTGAGCATGGTCTTTCGCCTCCTTGAGCGTTGTTCGACCGCGAGTCGGCCCCGAAAGGCTCGCCAACGGCAAACGCCGCGGTTCGGTGTACTGTTTGCCGTTGCCTGCTTGGCTTGCGGGGTCCGATCATGCGCTCACACCATCTTGAGGATATGGCCGAGCTTTTCCTTCTTGGTGCGCAAATACTTGCGGGAGTGGGGTCCCGGCGGGACCTCCAGCGGCACCCGCTCGACGATTTCCAACCCGTAGCCGGAAAGCGCCACGTACTTGGCTGGGTTGTTGGTCATCAGCCGCATGCGCCGCACCCCGAGGAACCGGAGGATCTGCGCCCCCACACCGTAATCCCGCTGATCAGCGCCAAAGCCCAGCCGGTGGTTGGCCTCCACGGTGTCCAACCCCTGGTCCTGGAGCTGGTACGCCTTGAGCTTGTTGAAAAGCCCGATCCCCCGGCCTTCCTGGAGCAGGTAGAGCAGCACCCCCTTCCCTTCCGCGGCGATTTTCGCGAGAGCAGCTTCCAGCTGCGCCCCGCAGTCGCACCGGGCAGAGCGGAACACGTCTCCGGTGAGGCACTGGGAGTGGACCCGTACGAGGATCGGCTCTTCCGGCGAGATTTCCCCCATGACCAGCGCCACGTGCTCTTCGTTGGTAACGGTGCTGCGGAACGCGTAAGCGCGGAAGTGCCCGAACTGCGTGGGCAGTTCCGGGGAAGCCACGAGCTCCACCAGCCGCTCGGAGCGCATGCGGTAGGCGATGAGATCGCGGACCGTGAGGATCTTGAGCCCGTGCTCCTCGGCCAGGGCAGAAAGGCGCGGCAGCCGCGCCATGCTCCCGTCCTCGTCCATGATCTCGCAAATCACCGCCGCCGGATAAAGCCCCGCGATGCGCGCCAGGTCCACCGAGGCTTCGGTGTGCCCGGCGCGTTTCAGCACCCCTCCCGGCTGGGCCCGCAACGGGAACGTGTGCCCCGGGCGCATCAGGTCCTCGGGCCGGGTGGCGGGATCGATGAGCGCCTGCACCGTGGCGGCGCGGTCAGCGGCGGAAATGCCGGTTGTCACCTTTCCCTTGGCTTCCACGGAAACGCAAAAGGCGGTGCCGTGGGGGGAGGTGTTGTGCTCCACCATGAGCGGCAGCTGCAGCTGGTCGCACCGCTCCGCGGTGAGGCTCACGCAGATCAACCCCCGGGCGTGGGTGGCCATGAAGTTGATGGCCTCAGGGGTGACCTTTTCCGCGGCGATGGCCAGGTCCCCCTCGTTTTCCCGCTCCTCGTCGTCCACGATGATGACGAAGCGGCCGCGGCGAAACTCCTCCGCGGCCTCTTCCACCGTAGCGAAAACGACGCCCTTCTCGCTCACTGCACCGTGATCACCAGCGGGATGTTGGCCTTCCGCTCCACGTTGGCCCGGGCATCCCGCAGGGTGACCTCCAGGAGGTACTCGCCGCTCTTGCGGAACACCGAAAGCGGCAAGCCGTTGCCGAACATCCACAGGTCGGGGGAAACCTGGGAGAGGCTCACCGGCTGATCCTTGGTCTCGGTGAGCTTCTTGTTGTCCTTGTACGCGGCGAGCGTTACCCGGTAATCCGGCTTGCCGGCCTCATCCAGCTGCGGGTGGAGGATGTAGCAAAAGTAGGCCAGGTTCTCGCCGTTGGTGTAGGTGTTGCTGGCCCTGGGGATCACGTGCCAACCGCCGATGTTGAAGGGATCCCCCAGGTGAGCCGAGGCTTCCTGGCGCACGTCCACGCCCCAGTAAAACGCGGAAATCACCGGCCCCTCTTCGGGAACCGCAGTCACCTCCACGGCAAAGCTCTTCACCGCCACGGGGTTTTTCGCGGCATCCAAAAGCGCCAGCTGCACCGCGTACTTGCCCGGATCCAAGGGCAGGGCGAACTCGTACCCGCGGCCCCCCGCCACGGAAAGCGGCGCCACCTCCTTCACGAAGGTCCCCGCCTCCGCGCCGTCATCCGCGGCCACCCGACCCACCACGGTGGCAGCCGGGGGCACCGCGTCGGGAAGCTGCAGGTAGATCCACACCGGGTGCAGGTTCGACGAGACCAGCCCCTGGGCCACCAAGCTCACCGCCCCCTCGGGCCACCGCTCCCCCGCCTGGAACACCGCCAGCTCTTCGGGCTTGGCAGCCTTGGAGCCGGGAAGCAGCCCCACCTTGGGGACCTCGGTGAGCTTGGGGTTTTTCACCAGCGCTTCCGGAAGACTCCCCAGGACCTTCATGATCAGCGCGTTACGTCCGTCGGTGCGGTCGAGGATGAACTCGTTGCTCCCCACCCGCGTTTCCATGAACACCGCCCAAACCTCGTCCGCCTTCACGAGCCCCTGGGGGAACCGGTCCTTGGTGTAGACCCAGATCTCGGTGGCGCCCCGGTCCTCGTAAGGCCGCCGCCCCTCCTCGCCGCCCATGGCCCCTTCCACCGTCGCGCCAGCGGGGAGGTTGGAAGCTCGGGAGGGCTTGCCCAGGAGGATCAGCACCCGCCCCCGGTCGGTGAGGCTGCCGGGGACGTCCTTGGCGCTGAACATCTTGTCAGCGGCCTTCACCCGGGCCTCGAAATCCAGCTTGAACTCGTTCACCTGGGTGTTGAGGTCCGGGTCCCGCTTGGCCCAGAACAGCTCCATGAACTTCGCGAGCTCCTGCTCGGAGGTGAGCTTTTCGATGACTTTCCGCTCCTCCTTGGTGAAAAGGTACCCCACAGGGCTCTTGAGGATCTCCTTAGCCGCGGGCAAGGCATCCGCCAGCACCGAGCCCACACCTAGCCCGAAGGCCGCCAACACTGCCGAAATACGCTTGCTCATCGAAGCTTTTCTCCTCGTCCGCCCCGCGCTGCCGGCGGGGCATGGGGATGATACACCTTTTTGGCGGCCCAGGCTGCTGGGGTGTCTCAGAACGGGTTGCCGAAGGCGAGGAACAGCTCCCCTTTGGACTCCCCAGGCAGGCGGTCCAGCTTCCAGCCGTACTCCAGGCGCAAAGGGCCCACCGGCGTCTCGAAACGCAACCCCAGCCCCGCCCCCCACCGCACGTCCTCCGGCTGCACCTGGGAAAACCCGGCCCAAGTGTTCCCCCCGTCCAAAAACAGCGTGGCGCCGAAGGAGCCCGCCACCGGCACCCGCCACTCCAGGCTGGCCAGCGCCAGGGCCGCGCCCCCCACCGGCTGCCTTTCCGCCATGGTGCACTGAGGCTTGCCTGCCGGGCAGAGGAGCGTTTGCCCTGGCACTCCCAGGCGGTCGGTGGGAAAGGCCCGGTGGGAAACCCTCCCGCCGGCAAAGAAACGCACCGCGATGGGCACGCGCAGGTTGTCCGGAAGGTGCCTGTCCTCCCCGAGCGGCTGGATCAACCCGCCCCGCAGCCCCAAGGCCAGCACCGTGGGACCCAGCGGCGAGTAGAGGGAAAAGGTGCCCGAAAACTTGCTGAAGGAGGCATCGGCGAGGAAAACCGGGAACGCGCGCTGCACTTGCAGCGAGGCGAAGAACCCCTCCGAGGGGGAAAACAGGTCGTTCCTGGTGTCCCACTCGAGGATCGGGGTGAGGGAGGCGAGGCGCAAATGCTGCCGGTTGCGCTCCAGCGACGAGAGGATTTCCGCCGGAGCATCCGGGGCGATGATCTGGTAGTCGTAGCGCAGCAAAAACCTCCGGGGCCGCTGCAGGTGGTCCCCGAGCTCCACCCACATCCCCCGGCGCAGCAGCGAGTAAGTGGGGAAGCTCTCCTCGGTGCGGTAAACCGCCACCCAGGTGGGCAATCCGAAAAGCCCCAGCTTGCCAGGCTCCCGGTAGTTGATCTGCAAGCGCCGCTGGCGGGAGGAGAAGCGCCCCTCGAAGGAAAGGATGCGGGCCTTGCCGAACAGGTTGATGTCCGCCCAGCTACCGGAGATGCGCAGCTTTTCCTCGGTGTCCCAGCCGATGCCGCCGGAAAGCGTGCGGCTCGGCGCTTCCCGGGCCTCGATCACCAAACCCCGCTGGGCGCCGCTTTCCTGGCCAGGGATGGGCTGGATACCGATCCGCTCGAAGATCCCCAAGGCCAGCAGCCGCCGCTGGGCGGCAAGCAGCGCGTCCGGGGAAAAGGGCTCCCCGGGGCGCAGGCCGTGGACCGCTTCCACCACCTGGGGACGGGTCTTGGCGAGCCCAGCCAGCACCACCCGCCCCACGCGCACCGGCTCCCCGGGGCTTACCGAAAACAAGGGCGAGCAGCGCGCCTGCTGGCAGCGGCTGGTGACGCTCACCCCCGCATCGGCGAAACCCGCCTCGGCCAACGCCGTGGCCAAGAGCCGCCGCGCCTCTTCCTGGAGCCCCTCGCTCCAAGGTCCGCCAGGGAGCAAGGGCAGCGCAGGCTGCGGCAAGTCGGGAGGCCAGCCCTCCACCGCCACCTCCTCCACCTGCCACTTTTGCCCCAGGGTCACCGGGAACTCCACCGCCACCGCGTCCCCCTCCCGCACCAGCCGCACCGGGGCCACCTGGGCTTCGGCGAACCCGAAGCGCTTAGAAAGCTCCAGCACCGACTCCCGGTCCGCGGCGAGGGTCTCGTCGTCCACCACCAGCCCGGTGAGCTTGCTGAGCCTGCCAGCCCGCACCGCCACCCGCTGCGGCAGCTCCGCCGCGAGCTCGCAGCCCGCGGGCACCCCGGGGAAGCGCACCGCTTTGATGAGGAGCTTGGGCCCCCGGTCCACCTTCACCTCCAGCACCGGGCTCGCCTCCTGGGTGCTGGCCGTGACCTCCACCTGGGCCAAAAGGTACCCCTGTCGCTGCAAGGCGCGCCGCAGCCGCTCCGCAAGCCACGTCTCAGAGCCAGCGGCGAAGCCCTCTTCCCCAGCGAGGAACGGGAACGCTTCCCGCAAAAGCGAAGAAGGCAAAGCGGCGCCCTTGACCTTGAGGGAAAACCGCGGCCCGAGACGCACCGCAAACTGCGCCAAGCTCCCGCAGGGGGCAGGGAGGAGCTGCGGCCCCTCCACCTCCGCTTGCCAGTACCCTTGTTGGCGCAACGCCGCAAGGAGCCGGCGGCGCATCCCCTCCTGGGTGCCCAAGGTGAGGCGCCTGCCGGGCTTCACGTCGCAGGCCCGCCAGAGCTTCTTGGCATCCCAATCCAGGCCCTGGGCTTGGAGCTGGCAGACCAAAAGCGGCGGGCCCAGGACAGCGGCAATGCGCACGTCCACCGTACCTTGCGCGACGTGGAACTCCAGCTGCGGGTCCAGCCGGGCTTCGGGGAACCCATCGGCGCGCAGCAGCTCCTGGGCCCGGGCGAGGGCTCGCTCGAAGGGGGCTAACAGGAGCGGCGAGCCGGGGGAAATCGCCAGCTCCTGGGCCACGACCCCCCGCTGCCGCCCCGGCAAACCAGAAAACTCCAGCTTGCCCACCCGGGAGGCCACCTGGGTCCGCACCAGCACCCCGTACCCTTCCCCCCGGGGCGAGACCTCCACCGCCACGTCCTCCACTTCCCGGGTGGCCAGCAGCGCTTGCACCCCCGCGCGGATCGCCTCCCGGTCCAAGGTGTACCCGGGTTGCACGCCGAACACCCGGGCGAGGCGCCCAGCGTCGCCGCCGGGGGCTACCACCTCCACCGCGCTCACCTTTCCCTGCCCCCAGGGGAGCGTGGCCAGGAGCATCAGTAGCGCCGGCGCCACTTCACCTCCAGGGAGTACGAGCCATCGGTGTCCCGGGTGGCTTCCAGGAACACGTCCTTGCCCACCCGCCAACGGCTGAGGATCACCTCCTCCCGGTTGGAGGAAAGGTTCGTGGAAACCGTCACCGACCAATCCGGCGAGAGCTGCTTCACCATGGTCACCCGGGCGGTGGGGGTGCCCGCTTCGGTGGTGACGAAGGGGTCTATGCGCAGCTGATCCAACGCCAAAAGACTGCGGGTGCGCTGGGTCACCGCCCCGGTGAGCTGCTCGGTGAGGAACGAGGTGGCCACCGCGGAAGCGGAAGCAGCAGCCGCCGCCGAGGAGGGGTTTACCCCCAGGGCGATGAGCGCCAGGATGTCCGCTTCGGGGAGCGGCGGATCCGAGGAGAGGTTGGGCACCAGGCGGTCCAAGGTGCCGGAAAGCCCCACGTTCACCGTGAAGTTGGCCACCACGCCGTGGGCCTGCAAATCTATCACCGGCCGGATAGCTTCGGGATCGGCGAAGCTCACCGAGGCCCTGTCCACCTCGTACTTCACCCCGGCAAGCTCCACCTCCCCACCGGGAAACACCTCCAGCCTCCCCAAAAGCCCAGGCTGGGTGGAATCCCCCACCAGGCGAAGCTCCCCTTGGGCCACGAGGCGCGCCATGGGGGTGCGCACCTCCAGGGTGCCAGGGATGGCAATGCGCACATCGAAGGCCAAAAGCCCCCGCCCGGTGGCGGCAGCCCGCTCCCGACTGGTGAGCTCCTCCAGCACCAGCCGCTGCAGGTTCACCTCCCGCTGGTAGATCGAGCGCCGCAGCACGAGCTCCCCGGAAAGCTGCAGCCCCGAAAGGTCCCCGGCAAGCCGCAACGACCCGTCCAGCGTGGGTTCGAACCCGCTTGCAAGCGGCCAGCGCACCGCGGCCAGCTGCAGCGCCAGGTCCAGCTCCAGCCGAGGAGCCAGGCGGATTTGCCCCGAGCAGCGCCCCGATCCCCCCTGGAACGCGAAGCGCACCCCCCGCAGCGTGATGGTTTCACCGGAAAGCTCCGCCTTGCCCTCCACGGCGGTGACCGGCGCCGGCAACCCCGGGACCTGCAACGATCCCCCGCTCACCTCCAAAACCCCTTCCATCCGCGGGGCCTCCACGGTCCCGGAAATTTCCCCGGAAAACGCCACGTGCCCCCGGGGCGCCGCTTCCGGCCAGAAAAGCCCCAGGAGCGAGGCGGGGAGCACCGCATTCACATGCCCGGAAAGCTGCCCGTTCGCCCGCCGCACTCCCTCCAGGGAAAGGGTGGTGCCTCGGCCCGCCATCTCCAGGCCAGCGATCGCCAGCTCGCTTCCCCGCAAGGTGAACGGCGCAGCCTGGCGCAGCTCCACCCGCTGCCCTTCCGCCGCGAGCCAACCCTGGGTAAGCGAGCCGCGAATTTCCGGCTGACCGGTGGGGCCCAAGTGGATTTCCATGGTGGCCTGGAGCTCCCCGTCCACCGGTTGCTCCCCACCCAGCAGATCCGCCAAAAGCGCCCGCAGGCTTTCCACCCGCAGGCTCGCGGTTCCGCTGAAGGCGCGCTTTTTCTGCTGGATTTGCGCTGCCAGCTCCCACCGCCCTGGCCGCTGGAGCTCAGCCACAAGCCCGTTGGGGGAAAGCATCACGCTCCCCGCTGCCCCCTGGGCGGTGCGCAAGGTGAGCTTGCCCGAAGGCTCGTCCCAGGGAAACTCCCCCGCCACCTCCGCCTCCACGTTGCCGCCCAAAAGCCGCGCCAGGGCCGGGGAAATCGGCTCCAACCCGAGCCCCGCCACCCGGGCGGAGACCTCCACGTGACGGCGGGGAAAGTCCACAGCGAGCTCCCCGGCAAGCCCTCCGAGCACCAGGTGCTGCACGCGCAGCACCCCGTCCCGCACCGTCACCTCCCCGCTTCCCGCGCCGAAGGGCAGCCCCACCACCTGCACCTCCGCCAGCTGCATGCGGGCGTCCAGCCTGGGTCGCTCCAAGGTGCCAGCCACGGTGCCGGTCAGGGAAACCGTGCCCTCCAGCGGAAAGCGCAACCCCGCCCAACGGGCCATGCGCGGCAACGGAAGCGAGCGGCTTTCGAACACCAGGGCCACCGTGGGGGAAGGGGTGCGCACGTCCAGGGAAGCGGTGAACTGCGCCCTGCCCCGCCCCAGGGCCAAAGTTCCACCGTCCAGGGTGAGCAGCCCCTGGGAAAAGTGCAGCTCCGCCTGCAGCGCGTCAGCTTCCAAGGGCCCCAGACACACCGGCGAGAGCGCCACGGTGCCCACCACGGTGGGCGCGGTGAAAGGGCCGGTGAGCAGGAGATCGAACACCGCGGTGCCGGAAAGCTCCGGCGGCAGCACCGGGCTTCCCACCCACCCTGCCAAGAGCTTGCCCACGGCCTCCACCGCCACCCCCTCGCTGGCCAGCGACCAGGAAGGCTGCCAGCTCCCCAGGGCGAGCTTGCCCTCCCACCGCAAGCTGCCCCCGGGAAGCCGCAGCTCCCTGGCCCGGAAGCGAAGCGCGTGGTCAGCCGCCAGAAAAACCGAAAGCTCCCCTTCCACCCCAACCCCTTCCCCGGAGGGGGTCAGGTGCACCTGGGCCACCCCGTTCCCTTCGCCGATGGCGCTGCCTTCGAAGGCCAACTCGGCGTTCACCGAGGCCTTCGCTCCCAGCCCCGCTGGAGGGACCCCGAGCACTGCCAAGAAGCGCTCCACGTCCACCGCTTGCCCCCGCAGGGCGATGGCATGGGCGAAGGTGGGACCGAAATCCCCGAGGCGATAGGAGCCCTCCACCCGGCCCCCAGCGAACCACCCTTCGTCCAGGGAAGCCTCGATCCCCTCGGGGGAGACGTGCACCGAGCCAGTCACGCGCTGCACCGCGAACCCCACCGCCGTCACTTCCTGGCTTTGTACGGTGGCGTCCACGGCGAACCCCCCCTTCCTCACCTGGGCCTTGCCCTGGGCCTCCACCAGCCCGGCGAGGCCGATGCCGATCCCGAAGAAGCGGTCCACCTCCGCAAGCTGGCAGCGCAATCCGCCGGCAAGCTCCAGCAGCGGCTCCCCTTGCCAGCTGGCCCGGCCCCGGAGGTCGGCTTCCAACCCCTCGCTTGCCAGCAAGAGCCGCCGCAGCTCGAGCGCCCCCGGGGACAGGCGGCCCCACCCCTCCACTCCCAGCGCCAGCGTGCGCTGCTGGTTGGCAAGCTCCAGCTTTGCCGCGCGGAAAAAAACACCGGAGAACGCCCCCCGCCCTCGCCCGGTGACCAGCAGCTCCACCCCGGACAGGGAGAGCCGCATCCCCGGGGCAAGCTGGAGCTGGTCGAGGCTTGCCTCCTCCACCACCAGCTGCCGCACCCGCACCCGTACCGCAGCTTTGGACCCTCCCCCACCGCCTGGCAACCCGGGAGCCGAGAAGACCCGCAACCCGCGGACGTAGAGCAGGTTGAGCCCCAGCTCCCCCTGGCCGAGGTGGAAGCTGCCCAGGTTCACCACGGCTTTGTCCAAGGTGAGCACAGGCGCTTGCTGCGGGCCGAGGCGCAAGCCCCGCAAACTGAGCTGCAGCGGGAAAAGCTCCAGGCGCGCCGCCTCCACCGAAGCTGGCTGCCCCAAGCTCGCGGTGAGCTTGCCCGCCACCCACCGGGCCAAGGTCGCCTCGGTGGCAGGGCGAGCCAGCCACCAGGTCAAGGCCTGGAAGGCTAGCGCCAACACGGCCAGCGCCGCCAGAGCAAGCAGCAGCTTGCGTCTTGCGCCGCGGAGCACCTAACCCCCCCACTCACCCCAGTGGAGCTTGTTGTGGAGAATCGCGAAGAAGCTCAGACCTGAAGGACGCACCACCGTGAGCGGCTCCGGGGCCGGCAGCACGTGGATCGCGTGGCGGTGGTCCACCGGGTGGCCGTACTGCCCGTCCAAGGTCAAAAACGCGTCTTCGTCCCCAGGCTCCACGCGCACCGTCACCCGGGAGCCGATGGGGATCACCAGCGGCCGGTTGGAGAGCGTGTGCGGGCAAATGGGCGTGACGATCAGCGCGGGGAGCGCTGGGTGCACGATGGGGCCGCCGGCGGAGAGGTTGTACGCGGTGGAACCCGTGGGGGTGGCGAGGATGAGGCCGTCAGCGCGGTACTGGGTGAGGAACTCCCCGTCCACCTCCACGCGGATCGGCAGAATCCTCGCCAACGTGCCCTTGGCCACCACCACGTCGTTGAGCACCAGGAACGTTTCGCTGCCTCCCTCGTGCTCCAGCTGGCAGGCAAGCCGCTGCCGGGTCTCGCAAACCACCTTGCCGGCCAGCAAGCTTTCCAGAAGCTGCCACACCTGCTCCGCCGGGTGCTCGGTGAGGAACCCCAAGGTGCCCATGTTGACCCCCGCCACCGGCGTGGAGGCGGGACACCCCCGGGCCACCGAGAGGAACGTGCCGTCACCCCCCAGCACCACCACCGCATCCACCCGTTGCCCCAGCTCCGCCCGAGGGGGGCCGTCGGCAAGGCCCAGCGGCACCGCGCTCTCCCGGTCCACCACCACCTCCACGCCGCGACTGGCCACCCACGCTGCCACTTCCTTGCCCAAGGCGATGGCCTCGGGGCTGGAGGTTTTCACCACCAGGCCGAGTCGCCGGGGGGGAAGGTTGACTTGCTCCGCACCCACGGCGGGATTGTAACCGCTTCTTCCATCTCCGGGCGCTACCGGCCCTCGCTGCCTTGGATGCGGGCGATGATCTCCTCGGGTTCGGGAAAGCGCCCCTCGTGGTGCTTGGAGAACACGCGCTTGCCGTCCACCTCCACGTCGAACACCCCGCCGGATCCCTTCACCAGCGTCACCTCGGCGCCCAGGCGCTCGGTGAGCACAGCTGCCAACCTGGCAGCTCGCGGCTCGTAGTTTCAAACCACGCAGTACGTGATGCGCACTTTCATGGCTCGCTCCCCCTGGGAGATTCTAGCCGAGACCTGCTGGCGGCCAGCAGCGCCGCCGCGGAACAAACGCAAGCGGTACCGCCCAGCGCCACCGCCAGCGGCGTGGAAAGCTTTTGGGCCAAAGCACCAGCGAGCAACCCGCCCAGCGGCGTGCCGCCGGAGAAAAACCAGATGTACAGCGAGATGAGCCGCGCCCGCAGCGCCGGCGGGGCGGTGATCTGCATCGTGCCGTTGGTGGTGGCCAGCTGCGCCGCCACCGCCCACCCAGCTATCGCCAGCGCCAGGCAGGCCAGGGGCAGCGCCCGGGCGGTGGCCAGGGCCAGCAGCGCCACCCCCAGGACCGTTTGCGCAACGAACACCCGTCCCCGGCTGCCCCGCTGGCTTTCCCGGGCCGCTACCGAAAGCGAGCCCAGCATCGCCCCGAAACCCGAAGCCGAAAGCAAAAGCCCGTACCCCCGGGCGTCGGACCCCAGCACGGTCCTGGCGAACGCCGGCAGCAAGGTGCTGTAGGAAAGCCCGAACACCGCGGTGACGAAAACCGCGGCCAAAAGCGCGCGGACACGCCGCTCCCCCCAGGCGTAACGCAAACCCTCGGCAAGCTGCGGCCAGAACGCCAGCGGCCCGCGGGTGGCCGGTCCGCGCTCCTTGACCGTGAGCACCGCCCAGAGGAACGGCACGAAGCTCGCAGCGTTGAGGGCAAAACAAAACCCTTCGCCGTACGCTGCCACCACCACCCCCGCCACCGCGGGACCCACCAAGCGCCCCGCGTTGAACACCGTGGAGTTCAGCGACACCGCACTCTGCAGGTCCTCCACCGGTACCAGCTCCACCTGGAAGCTCTGGCGGGCGGGCATGTCCAGGGTGTCCACCACCCCCTGCACCAGGGCGAACAAGAAGATCTGCAGCACCGTTACCTGCCCGGAAAGCGTGAGCAAAGCCAGGGCAGTGGCCTGGAGGATGCTCGCGGTTTGCGTCGCCAGAAGCAGCTTGCGCTTGGGGAAGTAGTCGGTGAGCACCCCCGCCAACGGCAAACCCAAAAGCGAGGGACCGAAGCGCACCGCGGTGAGGATGCCCAGCGCTTGGGGGGACTGGCTCAAGCGGTAAACCAGCCACCCCTGGGCCAGGGTCTGCATCCAGCTCCCCAGCACCGAGATGGCCCACCCCACCCAGTAGCGGCGGAAAGCCGGGTAGCGCAAGGCGCGGAAGGCGCGGCGCAAGCTCACGGGCGCGACCCTAGCTTTGCGGAACCCCGCGGGATCCCCCGGGGAGCACCGGTCCCACGCTTTCGGGCAGCTCCCCGGAAGCTGCGTGCTTGAGGTGATCCCCGAAGCGCGTGGCCAGCTTGTCCGCCTCCTGGAACTGGTTCATCGCGTTTTGCAGGTGCCGGCCCAGGATGCGCAGCGTCTCCCCCAGCCGCTCGAACTCCCCCTGCATGCGGGAAAGCTCCCCGAGGATCTCCTGCGCCCGGGCTTCCACTTGCAGCCCTTTGAGCCCCAGGGCGATGGTCATGAGGTAGGCGTAAAAGGAGTTGGGGGAAACCGGGATCACCTTCCTGCCGGTGGCGTAGGCCAGCACCGGCTCCTCGTTGTCCCCCTCGCCGCGCACCAGGATCTCGTAGTACACCGCCTCGGAAGGCACGAACATCAGCGCGAAATCGAAGGTCCCCTCCCCTGGGCGGATGTACTTGCTGGCGATCTCGTCCACCCGCCCCTTCACCGCCCGCACGAAATCCCGCCGCGCCTGGCGCTTGGCGGCCTCGTCCTCGGCCTTGAGCAGGCGCTGAAAAGCCTCCAGGGGAAACTTGGCGTCCACCGGCACCAGGTGCTCCCGCAGGCGGATCACCGCGTCCACCACTTGCCCGTCCCGGAAGCGGTACTGAGCCTGCCAGAACTTCTCGGGCAGCACTTGGCCCAGGAACGTTTCCAGCTGCACCTCCCCCAGCTGCCCCCGGAGCTTGGGTGCCTTGAGGATGTCCTGGAGCTCCTGGAGCTCCTTGCCGAGGTTTTCCATGCGGGCAGCCATCTCGGCAACCTGGCCCAGCTGGCCCTTGAGCTCCCCGAAGACCTTGGTGGCCCCCTCGAACCGCTCCCCCAGCTGCGCCTGGGTCTGGGCCAGCTGCGCGTTCACCGCGCGGACCAGCTCTGCAAGCTCGTGGGAGAGCGTCTGCCGCGCCGCCTCCAGCTCCTGCTGCTGCCCCGTTTGCATGCGCTGGCCGAACTCCCCCAGGGCCTGGTGGAACCGCTCCACGGTTTGCGTCACCTGGCCGATGGCGTTGGCCAGGGCGGTTTGCTGCGCCTGAGCCACTTGCGCGGCCACCTCCGAGAGCTTGGCGGCGAGCTCGCGGCTCTGCCGCCCTTGATGCCAAAAGGCGAAGCCCAAGAGCAACAGCGCCACCGCCAAAACCGCGAGCACCGCGAAAACCCAGCTCACGCTTCACCTCCTTGCACCGCTCCCGCAGCCAAGCCCACCTCCCGGGGCCGGGCCCCCGGGGGAAGCCCCAACAGCCCCGCCACCGCCTCCTCCGCCCGCTGCGCCAGGGTGCGACGGTCGCCGTGGGGGGGCAGCAACGGCTTACCCAGCCGCACCAGGGCCTCCACCCGCCGGTGCCCTCCCAGCGACAAAAGGTGACGCAGGAAAGGCTCCCCCCGGAACCACCCCACCAGGTGGCGGTTGTGGGCGTCCAACGGCGCGCCGTCCAGCGAAAGGTAGGTGATCGCCGCGGGGACCACCGGGGCTTGGGCGTCCACCGCGGCTTGGAAAACCCCGGTGCGAAAAGGCAAAAGCCCGGTACCGTCGGTGGAGGTACCCTCGGGAAAAGCGATCACCGTGGCCCCGGCCCGCAGCGCTTCCCGCACCTGGGCCACCCCCCGGGCCCCCGCCCGCTTGCGTTCCCGGTTGAGGAAGATCGTGGCTCCCGAAGCCGCCAGCTGCCCGAACAACGGCCAGCCCCGCATGTCGTGGCGTGCCACGAAGATGCAGGGAAAGAGCGAGCCGATGGTGACGATGTCCACGTACCCCTGGTGGTTCGCCACCACCAACGACCCTGGCGGGGGCAGCTCCCCTTCCCGCCTCACCCGCACCCCCAGGCAGAAGGCCCCGAGCCTCGCCCAGCGGGCAATGTACGGTGCGGTCTTGCGGAAGCGGCGGGGAAAAGGCGTGAGCACCGCCCCGAGCCCCGAAGCCACCACCGCCCAAGACAGGACGGCAAAAAGCTGCAGCCGCGCTACCGCCCGCAGTTTGCTCGCTCTCCCCACGGCCTTCCTTTGTAACACACTCGTAGCTCGGGAACCCCCAGGTACCGGCACCTCCGGCCCCAGAAGCGCGCTAGCCCCAGCGGCCTGGAAGAAGTCAAAAACGCCTCACCACGGGATCGTAGGTGGGACCGTTGTAAAGTCCCCCTACCCGGCGCTCCCCGTGGCTCGGCCCGCCGGGCGCACCGGAGCTGTCCAGGACGATGGTTCCGCTGCCTTCGTCCAAGTGGTACAAGGCCACGGTGTTGCTGTCCGCGGTAAACGGCGCGGTGGGCGGGGCGAACGGCGCAGCGTAGCGAATCACGTCGGAGATCCGTACCTCGTCGATCCAACCAGAGAACGAGGGGTATTGGGAGGAGTCGTAGTCGTGCTTTTCGGCACCGATAACCAGAAAGGGGTCGTTGGGCCAGGAGGCCACCCGGGCGGGGTTGTACGCCACGTTCCCCGGAGGTCCAGCGCCGCTGGCCTCGAGGTTGCCGTTCACGAAAATACGCATTTGCCCGGAAAAACTCCGGGTAACCGCTACGTGGTGCCAGGAATTGGCTGCGAGAGCCGAGCCGCTGCAGATCGTAACACCGTAACTGCCGTTGTGGACACCGAAGGCGATGCGGCCACCGTAGAGGGAGATGCCAAAGTCGCCGAAATCCGGAGTGCCGAAAATGTCCCGATCAAAGATGATGTTGCCAGATATCCAAGTGTCCTCCCCCTGGGTGCAGCTGCCGCTTCCGTTTTCTCCGGGAGAAAAGCGGATCCAGAACTCCAAGGTGAAATCCCCGTTTCCGACGTTCACCGGTTTGCCAAAAGACCCGTTCACCAGAAGAATTTTTAGCCGATCGATGTCCCCCGAGCCGGTGCCGTAGAAGCGCAGGGAGTACGTGGTCGCCGGCGGGGGCGTCGGTGTCGGGGTGGGGGTGGGTGTAGGTGTCGGGGTGGGTGTGGGGGTCGCTGTTGGAGTTGGGGTAGGCGTGGGCGTAGGAGTGGCGGTGGGGCTCGGAGTCGGGGTAGGGGTGGGCGTGGGATTAGGCGTGGGTGTGGGGGTGGGTGCCGGAGTGGGAGGTGGGGTTGGGGTGGGGGTCGCTGAGGGTGTCGGAGTAGGCGTTGGGCTCGGCGTTCGGGTGGCCGTGGGGGAGGGCCGAGGGACAGGGGTTCGGCTGAGGTGCCGTACCGGGCGCCGCGGCTTCGAAGCACCCGCCGCAGCGATGTTCCCTGAACGTTCACTCACCTGCCAAAAGCCTTGCCAAAGGGAAGGCGCAAGCACCGTCCAGGCAGCCGCGACCAACACGAGCTGTTTCCTTTTCATGGTCTTTCTCCCTGCCTTCGCGCCATATTTTCGACCTTGCTTACTCCCTGCTGCACCCCAGCCTTGCCGCCCTCACCCCTTGACCACGCCGATGGGGCGCAGCTTGGCCACCGGCAGCGCGATCCCCGCTCGCTCCAGCGCCTCCACCACCAAGCTCACGTCCTTGTACGCTTCGGGCATCTCCTCGGCCAAGGTCTTGGGGGAGCGAGCCGCCACCACCACCCCTTGCTCCCCCATCTCCTTCACCAGGTTGCGGTGCCCCGCGCTCCTGCGGGCAGCGGTGCGGGAAAGCATGCGCCCCGCTCCGTGGGCGGAGGAGCCGAAGCAAGCCTCCATGGCCTTGGGGGTGCCCACCAGCACGTAGGAAGCGCGCCCCATGTCCCCGGGGACCAGCACCGGCTGGCCGATGGCCTTGTAGGCGGGGGGCGTTTCCGGGTGGTGCGCCGGGAAGGCGCGGGTGGCCCCCTTGCGGTGCACGATCACCTGGCGCTTTTCCCCCTCCACCAGGTGCTCCTCCACCTTGGCGATGTTGTGGGCCACGTCGTAAACCAACCGGAACCCCAGGCTCTGGCGATTGCTGCCGAAAACCCGGCCCAAGGCCCGCTCCACCAGCGCCATGATCACCTGGCGGTTGGCCCAGGCGAAGTTGGCGGCAGCCCGCATCGCCCCCAGGTAGCGCTGCCCTTCCGGGGAGCGCACTGGCACCGACACCAGCTGGGGGTCGGGAAGGGCAATGCGGTACTTCTTGGCGGCAAGCGCCATGAGGTCCAGGAAGTCGTCGCAAACCTGGTACCCCAGCCCCCGGGAACCGCAGTGGATCATGAACGTCACGAGGCCGGGGGCCAAGCCAAAAGCCTGGGCCGCGGCCTCGTGGTACACCTCCTCCACCACCTGCACCTCGCAGAAGTGGTTCCCGGAACCCAGGGTGCCTACCTGGGGGGCGCCTCGCTCCCGCGCCCGGGAAGAAACCGCCTCGACTCGCGCCTCGGGAAGGGCCCCGAACGCCTCGGTGAACTGCAAATCCTCCTCCTGCCCGAACCCCCGCTCCACCGCCCAGCGCGCCCCCTTCACCATCACCTCGTCCAGGTCCCGGTCCGAGAGCGTGAAGATCGCCCCTTCGCTGCCCACCCCGGCGGGCACGTCCCGTTGCAGCTGGTGCACCAGCTCCTTGAGTTTCGGGGTCACCTCTTCCAGCGTGAGCGAGGTGCGCACCAGCCGCACGCCGCAGTTGATGTCGTACCCCACCCCTCCCGGGGAGATCACCCCTTCCTCGAGATCGAACGCGGCCACCCCGCCGATGGGGAACCCGTACCCCTCGTGCACGTCCGGCATCACCAGGGAAGCGTTCACGATCCCCGGGAGGTGCGCCACGTTGCACGCCTGCTGCACCGACTGGTCCTTCTGGATGGCCGCCACGAGCTTTTCCGTGGCGAAAATGCGGGCCGGGACCCGCATCCCTCCCCGGGGCTTCACCTCCCAAGTAGCCGGACCCACCCGCTCCAGCTCGCTCACGCTTCCAATATACCCGCAAGACCGCCGGACGGCAGCTCCCACTCCACCCGCACCCGCACCGCGGCCCAGAGGAACCAAAGCTCCAGGGGCGGGAAGTAGTCCAGCTGCAGCGCTTCCCGCAGCGCCCGGCAGTAAACCCGCCCCTGGGCCTGGTAGATGGCGGCCCGCTGACGGAGTTCCTCCCCCTCCACCCGGTCGGTCTTGAAGTCCACCACCACGAACCTCTCGCCCTCCCGGAACAGCAGATCCACCGCCCCGGCCAAAGCTCCCGCGCTTTCCGCTTGCTCCGGGGCCGAGAGGAAGGGCAGCTCCTGGGCCACGACCTTACCCTCGAGGGCCAAGAAAGCCGGGAAAAGCGGCGATGCGGCAAAGCGCTGCAGAAGCTGCCTGGCGGCAGCCGCCGCAGCGGGGTCGTCCCGCAGCTCGGGGACCAGCGTTTCCAGGCTAGCGAGCGCCTCCGCCAGGGCCTCGGGGGCGGGCTTCCCCCACGGCCATCGCTCCAGCACCCGGTGCACCGCGGTGCCCGCCAAGGTGGCCACGTCCCTGGGGAGCTTGGGGCCTTCCTCCGCTCCGGCCAGGGACTCGGCGAAAAGCCGGTGAGCTTCCCCGGAAGCCGGGGCCAAAAGCGGCAACGCTTGCCGGGCCCGGGCTTGCTCCCGGGCTTGCCGCAGCTGGGCCGCCTGCTGGGCGATCACCGCCCGCCCTGGCAACCCGTGCCCAGCGCCCTCCACCGCCGGCACTTCCGGGGTGCGGCGGGCGGGAAACACCCAGAGCGCACCATCGGCCTCCAGGCGGTCCTGCCCCGCCCGTAGCGACGCCAGGTCCTCTTCCAGGGTTTTCGCATCCCGCCGCCGGGCGATGAGCCCTGCCAAGCTGCCTTCCCCCGGGCTGCCCCAGTTGCCGCACAACACCAGCCGGTCCTTGGCCCGGGTCATGGCCACGTACAAAAGCCGCACCAGCTCCGCCCGGGCTACGCGCTCCTGCCAGGAGCGCAGCTTTTCCCCGTTGGGGGAAACGAACCCTCCCACCTGGAACACCAGCTCCCTTCGCTCCCCCTGCTGGAGCCAGAAGACCCCGGTCCCGTGGTTGTTGCCGCGGCTTTCCCGGTGGGTGTCGGCACAGAAAACGTGGCGGAAATCCAGCCCCTTGGCCTGGTGGATGCTGGTGACCAGCACCGCGTCCTCGGCTTCCGGGGGCTTGCCCAGAACAAGCTCCTGGCTGCGCTCCATGGCCCGGCGGACGGCCAAGAGCAGCGCCCCGGGCTCCTGGGCTTTTTCCCCCAGCTCCTGCAAGAGCAGCCGGAAGAAGCGCTCCAGGTTCTCCACCCGCACCCGCCCGGGAAAGCGGGCCGCCTCCGTGGCGTCTAAGAGCTGCCAGCGCCGTAGCTCGCTCGCGAACTCGTCCAACGGCAGCCGCTCCAGGGCCTCCCGGGCCATTCCCAGCACCGCCACGCCCCAGGCCGCCGCCTCCTCCCACCCGCGGATCCGCTCCACCCCTGGAGCTCGCCCCCGCAGTTCCCCCGCCACCTCCCGGAGCATGGCCCGCAGCTCAGTCAAAAGCGCCTGGTCCCGCCCCCGGAGCTGGGCCACCTTGGGGAAAAAGCCCCGCTTTTGCAGCGGCCACCAAGCGGCATCCGGAACCCCCGCCCAGGGGGAGCGGAGGAAGCCCACCAGCGCCAACCGGTCCTCGGGGTCCACCACCGCCCGGAGGAAACAAGCGGCGTCCATCACCTCCCGGCGGCGGAAGTACGCCGGCTCCCGCTGCACCACCGTGGGCACGCCGAAGGCGCGGCACGCCTCCAGGTACACGTGCACGTCGGAAAGCGCCCGCAACAGCAGCGCCATCTCGCTGTAAGGCACCCCGTGGCGCTGGTGGAGCTCCCGCATGTGCGCCGCCAGGGCCCAGGCTTCGATCTCCCGAGCCTTGCTCGCCCCGGTATTCCGCCCCTCCCCCTCGCTTTCCCAGCTCACCCAGTACTCCACGGGCCCGTGCCCGTGGGCGGCGAGCTCCCCCAGCGTTTCATCGCTGCGGTGCGCCACCAGGGGGGCGAAAGCAGGTTGCACCCCCCGGTGGTACTGCATCACCGGCGCTACCACCCGCTCCACCTCCTGGAGGATCGCCGCAAGCGAACGGAAGTTCAGGGAAAGCGGCAGCACCTCCCCCCCCGCGGCCTGCACCTTTTCCTTGAACGCCTCGTACATCGCCAGGTCCGCCGAGCGCCAGCCGTAGATGGACTGCTTCGGGTCCCCCACCACGAAAAGCCCGCTCCCGCGGCCGGAAAGCGCCAAAAGCTCCACCAACCGCGCTTGCCAGCGGTCCGTGTCCTGGAACTCGTCCACCAGAAGCTGCTGGATGCGGGCCTGCTCCCGCTCCCGGATGGCGGGGTGGCGCTCCAACAGCTCCACGGCTTTCACCAAAAGGTCCTGGAACGTGAGCAGGTTCTTCTCCGCCAGCACCCCCGCGAGCTGGCGCAGCAGCGCTGCCGCCACCGGCAGCAACGCCCGGAGCAGGAACAGGTCGCACTGGGAGGCAAACCGCGCCAGGGACAAAAACCGCCCGCTGGCCTCTGGCAGCTGGGCAGCCCGCTCCCCGAGAAGGCGTCGCTCCTCCTGACCCAGCTTGCCCCGGTACCAGTCGGCGAGCTTCCTGTCCAGGTTGCGGTTTTTTGCCTGCCGGAAGATTCCGGCGAAGCGTTGCAGCGAAAGCCCCGGGTCCCCATGGCTTGCCGCCACTGCCGCAGCGAGCCCCCGCACCTCCTCGGCCTTTCCCACCCGCTTGTTGCCAGCCGGCAACCCCTCCAGGAGCTGCGCCAGGGCCGCGGCTGCGGCTCGCAGCTCGGCCCAAAGCTGCTGGGCGCTCTGCTCCAGGGGGAAGCGTTCCAGGTCCTCGGGCGCCACGCTCTGCGCCACCAGTGCCTCCAAAAGCGCCACCAGCTCCTCCGCCCCCACCCCTCGCATCGCCACCTGGGCCCAGCTTTCCCGGAGCTCCTCGGGAGGCGCCGCGAGGAAGCCGGTCACCACTTGCTCCACCGCCGCTGCGGTTTCCAGACCCCCGGCATCCACCTTGGCTTCGGGGTGCACCCCCGCCTCCACGGGGTAGGTGGCCAGGAGCCTGCGGCAGAAAGCGTGGATCGTGCACAGCGTGAACCGGTCCAGCACCCGCAGCAGCGCCAAGGCCCGCTCCCGGGTCTTCTCCCCGGGCAAAACCTCCCGCGGCAAACCCTGCACCTCCTCCCCCCCGGCCAAGCGCGTGAGCTGCTGCCCTAAACGGGCGGCCATCTCCGCCGCGGCTTTTTCCGTGAACGTGATGGCCACCACCCCCGAGGCCACCTTCCCCGCCACCTCCCGCGCCCCCTCTCCCGCCGCCCGCTCCCAACCAGGGCCCAAGCTCCAGGCGAGGATGCGGGCCACCAGCAGCGCGGTTTTCCCCGTCCCCGCCCCGGCTTCCACCATGAGCGGGCGGGAGAACTCCCGCACCGCCACCTGCCGGGTGCAACGGTCGGCGGCGAGCAGCGCTTCCCGGCTCACCCCTGTTCCTCCTGGGCGCGCCCGCGGTAGAACAGCCGCTCCTCGATCCCTTCCCCCGCGGTGGGCCCATCCCGGAGGCTTTGCTCCCAGGAAAGCAACCGCCGCCGGGCGCCGGACTCCCCCCTGGCGCAGGCAGCGGCCACCGGGCATGCTTTGCAGGCCTCCGGCTCCAAGCCTCTTTGCGGATCCACCAGGCGCGGGAAGAACACCCCTCGTTCCGCTGCCTTCTGGAAAAACGTCAGCGCCTCGGTGAGGGTGCTGGCCACCTCCGGGGCGAACACCACGTCCCGCTGCGGTTGCTCCTCTTCCGGGTGCAGGTACAAGTACCGCCCCACCCCCCGGCTCGCCACCGCGTAAGCCGCTCCCTGGAGCCCTTCCCCTGCCCAAAGCGTGGCCAGGTGGTTCGGACTCCCCGAGCCCCTCCGGGGGGCTTTGCCGGTCTTGTAGTCCACAAGCACCAGCGTCTCCCCTTCCCTCTGGGCAGCATCGAAGCGAAAACGCCACCGCGACAGCTGGTCGGCAAAAACCGGGCTCACCTCCTCCGCTGCCAAGAACCACCCTTCCCCGCCGGAAAAGAGCAGCGCCTTGGCCCGCTCCAGGAAAGGTCGGGCGGAAGCAGCCAGCGCTGCCACCATGCCCGGCCAGGCCACCGCTTGCTCGGCGAGCAACGCCGAAGCTTCCTCCTCCAGCCACCGGTCAAGCAGCGCCTCCTCGGGCCAGGGCACCCGCCGGGGGGCGCGCTGGGACCAGGGGCGGGAAGGGTTCCCCAAGCTTTGGCGGACGATGCGGGCCAGCACGCGGTGCACCAGCTGCCCCCGCAGGCGGTGGCTGCCGGCCAAGGTGTGGGCGAAGGGGTCCCGGGGCGGGGCCAACCCCAAAAGCCGCTCCAGGAAGCTCTGCCAAGGGCAGGTGGCGTAGCTTTCCCAAAAGGTGATCCACGCGGTGGCATCTTCCCCGGCCAGCGCTTCCGAAGGCCCCAGAAACCCGAGGTACGGCGAGGGGACCAGAGGGCCCGAGGCCAAGGGGGGGTCCCATTCCGCAAGACAGGCGGCCCTTCCGGAAGCCAGGGTCTGGGGATCGAAACCCAGCTCCCGCGCTACCTCCAGCTCCTGGAAAGCCAGCTCGCAAGCCTGCCGCCAGCTTTGCCGCTGCCCGGCGAACCCCGCCGCCACCGCCCAGCTTTCCGGCGGCGCCAGGCGCGGTCCTTCCGGCAGCACCAGCTGCCATGGGGGCGGCACCGTGCCTACCCGCAGCTGGGGCCTTGCCGCCAGCAGCTCCTCGATGTACGGCGAGCGGGCCCTTTCCTTGCCATCCTCGTCCCAAGCAGGCCAGGAAAGCCAAACCTCCGGGGCGGAGGCCAGCAGCAAGCCGAAAAGGTAGCGCTCCTCCTCGGGGCTGCGGGAGGCCAAGGGGATGTCCGGGAGCAGCACCGCCAAGGCGTTGCGCAGAAAATCCGGCAAAAGCGGGTCCTCCTGGGGCAGGCGGGGAAACAGGTCGCGCATCATGCCGAGGCAGTAAAGCTTGCGGAAGCGGCGAAAGCGCGCCTCCATCACCGAAAGCACCTGCACCCCTCCCCCCGCCCCGCCCAGGGGCAGCGCCAGGGCCTCCTCCAGGGTTTGGCCCAGCAGGAAGCTCCACTCCTCCCGGGAAAGCACCAACCCCTGGGCTTCTTCCTGGACCGCGGCGAGCGCCTGCTGCCAAAGCTCGGCGGCCTCCGCGGCAAGCCCACAGAGCTCTCCCAACCTTTGGCAAACCGCGGCAAAACGCGATGCCTCGGCCGCCTCCGGCAGCAAGGCGAGGCAAGCACGAAGATCGGCGAGAGCGCGGATTTCCGCCAAGCCCCCCGAGCCCTGCGCCGCGAGCCGGCTCCAGAGCTCCCCCAAAGTGTGGACCCCCAAGGTGGCCACCGCGCGCTCCAGCGAGCGGTAGGTGTTTCCCTCCGCCCCGCCCCGCAGCAGCGCCAGAAGCGAGCTCACCGGCGCTCGCTCCCCCAACTCCAACAGCGTGGAAAGCTGGGAAAGCCGCCACCGGGCCGGGTGGCCGTGGGGGAGCTTCTGGAAGCCGGAAAAAGGCACCCCCAGCTCGGGAAAGGAGCGGCGGAGCGCGGTGGCGTAGGGACCCAGGTCCCGGGCCACCACCCCCAGCTCCTCCGCCGGCACCCCCTGGGCCAAAAGCCGCGCGATGTCCTCCGCCACCCAGCGCACCTCCGCGGCGATCCCCGGGGCCTGCCACAGCCGCAAGGCAGGGAGGACGTGCTCCTCCACCTGCCGCGCCTGCGCCACGCCGAAGCGGGAACGCAGTCGCCCGGTGAAGCCACCCCCGGCAGGCGCCCCCGGGGCCACGGGGTCCTGGGGCTCCACCAGCAGGAGGGAAAACGGCACCGCTTTGCCCAGCGCCTCCAGGAAATCGGCCACCACCCCGGTCACGTCGGCAAACCCGAAGGCGAACATCGCTGCCGGGGATCCCGGGAACCCCTGCTTCCGCAAGATTTCCGTGGCTCGCAGCACCAGGTCTGTGCGGCGCAGCAGGCCCTCCCGAGCCATGGTCTCGGCCACCGTGGCGGCGAGGGCCAGCACCGCCCGTGCCCGAGCCGAAAGCGCATCGCCAGCGGCAGGCTCGGACCCCCCGCTGTCCTGGACTTGCCCGAACTCTGCCAAAAGCTCGGCCAGGGCTTCCTGGTGGGCGGGGGTGAACCCCGCATCCAGCAGGTCGCGCACCGTGGCTACCAGCGGGCCGAGACGGTCCAGGCGGGCGAGCTCCTCCAGCGCTGCGAAGCGCTCCCCTCCCGCATGCAGTGCCCGGGCCACGAAGATCGGCAAGAGCCGGTCCCGGGGCACGAGCCCCTGCCCCGCCGCTCGGAGGATGCGGTAGGCGAGCCCTTGGAGCGTCACCAGGCTCACCCCCGCCCAGGCCCGCTGCCGGCGGCAAAGCTCGGCCGCAAGCCCCTCCCGCAAGCTGCGGGAAGGCACGACCACCAAGCGTTCCCGAGCAAGCGCTGCTGGCTCCCTGGAGGCCGGAGCGAGCTGGGCCGCAAGCCACGCCGCGGCGCGCTCCGGGGATGGGAACTCCAGCACAGCAGGTACCGGCACGCCCCCATGGTAGCGAACCGGGCTTTTCCGTGGGCACCCCCAGGCAGGTGTGTTGCATGCGTCCCTGCCTGTGCCAGCGCCAGCGAGCTGGGCAGCGCAAAGACAGGCTGGGGTTGCATCCGTGCCTCAGGTCACCGGGCAGGCGCTGGGGTTTTGGGAAAAAAAGCAGCTGCTGGGCGCTGGCTACGCTGCGGCTCAGGAACGACTGCGGGTCAGCGGGGGAAATGCCGGAGGTGGGAGTCGAACCCACACGCCCGCGGGGGGCACGGGATTTTGAGTCCCGCGCGTCTGCCATTCCGCCACTCCGGCGCGCCGCGCATTCTGCCCGACCTGCCGAAAGCTGTCAACCGCAGGGAATTTCGCCTCGTTACCAAGCCCGCACTCGGCCGGGCCCGAAAGGCCAAGCCGCCAGCCGCGGCTGTTTGCTAAACTGCGCCGCCGGAAGGAGTACCCGTGCCTGGATCGCTCATCCCCCCCCACGGGGGCCGTTTGGTGAGCCTGCTGGCCAGCGAGCAGCGCAAGGAGGAGCTCAAGAAGCAGCTGCTACACTGGCCTTCCTGGAACCTCACCCCCCGGCAGCTCTGCGACCTGGAGCTTCTCGGCAACGGTGGTTTCTCCCCGCTCGCGGGGTTCCTGGCTTCCGCCGATTACCGCAGCGTGCTGCGCTCCATGCGCCTGGCCGACGGCACGCTCTGGCCCATCCCCGTGGTGCTGGACGTGCCGGAGGAGCTGGCTGCCACGTTGAGCCCCGGCTCCCACCTGGTGCTCCGGGACCCCGAGGAGGTTCCCCTGGCGGTGCTCCACGTGGAAGAGATCTTCCACCCTGACAAACAAGAGGAAGCGCTTGCGGTGTACGGCACTACCTCCCCGGAGCACCCGGGGGTGGCGGCGCTTTTGGAAAAAACTCACCCCGTGTACCTGGGCGGGCCGGTGGAGCTGCTGCAGCTTCCCACCCACTACGACTTCGCCGAGCTGCGCCACACGCCAGCGCAGCTGCGCCAGGAGTTCGCCCGCTTGGGGTGGAAGCGGGTGGTGGCGTTCCAGACCCGCAACCCCATGCACCGCGCCCACGTGGAGCTCACGCTGCAAGCGGCCAAGGAAACCGGTGCATCGGTGCTCATCCACCCGGTGGTGGGGATGACCAAACCGGGGGACGTGGACCACTACACCCGGGTGCGCTGTTACCAAGCGTTGCTGCCCCACTACCCGCCCGGGCTCGTGAAGCTCTCGCTTCTGCCCCTGGCGATGCGCATGGCTGGGCCGCGGGAAGCGCTGTGGCACGCCATCATCCGCAAAAACCACGGCTGCACCCACTTCATCGTGGGTCGGGACCACGCGGGCCCAGGGGCGGACTCCCAGGGGCGGCCGTTCTACGACCCCTACGCTGCCCAGCAGCTGGTGCTGGCCCACCAGGAGGAGCTGGGGGTGCAGGTGGTGCCGTTCCGCAACATGGTGTACGTGGAGGAGGTGGACGGCTACCTCCCGGAAGACCAGCTCCCGGAAAAGGCCACGGTGCGCTCGCTCTCCGGCACCCAGCTGCGGAACTTGCTGGCCCAGGGTAAGCCCATCCCCGAGTGGTTCACGTACCCGGAGGTAGCGGCGGAGCTGCGCCGCACCTACCCCCCCCGCTCCCGGCAGGGGTTCACGGTGTTCTTCACGGGGCTTTCCGGCTCCGGGAAGTCCACGCTGGCCCGGGTCCTGCAGATCAAGCTCTTGGAGATCGGCGGCCGCTCGGTGACGCTCCTGGACGGGGATCTGGTGCGCAAGCACCTCTCTTCGGAGCTGGGCTTTTCCAAGCGGGACCGGGACATCAACATCCGGCGCATCGGCTTCGTGGCGGCGGAAATCACCAAGGCTGGGGGCGTGGCCATTTGCGCTCCCATTGCCCCCTACGACAGCGTCCGCAAGGAAATCCGCGGCGAAATCGCCCGCTGGGGAGGGTTCGTGCTGGTGTACGTGAGCACGCCCCTGGAGGTATGCGAGGCTCGGGATCGCAAGGGGCTCTACGCCAAGGCCCGGGCCGGCCTGATCCCCGAGTTCACGGGCATCTCCGACCCCTACGAACCCCCCGACGACGCCGAGCTCACCCTGGACACCTCCCAGCTTTCCCCCGAAGAAGCGGTCCACGAGATCCTGCTCTTTTTGGAAAGGGAAGGGTTCATCGGCTGAGGTCCGACGCCCGCTGGGTTCGAGCCATCGGTCACCCCCTCTTGACAGGGGGCTAACAAGTCCTGTAGGCTGATACCAACCTCGGAGGGGTGGGGGAGGCGTAGGGCGACGCCGAGGCCAAACAAGCTGGTTCGCGCGGGGACCCCCCAAGGCCCCGACCGAAACCGCGACGGTGGCGCAGCGAGCTTCGAGAACCAGCGGGGACCCAAGGCGGCCTCGACTGGTGCACGAAAGGAGGGGAAAAGCCCATGAGCTCGAGAGGTCGTGCACCACCTCGTTGCCACAGGGGCATCGCAAGGTAGGCGTGTGCTTTTCTCGCTTTGCATGGCAGCACGAAACCCGATTCAAGGAGGAGAACATGAAGAAAACCGTAGTGCCATGGTTGGTCCTGGGGCTTTTGGCGGTGGCGGTGCTCCCTGCCCTCGCGGGGCAAGGGGGAAGCTTCCAGCCCCAGGTCCTCTACCCCACGAAGTTCGATGTTTCCCCGCCCCTGCGGAGCATCACCGCTCCCCCGGTGAAGCCCGGGGAGGTCCTCAAGCCGCGGGAGATCGTCAACCGGGAGATCCCCAAGGTGAAGCTGGGCGGCGGGGGCAAGTACGACCACGTGCAAAAGGCTCCCGGCATCATGTCCACCCCAAACCCACTGCTTTCGTTCCAGGGGTTGGATTCCGACGATAACCAAGCCGTTCTCGGTTTCCGGGTCATGCCCCCGGACACCGAGGGGGACGTGGGTCCCAACTACTACTTCGAGTGGATCAACCTGGTTTACCAGATTTACAACAAAAACGGCGTCCCACAGCTACCGAACCCGCTCCCCGGTAACGCCTTCTGGTCCGGTTTCGGCGGTCCCTGCGAAAACGACAACGACGGGGACCCCATCGTCCTCTACGATCACTTCGCCGACCGCTGGTTCGCGCAGCAGTTTTCCACCACCGCCCCCTACCGCCTCTGCATCGCGCTCTCTCAAACCAACGACCCCACCGGGAGCTACTACCGCTGGGAGTACGTGTTCAACAACAACAAGTTCCCGGACTACCCCAAGGTGGGGGTGTGGCCCAACGCCTACTACGTGGGCTTCAACCAGTTCCTGAACCTCCAGAACTGGTCCGGGG
>Ga0209162_1000964_pt1 | contig 29944 bp, 25 predicted proteins | sample YNPNPMetaG_FD_187121 | JGI IMG/M metagenome (GOLD analysis project Ga0209162, IMG submission 187121) | Anoxygenic and chlorotrophic microbial mat microbial communities from Yellowstone National Park, USA - YNP NP MetaG (SPAdes) (version 2) ...
GAACCCCGTGTTCTTTGTGTTCTTGTCGCGCCTTTCGCGCCTTTCGCGTCTTTCGCGCCTTTCGCGCCTTTCGCGCCTTTCGTGCTCAAAAACGGCTGATATTGGGCAGCACCATCTCGACGAAGGCGCGCAGGAGCGAGGTAAGCCGTCCCTGCACCCCCTCGGTGACGATAGCGGCCACGGGGGGCAACAGGCTCGTCAGATAGCCGGTGAGCGTGGAGAGTCCGTAGAGGGTGCGCAGGTGGGAGAAGCGCCCTCCGGCCTCCGCCACCCGCCGCCAGTCGAAGGCCCAGACGCCGACGATCGAGAGGACCAGTATCGTCAGGCCGCCCTCGACCAGCAACCCCAGCACATCCTGCGTGCTCCGAGCGTAGAGGATGGTGTCCTGCGCCAGGTTGGCCAGGGCGATGACCAGCCCCAGGAACAGCCCCTTCTCCCAGCCGTTGTGACCACGCAGATAGGGGAAGCCGTACCCCAGGACAAAGGCGGGCAGAAGCCAGCGCAGGCCGAAGGGGACGAGAAAGACGGAGAGCACTTCCAGCGGGCCGAAGGCGGTGGCGGAACGGGCGGCGATGGCGGAGGCGAGAGCCGGGGCGAAGAACACCCCGAGGGGGATGAGCAGTAGCAGCGCACGCCGCAGGGCGACCAGGCCGCGTGTCCAGCCACTCTCCCCGCCGTCGGCGGCGAAGACGACATCGGCCATGGAGATGCGGCGTTGTCCCCCCTCCAGCAGCGGGCGCAACGCCTCCTGAGCGGCGTCCTGCTCCTCCTGGGTGCGCCCGTCCGCCAGCAGCGTCAGGGCAGTGCGGGTGAGTTCACGCCGCCAGCGCGGCACCGCCAGCAGCACACGCAGGGCAGAGGGCAGGTCGCGCTCGACAGGTGGTCGCAGCAGCAGCCGGAAGCCGCCCCAGGCCAGCAGCGGGGCGACGGGCAACAGGGCAGCGTAGGTGGTGAGCGGTTGGCGGAGCAGACCCGCAGCAAAGGCGGCCAGAAGCAGGGTGAGGAGCGCCAGGGCGCGCCGTTCGCGCTCGCGGCGGGCCACCTCCTCCAGTCGCTGTTGGCCGGCAGGGTTCTCCTTCTCAGCGGCCTGAAGCAGGGAGACCGCAGCGGCCAGAGAGGCCGCAGCGGCGACCTGTGCCGTTCCCTCTGCTGGCAGTTCATCGTGGCGCTGGAGAAGCGCCGCCAGCAATGTCAGCGCGACGTAGGGAAGTCCTACCCAGACCGTCAGCAGGGTCAGCTCCCGACCAGGGTTGAGGCTCCACGCCCCAGCCACTGGCGAGAAGTCCACAGGGTCAGCCGCGGTGGGCAGGGCCAGCAGCAGGAGGAAGACGGCAGCCAGGAGGAACGCCCACCATCGCTTAGAGCGGGATGACGTGGCGCCGCGTTCCTGCCAGGCGCGCCGGCTCAACCACCAGATGAAGGCCAGGAGGGGAGCAGAGAACAGGGAGATGACCAGGCCAGAAGTCCAACCGCCGGGGGGTGGGGTTGCCGCCCGGTAGACGAGGGTCACGCCGGAGGTCCACTCCCCAGGCCGTGTGAGCGCCCCCAGCGACGCGCCAATCAGCAGGGGCCAGGCGGTCATCAATGGCCAGCGCCAGGCTGGCGGGGGCTCATAGCAGGTCAGGAACAGGACCCCCAGGCTGGCCAGTCCACCAGCCCACAGCAGCCCGGCGCCACTCAACCCCGGCAGCCACAGTGACGCTGCCCAGGCCGAGAGTCCCGCGCAGGCCACGCCGAAGGCCAGCCCCACGCCAGCCGTGGTCAGGCGTCGCACCACCGGCCCCTGGACGATGCGGCGGATGATGAGCAGCGGCAGCACGGCCAGCGCGCCGTAGAGCCAGGGGGTGAGCGGCGGCAGGCTCCATACCACCAACCAACCCAGGCCGCGCCAGGCCCACACCGTCTGCAGCAGGCGCGTCCACTGATACCGTCCCCAGGCGATGGGCGAGCGGGTAGGGTCAATCTGCGCCCCGAAGTGACACCGGACACGCGGCGGCGCTTCTCCTGGCTCCAGCGCCCACGTCCACACCCCGGCAGCGGTGGAGTCGGGGGGAAACTGGCAGGTCTGCAACTGCGCCCCACCTGCGGCGACCAGGCGCAGCAGGGTGATGCCGTTGTCCTCCCCTGTCGGGGCTGGTGAAATGGCCAGCAGGATGGGCAGGCGGCTGGGATTGTAGAACGGCTCATCTGAGGAAGCGGCGATCTCCACCTGATAGAGGCCGCCCTCGGCGGTCAGATGGGGAGGGCGCACGGTGGTCCATTCGGCGGCAGTGAACCCCTCCTGCGTGGCGTAGAAGAGCCGCTTGAGAAACAGGCCGGGTGGGGACTCGCCGGTCAGCAGGGCGATCAGTTCCTCACGCGGCGCTCCGGGGCCGAACTGGACGGTGTAGAGCGCCTGGATGCGCTCCGGTGTGAGGGTGATGGCGACGGTACGGGTGATGTGCGAGAAATCATCCGGGGCGTCGCGGGGCAGGTACCAGACCGGCGCGGTGGCGAAGTGGCCTGGTGGTCCCTCGGCGACCAACAGGTTGCGCCCCGGCGTCAGCGGCCCCACCGCCTGGCCCGACATCGCGCTGACAGCCCGGCCCGGCAGAAGCCGCCCGGTCTCGTCCCAGGCGCGCAACGTCAGGCCGACCGGCCGGGGGGGCGTGACGGTCAGGCTCACCGTCACGTGGTCGGTGGTGACCAGCGTGAAGGGCTGCGGCCAGCGGGCGTCGCGGTAGTGACCCTCTCCCGTCACCGTCAGGCGCACCATCGGGTAGGGCGGGGCGGGAGGGTGCAGAAGTGCAGTCATCCCCCAGAAAGCGGCCTGTGCCAGCAACACGGCCACCACCAGCGCCAGCCAGGGATGATCTCCTCCTACGCCCCAGCGTCGCCCGACGGTGCTCTCTGACCTCCCCCCTCTCTCAGCCATCGGCCTGCCCTCCCTGCCCTGGCATTCCCGACCCGGTACGGCCGACGCGCCGAAAACCAGATCGGGGCGGTGAATACAGTGTACTCGAAACAAGAAAAGAAATCAACCACGGTTACAGTTTTTTTCAACTTCTGCTATAATAGGCGCACCAGAGACCTCGCTACCGGAGGCACTTATGGCATCAGAACCGGTGACGATAGACACCCTTTTCACTCTGGCCATCGCGGCGGAGGAGGCTGCCGAACAGATCTACTGCGGACTGGAGGCGAAGTTCCGCCACGTCCCTCAGATCGCCCGCTTCTGGCGCGACTACGCCGCGCAGGAGGCCAGCCACGCCCACTGGCTGGAGCGCATCCGTGACGGACTCAGCGCTGAGCAGCAGGCTGCGCCTGCCGACCCACAGTGGGCGCGCGACCTGCGGGAACGGCTGCAGCATTCCCCCGAGCATCTTCTGCAGCGGATTGGGAACCTGGAGGATGCCTACCAGATGGTACACGAGTGGGAGAGTACGGAGACCAATGCCGCCTTCGAGTTCCTGATCAACACCTTCGCCCACTCCCCGCAGGTGCAGGCTTTCCTGCGCGCTCAGTTGCACGACCATATCGCCAAGATCGTGGAGGAGTTCCCAGCGCTGTACGGCGACACCGGTAGTCGGCTGGCCGTAAAGGCGCAGGATATGCCGGAGTGAGGTTGCGGGTTGCAGGTTGCAGGTTTCAGGTTGTGGGGTTAGACATGCGCATACCGTTCATTGCCGGCAACTGGAAGATGAATAAGACCATCGCCGAGGCGGTGGCCCTGGTGGGTGAACTGCGGTCGCTGCTGGACGACGTGCAGGGAGTGGAGATCGCTGTCTGCCCGCCGTTCCCGGCCCTGGAAGCGGTGCGGCGGGCGTTGGATGGCTCGCCCATTCGCCTGTACGCGCAGGACGTCCACTGGGAGGAGGCGGGAGCGTTCACCGGCGCGGTGTCGCCACGGATGTTGGAGGGGCTGTGCGATGGGGTGATCATCGGCCACTCCGAGCGACGCACGCTATTTGGCGAGAGCGATGAGCAGGTAAACCGCAAACTGCGCGCCGCCCTGGCCCATGGGCTGACTCCCATCCTTTGCGTGGGGGAGAGCCTGGAGCAGAACCGCGCCGGGGGGACGGAGTCCTTCGTCGGCGGGCAGGTGCGCGCCGCCCTGCGCGACGTCAGCGCCGAACAGGCACGCACCGTGGTGCTGGCCTACGAGCCGATATGGGCCATCGGCACGGGGGTCCCTGCCCACGGGCCGGACGCCAACCGCATCGTCGGCGGTGTGGTGCGGGCCACCCTGGCTGCGCTTTACGGCGACCAGGTCGCCCAGGCGGTGCGCATCCAGTACGGCGGATCGGTCAAGGCCGACAACATCGCTGAGTTCATGCGCGAGCCGGAGATTGACGGGGCGCTGGTGGGCGGGGCCAGCCTGAAGGCCGACGAGTTCGCCGCCATCGTCCGCTATGGCCTGGCCGCCTTCCAGGCGCGATGACCCCCTCTCCGCTTCTCCGCTTCTCCGCGTCTCCCCTGCTCCCCCTCTCCGCATCCTCCTTCATCTGGTTCGCCGTGGCGCTTGTGCCGCTGCTGCTCCTGGAGCGCTGGATTCACCGTCACCTGCAGGGAGTGGCGCTGCTCCTGGTGAACGACCCCGAGGTGGCGGTGTGGCTGTATGCCCTGCCGCTGTTGCCCGGCGTGGTGCTGCACGAGGTCAGCCACGCGCTGGCCGGGCGGTTGCTGGGGGTACGGGTGGGACGCATCTCCCTGCGTCCCGCGCGGACCGGGGGCCGCATCCAGTTGGGGTTCGTGCCAGTCGAGAGAACGGGGCCGGTGCGGACGGCGCTGATCGGCCTGGCGCCGCTGCTGGTCGGTTGTCTGGCGCTGTTGCTGATCGGCTTCTGGGGTCTGCGGCTGGGGCCAGCCGGGCAGGCCTTGGCCGCTGGCGACGGGGCGGCATTGGTGACAGGATTGCGGGAGGCACTGCACGCCCCCGACGCCTGGGTGTGGGCCTATCTGGCCTTCGCCGTCGCCAACACGATGCTCCCCAGCCGCTCCGACATGCGCGCCTGGCCGGTGGTGTTGCTCTTCCTGCTCCTCGCGGCCCTGGCAGTGGGCGTGCTGGGCGAAGGGCTGGCCGCCGGGCCGTTGAGCAGCGCGTTGCGCTGGCTGGCCGTGGCCTGCGGCCTGACGGCGCTGGTGGACCTGCCCTTCGTCCTGCTCATCCTGGGGGCGGAGAAGGGGCTGGAGCGGGCACGCGGGATGCGGGTGGAGTACCGGTGAACTGGGCGCTGGTCATCGGCACATTGGCCATCGTGGGCGTGCTCGCCACCCTGCGGGCCTTCGGTCATGCTCACGTGCGGCTGATCCCTGTTCACCTCTTCGGCGACAACCGGTTCGCGTTATGGCTGTACGCGATGTTCATGCTCCCCGGCACAGTGATCCACGAACTGGCCCACGCCGGCGCCGCCACCCTGCTCGGCGTTGATGTCCAGGGCATCTCTATGAGCCCCTCGGTGCAGAGAAACTGGATCACCCTGGGGTATGTCCGGCACGGGCCGACCGATGTGGCGCGACACGCCCTGATCGGGGTGGCCCCGCTGCTTGCCGGGACGCTGGTGATTGCACTCATCGGCCTGCTGGCCTTCGACCTGGGGGCAGTCTACGACGAGATGACGAGCGGCAACTGGCCAGAGGGCTTACGGCTTCTCTTCGGGGCTTTCACCTCATGGGAGGCCTGGCTGGCGGCCTATCTGGTCTTTGTCACCAGCATCAATATGTTCCCTTCGCCGACCGACCGCCAGGGGTTCCTGCCAGTGGGCCTGTTCCTGCTCGTCCTGCTGGGCCTGGCCCTGCTGATCGGGTTGGGACCTTCGCTCCTGCACTGGCTGGCCCGCCCGGTCAACCTGGTCTTTCAGTGGCTGTTTCTGGTGTTTGGCGTCACCCTGGTGCTGGACATTCTCTTCACCGTGCTGCTGGCTGCCGGCCACGAGGCCGTGGCCCGGCAGTTCCCCTCCATCTAACCCGGAGGCGGGGCGCGGCGCGAGAGGAGCAGCAGCAACCCCACCACCAGGCCCGCCATCACCAACAGGGCGAGTAACTTTTCCACGCGTGAGGAGAGGAGCAGGGCCAGCAGGCCGAACAGGGCACAGACCGCCCAATAGGCCAGGACGATGGCCCGCTGGGAAAACCCCAGGTCGAGCAGACGGAAGTGCAGGTGACCGCGGTCGCCCCAGCCCGGCGAGCGGTGGTGACGCAACCGGTCCACGATCTGCCAGGCCACGTCGGTGACAGGGATGACCACCACCAGCAGCACCGTCGCCACACGCGCCCCGGCGATGATCCCCAGGCAGCCCAGGGCGTACCCCAGGAAGAAAGAGCCGGTGCTGCCCATGAAGACCCGCGCCGGGTTGAAGTTGTAGGGGAGGAAGCCTATCGTGGCCCCTAACAACGCCAGCGGCAGGAGCGCCACACTGGGCTGCCCGACGCGGTGCATGTGCACCGCCAGCACGATGCAGAGGATGGCGCTCACCCCCGCCGCCAGCCCATCCAACCCGTCCAGGAAGTTGACCGTGTTGACCATGCCGGCAACCCAGAAGAGGGTCAACAGGACGATGAGCGCGGGAGGGAAGACGAAGATGCGGTTGGTCAGAGGGTTGTTCACCCGCTCGATGAAGATGAGCGTGGCGATGGCGATCCCTCCGGCGACCAGTTGGGCGAGCAGCTGCGCCCAGGCCGGCAGTTCCCAGCGGTCATCCGCCAGGCCCACCAGGAACATCCAGGCGCTGCCGACGACCAGCCCCAGCAGGCGCAGCGACTCGTTGGGGTCGGCGGTAGGGATGTGAAGGGCACGGCCCACTGCCAGGGCGAGCATAAAGGGGAAGAAGAGGCCGATCCCGCCCAGGCGCGACACGCGGCCCTGGTGCGCCCGCCGCCCGCCAGGGAGGTCCGCCAGCCCCAGCCGCAGCCCCAGCCAGGCCGAGAACGGCGTTAACAGTGCCGCCGCCACCGCGGCCACGGCGAACACGACCAGGTACGCTGCCCCTACTTCCACTCCGCGCCCCCGCGTCCCCCTTGCCCCTATCCCGTCCCGAACATCCGGTCCCCTGCATCCCCCAGGCCAGGGATGATCAACCCCGCCTCATTGAGGTGCTCGTCCATCGCCGCCAGGTAGACCGGCACATCCGGGTGGGCGGCGGTGAAATGCTCCACGCCGGGCCGCGCGCCGATCAGGCCGACGAACTTGATGCGCTGCGTCCCCCACTTTTTGAGGATGTCCACCGCTGCCACTGCCGACCCGCCAGTGGCCAGCATCGGGTCCAGCACCAGACAGACATCCACCGTGGGACTGACCGGCAGGCGGGAGTAGTACTGGATCGGGAGGAGGGTGCGCTCGTCGCGCAGCAGGCCGATGTGCCACACCTCCGCGCCGGGGATCATCTGCCAGGCCCCTTCGACCATACCCAGGCCGGCGCGCAGGATCGGCACCAGGCCGATGTTCTCCGCCAGCCGTCGCCCCTCCGCCTGGCCCATCGGCGTCTGCACCATCACCGGGTTGGTGCGCAGGTCGGCGGTGGCCTCGTAGACCAGCAGGGTGGAGATCTCGCGCACCAGCTCGCGGAACTTCTTGGGGTCGGTGCGCTCGTCCCGCAGGAGGGCCAGTTTGTGCATCACCAACGGATGGGTGGAGATGAAGACGTGGGACATCATGCTCCTTTCTCACTGACCGCGGGCCGCCGTTCACGGCTCAAGACCCACAGTCCGCCCCAGACAAGGGCCAGGCAGAGCAGCGTCATCAGCAGGTCGAAGGGGCGGGTCTGGCGGGCGTAGTCGGAGGCGTCGAAGCAGAGGTGGTTGAGCCAGACGTGGGCCTGGTAGAGCGTGACAGCGATGGGCGTGACCCGACGGCCCCACGGTGACAGGCGCCACAGCCCGACCACACAGGCGGCGAAAGCGGCGGCCCAGAAGAAGCCCATCGCCGCCAGATACTCCAGCGGCACCGTCAGCGGCAGGGAGGGGAGGGCAGCGCGGATGTGCAGCGCCATCACCCCCCGTCCCAGGTTACCCAAGGCCAGGAACAGCAGCAGCGTCACGACGACCGCCCACGTCCATTTCTGACCGTGGGTGAAACGGGGGTTTCCTTTGCTGGTTTGGCCCATCCTGTCAGGGTGTCAACACGATCTTGCCGAACTGCTCGCCGCGCTCCAGCCGTTCGAAGGCGGCCCGTCCCTCCGAGAGGGGCAGCACGGAATCCACCACCGGTTTCAGTTTCCCGGCCCACACCAGAGCCATCACGTCGCGGAAGTCCTGGTGGGAGCCCATCGTCGAGCCGATCAGGCTGATCTGCTTGGAGAAGATGAAGCGCGTGTCTATCTCCACCTGCGGGCCGGAGGTGTTGCCGACGATGACGATGCGCCCGCCGCGGGCCACGGCGCGGATACTGTCGTTCAGCGTGGCCCGACCCACGTTGTCCACCACCACATCCACCCCGCGCCGGTCGGTCAACTTGAAGAGCGTCTTGCTCCAGGCCGGGTCGGCGTGATAGTCCAGCACCACGTCGGCGCCCAGGGCGCGGGCCTTCTCCATCTTCTCGTCGCTCCTGGTCAGGGCATAGACCGTGGCCCCGGCCAGTTTGGCGATCTGGATGGCCATCGAGTTGACGCCGCCGCCGGCGCCGACGATGAGCACCGACTCGCCAGCCCGCAGGCGGGCGCGGTGGATGAGCATGCGCCAGGCGGTGAGGCTCACCAGGAGCGGCGCTGCCGCCTGGGGGAAGTCCCAGCCGTCGGGGATGGGCATCAGGTCCTCGGGAGCGGCGAGGACGAACTCCGCCTGGCCGCCGGGCACCTGCTCGCCACGAATGACGTAGCCGGGGCTGACGGAGTGCTCGCCGCGGCGGGTGAACTCGTCCTCGGCGGTAGTGACACCGGGATCCAGCACCACCCGCTGGCCTACCGACCAGCCGGTCACGCCCTCACCCAGGGCGGCCACTTCGCCGGCCACATCCGCGCCGCACCAGTGGGGCAACGCCAGTTTGAGCCCTGGCCAGCCGCGCCTGACAAAGACGTCCAGGTGGTTGAGCGCGCAGGCCCGCACGCGCACCAGCACCTGCCCTGGCCCTGGCTGGGGGTCGGGCACGTCGGCATAGCGCAGCACGTCCAGTTCGCCGTGTTCAAAGAAGCAGAGCGCTTTCACAATTCCCCTCCCATCGGTGAGAGGTGACGGTCACCTTACACCTCACCTTACCTCAACCCCGTCTCCAGCCGCGCGATGACCATGCGCTGGATCTCGCTGGTGCCCTCGTAGATCTCGGTCACCTTGGCGTCGCGGAAGTACCGCTCGACCGGCAGTTCCTTACTGTAGCCCATCCCGCCGTGAATCTGCAGTGCCTCGCGCGCGACGAAGTTAGCCGTCTCCGAGGCAAAGAGTTTGGCCATGCTGGCCTCCAGGGTGAATCGCTTGCCAGTCTTCTTGAACTCCTCTTTGGCCAGCGCGGCCTGGTAAATGAGCAACCGGCTGGCCTCGATGCGACACTTCATGTCGGCCAGTTTCTGCTGGATCATCTGGAACTGACCGATGGGCTGGCCGAAAGCCTGGCGGTCGCGGCTGTACTGCAGCGCCGCCTCGTAGGCCGCTTCGGCGATGCCCAACGCCTGCGCGCCGATGCCGATGCGCCCGGCGTCCAGCACAGCCATGGCGATCTTGAAGCCATCCCCTTCCTGTCCCAGCATATCCTCCGCCGGACAGCGGTAGTCCTCGAAGTGGATCTCGCAGGTGGCGGAGGCGCGGATACCCAGTTTGGGCTCGGTCTTGCCGCGGGAGAAGCCTGGACGTTCCGTGTCAATGAGGAAGGCGCTCACGCCCCGGTAGCGCGGCTTTGCCTCAGGATCGGTCTGGGCGAAGAGGACGATGTACTTCGCCACCGGCCCGCTGGTGATCCACGACTTGGTGCCGTTGATGATGTAGTCGCCGTTGGCGGAGCGGACGGCGGTGACGCGGATGTTGCCGGCGTCGGAACCGGATTGCGGCTCGGTCAGCGCGTAGGCGCCGATGGCCTCTCCGCTGGCGACGGCGCGCAGTTGGTGGCGCTTCTGCGCCTCGGTGCCGTAGTGGAGGATGCCGTAGGCGTAAAGGGAGTTGTTGACCGACATCACCACGCCGTGGGAGGCGTCCACCCTGGAGATCTCCTCCAGCGCCAGGACATAGGCGAGCGTGTCCATACCCTGCCCGCCGTACTCCTCGGGCACCTCGATGCCCATGAAGCCCATCGCCCCCATCTTTTTGATGGTCTCGTAGGGGAACTCGCCCGTCTCGTCGTAATGGGCAGCGATAGGGGCGATCTCCTTCTGGGCGAAGTCACGGGCCATGTCGCGGATCATGCGGTGCTCATCACTGAGATGCAGGTCCATCTGGGGTCCTCCTTAAAGTGATGGGTGAAACGTGTTGCGTGTTGCGTGTTCCGTGTTGCGTGATTATATCCCAAATTGAAGTTGGGATAAGTTTGGGATAAAACACCTCTACCCCTCGTCTCCCCCTTCCTCCTACCTGTAACAACCTGAAACCTGAAACAACCTGTAACCTGAAAACCAACCCCCTCACTTGAAAATGTAGTACGTCCCCTTCTTATCCCCAATCTTGAGCAACACCCCCTTCTCCACCAGGTTAGCCAGGTCCAGGCGAAGGGTCTCGACGCTGACGTCGGGGCACAGTTGCTGGTACTCGCGACTGGTGATGCGGCCGTACCGCTGCATGTACTCCAGGGCCTTGACCTGCCGTTCGTTCATCGTGCGCTGCCAGAGGGCAACTGGGGGACGCTCCTGCTTGTTGTAGAAGGTGACGCTGAACAGGTAGGGTTCAGCGCGGAAGTGGGGAGGTGGGTGACCCGCGGCGGTCATCTCCTCGATCATCAGGTCCACCCCCAGCCCCAGTTCCTCGATGTAACCCCACTGGAACAGGCCAGCGACGATGCGCGGGTTACGCGAGAAGTGCTCGTCCACGATGTTGTCGAGGGTGATGTAGCCGGGCAGGCCGCCCGGGCTGATGATCTCCATGCGGTCGGCGAACATGCGCACCTCGATGCGCCGCCCACGCAACCGGTAGTCGCGGTGGGCCACGGCGTTGACCAGCGCCTCGCGGATCGCCGCCTGCGGGTATTCGGTCTGCTCCTCCCGCTCCAGCCCTTTGACCACCGCGCCGGTGCGCATCTCCTCCATAATCACGGCCCACGTTCGCTGGATGATGCGGGCCAACGGGCCGCCGACCTCCTCGCGCCGCCCGTAACCGGCCCGGCCGTCCTCGCCGCGCGGCTCGGTGCCGGGGAACTTGACGAAGACCAGGCCACTTTGCGGCAGGAAGGCCTGCGGCTCGCGCCCGAAGAGGAGCATGCCAGCCGTAGTGGGCCTTCCTCGCTCGTCCAGCGCGCCCGTCTGCGCCAGGAGATCGTCCAGCGGACGCTCCCACTTGCGGTGCTGCTTCTCCTGCCACTTGTCCAGGAACTCCCGGACCACCTCATCGTCCAGGTCCTCGCGCCGCGCGCCGGGCAGCGTCTGTGTTTCGAAGTCACCGGTGGACTTGGTCGCGGCCAGGTGGCGGATCTCCTCGCCCGAGAGGGGGCGGTTCTCGTCGCGGGTGCGCACGAGCACGCGCCCGTCGTCCAGGCTATGCAGTTCGGTGCTGCGGGGGACGTAGATAAAGAAGGCGAAGCCGCCAGCGACCTCCTGCTGCTGCCATTCCGTCTGCACTGGCGGGCGGCAACGGGCCAGTGCGGCCTTCACTCCCGCTTCGACCTCCTCCGGATAGGCCGCGCCAGTTGCCCGGCCGGACTCATTCACGCCCACGATGATGGTCCCGCCGTCGCTGTTGGCGAAGGCGACCATCGTCTCGGCCAGGCTGTCCGCATCCGCCTCCGGCAACACCGCCACGGTCTGCCCGGGCCGGCGTTGGAGAACATCCCCCCACATGTCGCTACCTCTCTTCCGCTTCCTCCGTGGTGCGCAACACCGCCAATGATGCCAGCAGGTCCTTCCCTTTCAGTTCCATCACTTTCGTGCCACGGGTGGCGCGGCTGGAGCGGGGGAAGCGCTCCACGGCAGCGCGCAGGGCCATCCCCTCGGCGGAGATGAGCGTCACTTCATCCTGCGGCCCCACCACCCGCGCCGCCGTCACCCGCCCGCGGGTCTTCTCCTGGCCGCCGATGCAGATGACCCCCTTGCCATAGCGGCCCTGCAACGGGAACTCCGTCAGCGGGGTGCGCTTGCCGAAGCCCCGCTCCGTCACCACCAGCAGGTCGCCGTCGGGCACGACCACCTCAGCGCTGGTGACGCGGTCCCCCGGTTCCAGGCGGATGCCGTTCACGCCGCCCGCGGCGCGGCCCATCGGCCGCACCGTCTCCTCGGAGAAGCGCAGTGCCTGGCCGCCCTCGGTCACCAGGATCAACTCCGCATCGCCGGGGGTGAGCCGCACCCACCCCAGTTCATCCCCCGGCTCCAGGTTGAGGGCGATGAGGCCGCTGGGGCGGACGTTGGCGAACTCGGCCAGCGGGGTGCGTTTCACCCGTCCCTGCACCGTGACCATCGTCAGGAAGGCGGCGGCAGAGAAGTCGGGCACCGGCAGTGCGGCCGTCACCCGCTCGTCAGCCTCGAGGGGGAGGATGCTGGCCAGCAGCGCTCCCTGCGCGGTACGGTCGCCAGCAGGGATCTGATAGGCCCGCTCCATATACACCTTGCCCTTGTTGGTGAAGAACAGCAGCGCGTTGAGTGTGTGGGCGGAGAAAAGGTAGAGCACCGAGTCCTCGTCTTTGGTGGCCATGCCGATCACCCCGCGCCCGCCGCGCCCCTGGGCGCGATAGACGCGCACCGGCACGCGTTTGACGTAGCCGCGGCGGGTGATGGAGATCAGCACCTCTTCCGCCGTCACCAGGTCTTCCTCCTCGAAAGCAGCCTCGGCCCCCGGCAGGACGCGCGTGCGCCGCTCGTCCCCGTACTTTTTCTTCAGTTCGATCAGGTCGTTGCGGATGACCCCCAGAACCTTGCGCGGAGAGGCCAGCAGGTCCTCCAGGTAGGCGATGCGGCGGATGGTTTCCTCGTACTCATCCTCAATCTTCTTCCGTTCCAGCGCCGCCAGGCGACGCAGGGGCATGTCCAGGATGGCCTGCGCCTGCACCTGGGTCAGGCCGAAGCGCTCCATCAGCCGCGCGCGGGCGGTCTCGACGTCGGGTGACCGGCGAATGGTGGTGATGACCTCGTCCAGGTGGTCAAGGGCGACCTTCAACCCCTCCAGGATATGCGCGCGGGCCTGGGCGCGGGCAAGTTCGTACCGGCTGCGGCGGACGATCACCTCCTGGCGGTGCTCGATGTACAGTTCCAGCGCCCGCTTGAGGGTGAGCAGCCGCGGCTCGCCGTTGACCAGGGCCAGCAGTTGGATGCTGAAAGTGGACTGCAACGGCGTGTACTTGAAGAGGCGGTTGAGCACGGTGCGCGGCTGCGCCCCGCGCTTCAGTTCGACCACAATGCTCATGCCCCGGCGGTCCGACTCGTCGCGCAGGTCGGCGATCTCTTCCAGCCGCCCGTCGCGCACCAGTTCGGCGATGCGCTCCAGGAGCCCGCTCTTGTTCACCTGATAGGGCAATTCGGTGATGAGGATGCGCCGCCGCTCCTCTTCGATATGCGCCTGGGCGCGCACGACCACCTGACCGCGACCGGTGGCGTAGGCCTGCGCCGCCCCTTCCTCCCCCAGAATGACGCCGCCGGTGGGGAAATCAGGCGCAGGAAGGAACTGCATAAGGTCCTCAGTGGTCACCTCGTCCCGCTCCTCCCACCGTTCGATGAGGAAGGCGAGCGCGTCGCAGACCTCGTTCAGATTGTGCGGGGGAATGGAGGTGGCCATCCCCACCGCGATCCCCGACGAACCGTTCACCAAGAGGTTGGGGATGGCCGCCGGCAGCACCGCTGGCTCGCGCAGCGACCCGTCGAAGTTGTCGGTCCAGTCTACGGTCTCCGCCTCGATGTCAACGAGCATCTCCAGGGCGATGGGGGCCAGGCGGGCCTCGGTGTAGCGCATCGCCGCCGGGCTGTCCCCGTCCACCGAGCCGAAGTTCCCCTGCCCGTCCACCAGCGGGTAGCGCAGGCTGAAGTCCTGGGCCATGCGCGCCATCGCCTCGTACACTGCGGCATCCCCATGGGGGTGGTACTTGCCCAGCACCTCGCCGACGATACGCGCCGATTTCTTGTAGGGGGCGTCGGGGCGCAGGCCCAGTTCGTGCATGGCGTAGAGGATGCGGCGCTGCACCGGTTTCAGCCCGTCACGGGCGTCCGGCAGCGCTCGCGCCACGATCACGCTCATGGCGTAATCGAGGTACGCGCTGCGCATCTCCTGCTCGATATCTACCTGTTGGACGTTGCCGATCTCCAAAAAGGTTCTCCTATGCCAATGGTGGTCCGTCGTCTGTGGTCTGTCGTCCGTCGTCCATCCTACAGAGCCACGACGAAGGCGATGGCGTGTTCGCGGGTGTGGGACAGGCTCACCGCCCAGCGGGTCAGTCCCAGTTCAGCGGCCCGTTCGGCGGCGCGGCCGTGCAGATAGACCTCCGGCCGGCCACGCCAATCCCCCAGCACCTCCACCTCGCGCCAGCCGATCCCCTCGCGGGCCAGCATGCGCATCCCCACGCCCAACGCCTTCGACACCGCCTCTTTGGCGGCGAAGCGCGCAGCCAGTTCGGGCACGCGCCGCTGGGTGTAGAGCAGTTCGGCTGGGGTAAACACCCGCCGGAGGAAACGGTCGCCGTGCCGTGCCACCGCCTCTGCGATGCGCGTGACCTCGACCAGATCCACGCCAACGGCCAGCGGGGAGTGCTCGTCCATACCTCTAGACCAGGGCGACCACCAGCCAGACCGTAAGGGCGGCAAACAGCAGGGCTGTGCCCAGTTTCACCGTTGCCGTATGCTTCTGGAGGAAACGGCCCAACTGGTAGGAGGTGGTCCCGAAGTAAGTGAGGGCGAAGACGATCACCAACGGCAGCACGAACATCACGTTGTAGAGCAGCAGGTAGAGGCTACCCTGGGCACGCAGGGTGGGGACGCTGGTCATATAGATGATGGTCGGCAGGTAGATCTGGCCGGTGCAGGCCAGTTCGATCAGCGAGACGATCAACCCGGTGATGAACGTCGCCACGACGAAGCCGCGCATACGCTGCCCGGTACGAATGACCGCGCGCACCCGCTGGCGCAGCCGGTCGGGAAGGCTGAGCGCCATGTCCTCGATCCGCCCACGACGGGCTTTGAGGTAGTCGAGGAAACTGACCACCGCCAGCACCGCGCACAGCAGCGCGGTGAGGCCATAGAGCCAGCGATTGAGGCTGGTGGTGAAGGGCGCGACCCGACGGAGAACATCGAGCAGCCGATACAGGCCGAAGCCCACCGCCAGATAAGCGACAAACACGCCCAGGGCAAAGGCTCCCCCTGCAGCCAGGATCTCCCGGCCCTGCCGCTGGCTCGCGGCCAGGTAGGAGATGAGGAAGATGAGCGTGGCGAAGGCGCATGGGTTCAGCCCGTCCACCAGACCGGCGAAGAGCACGGTCAACAGACCGGGGATGCGGCTGGGGGTCTCAGCCTGGGCGTCAGCCCACACCCGCGGCGCGCCGCTCGCGGCGTACTGCGCGACGAGCGCTTCCAGGGCCTGGGGGGTGATCTCCCCCTCACCGATCAACGCGTGGTCGCCGATGAACAGCGCCGGGGTATGCAGGTCGGCCTCCCGTCCCACGCGTCGGGCCAGCCACTCCGCCAGTGGCAGGTCGTCGTTGATGTTGAACTCCTCGACGATGACCTGGGGGTGCTGATGGCGCACGTAGGCGATGTCGTACTCCGCCCGGCTGCACTCCTGACACCCCACCTGGTAGAAGTAGGCGATGTAGATGGGTTGGTCAACCTCGCAGGCGGCGACCGTCTCCGTGAGACAAGGGCTCAGCCCCGGGCCGCCCGGCGGCCCCACCAGGGGGCCAGTCGAACCAGACGGCAGCCCCTCTTCCAGGCCGGGGATGGGCGGCCAGCCCGACCCGCCCGCAGCCAGACAGCTCTCCAGCAGGCAGGACAACTGCTGACGGATTTCCTCCTCACCGATGAGCACCTGGCCGTCGAGCACGAGCGTCGGCAGGCCGCGCTCCTCCGCGCCCACGCCGAAGTATTCCTCGACACGCACCAACAGTTCGTAGTTGGTCGGATCGCTGATCTCCAGCATCCGCAGGTCCAACCGCGACCCGTACTGTTCCTGAAGGGGGGCCAACACCTCTTCCTGCACTGCCTGGCAGTGGACGCAGTCCACAGAGTAGAAATAGAGGATGCGGACCACTGGCCCATCCAGTGGGGGGGTCCCCTGAGCATGGACCATGGCGGTGACGCCGAACAAGACCAGCGTGGCGGTAAGGATGGCGAACAGGGTTCTACGCATATCCCTCATGCATCTCATCGGTCTGAGTATCAGGCGGGACGATTATCCCACAATCGCGACAGATTGTAAAGGTGTCCGTCTGCCGCAGAGGCGCAGGGTGCCGGGCCGGCGGTTGACATCCAGGCCAAGTCGTGCTATCGTCTACATCCACTTGAGGAGGCCGGGCAACTCCTCCCGCAGGTCAGGTGCGCCCAAACCTGCGGGAGGTAGGCAGTTGGGAGGCGGGTTATGGAACAAAGGTCTACCAGCCGCTGGGCGGCGATGGCGGCGGCGGGAGGGGTGGCCCTCGTGCTGCTGGTGGTGGTTATCCTGCTGTTGAGCCACGAAAGCCAGCCGCCGACAGCCATCCCTGTGACAACGGAGACGGTGGTGGCTATCGTCAACGGGCAACCGATCAGCCGCGCCCTCTGGCTGGAGGCAGCGGGTGTAGATGGGGTGATGAGCCGCCTGGCTGGCGTGCCGGAGCCCACGGCCGAAGAAAGCCTGGAGCGGTTGATCAACGGGGTGCTGCTGCTCCAGGAGTTGCCCCAGGCAACCCCCACGGCGGGAGAGGTCGAGGCCTACCTGGGCAACCTCGAGGCCTCGTTGGGGATCGGGGACGAGGAACTGGTCGCCGCGCTGAGGGACGCGGGGTTGGAGCGGGCGGCGTTGGAGCGGACGATCGGCCGGTTGCTGATGGTGCAGCGGGCGCAGCAGGCGCTACAGGCGCAGGGCGTCGCGGTGGACGACTGGCTGGCGCAGGCGCGGGAACGGGCCGAGATCCAGGTGAATCAAGAAGGGCTTGCCGCGAGCGGTCTGCCCACTGCGGCCGTTGTGCCGTCGCCCCCGCCCTCACCCCCTCCCACACCCACCCCTCTCCCCCCTCCCGCGCCCGACTTCGCTCTGGCGCGCGCGGATACGGGCACTTTCACCCTCTCCACGAGCCTGGCGCGGGGGCCGGTGGTGGTGGTCTTTTTCCAGAGGTGCTCTTGAGGGCCTGACCGCACGCAGCTCGTCGAGCTGCGCCAGGCCTACCCGGAGTTTCAGGCGCGTGGGGCGGAGGTGGTGGCGGTAGCGGTCGCCTCGCGGGAGGCGGTGGCGGGGGCCATGAGCGCTGTGCAGGCCCCCTTCCCGATGCTGGCCGATGCCGACCATCGGGTTGCCGAGGCTTACGGCGTCTACAATCTGCTGGAGGATGGCTACGCCGCGCCGGCGGTATTCGTCATTGGCCGGGACGGGCGGATCGCGTGGTCGTATGTGGGCCGGGCGGCGGACGACCGCCCCTCAACGCAGCAGATACTGGACCATCTGCCTTGAAGTGGCCGGCCTGGAGGGGTTGACAGCCGGTCAGGGCGGGTTACAATAGGGTCACCTGCCCCCGTGGCGCAAGTGGACAGCGCATCGGACTTCTAATCCGGTGGTTGTGGGTTCGAGTCCCACCGGGGGCGCTGGCGTTTCTCCATCAGGCTGGCCAGACCGGCGTCCCACTCCGCCCGGCGGCCGGCCGCCAGCCCCCATCCACCTGTTCCCTTCTCCCCTGCCGGCGTGGATCGCAGACATCGCAGGCCGTTACGGCTTCTAGATGTCGTGAGTTCCCTCGATCTCCACGCCCGCCACCTGCAGCACCCGCTGGGCCGCCTCCCGGTCGGGCCGACCAACACGGATGCAGACACCACAACTCGAACTGATATGGCGCGGGACGGGGATCATCTTCGACGGGATGCCCGCCCTGTTGAGCAGCCTCTCGGCGTGGATGGCGTGGCTGGTGGAGTGTAGAAGAATGACCGTGTACTGGCCGGTGGTCATCGGACCTCCCTGGCCAGTGCCTCTACGGCGGCCAGCGCGGCCTCCACCTCGGCCATCGTGTTGAAAGCGCCCAGGCCGAAGCGTACCGTGCCGTCGGGGAACGTGTCCATAGTCCTGTGAGCCGCCGGCGCGCAGTGCAACCCCACCCGGCACATGATCTCGTGCTCGTCGTCCAGGCGCAGGCCCACCTCCGAAGGCTCCATCCCGATGATGTTGAACGAGACGGTCGCCGTCTGCCGTTCGGCATCCAGCGTGCCATAGACGGTCACACCGGGAATGACCAGCAACCCCTCGATCAACGCACGGGCCAGCGTCACCTCATGGGCACGGATCGTCTCCACGCCCTGTTCCAAAACCCAGCGTACCCCTGCCTCCAATCCGGCCAACCCTACCACGTTCGGGGTGCCGCTCTCGCACATGTCGGGCAGGAAATCCGGCTGCACTTCGTACTCCGAACGGCTGCCCGTGCCGCCGCGCACCAGCGGCTCCAGTTGTCTCTCCTCCACCCGCTCTCCTATGATCAACCCTCCCGTGCCCATCGGGCCGCCCATAGACTTGTGGCCGGTGAAGGCGAGCAGGTCAACTCGTGCGGCCTCTACGTCAATAGGGTAGGCGCCAGCGGTCTGGGCAGCGTCCACCAGCAGCAGCACGCCGCGCTGGCGACAGATCGCGCCCACCTCAGCCACCGGCAGCAGCGTGCCCACCACGTTAGAGGCATGGTTGAGCACAACCAGACGGGTGGCGGGCCGGATGGCTGCTGCCACGTCAGCGGGAGCCAACACCCCCTGCGGCGAGCAGGTCACCACCGTCACCTGGACGCCGTCGCGCTCCAAGGCGCGCAGGGGACGCATCACCGAGTTGTGCTCCATCGAACTGGTGACCACGTGGTCGCCTGGACGCAGCAGGCCCCGCAGAGCCAGGTTCAGCGCCTCGGTCACGTTCTTGGTGAAGACCACGCGCAGCGGGTCGGGGGCGTGGAAAAGGTCCGCCACTGCCTCGCGGGCGTCGTAGAGGATCCGCCCAGATTCCACGGCCAGACGGTGGGCAGCACGGCCGGGGTTGGCCCCGACGGCCTCCAGGAAACGCACCATCGCCTCAGCCACTCCCGGCGGCTTGGGCCAGGAGGTGGCTGCGTTGTCGAAGTAGATCATTCAACTCTCCTGAAGAAAATGACCTTTGTACCCTCCCGCAGGTTTGGGTGCTCTCTAGCCTGCGGGAGGGTACAGGGTCTAGTTGCTCATTTCGTCAGCGTCAGCCTGAACTCGCCCCCCTCCTCCTTCACCTGCACTTTGTAGCCCAGGCTCTTCGCCAGACGCCGGACGTTCTCCCGCGAGGTCACGGTGTCCACCAGCACCTCGATAGGGAACTGCCCGGTCTGAATGGCCTGGCGTGTCAGGATGACCGGTTGGGGGCACGAAAGCCCGCGCGCATCTACTGTCTGAGCCATGGCATTATCCCTCCATCTTCTGGCGCATCGTCAGGCCGATGACGATGCAGACCACCAACCCCAGGACGACCGCAGCCATCCCGTAGGGGGTGATGCCGCCGACCGTCTGCACGCCTTCCACCACGCTGTCGGGCCGGCCCGCCAGGGCGAAGTTATGAGAAATCCCCGCGCCGGTGATCATCCCCAGCACGAAGACGGCGGCATCGCCGTCCCCCTCGCCAGCCAGGAAGAGCTGCCGTCCCGGGCAACCGCCGGCCAGGGCAAAGGCCAACCCGGCCAGGGTCATTCCCAGGAAGTTCCACAGGTGCTGGCTGTGGGCGATCGGCTGGCCGAAGAAGGCAGGGGTGCGGAACTGCCCCAGGATCAAGTTGGTGAGGACGGCGAACACGAACAGCGCGCCCACACCACTGATCAGGTGCGTGTCGCCCATCAGGATCACGTCGCGGATCGAGCCCATGGTGCAGAAGCGCGTCCGCTGGGCCAGGAAGCCGATCACCAGCCCGACGACCAACGAGATGATCAGCGGCGCGTGCATGGAGCCGGGACCGCTCGTGCTGAAGAAGAGGGCGCCGGTGTCGCTCACCTTGACGCGGAAGACGAGCAGGAGAAGCAACACCACCATGATGACCGGCATGATCCAGCCAACCGCAGTGTGGGTCTTGTAGGAGCGGCCCAGGCTGTAGCCGGCTTTGAGGAAGAGCACGCCGATGAAGATGCCGAAGGTCAGACCGAGCAGGCCGACCAGGGCGTTCAGGTCGCCCGCCGAGAAGCGCAGCAGCGCCCGCCAGGGGCAGCCCAGGAAGGCCAGGGCGCCGATCATGGCGAAAACGCCGAGCACGAAGCGGACGATGGGGGCGGAGCCGGCGCGGGCCTTGAACTCGCGGAACAAGAGCGCCGCGACCGTCGCGCCCAGCACGAAGCCGATGATCTCCGGCCGGAGATACTGGACGACGTCCGCCCGGTGCAGCCCCAGGGCGCCGGCGATGTCCCGCTCGAAGCAGGCCACGCAGATGCCCATGTTGGGCGGGTTGCCCAGCCTCTGGAGCAGCGGGGCCAGGATGCCGATGACGGCCCCAGCCACGATGATGCCCCAGCGCGAGGCAAAGAAGCGGGTCAGTTTTTCGGACATAGGTCCACCTCCTGGAAATATGGTCTCCAAACGTGTCCTCCGCCTCAACAGGGACACGCATTGGGCGACAAAAAGCCGCCACTGCACATACCAGTGGCGGCGTGTCGCCCAAACAGAGGGGACCCGTGCCCGGACTCAGGGGTCGGTCATCTCGCCGCCCCCTGGCATGTGCAGCCCGGCCTGAAGGCGCCAACCGGCGCCACGGGCTACGTCTCAGGTGCGGCGACAGTAAAACATGACCGCTACTCCTTCGGACACTGCTGTAGAACGGAAACAACCTTGATGGAACGTAACTGCCTACCCTCGCGCAGGTTTGGGCATGGTAAGCCACAACAGGCTGCCTTCGCTCCGTTGCCAGCCACTTTCTAACCTGCGGGAGGGTGAAGGGTAAGCAACTACAACGGAAATCATATCATACCTGCCAGAAACGCGCAAGCCCGTTCGCTTTGTCTCGTTGGCGGTTGGCGCTCTCCCCCGCCTGTGTTATAATCCCCGCCCGGAGATCATCCCGTGCGCAGAGAATCGGGCGTGCTGGCATGGCTACTGGTAGCGCTGGGCGGCGTGTTGCTGGCCCTGCTGGGCTGGCAGTTCGTGGGCTATCGCGCCAGCCTGCGGCTGTTACCCCCTGGCATGACCGTGGCCGGCCTGGACGTCGGCGGGATGAGCGCCGAAGAGGCAACGGCGCGCCTGGAATCGGCCTTCGCCCAGCCGGTCGAGGTCTCCTACCAGGGAGAGATGCTCTCCCTCTCCCCTGACGTCGTGGAGTTCCGCTTCGACCCTGCGGAGATGCGCGCGACGCTGGAGGCCGCTGCTGCCGCCCGGCGCAGCCTGAACGGCTTCATGGCCTACCTGCTGCGCCGACCTGTGGCGCCGATCTTCCTCCCACCCGCGGCCACTTACTCCGCGGAGCGGCTGGACGGCTTTCTGGCCCGCGTGGCGCAACAGTACGACCGGCCGGCACAACCGCCCGTCCCCCTGCTGGAACGCCTCACCTTCCGCGCTGGCCTGCCGGGCTATCGGATGGACCGCCAGGTCTCCGCGCAGCGGGTGGGAGCAGCGCTCCTCTCAGCGGTGGACCGGCGGGCGGAACTGGCCGTGCTGGTGGAGGAAGCAGAACCCCTGCGCATGGCGCAACTGGGGGAGATGCTGAACGGCCTCCTGGCCGACTTCCCCGGCGTCGCCGCTGTGTTCGTGAAGGGCCTGGAAACTGGTGAAGAGCTGGCCCTCAACGCCGATGTGGCCTTCAGCGGGATGGACGTGCTGCGGCTGGCCGTCGCGGTCGAAGCCTACCGCGCGCTGGATGGCCCCCCTACCGCCGCACAGACCACGTTGCTGACGCAGACGGTAACCGGCACCGACGATGGCGCGGCCAACGACCTGCTGCGTGACCTGAGCGGCGGTGGTGACGTCTATCAGGGACTGGAAAACCTCAACGGCGCACTGCGCTACCTGGGACTGCAAAACTCCTTCCTCGCCGTGCCCTACGGCGACACCGCCGTGCCCCCCACCATCGTCACCCCGGCGAACTCCCGCAGCGACGTGGACACCCAGCCCGACCTCCGTGGGCAGACGACGGCGCAGGACATCGGGCTGCTGCTGGAGATGGTCTACCAGTGCAGCCGGGGCGGTGGCGCGCTGCTGGTGGCCTACCCCGGCGCGTTCACGCCCGACGAGTGCCAGCAGATGATGGAGACGCTGGCCACCAACCGGGCCGCCAGCCCTATCGGCGGCGGACTGCCGGCAGCGGCTGGAGTCGCCAGCCGCTCCGCCCGTACCGCCACCGTCGCCGCCGACGGGGCCATCCTCTCCAGTCCTGGCGGTGACTTCATTTTGGTCGTCTTTCTCTACAACCCCCTGGGCGCGGAGCCGGAAACGTCAGACCCTCTGATCGGCGACATCGCCACGGCGGTCTACAACTACTTCAACCCTGTGGAGTGACCCCTTGCGGCGCTCCCCCAAGGAGACCCCATGCTCACCATTCAGCAGGTGGACACCGAATCGAAAGCGCAGGTGCGTCGCTTTGTGGACATCCCCTACCGGCTCTACGCCGGCCACCCGCAGTGGGTCCCGCCCCTGCGGATGGATGCCGAGACCTTCCTCAACCGGCAGAAGCACCCCTTCTTCGAGCACTCAGAAGCCGACTTCTTCATCGCCACGCGGGATGGGCGCGACGTGGGGCGGCTGGCCGTGCTGCAGAACCGCCGCTTCAACGCCTACCACGGCACATGCCAGGCGCAGTTCTACCTGTTCGAGTGCGAGGACGACCCCGAAGCCGCAGCGGCGCTGTTCGAGCGAGCCTTCGAGTGGGCGCGGGCGCGGGGCCTGGATCAGATGGTCGGCCCCAAGGGCTTCGGCGTGCTCGACGGCTACGGGTTGCTGGTGGAGGGGTTCGAGCACCGTCAGCTGATGACGATGATGAACTACAACTACGAATACTACCCCCGCCTGGTTGAGGGGCTGGGCTTCGAGAAAGAGGTGGACTTTGTCTCCTGTTATCTGGACGCCACCGCCTTCCGCATGCCGGAGCGCATCCACCGCATCGCCGAGCGGGTACAACAGCGCGGCACGCTGACGGTGAAGCGCTTCCGCAGCAAACGGGAACTGGTCGCCTGGGCGGAGCGCATCGGTGAGGCGTACAACCGCGCCTTCGTGGACAACTGGGAGTACTACCCGCTCACCGAGCGGGAGATTCAGTTCCTGCTCCAGAACCTGCTCACCATCGCCGATCCGCGGCTGATCAAGATCATCACCCACGGGGAGAAGGTGGTGGGGTTTCTGTTCGCCTTTCACGACCTCTCCGCCGCGCTGCAACGGGCGCGGGGACGTCTCTTCCCCTTCGGCCTGTTCGACCTGCTGCTGGAGATGCGCCGCACGCGTTGGGTGGCGCTCAACGGCGCGGGCATCCTGCCGGAGTTTCAGGGGCGCGGGGGCAACGCCCTGCTCTACTCGGAGATCGAGAAGACACTGCGCGAGTTCCACTTCCAGCACGCCGATCTGACCCAGGTGGCGGAGACGGCGGTGCAGATGCGCAGCGACCTGGTCAACCTGGGCGGGAAGCCCTACAAGAACCACCGCGTCTACAGCCGAAGGCTGTGAGGTTATGAAAGGCGGTCATGGCTGGCGATCGGCACGTGGCCCCGACGAATGGCCGTCAGCAGCGCCTGCGTCTGCGGCTCCGGCTCGGCCTGCAGTTCCTCCCGGAGGAGGCGGGCATAGCGCCGGTAGTGGGCGACGGCCTCGTCAACCCGACCGATGAGCGCATAGGCCCGCATCATCTTGCAGCGAAGGCTCTCACGGAAGGGGTCAGCCTCCACCCCCCGGCATAGCAGGCCGATCGCCTCACCCGTCTCCCCACGCTCCAGCAGATAGTCCGCCAGACGCTCCAGAGCCTCAAGGAAGCGCGCGCGCAGCGCCTCGCGGCGGGTGACGCACCAGTCAGCGTAACAATCCTCCAGGAAGTCGCCGCGGTAGAGGGCGATGGCCCGACGCAGGTCGCGGATGGCCCGATCGTCCGACCGGCCGGCGGCGCGATCCAGCAACTGCTCGAACTCGTGCACGTCATACCAGACCTCCAGGTCCTCGCGGATGGCATACAACCCGTCCTGGCAGGCAATGGGATTCACCCCCAGCGCCTGCTGCATGCGGTATCGGGTGTTGTGGAACGTGCCTGAAAGCCGGCTGGGGGACAGGTCGGGCCACATATCGGCGCCGATCTGCTCCCGCGTGCGCAGCGGGTGATTCAGGATGTAGAAGAAAAGGTGACGGGCGGTAGCAGTACGCCACCGGGCAGCGGGGATCGTCTCCCCGTCCCGCTCCACCCGGCTCACGCCAAAGCCGTAGGCGCGCAGGGTCGGTGGCGGAGATGGCAGATTCTTCGGCTGCGGAAGGGCCTCCCGCGCGTGTACCCGGGCCTTCTCCCCATCCGCCAACAGCGTGGCCCATTCGCCCCCATTGGCCGTCTGCGGGAGAGCCTCTTGCAGAAAGGAAAGCACAGGTTGCCCTTCGACCAGCAGGCGCCGCCGACGGTCAGCGTCCGGGCAGGATTGGAGGCTCTGTACTAATACCTCCTTCGCCCGCTCATGCCACCCGCTTCGCCACAGGCTCGCAGCGAGAAAGAGCCGTGCACGCGCCAGTTCCTGCGCCGACTCGCTCCGCTCCAGGCTGGCACAGGCCTGTTCCAGGCTGGCCAACCCCTCTTCGACGGCCCCGCCTTCCACCTGCGCCAGTCCCAACGTAGCACAGCAATGCCCGATCAGCCATGTCGCGCTCTGTCTCTCGGCCAGTTCCACCGCCGCACGGGAGAGCGCCACTGCCATGCAGGGGTCCCCCTTGCAGAGGTGAGCCAGGGCCAGAGCATCCTGTGCAGAGACGCGCAGGGAAGTCAGGCCCAGACGTTCGGCGACCTCCAGACCCCGTCCGATTTCGGCCACCGCCCCGAGCGGGTCTCCCAGGTCACGCAGCATCTCACCCAGGCTCACCCTGGCGACAGCCTCCAGGTGGCGATGGCCGATGGAGCGGGCCACCTCCATCGCCTCACCTACAGCCTGGAGGGCTTCCTCGTACTGACCGAGCAGGTAGAGGCTGTAGGCCAGGTCATTCAGTACGCCAGAGAGCTGGGCTGGCCGCCCCAGGCTACGGCAGGTGGCGGTCAGGGTACGATACAGGGAGACCGCCTCCTCCAGGTGTCCCTGGCAGTGCAGGCACCAGGCCAACCCCTCACGGCTCAGCAACTCACGGTCCACTGCCCCGGCCGCCTGGCTCGCCTCCAGAGCCTCCTGGAAGCGCTGGCGGGCCTCCGAGAAGCGACCCAGGTGCGTCAGGCAAGCCGCCTGGACCCGGCGGCTTTCAATGGTCGCCTCAGCCATCCCCTCCTGGTCGGGAGGGGCCAGGGAGAGCACCTCTTCAACGAGGCGCAGGCTCTCGGCGTGGTGCCCCTCGTTCAGGCGCACCAGCGCCCGGGCAGAGAGAACCATGCCCAGCACATCCGTATCTCCCCGCGCCCGCGATCCAGCCTCCGCCATCTCCAGCCAACGCTCCGTCTGTTCTGGGCAGCCAATGCGGGAGGCAGCCTTGGCCGCGTTGAGCAGGAGGGAGGGTACAGCACACAGCACATCCTCCGGCAACTGCTCCGCCCAGGTGACCAGCGTCTGGAAGTAGCCGACCCTGAGCAACTCCGGCGCGGCGCGATCCATCACCTGCGCCGCCTCGAAGGCCGCCCCCGCCATCAGGTAATGCTCGACGGCCTGCTCCGGCGCGGCATGCGCCTCGAACCAGGCCGCTGCCTGGCGATGAAGAAGGGAGAACGCCTCCGGCGAAGCCTCTCTCAATCGCGTCTGCAGGAACTCGCGGAAGAGGGCATGGTAACGCTGCCCCCTCTTCTCCGCTTCCGATCGCGTCACGAACAGGTTGCGCCGTTCAACCTCCCCCAACCAATGCACCGCATCTCTTATCCCCAACGCCTGCTGACACGTTTCGGCGGTCATCTCCGCCAGCGTGGAGGACAAGAGGAGGAACTGTTGTACCTCCGCCTCCTGGCAACTGAGCACCTCCCCGGCCAGGTAATCGTACAGCGGCTGGGCGTCCAGGCTCCCCTGCTCCAACCCCTTCCAGGCCTGGCGCCAAAGGCCGCCGGTGAGACGGATGGCCATAATCCAGCCCTCGGTCTCGGCAACCAGCCGTTGCGCTTCCTGAGGCGAGATGCGACAGCCAGAGCGCCAGAACAGCGATTCCACCTCATCAGCGGTGAAGCGTAACGCGTCAACTCCCAGGCCGGCCGCTGTGCCCCTCGCCATCATAGAAAACAGCGGCAGACCTTGGGGAACGGTGCGTGAGGAGATGATCAGGTGACAATTCTCTGGCTGATAGGCCAGCAAGGAAGAAAGCAGTGACACCACCGGGGGGGAATCCTCGACGTAGTGAAAGTCGTCAAGCACCAGGACGAACCATTCGGGGATCGTGCTGACCATCTCGTTGACCAGCGCGCCCACCACGGTCAGGGGGTCACCGTGAGGCAAGGCCGCGGTCAGCACGCTGCGCGTCTTCTTGCCGAAGCCAGGGAAGTGATTCGCCAGGCTGGTCAGCAGGTGCTCCAGAAAGACAGAGGGGTCGTTATCAAGAGGGGCGAGGGAGTACCAGCAGGTGACCAGATCGGTCTCGCGGGCGAAATCGGCCAGCAGGCTCGTCTTGCCGTAACCCGCCGGCGCGGCGACGACGATCAGGCGCCGGGCGATCTGTTCACAGAGGAAGTCCGTCAGCCGCTCACGGTGAAGCAGATCGGGGGAGATGGGTGGGACGGAGAGCCGGGTGAGGATGGGCGGGCTGCTCATACACGTCGAGGATCAGCGTCCTTCGTACTGCCTCCTGTAGTATTCCTGGTAATGCTCGCCGGACTTGATCGGGCGCCACCAGTCCTCGTGCTCCACGTACCAGCGCACCGTCTGCCGCAACGCTTCCTCGAAGGTCGTCGCCGGCTCCCAGCCCAGGGCGCAAATCTTGCTGATGTCCAGCGCATAGCGGCGGTCGTGGCCGGGCCGGTCGCGCACCGGCTGGATCAGCGAGTAGGGCTTGCCCAGCAGGTCGAGGATAGCATGGGCCATGTCTATGTTGCGCGTCTCCACGCCGGTGCCCAGGTTGTAGACCTCCCCCGGTTGGCCGCGCTGCAGCACCAGGTCAATCCCCTCGCAGTGGTCGAGCACGTATTGGTAATCGCGCATCTGCGAACCATCGCCGTAGAGCGGCAGCGGCTTGCCGTCAATGGCGTTGGTGATGAACAGCGGCAGTACCTTCTCGGGGTACTGGTAGGGGCCGATGTTGTTGGAACCGCGAGTGATCGTCACCGGCAGGCCGAAACTGGTGTGGTAGGCCAGGCACAGCATGTCGCCGCCCGCCTTCGCCGCGGAGTAAGGGCTGCGCGGACGCAGAGGATCGGTCTCCCGCGAGCGCCCTTCCAGCACCTCGCCGTAGACCTCATCGGTACTGACCTGATGATAGCGCAGGGATCCCAGGTCCTTTGCCGCTTCCAGGAGGACATACGTGCCGTAGACGTCGGTGCGGATGAACTCGTCCGGCTCCATCAGCGACCGGTCAACGTGGGTGGCGGCGGCGAAGTTGACGATGGCCTCCACGCCATACGTCTGGATCGTTTGCCGCACCCGCGGCGCGTCGCAGATGTCCCCCTGGACGAAGGCATAGCGGTCGGGGAAGTCGCGGGCCACGTCAGCGAGGTTGGCCAGATTGCCGGCGTAGGTCAGTTTGTCATAGACCACCACGCGGCTTTGGGGGTAGCGGTGTAGAACGTAGCGGGTAAAGTTGGAGCCGATGAACCCGGCCCCACCGGTGACCATCAGGTTGTACACGAGCGCTCCTCAGCAAGAGAGTGGCGTTATTCTACCACACCTCCCCGACGGTGACAAGACCTCAATCTGAGGAGGTGTGCCCCAGAACCGTCGGGAGCCAGTGGGGCCGGCCGCTTTGTAGGACAACTGCTCGCAGTTGTCCTACAAAGCCCCACCCGCCGACGCATAGGGATGCGTCGGCTACGGGTGACCACCGCAGGGCGTCGTCCCAGCGCCGCCCACTTCCTGCCCCCCACAGTCCGGGTACTTCAGCCCGCTGCCGGTATTGAAAAGGACGATGCGCTCATCGGGGGCGAGCCAACCCTGGGCCAACAGCACCTCCAGCGCCGCCAGGGCCGCCCCGCCCTCCGGGCAGGCGAAGACCCCCTCCAGACGGGAGAGACGGCCCTGCGCGGCCAGCAGCGCCGCGTCGCTGACGGCGACCGCCGTGCCGCCGCTCTGGCGCAGCGCCTGCAGGATCAGCCGGTCGCCCACGGCAGAAGGGACGCGCAGTCCCGCCGCCACGGTATGCGCATCGGCCCACGGCGTGGCGGTCTCTTCGCCAGCGTGAAAGGCACGGACGATGGGGGCGCACCCCTCCGCCTGCACGGCGACCATCCGCGGGCGCCCCTCGCCAATCCAGCCCAAGGCGGCCATCTCTGCGAACGCTTTCCACATCCCCACCAGGCCGGTACCGCCGCCGGTGGGGTAGATGATGACGTCGGGCAGCCACCAGCCGAACTGCTCGGCCAGTTCGTACCCCATGGTCTTTTTCCCCTCCAGGCGGTACGGTTCCCTGAGCGTCGAGAGGTCGAACGCACCGGAGGCAGCAGCGACCCGCCGCGCCTCCCGGCCACAGTCGCCGATCAGCCCGTCCACCAGCGTCACCTCCGCCCCCAGGGCGCGGCACTCCTGGAGGAAAGGCGCGGGAACGTCGCGGGGCATAAAGACGTGGACCCGCATGCCAGCGCGGGCTGCATAGGCGGCGGCCGCGCCAGCAGCGTTCCCCGCCGAAGGGATGACCACCTCCCTCACGCCCAACTCGCGGGCGCGGGAGATGGCCACCGCCATCCCACGGGCCTTGAAGGAGCCGGTGGGATTGAGGCTTTCTTCCTTGATGTACAGATGGGAGAGTCCCAGCGCCTCCCCCAGCCGCCGGGCTTGCAGGAGCGGAGTGAACCCTTCCCCCAGGCTGACCTCGTGACGCGAGTCGCGCACCGGCAGCAGCGCCCGGTAACGCCAGAGCGTCGGCTCGGAGCCGATGACCGCCCGGCGCGGGCGCGCGGCGACTGCCGCCAGGTCGTAGCGCGCCAGCAAGGGACGGTCGCAGACTGGGCACAGGTTATGCCGCTCGTCGGCATCGTACACCGCGCCGCAGCAGGAGCATTCCAGATGCGTCAAATACCCCATTCGCTTCCCCCTGTTTTCCCCGCACATCTTGACCACTCAGAGCATGCCCGCATCATCGCAGGGCAACCCCCAACACCGCCCGCCGACGCCGTAGGGGCGGCATCCCGATGCCGCCCCGCCGACGCATCGGGATGCGCCGACGCATCGGGATGCGTCGGCTACGGGTGACCACCGTAGGGCGGCATCCCGATGCCGCCCGCCATCCCAACGCCGCCCGCCGACGCATAGGATGCGCCGACGCATAGGGATGCGTCGGCTACGGGGGCATACCGTGGGGGCGGCATCCCGATGCCGCCCCGCCATCCCGGCCCCGCCCCTATGCCGCCCCGCCGACGCATAGGGATGCGTCGGCTACGGGGGCATACCGTGGGGGCGGCATCCCTATGCCGTCCGCCATCCCGGCCCCGCCCCTATGCCGCCCCGCCGACGCATCGGGATGCGCCGACGCATAGGGATGCGTCGGCTACGGGGGCATAC
>Ga0209162_1000966_pt1 | contig 29924 bp, 28 predicted proteins | sample YNPNPMetaG_FD_187121 | JGI IMG/M metagenome (GOLD analysis project Ga0209162, IMG submission 187121) | Anoxygenic and chlorotrophic microbial mat microbial communities from Yellowstone National Park, USA - YNP NP MetaG (SPAdes) (version 2) ...
CCGTGACGTAACGCACCGTCACCTGTATCTCGTATGTCCCGTTGTGCCCCGCAAGGTTGACGAACGGGCTTTGCAGCACTATCACATTTTGCGTCGGGTCACCGTATTGCGGATTGGGAGAAGCCACCTCAAACTCAGCCAGCTGCCCCGCGCTAACCGGGTGAGCGTCGGTTTGCTCGGTGATGGATTGGTGTATCACGCTGGCGGTGATGATGCTGCCGGAATTCGGTTGCACCACGACACGCACCGCAAACTGCCCGCCGATGGTGGCTCCTGAGTTGGCAACCGCTGCACCTTGTCCGGAGTTGGTGGACGGATACCACAGGGCGTACATTCTCACTGAGGCGGAGGCACTGGCGTTAAGCAGCAGAGTCAGGCAGAGGGCGATCAGTACCCCCCCCGTTTGAGTAGCGAAGCAAGACGTTTCATCTTTTCTGCTCCTTTCACGGGAGGTAGAAGTCTGCTTACATCATACAGCATTTTTGCAGAAATGTCAACATTGTGGATGGGGCGTGTTCGAAAAAACTGGGTATCCCCCACCCAACCTCTCGGCGGGCGGGGCGGGAGTCGCGACTGCTTGTGCCCTCTGGGATTCCGGGGCTACCTTAATGCGTTCTCAGGCACCAGCAGCTCCGATGGATGACGGGACACATACGGCGGCACGTCATACAGCTCCAGCACGCACCGCAGGCTGTCCAGCGCAATCGCCCAGATTTGCCCATCTGCTCCCTTTGGAACCACGACGGACAGCTGCTGTGACGGCAGCACCGCCTGCCTGCCCATCTCCGAAATGTCGCCATACTCGCGGATGTCCTGCTCCACAATCACCGATACCTGATCGCCTGCCAGCAGTTTCTCACGGCGAATGACCGTGCCGTTCGCCAGACGGAGCTCCAGTGTGGTGTGCGGCCAGCCTCCGGAGACGATGCCGATGACGAAATGCCTCGTGCCCTTCGGCACGTAGAAGTAGAGCGGCTGGTCTAAGCGAGGCATCCACAGGCACAGAGGCTTCTGCTGCCACCGGTTCTTTCGCCCCGCCCACGCTGACAGCGGACGCCGGTCGAACTCTATCTGAGCTGCCTTCCAGTAGTCGGTGCCCGGGTCCAGCACATACACGCCGTCGTCAGGCAGGGTGGCTTGCAGAGTCGCAGGCTGTCCCTTTTCCGCCTTCAGTTCTCCCTGCGCGACAGGATTGCCACCCTCTGTCTGCAAGCTCCAGCGGCAATCGATAGTGTGCCCGCTGTCAAAGGGGGTGAAGGTCAGGCGCAGCAGCTCCTCGCGTTTGCCTGTGAAGAAGTGCAGCCCGCTCTCTACGAACAGCATGGAACGGGGTACCTCCCCCCACGCCTGTACTGCCTTAGAAAGCCGCTCCTGTGCGGGCACCAGATTACCAGTAAACTGTTTTCCTTGTATCTCCACCGCCACCGGAACGAGGTCGTCCAATCGCTTCAGGTCGTCGGCAAAGTCGCGTTGCACCTCTTCGGGCGTCGGGATGTCGGTTCGCTCGGTTTTCCACGCATCCGTCTGCTGCCAGCTGAAGCCGGGGATGCGTTCCAGCGCAGCGAAGCGCGGGCGGAACCAGTCGTTCAGCATCGGGTAAGAATGCACGATGCCGGTATCCATCGCGCGCCGTGAGTAGACCGTCAGATCCCGCGCCCGCGCCAGCACCTCGGCGGGGTCGGTCACCAGCTTGCCGCCCTCGTCCCAGCGCGCGACGCGGTCATACTCCATCCACAGTCGCTGCCAGTGCAGGTACATGGCTATCTGGTCCAAACGGGCGCGTACCCAGGGGTCTTTCGCGAGACGGTATGCCTCTTGCAGGTCGGTCAGCGCAAGCTTCAACCCGCGCGGGGAGAAGCGTTCGCCCTTTGCCCAGCGGTCATACAGACGGCGCATGGGTCTGGCAGCAGCACCGAACGCTTTCGTGCAAAAATCCTCCATCAGCGACGTTACACTCAGGTTCGGGTCCCACATCAGCCGCGCCGCTATCCAGTAGCCGGGTCCGTTCGATGCCCAGTTGATGGATGACTCCGCGCTGTAGGTGTTCAAACCCAGCCGATGGTATTCCTTGATGCTACTGGCAAGTTCGTAGACGCGACCAGCTTTGGCGGCACCCGGCAGGCTCCAGTCCCAAGGATACACCCCGAAATAGTCATATACGCCGACCTCCGCACCCAGCTCCCGCAGGCGGCTGACCTGTTGCTCGAAGCTCAGGCTGGTGTAGCGGAAGCCGGTGGTTACCTGCACATAGACACCCGGCTCAATAGGGAAGTGGGGCGGTTCGCTGTGGTAGGCATAGGAGTACAGTCCCACCCACTTGTCTGGATAGCGGGCACGCACCGCCTTCGCAACGAGATTTGCCAGATAAAAAGCCTGATCGCTGGCGTTGCCGATGGCTTTGCAGCCGTCGCACTCGCAATAGCCGCCGCCGTCGTTCGGCTCCACCGATGCCATGACCTCTTGTGGGTTCTGCGCAAACCGCGCCAGCACGCCTTCTATCACCCGCTGCTGCACCTGCGAGTTGCTCACGCATAGCTGCGTGGGCTGCCGCTTTCCATTTACCAGCGCGAACCACTCGGGATGCCGTTCAAACTCGCTGTAAGGTATGTACGCCTCGTAGGCATGTCCGGCTCTGACGGGAAAGTGTCCCCCCTGACGGTTGGCTTTGAACCACGTCTGGTAGTTTTGGGCAAGCGTGGGGGTGTTCGCACCCCAGTTATACCAGATGACGCGGTCTTTGAAAGCGGGTTTCTCGCGCAGGTTCAGGTTCACGCGCAGTGTGGGTTTGCGGGGGATGACCCACCACGCGGGGTCCGCAAAGAACCAGCGACAGCCCGCTTCGTCCAGCAGGCGATACACGGCGTGCCGTAAGCCCAGTGTGGTGTTTGCCAGTAGCCATAGCCGTTTCGCCTCGCTGCGGATGAGATGGCCTTCGGGCCCCAGTTCCGCCAGCCGCTCGCGTTGTGCGACGTCGGGAAACTGTTCGGCGGTTGCCAGCACGATGGTGGGTTGTGTGGTGGGAAGGGTCTGTATGGGAAACCTCTCCGCGCCCACCACCTTCTGCAGCCACCCGGCGAGTTCCTTCGCTAACCCGGCATGTTCCTGTTGCTGGGCAGTCGCGATGACACAGCGCGGCTTGCTCCGTTCCGCGATGGTAAACGGTTCGCTGTGCACAGCAGTGGCGGTAATGGTCAATATGCACATCATAGCCAGCTCTTTCATGGTGTTGTCTCCCGTGAGTGCAGACAGCTTAATTTGTTACCTCATGAACCACCAAGACACTAAGAACACCAAGCACACCAAAATTCACCTTGGTGACCCTTCGTGACTTCGTACCTTCGTGGTTTTCCTCTGAATTGAACCACCAAGACACTAAGAACACCAAGCACACCAAGATTTCACCTCGGTGACCCTTCGTGACTTCGTGCCTTCGTGGTTGGGTTTATCATCTTATCAACCACAGCCCTGTTTCGCCTGCAACACACGGTGCGAGTAGGGCGATACACTCATGCGAACGACCCGCCCGCGCGGGATTACAGTTTCACCGTTTTGGACGTCTTGCAGTGCAGCAACTGGGGGCAGACTGCGCTTGCGCAACGGGATAACACCCTCCCATCGGCGTTGGCTGTTGTTGATAATCACGACGAAGGCGTCGGCGGCGTCCCAACGGGCGTATGCCAGCACGTTCGCCTCCGCACACAGCACTTCCAACGCGCCGGTGCGCCACGCGGTGCTGGATTTGCGCAAAGCGATAAGGGCGCGGACGTGCTGATACAGCCTGCGGTTCCACTTGCGCCTGTCCCACTCAAAGCAGGCACGGCAATGGGGATCCGCTTCTCCCGTCATGCCGATTTCATCGCCGTAGTAGATGCAGGGCGCGCCCGGAAGCGTAAACAGCAACGTATAACCCAGCATGGCGCGACGCACGTCATCGCCGCACACGGTGAGCCAGCGCGCGGTATCGTGGCTACCCAGCAGGTTCAACAGGGCGTAGGTCGCCTCTGAGGGGTATCGTCGGAACAGGCGGGTGAGCTTCGTGGCGAAAGCCGGTGCATCCATCGTGCCTTTAGCCAGGAGCTCCACGCACAGGTCGCGCAGGGGATAGTTCATCACCGCATCGAACTGGTCGCCTTGCAGCCAGCGTTTGGCGTCTTTCCAGATTTCGCCCACGATGTAGGCATCGGGGTTCGCCGATTTCACCACCTGTCGGAACTCACGCCAGAAGGCATCGTCATCGATCTCGTTCGGTACGTCCAGCCGCCAGCCGTCCGCGCCCTGCTCGATCCAGTAGCGTGCCACACTCAGCAGGAACTGCCTCACCTGCGGGTTGTCGGTGTTGAACTTGGGCAGCGAACGGATGCCCCACCAGCTTTCGTAGTTCGCCTTCTTGAGCCCATCGTAAGGGAAGATGGGGAACCTCTTGATGTGAAACCAGCCGACGTACGGCGAGTGCTTGCCGTTCTCCACCACGTCATGAAAGGCGTAAAAGCCGCGCCCGCAGTGATTGAACACGCCATCCAGAATCAGTCTCATCCCCCGCCGGTGCATCTCCTGTACCAGACTCTGGAAATCCTCCATCGTGCCCAGCTTGGGGTCAATGCGGAAGTAATCGTAGGTGTTGTAGCGATGGTTGGAAGTGGCTTGAAAGATAGGGTTCAGGTAGATAGCGGTGATGCCCAGCTCCTGCAGGTAGCCCAGTTTCTGCAGAATCCCCTGAAGGTCTCCCCCCATGAAGTTGTGGGGCGTCGGCGGTGTGCCCCAGGGCTGCACATTGGCGGGGTCGTTGGTGGGGTCGCCGTTGGCGAAACGGTCGGGAAAAATCTGGTAAAAGACGGCGTGTTTCACCCAGTCAGGCGTGTGGAAGTCATTCACGTTGCGCCTCCTGGCTCCACTGCTCCAGCATTTGTGCGAACTGGTGCAGCTGCAAGCGCACCCGCTCGAACAGAGGGCGCATCTGCTCGACCAATTGCATCACCCGCTGTGGGTCCAGATGGAAGGCATAAACGTTGCGCACCACGTGGCGAAAGCGTAGATACTCATCCAGATCGGTGACGGTGCGTTCGTCCACCACTGCCGGTCGCACGGACGGCACAGACAACCCCATCTGTTCCAGCAATTCACGATGCCATCGCTCTCCTTCTGGAGCTGAACGGTCAACGAGCCTGGCAATCTGCAGAAACAGTCGTTCTAGCGCGCTATAAAAATCGTGCAGATTGTGTGCGGCGGCGTCGCTATAGATGTCTTCAGCGGGGTGCTGCAGCATCAGCAACCGGGCGCGCTCCGCCCTGTCGACGACCCGCTCGATATCCTGCAGTTCTGCGCGGATGCGAGCGGCAAGGACGCGATAGTCATCGTGGCTCATAGGTCTATACCCTCCTGCTCAATGATGTGCAGGATGCCCGGCTGACACGTGCTGACATGTACAAGGTTGACCTCGATCTCCTTGTCTAAATAAGCCACTGCGCTCATTGCCCGCAAGGTATCCTGCGGTGCAATGCCCCATGCGGCGATGTCCACATCGGAACGGTCGTCAAACATACTGGGGCGCAGCAGGGAGCCAAACACCACCACGCGCGTCGCCCCATAGTCGCGACGCAACAGTTCCGCCGCTTCTCGAGCCAGCTGCCAACCGCGTTGATAGCGCGCCTGCAACTGCCTCTCCGCTTCGCGACGACGCTGGCGCAACGTTTCGATATATGGCTGCCACTCCGGTTCGCTCATGGCTGCCGTCGCCTCGCCTCTATTATAGCACACGGCGCAGGATTCTACGGAGCGGACGGGAAGTAATCTGACATGAAGCAAGAACATGCACGGATGGCTGGGGTGCTGTTGCATCCTACGTCGTTGCCCGGTCCGTTTGGCATCGGCGAGCTGGGCAGCGGAGCGTATCGATTTGTGGACTGGCTGGCGCGGGCGGGGCAAAGCATCTGGCAGGTGTTACCACTCGCACCGACAGGCTTCGCCGACTCGCCATACGCCGCCTTTTCCGCTTTCGCGGGAAATCCCCTGCTCATCAGCCTGCAGCGGCTGCACGAGGAAGGCTTACTGGCTGATACCGACTTCGCCGATTATCCCTTGCTTCCAGAGGACAGGGTCGATTACGGCACGGTCATCCCGTACAAAATGGCGTTGCTGCATCGGGCGTATGAGCGATGGAAATCGCAAGCCACCAGCGCAGAGAGCCACCAGCTGGACACCTTTCGCAGGGAGCAGGCGCACTGGCTGGAGGACTTCGCGCTGTTCATGGCGCTGAAAGAAGCGTTTGAGGGCAGGGCGTGGACGGAATGGGAGGAAGAGTTCGCCCTGCGCCTTCCGGATGCGCTGCAAAAGGCGCGTCACGAGCTGCAGGATGCGATACAGTTCCACGTTTTTCTGCAACACCGCTTCCGTCATCAGTGGCTGGACGTGAAGCGCTACGCGAACGAGCGTGGTATCCGCATCATGGGCGATATGCCTATCTTCGTAGCGCACGATAGCGCAGACGTTTGGTCGCATCCGCAGATGTTTCACCTGGACAGTCGCGGCAACCCCACCTTTGTCGCGGGTGTGCCACCAGACTACTTCAGCCCGACGGGGCAACGATGGGGCAACCCCGTATACCGATGGGATGTACTCAAGACGCAGGGCTATCGCTGGTGGGTCGAGCGGTTTCGCGCCGTGTTGCAGATGGTGGATATGGTGCGGGTAGACCACTTTCGCGGCTTTGCAGCGTACTGGCAGGTACCCGCCTCCGAGCCTACGGCGGTGAAGGGAAAGTGGGTGAAGGTGCCCGGCAAGGAACTGTTTGGCACGCTGAAGCGGGATATGGGCGAACTGCCCATCGTTGCCGAGGACCTCGGCATTATCACGCCGGATGTGGTGCGCCTGCGCAAGGGGCTGGGCTTTCCGGGCATGCGGGTACTGCAATTCGCTTTCGACGGAACCCCCGACAACCCCTACCTGCCCTATAACTACGAGCCGGACACCGTTGTGTACACCGGCACACACGATAACGACACCCTCATCGGCTGGTTTGCCGGCTTAAGCCACGAGGAGAAACGGCGTGTGTTCGATTATATCGGACGCGAGGATATCAGTATCCACTGGGAGATGATCCGCCTGGCTTACGCTTCGGTGGCACGTATAGCCATTATCCCATTGCAGGATTGGCTGGGGCTGGGCAGCGAGGCGAGGATGAACCAGCCCGGTCGCGAGGAGGGTAACTGGCAGTGGCGGTGTCGGTCAGAACACCTGAACGAGGGATTGGCAGGGGCTATGGCGAAAATGTGTGTGATTTACGGGCGCAAAAGGTATTGACAGATTTGCGGAAGGTGTGCTAATGTATAGGCAGGGTAGACACACCCGAAAAGGACGGAAAGGGGGTAACACTCTCGGTGTCCAGTTGGAAACAGCAGCAGATATCGCCGGTGGTCGCCTGGGTGATTATCGTCGTGGTAGTTGCCATTGCGGCGTTTGCCATCTGGCGATACACGGGTAGTCCCGGGCGCAAAGGCATGACAGAGGAACAGAAGAGGCAGATGGAACAAATGTTCGGCAATAAGGCGCCCGGTCCGGGACAGATACCGGCACCAGGGGCACCCGGAGGCGCACCTGCGCCAACTGCCCCAGCCCCGCGCTGAGGCAAAACTCTAAAACAATCTTAAGCAAAGAGGAGGGTATCCATGAAACGCAAGGCATTCACCCTGATCGAGCTGCTGGTCGTCATCGCGATTATCGCGATACTGGCAGCCATTCTCTTCCCTGTGTTCGCACAGGCAAGGGCAACTGCCCGCAAGACTGCCTGTCTGTCCAACATGAAGCAGCTGACGCTGGGCATGTTGCAGTACCTGCAGGACTACGATGAGAAGTTCCCCGGCTGGAACTGGGGATTCTTCTGCAACGGCGGCAACAACGGTCTTCCTCGCGATTCCGCCGCGTTCTGGACGATGGCAATCTACCCTTACGTGAAAAACGACGGTGTATACCAGTGCCAGGACGACCCGTTGCGGTGGAACGATGCATGGGCAAGCTGCAGTGACGACGGCGGACGCAACGACCGTTTTGCGCCTATCAACCCCAGGACCGGTCAGCCCTGCAACTTCTGGGAGTCCTGCAACCCGCGATTCGTCTCGTACGGTTTGAACGAGACTCTGGCAGGTGGCTTCCCGTCCAACAAGCTCGGCGGTATTCCCACCCCTGCGAACTGGGCGATGTTCTTCGACAGCTCCGCGCAGCTGGTGGACATCTGGGTCTGGGAGCGGCCGGATGCCAACAACTTTAACTGGATTGCGGCACGCACCGCATTCGCGACTGAAGGCTGCTGCAAGATATGGAACTGCTGCCGCACCGCCGACTCCTGGATTCAGGAGTTCGGTCAGGGCACGCTGGACCGGCTGCCCCGCCATGCCGGCGGCGAGAACGTGAGCTTCGTGGATGGGCACGCCAAGTTCTCCCGCTGGACGCAGCTGACCTGGGGCAACATGACGACCGGCAGTCTGTAATCCGCAGTCCACAGTCTGACCGGAGGGCGAGCGGGGCGCGCTCGCCCTCTGTTTGCATAAAGGAAGGGCAGGAGGACACTGTGCAGGGTGAAATCAGGCATTCCGGTTTTCGCATTGTTTGGATTGCTGCTCAGCGCGTACACTCAGGGGGACAATATGCCTGCTCTATCTGATGAGGCACTGGCTTATCTGCAGAAATGCAACGTGGTATGGGATACCCCTTCTGCCGACAGCTCCGGCTCCATGCCGCTGGGCAACGGCGACATCGGCGTGAACGTTTGGGTGGAACCAAACGGCGACCTGGTGTTTTACCTCAGCAAGACCGATGCATGGAGCGAGGTGAACCGCCTGCTCAAGCTGGGCACGGTACGCGTGTCTCTCTCCCCTTCCCTGCTGAACGGAGGCAGGTTCTTTCGTCAGGAACTTCGGCTCCTGCAGGGCGAGGTGCTGGTTCAGGGCGGTAGCCCCGACAAACCCACCACCCTGCGCGTATGGGTGGACGCCTATCGCCCTGTGGTATGGGTGGATGTCGACAGCCCGCAGCCCGTGCACGTTCGCGCCCAGCTGGAAATCTGGCGCAATTCCGACCGCAGGTTGGAGGGACGCGAGCTTTTCAGCGCATATGGACTGATGGACGCACCTTTTCCCGTCGTGGAACACGCCGACACCGTCATAGAAGAGCACCGCGTTGTCTGGTTCCACCGCAACCCATCGTCCATTTTCGAGCAAAACCTGCGCCATCAGGGGCTGGAGAGCCTTATCGGGAAGATTCCGGACCCGCTACTGCATCGTACCTTCGGCGGGATGATGCGCGGCAAAGGACTGGTCGGAGAGGATGCACGCACCCTGCGCAGTGCCATGCCCGCAAAGCGGTTCTCGATTGCGATACACCTGCTGACTGCGCAGACCGACACGGCAGAGCAATGGGTCAAGCAACTGGAAGCACAGGCGGCGAAAACGGAAGCGGTTCCCCGCAACCAGGCGCGCGCTGCACATCAGCGATGGTGGCTGAGCTTCTGGCGGCGGAGCTGGATTGTGGTGAGCGGCACGCCGCAGGCTGACGTCGTCACACAAGGCTATACACTCCAGCGATTCATCAACGCCTGCGCCGGGCGAGGCGCATACCCCATCAAGTTCAACGGCTCCATTTTTACGGTGGACTCGCGTGAACCGGACGAGCACTTTGATGCGGACTATCGGCGGTGGGGCGGGGAGTACTGGTTCCAGAACACGAGGTTGCCCTACTGGAGTATGATACCTGCGGGCGATTTCGAGATGATGCAGCCGCTATTCAAAATGTACGCGAACGCCCTGCCTCTGGCGAAGGAGCGAACCCGTCTCTACTTTGGGCATGAAGGAGCCTACTTCCCCGAAACGATAACCTCTTGGGGAACTTACGCCAGCTGTAACTACGGCTGGAGCCGCGAAGGCAAGCCGATTTCCCACATCGATAACCCCTACATCCGTTACTACTACTCCTGTAACCTGGAACTGCTGACGCTGGCGCTGGAGTACTTCTTCCACACAGGCGATAAGCGTTTTCTCCAGGAAACGCTGCTGCCTCTTGCCGACGCTTTTATCGCGTTCTACGAACGTCACTTCCCCCGCAACGATGATGGCAAGTTGCTGTTAAAGCCAGCGCAATCGCTGGAGACATATCCCGAGGTGGTCAACCCTCTGCCGGACATCGCCGGATTGCGCTGGACGCTGGATGGGCTGCTTCGGCTGCCCCTCGGTAAGGAAAGCGCACGTCGGCGCAACCTGTGGCAGAGGTTGCTCGGGCAGTTACCGCCGTTGCCAACGAAAACCGAAAACGGTCACACTTTCCTGCTACCCGCTGAGCAGATTCTGGCGCAGCCCATTAACTCCGAAGACCCTGAACTGTACAGTGTATTCCCTTACCGTCTTTATGGCGTCGGCAAGCCGGACATTCAGATTGCCCGCAACACCTACGCCCGTCGACCTTACAAAGGCAACGAAGGCTGGCGACAAGACCCCATCTGGGCGGCGATGCTGGGAATGGCAGAAGAAGCTCGCAATATGGTAGCGCAGCGATTCGCCACCAAACACCCCGGCAGTCGGTTTCCTGCTTTCTGGGGACCAAACTACGACTGGATACCCGACCAGGACCACGGCTGCGCAGGCATGATTGCACTGCAGGCGATGCTGATGCAGACCGATGGCGACAGGATACTGCTGTTCCCCGCTTGGCCGCGCGAATGGGATGTGGACTTTCGCCTGCACGCGCCGGGTAAAACGGTGGTGGAAGGCGTGTTGCGCGCGGGCAAGCTGCAAACGCTGAAGGTAACGCCGACCACCAGAGAGAAGGATGTTATCGTCCTGGAGCCTCAGTAGAGCGAGGAACGGGTTATGCCACGTGCAATCGTCACAGGCGGAGCAGGATTTCTGGGGTCGCATCTGGTAGACAGGTTGCTGGCGGAAGGCTACGAAGTGATTGCGCTGGATAACCTGATTACCGGACGCATCGAAAACATTGTGCACCTTGCGGGCAACGAGCGCTTCCGCTTTATCAAACAGGACGTCACCGAGTATCTGTACATCGATGGCCCTGTGGACATCGTGTTCCATTTCGCCTCGCCTGCCAGCCCGGTGGACTTCGCTACCAAGCCCATTCAGATACTGAAAGTGAACGCACTGGGCACCCACAAGACGCTGGGGCTGGCGAAGGCGAAAGGCGCGCGATACGTACTCGCGTCTACCTCGGAAGTGTACGGCGACCCTCTGGTACATCCGCAGACCGAAGACTATACAGGCAATGTGAACCCTGTCGGCATACGGGGGGCGTATGATGAGGGCAAACGCTTTGCAGAAGCGATGACAATGGCATACCATCGCCACCACGGGCTGGATACACGCATTGTGCGTATTTTCAATACCTTTGGCGAGCGGATGCGCCTAGATGACGGCAGGATGGTCCCTAATCTCATCGGGCAGGCATTGCGCGGCGAACCGCTCACCGTTTACGGCGACGGGCAGCAGACCCGCAGCTTCTGTTACGTTTCCGACTTGATAGAGGGTATCTGGAGGCTCTCACAACTGCCCGACTACCATGAGCCGGTCAACATCGGCAACCCGGACGAGCGAACGGTGTTGGAAGTTGCTCAGTTGGTCAAGCAGCTGGCGCAAAGTCCCAGCGACATCGTGTTCCGCCCGCTTTTTTCTCCGGACGAGCCGCGCCGACGCAGACCCGATATCACCCGCGCACGTCAGCTGCTGGGCTGGGAACCGCAGGTGAGCGTGGAAGAAGGACTGAGGCGCACCATCGAACACTTTCGGGCGCGCCTCGCCGTAGGATAACTCTTATGACGTCGCCTCTTTCTCTTCCGCCAGTGCTGCCAGAAACGCATCCACACCCGCCTGAGCCACGATGCGGTCTTGTTCCACCGTACCGGAGCTCACCCCGACCGCGCCGATTAACTGTCCGTCGACGATAATAGGCAGTCCACCGCCGAAAATCATGAACCGTCCCTGGTTGCTGACGTGAATGCCGAAAACCGGGCCTCCTTGTGGCGAAGCGCTCAGGGCGTACTCATGGGTGCCTCGCCTTGTGCCCGCAGCGGTGAATGCTTTGTTGATGGCGATATCGATGCTGGTGATGCGGGCATTGTCCATGCGACAAAAGGCGAGCAGATTACCGCCATCGTCCACGACGGCGATGTCCATATCCTGTCCCAATTCCCGAGACTTGGCTTCACACGCCTGTACGATTAACTTTGCTCCCTCGAGCGTGAGTTTGATTCGGTTTCGCTGTATCAGCGCCATCGATGTGCCTCCCTGAAAAATCGCTTTTTGGCTATTCTTGTATCTCAGTATACCACTTCGTTCGGTCGTGAGCAATGGCGGCGCAGGAGCTTTGCTTGCTGTGGCGAATACAAGTAAAAAATGAGGACTTGGTTGCTTTCAGTGTTTTGTATAGGGTGTGGACCGGCGCTGGCAGGAACTGGCAACTGCCAGAGTAACTGGCGTGCCCCGGTGCTGGTGCGCAACGCTGAACCGCTGAACGTCCTCTTTCTTCAGGCGCCTCCTGCTTCAGCATCGGTTCTCACGGAAGGCGAGACAAGACTGCAATTGAATTTGGACGTGGTGAATCACCTGCTGTTTGATAGGGATTCAGGAAGCCGTTTGGAGCAGGACTTCGAAGTACAACGGCTGACCTTCACGGTCGCACGCGGCATCGGCAACAACGCGGAGGTTGTTGTACACCTGCCCCTGCTCGCACGCAACGGCGGGTTCATGGATGAGGTGATTAACACCTGGCACCGCTGATTCGGCTTCAAAGGTGGAGGAAGAGCCAGCCACCGCAGCTATCAGGTGCACGAGTGGATTGTGCGCGATGGAAAGACGCTGGTTTCACTGGACGGTGCCGCCATTGGGATGGGAGATACCACCCTGGAGGTGCGTAAATCGCTGGGTCGGCTCGGGCGAAGCTTCTGGTCGGCACGTGTGATGCTCAAACTGCCGACGGGTTGCACCTCACAGCAGTTTGGTAGTGGAGCAGTCGACGCAGGGGCGGGAGTGATAATGACCTGCCGGTGCGGCAGCCGTCTGGTGTGGCACATAAACGTGAGCAAAGTGTGGGTGGGACGCCTTTCCAGTCTCGGCGTGTCCGCCCGCGACATGGTGCAATGGTTATTTGCGGTGGAGTATCTGGCAGACAGGCAAACGTCTCTGGTCGCTCAGATAGACGACAACCATGCTCCTGTGGTAATTGGATTGCCCTATGCCGACGGCGCGCGCCGCTCCCTTACGATCGGACTGATTCGCCAAATCCGCCCTGGGATGCGCGCCGAGTTATCCCTTACTGAAAACCAGTTCGGCTGGTTGGCACGAATCGCCCCGGACTTCCATCTGCACCTTGGTGTGCGGTGGGAGCGGTAAACCTTAACATCTCTTTAACATTTGTGCGTTACGATAAATGCGATAAACAAGAACGATACTACCAAAGAAAACGACAGGGAGGACAACGAGCGTGCAGCGAAAAGTCGCGTTTACAACGGCGTGGGCGCTGGTGGTTGTGGCTGTGGTCATCGTAGCGGGGTGTGCGCCTAAGAAACAGGCTTCCACCGAGAGCAGCGGCAAAGTGCAGATTACAGGAGCAGGTTCCACCTTCGTGTACCCCCTGATGTCGCGTTGGTCTTCGGAGTACGCGAAACTGACAGGGGTACAGGTCAACTACCAGAGCATCGGTAGTGGAGGTGGCATCCAGCAGTTCAAAGAAGGCACCATTGACTTTGGTGCGACCGATGTGGCGGTGTCGGAAGAAGAGGAAAAGACCTTCACCCGCCCATTTGTGCAGTTTCCGGTGGTAGCGGGCACCGAGGCGGTGGTGTACAACCTGCCCGGCATCACCCAGAACATCAAACTCACGCCCGACGTACTGGCGGACATCTTTCTCGGTAAGGTGAAGAAGTGGAACGACGCGCGCATTGCCCAGCTGAACCCGGATGTGCAGATGCCGGATATGAACATCGTGGTAGTGCACCGGTCGGATGGTAGCGGTACCACGTACATTTTCACGGACTACCTGTCTACGGTCAGCCGCGAGTGGGAGCAGAAAGTGGGGCGTGGGAAGTCGGTGAGCTGGCCGACTGGTGTTGGAGCGAAGGGCAATGAGGGGGTCACCGGTCAGGTGAAGCAATTGCCGGGTGCGATAGGTTATGTAGAGCTCAACTATGCGCGCCAGAATAACCTGACTTTTGCAGCAATCCAGAACGCCTCCGGCAAGTTTGTGCTGCCCAATCAGGAGACCGGTACGGCCGCTACCCGCGCCGCCTTAGAGCGACTCCAGCAGGACATCCGTAGCAGTGCGGTGAACATGCCTGGCGAAAACGCCTATCCGATCACGGGCTTCGTGTACGTTTTGCTGGACAAACAGCCTAAGGATACGGCAAAGTCGGCAGAGATGAAGAAGTTCTTCGAGTGGGTACTGAAGGACGGGCAGAAGATAGCAGGGGAACTGGATTACGTGCCTCTCGCCGACGAAGTGGTTCAAATGTCCTTGCAGAAGCTCGCCGAGGTGCCATAACCGAATGAACGAACCGGCGACCGATGCGGCTGCAAACGCCAGCGTACGTAGGCGAAGCAGGAGCACCGCATTCTGGTCTGACCGTCTTTTCAGGACGGTGGTCGTCGCATCAGCATCGGTGCTGGGCCTGCTTCTGCTGTTCTTCGCCTATGAGCTGTGGCGGTCCTCGACGTTGAGTATTCGTACCTTCGGATGGCGGTTCTGGGTGTCACGCGATTGGGACCCAGTGCGCGAACAGTTTGGGGCTTTACCCTTCATCTGGGGGACGCTGGTGACTTCCGTCGCCGCGTTGATGATCGCCGTACCGCTCAGCCTCGGGACCGCCATCTTCATTGCGGAAGTCGCTCCCCGCTGGCTGCGACAGCCTGTGTCGTTCGTCGTGGAACTGCTGGCAGCCATTCCTTCCGTGGTGTACGGCTTGTGGGGAGTGTTCGTGATGGTTCCCTGGCTGCGCGAGCACGTGCAGGTTCCGCTGGAGCAACGATTCGGGCATATCCCGCTGTTTCAAGGTCCCGCGGTAGGTGTCAGCATGATGGCGGCTATTCTGGTGCTCTCGGTCATGATTATTCCCTACATCACCGCTGTGTCGCGCGAGGTGATACTGGCTGTGCCGCAGTCACAGCGTGAAGCATCGTACGGTCTGGGTGCCACCAAGTGGGAAACCATCCGGCGGGTGGTATTACGCCATGCACGGGTGGGTATTCTGGGGGCCATTACCCTCGGCTATGGACGCGCTGTCGGCGAGACGATGGCGGTGACGATGGTTATCGGCAATCGCCCCGAAATCTCGTTGTCCCTGCTGCAACCGGGTCACACGATGGCTAGCGTCATTGCCAACGAGTTCACCGAAGCGACGTCGCCTCTGTATCTGTCATCGCTAACGGAGATAGGCTTACTGCTGTTCGTAATCACCCTGCTGATTAACGCACTGGCTCGCCTGCTGATATGGCGCGTGTCCAGAGGGGAGGTGCAGTACTGATGCGTATCTCCAAGATGCATGAGCTGTGGCGCAGGTTCATCAACGCAGTATCGCTAACCCTCACAGGTGTGTGCGCGGTCGTTGTGATGGCACCGGTGTTTATCATTCTTGCCTACCTGCTGATGAACGGCGTTCGTTCGCTCAATCTCGAGTTCCTCACCAGCCTGCCCAAGTCGCCGGGTGAGCCGCGCGGTGGCATGGCAAACGCTATCGTGGGCAGCTTCTATATGGTTGGGCTCGGTCTCATCCTCGCGCTGCCGGTAGGAGTGGGCGCAGGAGTGTATCTGGCGGAGTTCGGGCGGACGCGCTATGCGCAGGTCGTGCGTTTCATGGCGGATGTGCTTAACGGGGTGCCCAGCATCGTCATCGGTGTATCGGTGTGGGCTTTGCTGGTAGTGCCCATGCGTTCATTTTCTGCGCTGGCTGGCGGAGTAGCGCTGTCGTTCATCATGATACCAATGATTGCCCGCACGACCGAAGAGATGGTACGCGCTGTGCCCAACGCTCTGCGGGAAGCATCGCTGGGTCTGGGCGCCACCTATGCCCGCACGATGTGGAGCGTGGTCTTGCCCGCAGCGCGGGGGGGCATTGTCACGGGGGTAATGCTGGCTCTGGCGCGCGCGTTCGGGGAAGCCGCTCCCCTGCTCTTCACTGCGCTGGGCAACCGCTTCTGGAACTTCTATCTGGACCGCCCCATGGCGAACCTGCCCACCCAGATATACGAGTACGCTAAGTCACCTTATGTAGACTGGCACCGTCAGGCGTGGGCGGCTGCGCTGGTGCTGATTATTGTGGTGCTGGTGTTGAATGTCATCGCGCGGACGTCTACCCGTGAGCGCTTTCGTGCCCTGAGGTAACGCCGATGAAGGAAGGTATTTCTGCCCCTGCTGTCCAACCTGACCTCTTGATGCGGGAGGATGCATCTATGGCAACCGTTGTGTTTCCACGGCGTGAGGAAGTGACCGCACCGCCGCAACCCAAAATCAGTACGCGTAACCTGAATGTTTACTACGGCGACTTTCATGCGATAAAGGATGTCAACCTGGATATCCTGCCGAATCAAATCACGGCACTGATCGGCCCATCGGGTTGCGGGAAGTCCACCTTCTTGCGCTGCCTCAACCGGATGAACGACCTGATAGAGGGCGCGCGCGTGGAAGGCTCGGTAATGCTGGATGGACAGGATGTCAACGACCCGCGCACGGATGTGGTAGCGCTTCGACGGCGTGTGGGCATGGTGTTCCAGCGACCAAACCCCTTCCCCATGTCCATTTATGATAACGTGGCGTACGGCCCTCGCATACATGGCATTCGCCGTCGCAGTGTCCTCAATGAGATCGTCGAGCGAAGTCTCAGGCAGGCGGCGCTGTGGGATGAGGTCAAAGATAAACTCCGGCAGTCCGCGCTGGCACTGTCTGGCGGACAACAGCAAAGGCTGTGCATCGCGCGGGTGCTGGCGGTGGAACCGGAAGTGCTGCTGATGGATGAGCCTGCCTCTGCCCTCGACCCCACTGCAACCTTCCGCATCGAGGAGCTGATGCAGGAACTGAAAAGCCGATATACCATCGTCATCGTCACACACAACATGCAGCAGGCGGCGCGCGTCAGCCAGTATACGGGATTCTTCTATAAAGGAGAGCTGTACGAATTCGGCGAAACAGCCAAGATATTCACCAACCCCGAAAGGCGCGAGACCGAAGACTACATCCGCGGACGATTTGGATAACGGAAGGAGGTAACGCCATGAACCGACGTGCGGTCGGCTATATTGCGGCGGTACTATGGTTTCTGCTGGCACTGTCTGCACACGCGCAGAAGTTCGCAACAGGCGTTGTGTTCCACGATATGAACCGCAATGGAGTGCGCGATGCGGGAGAGCCCGGCATCGCCAACGTGCTGGTATCCAATCAGCGCGAGGTCGTTCGTACCGACAGACAGGGGCGGTACCGGCTGCCCGTCGATGACGACACCATTCTCTTTGTCATCAAGCCACGCGGTTGGCAGGTTCCTCTGGATGAGAACAACCTGCCCAAGCACTACCATATCCACAAGCCCAACGGTTCACCAAAGCTGCGCTTCCCCGGTGTGCCTCCAACCGGTGAGTTACCCGAGTCTGTGGATTTCGCACTCGTTCCAAACCGCGAGTCCAGCCGCTTCACCGCCGTGATACTGGGAGATACGCAGGTGCGTGACATGACCGACCTGGGCTACTTCGCTTACGACGTCGTGCGCGAACTGGTCGGCATCCGACAGGCGGCGTTTGCCACCATACTGGGCGATATCGTCTTCGATGGGCTGCAGATGTTTGAGCCACTGAACAGGGTGATGGCGCAGACTGGACTTCCCTGGTACCCCGTGATGGGCAACCACGACATGAATCATGACACTTCGGACGACCGTGACGCCGACGAAACCTTCGAGCGAGTATATGGTACACCATACTACGCCTTCGAGTACGGCAACGTTAACTTCATCGTGCTGGACAGCGTGGATTGGTACGGTAATGGTTACCGGGCTGGGCTGGGCGAGATGCAGCTGGCATTTATCCGCAATTACCTGCGCCATGTACCTCGCAGCAACCTTGTGGTGTTGCTCATGCACATTCCTCTCGCCGAACTACCCGAGGCAGAGCGCAAGGAACTGTTTGACATACTCGCACCTTTCCCGAACACACTCTCATTTTCGGCACATACACACATCCAGTTCCATCAGTTCTTCACCCGTGAACAGGGCTGGAAGGGTTCGCGCCCGCACCATCATGTCAACGTGGTTACCGCATGCGGCAGCTGGTGGACAGGCGTTCCCGACCCGGAGGGCATCCCGCACACCACCATGCGCGACGGAGCGCCCAACGGCTACCTGATAGCGGAGTTCAACGGCAACCGCTACACCGTCCGCTTCAAGGCAGCACGGCGTCCTGAAAGTTATCAGATGAACATCTACGCGCCGGACACCGTCCCAGCTAGCGATACAGCCAACACGCGCGTGCTGGTGAACGTCTTTTTCGGCTCGGAAAAGTCGACGGTGGAAATGCGCGTTGGGGAAACGGGTGAACGGATAACCATGACGCGCGTGCAGGAACCCGACCCCGCCTATGCGGAGATGAAGAAGCTGGAAGAGCAATACACCCTGCCCGGGCGGAAGCTGCCGGGTTTGATCAACTCTCCTCATCTGTGGGCAGCAAACCTTCCTGCGAACCTGCCTCGCGGAACCTACCTTTTGCACGTGAGGACAACCGATATGTTCGGGCGGACATGGAGTGACTGCAGAATCCTTTCCGTGCGCTGAGCAGGAGTGCCTCCCTACCGCTTCTGCGTGGAATAATATATAATAGTTATAAGCCCGACCGATGACGCAGAAAAGGAAGGAGAAGATTCCAATCATGACCGTCGTACGCCATGCCTTCGATGAGGAGCTGCAACTGCTCCAGAACGAACTGCTCGAAATGGGCAGCTTCGTCGAGCACATGCTGGATCAGGCAGTACAGTCCCTGTGTAATCGCGATGAGGATCTCGCCAAGGAGATTGTCCGTCGCGATGACGAAGTGGATGAGATGGACGTGAACATCGAAATGCATTGCCTGCGCTTGCTGGCTTTGCAACAACCGATGGCACGGGACCTGCGCCTCATCGGCACGGTGTTGAAGACCATCACCGACCTCGAGCGCATCGGAGACCATTCGGTGGATATCGCCAAAGCGGCAATTGCACTCAAGGATTATCCCCATGTCATCTCCCTGGTGGACGTCCCCTTGATGAAGCAGAAAGTTTGCAACATGATTCGCGGTGGGCTCGAGTCATTCACTCAACACAATATCGAACTGGCGTACGACGTGTGTGAGATGGACAACGAGGTGGATAAGCTTTACCGCCGGATGCGACGCGCTATCATCGCGGCAACGCAGATTAACCCTGAGAATCTGGAAGCGGCGACTACCATGTTGCTGGTCATCTACTATCTGGAGCGGTGCGCAGACCATGCTGTCAACGTGGCGGAGCGAGTGGTGTTTGTAGAAACCGGTGTGCTGCGGCAGCTGGCACTCAGCCACCGTGGCGAGTATGTCCCTGAAGAAAACAACAATGACGAGATAACCGAGCGATGAGCGTTGACATCGTGCGCAACGTGGCTGTGGTGCGTGAGCGCATCGCCCGGGCGTGCGAACGTGCGGAGCGCAAACCGGAAGAGGTTATTTTAATCGCTGTATCCAAAACGGTGGACGTTGCTCGCATCGAGCAAGCGATTGCTGCAGGAATCGAGCATTTCGGAGAGAACTACTACCAGGAGGCGCGCGAGAAGGTCCCGTTGGTTCAGGCTCCGGTATACTGGCACTTCATCGGGCATTTGCAGAAGAACAAAGCACGAGGTGTCGTGCCCCTTTTCGAGTGGATACACACCGTGGACGATGAAGAACTCGCGCACGAAATCGATCGGCGAGCGCAGGCTGCGGGAAAGCGACAACGCATTCTGATAGAGGTGAATATCTCTCGAGAACCACAGAAGTATGGAGTGCTTCCCGAAGAGGCTTTGTCGTTGGCGGAGCGAGTAGCGCAGCTGCCGCACGTGCAGCTGGAGGGGTTTATGGGCATGGCTCCCATCGTGGAAGATGCAGAGCAAGCGCGTCCCTATTTCGCTGAGCTGCGTCGCCTGTTTGAGAAGCTACCCGAAGCCAATCGCAAACATCTGTCTATGGGAATGACACAGGATTTCGAGGTCGCTATTGAAGAAGGGGCAACCATGGTGCGAATCGGCACAGCGATTTTCGGTGCGCGAGCTTAAAGGAGGGTGAATCGGTGCAGGAACCTTTCGAGGAAGAGGCTGGTCGTTCCTGGTGGTCGCGGCTGAAAGAGCGCCTGTTCGGCACAGATGAGGAAGAAGAGGAGGATGGCGGCACGGTCATTCGCTTGCACACGCGCCCGGCGCAGCGGGTCAACGTGTTGTACGCCCGTTCCTTCGAGGATGCCCGCCGCGCTGCGGATGGCTTGAAAGCAGGGCATCAGCAGCTGGTGAACTTCCAGTATGCCGATGCCCGGGTGCGTGAGCGGGTGGTGGACTTCCTGATGGGCGTGGTGTATGCGCTGGAAGGCACTGTCGAGCGCGTGCATGAGCAGGTGTTTCTGTTCGCGCCTGCCAACGTGCAGGTGGAAATGACCAGTGCCGACGATTTCCATAACGGGTCATGGGGTGAACGCGAGCGGTGACTTTGAAAGACAAAACGATAGCGATTATCGGCACGGGAGCAATGGGCTCCGCTGCCTGTCGAGGGCTTCTGAAGGCGAAGGCCGTAGAAGCCGGGCAAATCATTGCCACTGACATCCACCGCGAAAAGGTGGATGCGCTCGTCCAGGAGCTGGGCATCCGCTCTGCGTCTTCTAACGTGGAGGCGGCGAGACAGGCGGATATCGTGATGCTGTGCGTGAAACCCTATCTCATCCACGACGTGGTGGAAGAGATTGCAGGCGTGATCACTCCTCAGAAGCTCATCATCTCCATCGCCGCGGGGGTGCCGATTTCGCGTATCGAGGACCTGCTGCCGCCGCGCACGCCGGTGATTCGCGCCATGCCCAATACCTGCGCCATCGTCGGAGCAGGGGCGGCGGCATACGCACGCGGTCGGTACGCTACGGAAGAGCATGCGGCAGCCGCGCATGAGATTTTCACTTCCTTCGGCGAGGCAGTGGAGGTGGAAGAACATCTGTTAAACGCCGTCACAGCTATCAGCGGCAGTGGTCCTGCCTACGCCTATCTGATGATCGAGGCGTTGTCGGATGGTGGGGTTCGGGCAGGGCTACCACGCGACATCGCCACTTTTCTGGCAGCGCAAACCATGCTGGGTGCGGCGAAGATGGTACTGGAGACAGGGATGCACCCCGCACAGCTGAAGGACATGGTTACCACCCCGGCGGGAACCACCATCGCTGCGCTGGTCGTGATGGAACGCGCCGGGGTACGCTCCGCTCTCATCGAAGCGGTTGCCGCCGCCATCGAGCGGGCAAACGAACTCTCCTAATTCAAAGGCGGTAACGCGCTCGCCTCGTCCAGCACGGCTTTCTCTTCCGGCGGTAGCGCGCCGCTCCATCCGTCCAGTATCAGATTCAGCTGCTCCATGTTGCGCGCGCCGATAATGGCGCAGGTCACCGCGGGATGGCTGATCGTCCATGCAATCGCCGTCTGAACCAGCGGTCTGCCGAACTGTTTCAGCACTTCCACGATGCGCTGCGCCCGTTCGATATTGTGGGGTTGCGCTCGCCGCTCCAAAAACCATTTGTTCTCGGCGGCGCGAGTGCCGGGCGGAGGAGGTTCGCCAGGGCGATACTTTCCCGTGAGAATGCCCCCCGCCAGCGGGCTGTACACCATCACGCCCACGCCCTCTGCCCGGCACAGAGGTAGCAGTTCCATCTCGATGACGCGGTCGATCAGGTTGTAACGGGGCTGGATGCTGTCGAAGCGTGCCCAATCGTGCTTGTCGCTGAGCCACAGCGCCTTGCACAGTTGCCAAGCCGCGAAGTTGGAGCAGCCGATGTAGCGCACCTTGCCCTGCCGAACCAGGTCGTTCAGCGTGGAGAGGGTTTCCTCCAGCGGTGTGTTCTCGTCCCACGAGTGCACTTGATAGAGGTCAATCACGTCGGTTTGCAGACGGCGAAGGCTGGCTTCCACCTGTTGCATAATATGGTATCGCGATAGCCCTTCGCCGTTCGGACCCTCTGCCACCCGAGCTCGCACTTTGGTCGCGATGACCACTCTGTCCCGATACGGGCGCAGTGCCTTGCCGAGAATCTCTTCCGAGCGTCCGCCCGTGTACACGTTGGCGGTGTCAAAGAAGTTGATACCCGCCTCCAGACAGCGTTCCACCATGGCGATAGAGGTCGGCTCATCCGCCTCTCCGCCAAAGGTCATACAGCCCATACACAGCTCGGACACCCACAGCCCCGTTTTGCCAAGTCGTTTGTAGTTCATGGTACTGTCTCCCGTTCGCAGATGTTACCGGATTCGTTATCAGCCAGCCGATGCCTGCTTACCCGGCTCGGCAAACCCGCGGCCCTCTTCATCCAGAACCAACACCCAGTCGCTTCCATCAGGCACAGGCGGGGGGATGAACTGTTGCACGCCGCTGGTCGCGAACGCGCCCGCCTGCTTCGCCTTGCCGGTACGAGGGTCGTACCACCATGCGACTGCCCGTTTACCGGCGATTTTGTCCATATGGACCTGCACGAGTTTGCGCAAGGGAGGTATATCATGGCGTAGCTACCATCGCTGGCGCGAGTTGCCCGCACATGGTATGCGCCTGCACCATCCTCCATCGCGAGAATACTCTGGTCGGGTATCCGATTGAAGAAGGGGCGCGAGAGCAGCAGCCGCTTCGCGTACTGCATCTGACTGGAACCCGGCAGCTTGATTGCCTCTTTCCAGGGCAAATGGGCGTGCAGCACCGGCTCTCGTCCGGGTTGCCACATCTGCCAGACCTCGTTGCAGCCGTAAGTGTGCCCGTGTGCCCCGGCAAACAGCGCCCAGTAGGCAAACTTGCGCGAGTCGTGTGCCGTCATAAAGCCGTTCTTGGGGTCAAAGTGAGAAGCGATGTTCTCATAACCGGGTTCGGCGTCCATACACGGCTTCACGGGTGTCAGCGCATAGTCCTTGGTGATGAACTTCCAGTTCTCGTTGTTCTGAATGTGTCCGGACTGCACCATGTTAAAGTCCAGCCAGTCATCTTTGTGGAAGTACTGGGAGGAGTGGTGCTGTCCCGTTGGGTGGAAGGACATCAGCTGGCTGCGCCCGACGGCTGCGCGGATTCCCTCTGCCATGCCGCGCAGGATGGCGTAGTGTCGCTCGCTCTCCAGGTCGCGGTCGCCTCCAAGTATCCAGATAATCTTGCGTCCTTTGTAGCGGTTGCCAATCCATTCACCGTAGATGCGAGCGTTCTGCGGGGTGAAGATTTCGGGTCCAACGCCCCATCTCTTGTTCCACTTGTCGCCCCATGTAGGTTCCTCCTTTTTTAGTCACCGTATTCGAGCCAGTGTACCTGTTGCGGCGTCAGTGTGAGTTCCACCGCTTCCATGCACTCTCGCAGGTGTTCCGGATTGCCTGTCATAAAGATAGGAATGGTCGCCGGTCTCTGGTGCAGCAACCATGCCAGCGCAATCTGCGTGGGAGTAACACCCATCTGTTGCGCCAGCTGGCGGGCACGTTCACGACGCGCCGCGTTCACTGGGTTGCCGAAACTGGCTTCGCCGTTGCGAGTACCCGCAAAATAGCCCTGTGCGGTTGCGGTGTAAGCAGCAATGGGAATACCGTTGTCGGCGTACCACTCGGCGTCGGCGGAGGTAACGTAGCGCATTGTGGGGTCGGCAGTTATCGTCCAGTTGGGCACGGCAAGGCTCCATTGCATCTGCGAGATGACAAAACCGTGCAATCCCCGGCTCCTCGCGTATTCGTTGGCAGCGGCAATGCGTTCGGTGCTCCAGTTGCTTGCGCCGAGGGCGCGCACGTTGCCCGCCTGCACATGTTCATTCAGAGCCTGCACGATTTCATCTACCGGCACGCGCGGGTCGTCGCGGTGCAGATAGTAGAGGTCTACGGTTTGCACCTGGAAGCGTTCGAGGCTCTCCATCAGGTCCTGGGCAACTATCTCCGGCGCCATATAGCGGTCGGGGCGAGGGTATCGCTCCCCACCGTGCGGATGCGCGCCCTTGGTTGCCAGCACTATTTGCTCACGGATGCCCAGCTGCCGGATAATCCTGCCAACTTCGCGCTCGCTGCAGCCCGCTTCGCCGTCGGATTCCCAGAAAGCATAGCAGTGTGCGGTGTCGAGAAAGTTGCCTCCGAGGCGCACGTATTCCGCCACCACCTGTGTGGCCTGGTCGTTCTTTATCCGCACACCAAACGTACCGGTGCCCAAACACAGAACGGATACCCTGAGTTCGGAATGGGGAAGCGAGACAGTGTTCACAGGCTCTCCTCTGCTAAATCGTTTTAGTAAACTTTCGCACAAAGTAAGACGGATTCCTGCCCCGCGTTACACACCGCACTCCGGGCACTGCATCTCGGAGAGCTCGATGGCATCCAGCAGACGCGGGAAGGCGGCCGGCAAATCTTCAGCGGTACAGGTGGCGCGGTAGACAACGGCTCCGAAGCGATCCAACCCATACACGCAAACGGCTGTATCGACAAGGCATTCGTAGCGTTCGAAAACACTCCCGCTATTGTCTATCAATACCAGCAGCGGCTCGGGATAGTCAACGGTTATCGGACGGCGTAGCACTACTATCAAGGCACAGCGGGATTCGCGAAAAAGATCGAGCCATCCGCTGGTGTGCTGCACCACAAAATCGGCGGCTGCGTCCGGCACCAGTAACAGCCCTACCGGTTGATTCTGCCGGAAAGCAGCAATCGACACAGACTGCCCTGTATGCACCTCTGGCAGGGTGAATGGAGGAGCAATTATCTCTTCGTTATCGCCGACCGTTTTCAGCCGGCACATCATGGCGAGTTTCCCCTTTCTCCCAGCGCCACCCGAATCTTCATCTGCTGGTTGCCACGCAGGATGTCTATCTCTACAACATCCCCCGGTTTCAGGCGGCGCAGGATGCTTGTCACATCTGCGGCACGGCGTACGGGCGATTTATTCAGGGACACGATGACGTCCCCCAGGCGGATACCAGCACGCGCAGCGGGACTGCCGGACACCACACGCACTACCTCTGCCCCCTCCGCACCATCGCGGTCGGCGGGCATGATGCCCAGAAAGGGGCGGCGCAGTTTGCCCGCTCGCATGTCGTCCAGCACCGCTTTCACATCGTTAATCGGCACTGCCAGCGCGCCGCCTGTCGTGCCCAGCAAAGACATATCTACCGAAGTTCCCAGAGTGGGCGCGGCGGTACCGGTTTGCCTGCTATCCCCTGCATCGGACGGGCGAAAGAGCATTCCGGGGGCGATGCTGGCGACAATCACACCGACCACTTCTCCCCGCGAGTTGACCACCGGTGCGCCGCTGCTTCCTGCTCCGATAGCACCCGAAATCTGTATCAGGTTGGACAAAAACTGCTGCTGACCAATAACGCCCGTGCGCTCCTTCCCTGCCACCACACACAGCGCGAGCGACCGCTCGTAACCGCCCAGCGTGCCCATACAAAGCACAAGGCTACCCTGCTCTATCCTGTCCGAGTTGCCCAGAGGCAAGGCAGGCAAAGACACCGCAGGGATTTTCACCATCGCCAGATTGGTCACATCGTCAAGACTGACCACCCTGCCCGTCAGCTTGGTGCCGTCCGCAAGGCGCACGACGCACTGCTCTGCTCCCCGCACCACATCCGCGCTGGTCAGCACCCACTCCCTGTCCACAATAAAGCCACTGCCCTTGCGGGTGATGGGATTGGGCAGGTTAAACAGCCGGAAGGTCTGCAACATACGGCGTGTGGGCTCGTTCTCAGGGCGCGTCCAGAAGGCAGAGGGAGAAGAGCCCGGAGGCGCCAGCGCCCCTCCTTCCACAGAGACCACGGCGTTCTGTACTTTACGCGCCAACGCGGTCACCTCGCGCTCCAACGAGTCCAGCACCCCCTGTGCCCATACCGCACCAGCTACCAGAACAGAGAGCAGAAAAGATACCAGTAGCCGCATTGGTACTTCCCCCCTATTCTACTCCGCCAGCTGCAGCAGCATAAGCCGGTTGTACCACAAAGGCTTCCGGTATGTCACGTGTCACAGGAGGAGATGCCTCCACCAGCACCGGCTGCACGGGCACTTCTGGCTCAGACTGCGGCTGGGCAACCGGCTGGGATTCTGCCTCCGGTGCGGTCTCCGCGGGCTGGGCTGCGACCAGAATGCGCCTCGGAGAACGATGCACCGGTGCCGAAGGTGTTTGACGCAGTGATGGAGCAGGTTTGCTCGGCTCCGGCAGAACCTGTTGCGCGGGTAGGTTTTGTTTGGGCTTAGTGCCTTTCGTCGCTGAACCAACAGCCTTCCTACCCTGCTCCGCCACTTCCTGCTGCGATAGGTGGATGCTCTGCGCTACCTGCGATTGTGGAGCTCTATCATCCACCGGTGCCGAAGCCCTCTGCCACAGTACAAAGCCGGTCAACGCTACCGCCGCCACCGCGACAGGAGCCAGCGCGACCTGCAACGGGAAAACCCTCTGCTTCATTTCTGCACGAACCTGCAGCGGCTGCCACCCTTTGGAGGGCGCATCGGGCAACAGCTGCGCGTATTGATGTACCGCCTCGCGCGCGCGGCGGTAGGCACCTGCTTCCGCCTGACAGCGGGCGCAAGACTGCAGATGCCGGCGTACCCAGGCGGGCAAGCCGGTTTCTATGTCATCCACGCTCAGGGCGAGGTAGTATTCTACCCATCGGCACAGAAGCCGTTTCATGGTGATCCCCCCAGAAGCACTTCCAGTCGTTGCTTGAGCAGTCGTCGGGCGCGGAACAGACGCAGCTTCACACTACCCACACTGCATCCCAGCGCCTGCGCCATCTCCGAGTAATCCATTCCTTCCATATCTCGCAGCACAATCACCGCGCGATGGTGGGGAGGCAGGGCATCAATGGCTTTACGCACCGTTTCGCGCAGCTCGTTGCGCTCTGCAGCGGCGTGCGGGTCTATATCCGCGTATCCGCCGCCCACATCCCAGTCCAGAGACACCTCCGGATGTGCTTTTTTGCGCTTCACATGGTCTATCGCCAAATGCACACCGATACGGATGAGCCAGGTGCGCAGCTGTGCCTCACCGCGGAAGCTATCCAGAGCGCGATAGGCACGCAAGAAGGCGTCCTGTGTGAGGTCTTCAGCATCTTGCGGATTACCCACGATGCCCAGGATACTGCGGAAGACCGCTGTCCGGTGCTGTTGCCATAGCGTGCCAAACGCCTCCATATCGCCCGCGCGGCAGCGTTCAATGAGCTGTTGCTCACCCTCTTGCCGGGGATGCTCTCCGGTTGCCACTCGCCACTCCCATACTTGCGCGTCCATTGCGTCGCTCCTTACCTATTTCGGTGCGAGCACCTTAGGCTCCCCCTCGCGCCAACCCACACTGCGGAGAGACAGCGGGTGCCCGCACCGCTTGGACACGTTTGGGCGGGCTCCGCCGGGCGGCGATGGGATGACTGTCTCCGCGTGAGACACGCCTTCCTTTGCTCGCACGTCCTCCCCTCATCCCAATTACATAGACGACGCCTGCCTCTTTTTGTTATCATAGCAGTGTGAGTGCCATCATTACCCTGTTAACCGATTTCGGCACGGAAGACACCTACGTGGGCGTGATGAAAGGGGTCATCACTTCCATCTGTCCCAGCGCACAGGTGATAGACCTCACACATCAGGTGCCGCCTCAGGACATCGCAACGGGTGCTTTCCTGCTGGACGTTTCGGTGGATTACTTCCCCGAAGGCACGATACACGTCGCGGTAGTGGACCCGGGGGTGGGCACAGCGCGAAAGCCCGTTGCTCTGCGCACCGCGAAGGCGTTTTTCGTCGGCCCGGATAACGGTATCTTTACGCTGGTGTTGCAGCGGCAGAAGCTGCTTCAAGCGATATGCCTGGACAACCCCCGCTACCACCTGTCGGCGGTGCGTTCCACCTTTCACGGACGGGACATTTTCGCACCGGTCGCCGCACACATCGCATGTGGAGTCTCCGTAGAGGAACTGGGAACACCGATTCATCGCTTGCAGCGACTGCCTCTGCCGCGCATCCAGGGGGACTGGGAAGGCATCCGCACGACGATAGTACACATCGATCGGTTCGGCAACGCCATCAGCAATCTCAGCCGGGCGGAATACGAGGCATGGCGCATCCGCTGGGATGTGAAAGAACCCGCCGTGCAGGTCGCGGCGAGTAACACCACATTGCCGATAGTCAGCACCTACGGCGACGTGCCTCGCGGAAAACCGGTGGCGCTGTTCGGAAGCAGCGAGCGGCTGGAGATAGCGGTCAACGGCGGTAGCGCGGCCCGTGAGCTCGCCCTGCGGCGAGGGGATACAATCAAGGTGTTGCGGCGCGAAAGCACACCTCCCCCACGGGTGCAAAGAACTCTGGGACTACAGTAACGAGCGGGAACACGGCGAGGTAAAAGCTTCGCGCACATCCACACCGACAAGCAAGCAGGAAGCCACATATCCACTGCGAAAAGAAAGATGTCCACTTCACAATCGCACCGGAGGATGGTCATGAGACGGTTTGTGTATCAGTTGTTTCCGCTAATAGTCGTTGCCGTGTTGTTCTCTGCTTGCGCGAAACGCCAGACGGCATCGGAAACCCCTGCTCAACCGCAAGGGCAACTGCGCATTGCGGTCGTGCCGAAGGGCACGGCACACTCGTTCTGGCTAACGGTCAAAGCGGGCGCAGAACAGGCAGGACAGGAAGAGGGCGTGCAGATTCTGTGGAAAGGTCCCGCCGAAGAGACGGATGTCGAGGGGCAGCAGCGCATTCTGGAAGATTTCATCAACCAGAAGGTAGATGCTATCGTGATGGCGGCGTGCGATGCGGACGGCATGGTTCCCATCGTCAAGCAGGCGATGGCGGCAGGCATTCCTGTCATCACGATCGATTCAGGCGTGAACTCCGATGACCCGCTGAGCTTCGTCGCTACGGATAACGTGGCTGCAGCTGCAAAGGCGGCAGAGGTGTTGTGCCAGCTGGTGGGTGGCAAGGGCAAGGTGGGCATGATCCCCTTCATCAAGGGCGCAGCATCCTCCGAACAGCGTGAGCAGGGCTTCCGCGAGGGCATTAAAAAGTGCCCCGGCGTTAAGCTGGGACCGGTGCTTTACTCGCAGAGTCAGGTGGAGCGCGCCATGCAGGTTACCGAGGACATGCTGACCGCCAATCCCGATTTAGTGGGCATCTTCGCCGCGAACGAGCCGGGCGCAGTCGGCGCGGCGACGGTTCTGGAACAGCGGGCTCTGGCGGGCAAGGTGAAACTGGTCGCCTTCGACGCCGCCCAGCCTGAGATTGAAGCCCTGCGGCGCGGCACCATTCAGGCGCTCATCGTACAGAACCCGTTCAAGATGGGCTACGAGGGCGTCAAGCTGGCAATAAAAGCCATTAAGGGCGACCGTGCCAGCATCCCCAAGCGCGTGGACACGGGCGTTACTGTCGTGACGAAGGAGAATATCGATAGCCCAGAGGTGCAGGAGCTGCTGAAGGAGAGAAAGTAGCGTCCTGCGCTCCCCAAGGGGGGGGTGGAAGGTTGGTCACTTTAGAGCGCATCGAGGAGGCGCGTCGGGCGGCGCAGGGGGTGGTGCAGCATACACCCCTGTTCCCCGCGCGAATGCTGAGCGAAATCGCCGGCGTGCCGGTGTGGCTGAAGGTGGAAAGCCTCCAGCGCACCGGTTCGTTCAAGATTCGCGGCGCGTATGAGTGCCTGCGCCGCCTGCCTCCGGAGGTTCGTGCGCGAGGGGTGGTTTCCGGCTCAGCGGGCAATCACGCGCAGGGG
>Ga0209162_1000967_pt1 | contig 29905 bp, 20 predicted proteins | sample YNPNPMetaG_FD_187121 | JGI IMG/M metagenome (GOLD analysis project Ga0209162, IMG submission 187121) | Anoxygenic and chlorotrophic microbial mat microbial communities from Yellowstone National Park, USA - YNP NP MetaG (SPAdes) (version 2) ...
GTTTATGTGGCTTATGCTGGCGGGGTCATGGCGGTACGGTTGAGTGATGGCAGTCTGGTCTGGCGCTTTCCTGAGAAGGTTGAAAGCGGCAGAACATTTTACGCTGCACCAGCGGTCTCTGATGGGTTGCTGGTTGTGGGAGATTACGCGGGGACGCTCCATGCTCTGGACGCAGCCAGCGGTGTTCAAAAATGGGCCTTCACGCCGCAGGTCAAATCTGGAAATGCGGCGCGTTTTGTGGGGAGTGCGCTCATTCATCAAGATATGATCCTGGCGCCTACCGCTGGACACGATAGTCTTTATGCCGTGAGTCTGACTGGAAAGGAGCTGTGGCGCTTTCCTACTGGACAGGCGATCTGGGCACAGCCGGTTAGCGATGGTGAACGCGTGTACATTGCTTCTATGGATCATTATTTATACGCTGTTCGCCTTGTGGATCATCAACAGGTATGGAAGAAGGACCTTGGTGCAGCATTGGTTGCGGCACCCGTTCTGGCGGATGGTACCTTGTATTTGGGCACGCTGGGGAATGAGATGATAGCCGTCAGTACAGATGGGGAGATTTTGTGGCGCTATACTACGGACGGGGCAATATGGTCCAGCCCTGTTTTGGTGGAGGGCTCTCTTTATTTTGGTGATGCTGCTGGTTCCATTTATGCAGTTGATGTGACAAGCGGAACTGGACGATGGAAGATTGACCTTTCGAGTGGCGCTATTACCGGTTCCGGGGCGGTTGTATCGGGTAATCTCGTGTTTAGCAGCGAAAACGGTAGTCTGGTCGCAGTTGGTTTGGATGGGCGCAGGTTGTGGACACAGACGTTTCAGGGTAAACTATATACTGGTCCTGCGGTCTCGGATGACAAAATCATTGTTGCCATTACGCAGGGCGACCAATTGCTGAAAGCATTGGATAGCAATGGGAATGAGTTGTGGTCTTTTGCGCCACCCAAGTAAGGATAGGTGAAACATGTGGGACGCGTTTATAGGGTTTTTTATTAATACACTGCTGTTTATTTATCAACTGGTCGGTAATTTTGGCGTTGCGATCATCCTGTTTACAATACTGATTCGCCTGGTCACGCATCCTTTGACGGTACAGCAGCTCAAGGGAAGCGCAGCGATGCAGGAATTGCAGAAAGACAAGCGCTGGCAGGAGATTCAAACGAAGTATAAAAATGACAAGGAAAAGCTGGCTCAGGAACAGATGAAACTGTATCAGGAGTTGGGAATTAATCCAATGGCTTCTTGTCTGCCAACCTTAATCCAGTTACCGATTATTATCGGGTTATATCAGGCAGTGATCAAGGCTTTGGCATCCACACCGCTCGAACTTCTTAACCTGACCCGCCATGTCTATCCCTCTCTTCTTAATGTGGCTTCGATTATTCCCTTGGATAACCGCTTTTTATGGATGGACCTTGCACGACCAGACTGGTTGCGATTGGACTTTTTGCCGTTTGGCATTCCAGTACTGGCAATTGTGGTTACCATAACCACGTATCTCCAGTCCAAGCTGATGTCACCGCCATCCACAGGTCCAAAGGATCAGACAGCCATGATGACAGGCATGATGAATCTGTATATGCCGTTTCTTATGGGGTATCTGGCGTTGACTTTTGCCTCTGGGCTTTCGCTCTATTTCTTTGTCTCCAATGTGATTGGCATCTTGCAATACGCGCTTTTGGGCAAGGTGAACTGGAAGAATTTATTCCCCGCTCGTAAACCTGTCGGCACAAAATAGCGATCAATCTGATCGAGTGATTAGAGGCGGATTATGGAAGATGGAAAAACGATGCTGGAAGTGATTGGTCCAACCGTTGAAGATGCCATAGAAATGGGATTGGATCAGTTAGGGCTGCCGCGAGAAGCTGTGGAAGTGGAAGTGCTTGATCCGGGCAGCAAAGGGGTTTTTGGGTTAGGCGGGCGTCAGGCACGGGTTCGTCTGATTTTTGGAGTAAAAGAAGAGGCTGTTGCGGATGCTGGCGCAGTGCCGAAGGCAGAAACCAAACCGAAAGCTCTGTCAGCTGAGGATTTAACCACAGAGGAAGATCAGCAGCCGCTTCAGGTGGCAAGCGTTGTGGTGCGTGACTTGCTGGAGAGAATGCATGTGCGTGCAAGGGTATCCGCCCGCTATCTGCGGGTTCCAGACGAGGCAGAACAACCGACCGTTCTGGTCGAAATTCAGGGGAACGATTTAAGTATTCTGATAGGACGTCGTTCTGAGACTTTGAACGCGTTGCAGTATCTGACGAATTTGATTGTGGGCAAAGAACTAGGGCGTTGGCTACCGGTGCTGATTGATGTGCAGGGTTACCGCGCCAGGCGAGAACGGCAGTTGCGCATTCTGGCACGCCGCATGGCTGAGCAGGCAGTCCATACTGGGCGTCGTCAGGTATTGGAGCCAATGCCTCCTGATGAGCGCAGATTGATTCATCTCGAATTACGCAATCATCCTCAGGTGACTACGGAAAGCATTGGGGAGGATCCTAACCGCAAAGTTACCATTGTGCCGAAAAAATAATGTATTGTCTTTTGCTTTGATGGAAGGCGGATGAAAAAGATGACCCTTTGCGCCTTCCATGAATTGTTTGTTTTGATGGGTTATTCCTGAATAGAGAGGAACATGATGCGGGCTGTTGACATTATCATCAAAAAACGCGATGGCAAAGAGTTGAGCCGTGAGGAAATTGAATTTTTTGTCAATGGTTTTGTTCGGGGCGATATTCCTGATTATCAGGTCTCTGCCTGGGCAATGGCGGTATTGCTCAACGGGATGACCGATCGAGAGACGACCGATTTGACCCTGGCGATGGCGCACTCAGGCGAGGTTTTAGACCTGTCGGGTGTTGTGCCGATTGCCGTTGACAAACATTCTACCGGTGGTGTGGGTGATAAGGTAACGCTGGTCGTTTTGCCTGTTGTTGCTGGCTGTGGATTGGCGGTAGGAAAGATGTCTGGGCGCGGTTTGGGATTCAGCGGTGGGACGTTGGATAAACTGGAGTCTATCCCCGGCTACCGAACCAATCTTTCCAAGCAGGAGTTTCTTACCCAGCTAAAAGAAATTGGCATTGTCTTAAGCGGTCAAAGCGCTGACCTGGCACCTGCAGATGGCAAATTGTATGCCCTGCGTGATGTGACCGGAACAGTGCCCTCCCTGCCGTTGATCGCATCTTCGGTGATGAGCAAGAAAATTGCTGCCGGTGCGCATGCGATTGTTCTAGATGTCAAGACCGGTGTCGGAGCTTTCATGCAGACTCTGGAAGATGCCCGCAAATTGGCGAAGTTAATGGTGAGTATTGGTAAGTTGAGCCATCGGCGGGTTGTGGCTTTGATTTCCGACATGAACCAGCCGCTTGGCTTTGCAGTTGGCAATACACTGGAAATGCTGGAAGCGATGGAAACTTTGCAGGGAGGTGGACCTGCTGATTTTCGCGAGCATTGTCTGGTGCTTTGCAGTCACATGCTGGTTCTTGGCAATGTGGCATCCACGCTTGAGGAAGGGCGCATGATGGCAGAAAAATCCATAGATAGCGGCGCTGCCTGGAACGCATTCCGCAAGCTGGTGGAAGCACAAGGTGGAGACGTCAGTTATTTGGATGACGTTTCTAAATTCGAGCGTGCCAGTCTGATTGAGACTGTTAAGGCGCCGCGCTCCGGTTATCTGCTGGCAATCAATGCCAGGGAAGTGGGGGAGGCTGCGGTAGGATTGGGCGCAGGGCGCGCCAAAAAGGGTGACCCAATTGATCATGCTGTTGGTGTGATGATCCATCACAAGGTTGGCGATCGGGTAGAGCAAGGCGAACCGCTTTTTACCGTTCACGCCAATGATGCTGAAAAACTGACGGAGGCGAAAGATCGTTTGCTCAAGGCTCATCAGTGGAGTGAACAGCCTTGTCCACCTTTGCCGCTCTTTTATGATGTTATTTCTGACTGAGTTGACTCCTACGGCGCGCCTCTTTTATACCATAAAAACTTACGGCAGGCATTGGCTTCTCGTGGGAGAACGTGGCTGAGGAGACTCCCCATTGTTACAAAACGGAGAAAGCTGCCAATTTGTTGACCAATTTCAGCGGTTGTGGCATAATTCAAGTGTCAAAAAGCGATGATGGAAACGAGTAAGCCTGACGGAATCGTCAGCGAACCCGGGGCGGGTGTGAGCCGGGGCGAAACCACAGGCTGAAAATCCTTCCGGAGCTGCAAGCTGAACGCAGTCCTGTCGGGCTGTTAGTAGGTGCGACGGAAAGCCGACCGTTATCACGGCTCAGGTCTATCCGCATGGCGGATGTACCTGACAGAGTGCCCGCCAACCGGCGGGAAGCGGGGTGGTACCACGGGAATTTCTCTCCCGTCCCTGAAGGGGATGGGAGAATTTTATTTTGAACAGATACGGAGTGCGCTGAAGTTTTTTAAGGAGGCATGATGTTTCGACCAGTATCTTCTAAATTGAACATTACTGCGATGGAAGAAGATGTCCTGAACTTTTGGAAAAAGCATGACATCTTCCGCAAGTCCATGGATGAACGTGTTGGAGGACCAAAATATGTTTTTTATGAAGGTCCACCAACCGCAAATGGAAAGCCGGGCGTTCATCATGTGCTGGCGCGTGCATTTAAGGATGTATTTCCGCGCTATAAAACGATGCGTGGGTACCATTGTATTCGCCGCGGCGGGTGGGATACACACGGTTTACCGGTTGAAATTGAGGTTGAACGTAAACTTGGGTTCACCAACAAACAACAAATCGAAGCCTATGGCATTGATAAATTCAATCAGCTCTGCCGTCAGTCGGCGTTTGAATACATTCGCGACTGGGAACGTCTGACCGACCGCATGGCATACTGGGTGGATCTGGAGACGGCTTATATTACTTATAAGAACGACTACATTGAAAGCATCTGGTGGATCTTAAAGAATTTTTGGGATAAAGGATTGCTTTATCAGGGCTTTAAAGTTGTGCCGTATTGCCCTCGTTGTGGAACCCCGCTCTCCGATCACGAAGTGGCGCTGGGGTATGAAGAAGCCACCGATCCTTCGGTTTTTGTGCGCATGCCGCTTGTGGACACGCCTGACACTTCCCTTTTGGTTTGGACAACCACACCATGGACACTGCCGGGCAATGTTGCCGTGGCGGCGCACCCGGATGTCACCTATGTTGTGGTTGAACGAGAGCTTGCCGAAGGTGGGACAGAGCGGCTGATTCTTGCAGAATCGCTGCTGGGCGCTGTGTTTGCAGAGGAACCGGTGCGGGTTGTGGAACGGATGAAAGGCAAGCAACTGAAGGGCAAGCGTTACCAGCCTTTGTTTACGTTCTTACCGCTGGACAAACCTGCCCATCGCGTTGTTCTGGGTGACTTTGTGACCACAGAAGATGGCAGCGGACTTGTCCATATTGCCCCTGCATTTGGCGCTGAAGATATGCAAGTGGCGCTGGAGGAGAATCTGCCGATTTTGATGACCGTTGCAGAGAACGGCACCTTTATACCGGAAGTTCGTCCCTGGAGCGGGAAATTTGTCAAGGATGCCGATCCCTTGATCACGCGTGACCTTGATGAGCGCGGTTTATTGTTCCGCGCCACGACCTACACGCATACCTATCCGTTTTGCTGGCGTTGCTCAACACCATTGTTGTATTATGCTCGCCCAACCTGGTACATCCGCACCAGTCAATTGAAAGACCGGCTGGTGGCGTTAAACGAGCGGATTAACTGGTATCCTGGTCACATTAAGAACGGACGATTTGGCAATTGGCTGGAGAATAATATAGATTGGGCGCTTGGACGCGAACGATATTGGGGAACGCCGCTCCCGGTTTGGGAATGCGAAAGCTGTCATCATCAGCTTTGTGTTGGCTCGCGCCAGGAGCTTTCGCAATTATCCGGCATGGATCTTTCCGGTTTGGATTTGCATCGTCCGCATGTGGACGAAATCAAGCTGCGTTGTCCTGAGTGCCAGGGTGTGATGCGCCGCGTTCCTGAGTTGATTGATGTCTGGTTTGACTCAGGGTCAATGCCGGTGGCGCAATGGCATTACCCCTTTGAAAATCAGGAAATCTTCAAAGAGCAGTTTCCAGCCGATTACATTTGTGAAGCGGTGGACCAGACGCGCGGCTGGTTCTATTCGCTCCACGCGATCAGCACGCTGCTTTTTGACAGTGAGTGTTACAGAAACGTCATTTGTCTGGGTTTGATTCTGGATGCCGAAGGGCAGAAAATGTCAAAGTCGCGCGGCAATGTGGTGGACCCCTGGGATGTGCTGAATACCCATGGCGCAGATGCGATGCGCTGGTATCTTTATACTGCCAGCCCGCCGGGACAGGAGCGGCGTTTCTCGGTCAATCTGGTAGCAGAGGTGGTCAGGAACTTCATACTCACTCTGTGGAATACCTACTCATTCTTTGTCACCTATGCCAACCTGGATGGCTGGAAACCTGACGCGAAAGAAGTGATTCAGTACAGTGCGTTGGATCGCTGGTGCCGTTCTGCGCTTCATGCTTTGGTGCGTGACGTAACCGCCGCGCTGGAAAATTACGATGTTCTTGGCGCAACCCGCCCGATTGAAACGTTCGTTGATCAGCTCTCTAACTGGTATTTGCGGCGTTCACGGCGAAGATTCTGGAAGAGCGGTTCAGATGCAGACAAGCGGGCGGCTTATGCCACGCTCTATGAAGCATTGGTCACATTAAGCAAATTGATAGCGCCGACAATGCCGTTCCTTGCAGAGGAGCTTTACCAGAATCTGGTTCGCTCGCTTGATCAACAAGCGCCGCTTTCGGTGCATCTGGCGATGTGGCCCGGATTTGAGCCTTCAGCCATTGATGATCGGTTGAATCGCGAGATGGCACTGACCATGAAGCTGGCTTCGTTGGGGCATGCCGCGCGCAACAAAGCGAATCGCAAGGTGCGCCAGCCGTTGGCTGAAGCTGCTTTTGCAGTGGGTAATGTTGAAGAGCGCGCAGTGATTGATAAATATGCTGATTTGCTGGCAGATGAGCTGAATGTAAAGAAAGTTCGTGCGCTGGATGCTACTGTCGAGGCGGTGGATTATAGCCTGAATCCGCTGCCCAAACAGTTGGGACAAAAGTACGGCCCCCGTTTTCCGGGGATTCGCAAGGCGTTGTTGTCGCTGGATGCTTCTGCTGCGGCGGCAAAGCTGTTGCGGGGCGAGGTGCTGACCATTGAAGTGGAAGGTGAGCGTTATGAAATATTGCCAGAAGAAGTTGAGGTGCGTGTCAATGCACGTGCAGGTTTTGCCGTGGCGTCCGAAGGCGCGTATCTGGCTGCTCTGGTAACGGACTTAACGCCTGAACTGGTGCAGGAAGGACTGGCGCGTGAATTTGTGCGGCGGGTTCAGGATTTACGCAAGCAGGCGGATTTAGATATTGCGGATCGCATTGTTCTCTATTATCAAGCCACAGACGGTCTCCAGCAGGCGATTGAGCGATTCAGGGATTACATTATGGGCGAGACGCTTACAGTGGAGATGAATGCCAGTGCTATGCCGCAGGGAGTGCCGGTAAGCAGTGATGAGTTTGACGGCGAAAAGGTGACGATTGGCTTGCAGAAAAGAGGTTGATCTCGTCTGGCGGTGAGTTTGATGTTGTCGTCAAAACGTTAGGGGCTTCTCAATCCTTCCTGTTTGTGTTGTGAGTTTCCGCGTTGTAGGCGAGCGATTATACAACGAAGAGCCCTTGCTTTAACTTTTTACTGAATAATGATACAATTTTCTCAAGATGGGTTTCATTTCTGCACTTACCTCCCTAAAATTCTTTTGGCGGATTTGGAGTGTGCTGAGTGTTTCAGCTCTGTTGGGTGGCTGTTTCATCTTGTATTCTCGGTTGAATATTTTATATGCCCTGTTTTGGCTGGCGGTTAGTGGTGTATTGCTTGCTTACCAGCTTTTGATATTTAGGCGTAATCTAGCCTTCAATGTCTCAATGAACACAGGACAAGCGCTTGCAGGTATTGGCATTGCCAATTGGGTCACTCTAAGTCGTGGTATTGTAATCGCCATGTTGGCAGGTTTTGTTGCTATTCCAAAGCCTGGCGGTTGGCTGGGTTGGATGCCTGGTATTTTGTATTCCCTTGTAGTGATTGGGGATTACCTTGATGGTTTTTTGGCGCGCCGATTACGGCAAGAGACCAAACTTGGCGAATTTTTTGACACATTCTTGGATGGATTGGGGGTTTTTCTGGGTGCTTTCCTGTTAGTTCTGTATGGTAAGGCGCCTTGGTGGTATCTAATGGTGGGGTTGGCTCGATATTTGTTTTTGTTCGGTATATGGCGGCGCAGGAAACTTGGGCTGCCGGTATATGATTTGACTTACAGTCCAGTCCGGCGAGCGCTTGCTGGATCGCAGATGGGCTTCATAGCGGTTGTTTTGCTGCCAATTTTTGGTCCGCCGGTAACCACTGTAGCATCAACTTTGTTTATGATACCTTTTTTGCTCAATTTTCTGCGAGACGGGTTGTTTGTTAGTGGTGTTCGCATTTCATTACAATTTCAACTGAGTTGGATTGTCCAATGGGTACCGCTTATTTTGCGCGCAATTGTCATTGCTTCAATTGTTTCTTTGTGGCTTTCTGGTTCGACTGGCCTGTTTATAGGTGATGTAATTTTGGAAGGAGTAATGTTGTTACTGCTTTTATTTGGCATTGCTGGACGGATTACTGCGATATTGGCACTTTTGTTTTCTGGATACTTTTTACAATTTGACTTGATGAATGAGGTTTTTTGGATCATACTAGTTTGCAGCTCGCTGTTGTTTTTTACGGGCAGCGGGCGACTATCCTTGTGGAAGCCTGAAGATACGTTGATTTATAAGCGGGCGGGGGAAAGAAAATAGGAATGAGCAGACTCAAGCATCTTTCTTGGTTGGTGTGGTTAGTAGTTTTGTTGTGTCTTTGGTGGGCGTTGCGGAATGTGTCTTTTGTTGAAGTTTGGCAGACCCTTCACTTGCTTTCTTTCTGGCAGATTATCATCTTAATTCTTGCAAACTGTAGTATCTTGTTGTTGTTCAGCGGTCGCTGGTGGCTCATCTTACGTTTCTTTCGTCAACCGGTGGGATACGTTGCGCTCTCTCTTTATCGTTTGGCGGGGTTCGGGATTAGCTATTTTACACCGGGCACACAATTTGGCGGCGAACCGGTGCAGGTGTTGTTGTTGCAGCGTCGCCATCAAGTTGGACTTTCAACGGCAACGTCGAGTGTCTTTCTGGATAAGTTGATTGAAGTGATTGCTAACTTTACTTTTTTGATTTTAGGGCTGGTGGTGGTTTTGTTCGCCAGACAAACTTACTACTGGCAGAGCGGTTGGATGCTTCTACCGATCATCGTTGCGCTTATATCCCTTGTTTTTTATTTATTTTTCTTGTTGCGTGGACAATTCGTTCTATCACAACTTTTGCGCTTATTTGTGCCTTTTTCTCAAGAAGGGAGAATGTATCGCTTGTATCAGGTTGTTCAAAACGTTGAAGCTGAAATTATAGGGTTATCTCATCAGAAACCGCTTCTTTTGGTTCTATTGTTTCTGATTTCTATGGTTGTTTGGATTGCAATGGCGGCTGAGTACTATCTTGTGTTGCTTTTTCTTGGCTTGAAGCTCGACTGGGTTCAGACGGTGATTGCAATGACCTTGGCGCGGTTGGCGCTTTTGACCCCTTTGCCCGGGGCTTTGGGGTCGCTTGAAGTCAGTCAGGTGTTGGCGATGCAGTTACTTGGTTATTCACCAGCAATAGGTATTTCACTGGTATTGCTCAATCGAGGGCGAGATATATTCTTTGGGGGAGTGGGATTGTTGATTGGCAGTTGGTCGCTTCGTATCCGTTGATGATTAAAAGTTTAGGAGGTTGTTATGAAGCTGAAATTAAGAAAACGCATTGGTATATTACAAGTGGGGATTATTTTGTTAACAGTTGCTACTGCTTTGATTCATTTTTACTTGAATGTGCTGATGGGAAAATTAGATTTGTTGTTTACGCTGAATGGGATTGGTTATCTTGGGCTTTTAGCTATATTGTTGGTTGAATTTCCCATTTTGAAGTTGCAGCCACGCTTGGTGAAATGGCTGCTGATCATCTTTACTGCAACGACCATCTTTTTGTGGGTATTGTTCGGTGAACGTTCCTTGTTGGGATATGTTGACAAACTTATCGAGGTGTTGCTGTTGATTCTCTTATTCATCGAAAAGCCCTAATTTGGGGTAACTGTCTTGATTTAGAGAACTGATTTTGTCTTTAGAGCCATTGCGGGCAGAGCAGAATGCTGTGTCTCATTATTATTGTGGGCGAGATGAGAGCCATTGTAAGTTTCTTAAGATAAAAGGGTGCTGTAAGATAATGTTGTTGTGTCAACTTGGCTGGATAGATTGGGCTATGCATTTCTGAGAAAATAATTTTTGGATTGATGAGATGTGCTCACGGGATTTTTGACGAACCAGCACATCAGCAAGCTGGAGTTATCATCGTTTTCTTGGACCTGTACAGGAGAAGCAATCATGAGACGTCAGACGTTGTTGTTTACTGCTCCTGAAAAATTGGAGATTCAAGAGGAAAATCTTGCGCCACCTGCTCGTGGGCAGGTGGTTGTTCAGACATTGTTTTCGGCAATCAGTCCGGGAACGGAAATGTTGATCTACCGCGGGCAGGCACCTCACGATATGATGCAAGATGAGACCATTCCGTCTTTGCAGAAAAGCAACTTTAAATATCCTTTCAAATATGGCTATTCCGTTGTTGGTCAGGTCAAAGCGGTGGGTGAAGATGTTGACGAGGGATGGATTGGGCGAAAAGTATTTTCTTTTCATCCACATGAAAGTGCTTTTGTAGCGAATCTGACCGAGCTTATTCCATTGCCTTTCGGAATTTCTGCGGAGAATGCTCTATTTTTGCCCAATATGGAAACGGCTATCAACTTTTTGTTAGATGGGCGTCCCCTAATTGGGGAGGCAGTTGCAGTGTTTGGCTTGGGAATTGTTGGGATTCTTACAACAGCTTTGCTGGTGGATTTTCCGCTTGGCGCATTGGTCACATTTGACAAATATCCTCATCGGCGTCATGTGGCGTTGGAACTGGGCGCAACAGCCAGTCTTGACCCGTATTCAGCCGGCTGGTTGCAGAAGGCGCAAGCTGAAGTGATTCAGGCTGGGCTGACCGGCGAATACGATCTGGTTTTTGAGCTTTCTGGGAAACCGGTGGCGCTTAATCAGGCAATTGCAGTGACCGGATTCAATGGGCGAGTCGTGATAGGTTCTTGGTATGGTAAAAATGAGGTTAGGTTGGAACTGGGCGGGCGATTCCATCGCAGCCGTATGCGCTTGATTAGCAGTCAGGTCAGTACAGTAACACCGGAATTAGGCGGTCGTTGGAATAAAGCGCGTCGGATAATGCTGGCATGGAAAAAATTGCAGCAGATTAAGCCAGAACAGTGGATCACCCATCGCTTCCCATTTGAAAAGGCAGCCCAAGCTTATGAGTTGTTGGCTGCACATCCAGAGCAGACCATTCAGGTCGTGCTAACCTATTCTTGATCAATTCTACTAAAGCAATAGAAAGACTGGTGACAGAATGTTTCAAGTTGCAGTACAAAGGGATTTTATTGCGCAACATTTTCTGATTGGGGGCGATTGGGGCGCAGAGAACTTTCCTCATTCTCATCACTACGTGATTGAGCTGGTGTTGTCCGGTCAAGAACTTGATCAACATGGTTATCTGGTTGATATTGTTGAAATTGAAGCGAAACTTGAACGTCAACTAGCAACCTATCGAGATAAATTGTTAAACGAATTGCCTGAGTTTTCTGGAATCAATCCTTCGCTGGAGCGGTTCACTCGCATTCTGTGTGAAGCACTTTCCGGCGAGATTTCTGCTGCTAATGTTCGGCGGGTGAAAGTACAGTTGTGGGAAAATGAACAAGCCTGGGCATCCTTTGAGCTGGAGCGTTGATTGCGATTAGGCTTAATTATTTATGGAAGTTTGGATACGCTGTCTGGTGGCTATTTCTATGACCGGCAGCTTGTAAGTTACTTGAAAAGCCGGGGAGACGAGGTTCAACTTATCTCATTGCCTTGGCGATATTATTTAGCGCACTTGGGGGATAATTTTAACTCTCGACTTCTCAAAGAATTAACGTTTTGGGAAGGGGATGTCTTATTACAGGATGAGCTTAATCATCCGTCTTTATTCTGGTTGAATAGAATGTTGAAACGGCGAGTTAAGTTTCCCATTATCTCTATCGTACATCATTTACGCAGCAGCGAGCGGCATCAAAAATGGTTGAAGCGGTTATATGCTCTGGTTGAGCGAGCATATTTGCGGACAGTAGATGCATTTGTGTTTAATAGTTACACTACACGCCAATCGGTAGAGCAACTGTCTGGTATGAGTTGTCGGGGGATTGTGGCGTACCCGGCTGGTGACCGTTTTGGGAGTAGTATCACTCTTGAACAGATACAACAAAGATGTCGTCAGCAAGGCCCATTGCAAATCATCTTTATTGGGAATATCACTTTACGAAAAGGTCTTCACGTTCTGATTGAAGCACTTGGTCAACTGATGGATATTGAATGGCGGTTGCATGTAGTGGGCAGGCTAAATGTTGAACCAAAATACTTTTGCGGACTCGAAGCGCGTTTAGCTGATCTCCATTTGGAGTCTCGCGTTTACATTCACGGAGAGACAAGCGATGAGAAATTGTCTTCATTGCTGCGCGTGGCGCACGTTTTGGTCATGCCTTCTTCGTATGAGGGATTTGGGATTGCTTGTTTAGAAGGAATGGGATGGGGTGTGCCTGCTGTAGCTTTTGCATCTGGCGGTGTAACCGAGATCATCGAAAATCATCGCAGCGGTGTGTTGCTGCCGATGGATGATGTAGCTGCTTTGGCGGACTCATTGCGGCGGATGCAATCCGACCGAGCTTTATTGGAAATGCTTAGTCTTGGTGCTCGAAAGCGGTTTGACGATTTTCCGAGCTGGGAGCAGACCTGTGAGAAAATCTATTCGTTTTTGCATACTTTGTGAATAAGGGGCGGAAGGATGGAAGATTCTTTTCAACAGTACTTGTGGGCGAAAAGATGGATAGATGATCGTGCATTAAATCTACGGGTTTTGCAATCCTTCGGTCAAGCGTTGAAACACTGTCAGCATATTGGCAGCTCACTTCAAGTTCTTGAAATTGGAGCGGGCATTGGCACAATGTTTCTGCGATTGCTTGGCGCTGGTTTTTTGGAAAAGGCTGTTTATACTGTTTTGGACGTGGAGGCGCAAAATATTCAAACGGCACATCACTTAATTTCCAAAGAAACCCAACAGACTGGCTGGCAAGTTACTGAGGTGCCAAACCGTTTATGCCTTGAGAAAAGTGGATGTCAAGTTGAAGTTTTGTTGGAGAGGTGTGATTTTTATGAATTTGTGGAACGCTCTGAGGGTTTACTTTTGTGGGACGTGGTGATTGCAAATGCATTTCTGGATTTGGTAAATGTTCCAGATGTCTTAAGGGGGTTGCTGAAGATAACCAAATTAGACGCATTATTATATGCGACGATAAATTTTGATGGTTTGACATTGTTTGAACCAGTCATTGCTCCAGAGTTAGATGCCCTGATTGCGACAGCGTATCATCAGACAATGGATCAAAGGATAACGAAAGGTTCTCTCAGCGGAGGTAGTCAAACGGGACGGCGAATGTTCTGTTGGTTAAAGGAGGCGGGTTGGAATATTCTGGATGCCGGCAGTTCAGATTGGGTTGTATTTCCTAAAAACGGACAATACAGCGACGAAGAGAAATGCTTTTTAACTTATATTGTGAGCACAATTCAATGCGCGTTGCAAGATTATCCATTTTTGAACAGCTCGACTTTGCAGAATTGGGCTGAGCAGCGATATTCCCAAATTGAGATGGGCGAGTTAGTATATATTGCACACCAGTTGGATTTTTTGGCGCGGCGCGCTATTCCTTGAGGAGGCAGGGAGCTTACAGCGTCAAGTGAGGGTGTATCTTGAAGATAATTTATCGTGTTTCATGATGGTTCAAACTTGTTTTCAAAGCCCTTGTGTGGAAGGATAAGTTTGTGATTGTTCCAAATTTGGTAGATATGCGTTGAAACCGCCAGATTTGGGGGATAGCAAGTGTTCCTGATCGCCAGATATGGCGGTTGTCAGTTAAGTTTACCAGTTTTGGAACAGTCACCGATAAGTTTATCCATTGGTACATTCCATGATAGAATTTCCCTGTCTATTTCAATCCGTATGAGGTGAGGTATGTCCTTTCCTGTTTTGATCGCAGTTGCCTGGCCCTACGCCAATTCAGAGATTCATGTGGGCAATGTAACTGGTGCGTATTTGCCGGCTGACATCTGCGCCCGTTATCATCGGCTGAAGGGTAGGCGGGTTTTGATGGTTTCTGGGTCGGATGCGCATGGTACGCCGATTACTGTCCGTGCGGATGCCGAAAAAGTATCCGCATATGAAGTCTATCAACGTTTTCATGCTACGTTCTTAGACCTCTTCATGCGGATGGGACTGACGTATGACCTTTTCACCAGCACCCATACGTCTAATCATTTTCGGGTATCCCAGAATGTTTTTTTAGCTTTACTCCGCAATGGGTATCTTTATACGGATCGTGAATTGCAATGGTTTGCGCCAAGTCAGGGACGATTTCTTCCGGATCGTTATGTGGAGGGTACCTGCTACATTTGCGGTTATACCAAAGCGCGCAGTGATCAATGCGATAAGTGCGGCAATCTGTTGGAAGCAGGAAAGCTGATTGATCCACGCTCAAGAATTGACGGCTCACGACCAGAATTACGAGAGACGGAACACTATTACCTTGACTTGGCTAAACTGCAAGATCGAGTGGTGAGTTTCTTGCGGTCACGTGAGTCTTACTGGAGACCGAATGTGATACGCCAGTCATTGGGTCAAATTCTAGCGGAAGGCTTGCGCGGGCGCGCGATCACCCGCGATCTGGACTGGGGTATTCCAGTACCGATGGAGGGTTGGGACGGAAAGTGTTTGTATGTGTGGTTTGAAGCGGTAATTGGCTACCTTTCGGCGACCATCGAATGGTCCAAAATCACTGGACAATCAGAAGCGTGGCGAGAATGGTGGCATACAGCGGAGTCGAAAACCTTTTACTTTATCGGCAAAGATAATATTCCTTTTCATGCCATTATCTGGCCGGCGCAATTAATGGGCTGTGGGACAACGTTTGATGAGTTGCAGGGCAGCTATCCTCCAATGGAACTGGTGTTGCCGTATGATGTGCCTGCCAATGAATTTATGAATCTCGAGGGGGATAAAATCTCAGGCAGCCGTAACTGGGCAGTATGGGCGCGGGATGCATTGACGCGTTACGATCCTGATCCGTTGCGCTATTACCTTACTGTTAACATGCCTGAAACCAAAGATACTGATTGGAACTGGGAGGATTTTCTGAAGCGAAATAATGATGAACTGGTAGCAACCTGGGGCAATCTGGCGAATCGGGTGCTCTCGTTTGCTTGCAAGCATTGGGAAGGTCATGTACCTGATCCGGGAGAGCTTACCGCACAAGATAAGGAATTGCTGACAACGATAGAAAACGGTTTTGAGACTGTTGGTAATGAGTTAGAGGCGGTGCATTTGCGCAATGCGGTGGGCGAGGCGATGCGGTTGGCGACTGAAGTGAATCGCTATCTGGATTTAACTGCTCCCTGGAACCTGATCAAGACAGACAAGGCTGCTGCCGGCAGAGCAATTTTCACTGCGTTGCGTGCCATTGATTCACTTAAGATTTTATTTGCGCCGTTTTTGCCTTTCACCAGCGAAAAGCTTAACACTTATCTGGGCTATTCTCAGCCTTTGTTTGGCACACAAGGGGTTGAGACGGTGCAGGATGAATTGGGAGAACATACGGTTTTGCGTTATTATCCCGGTCAAGCCAGCGGGCGCTGGGAAGCCAGCCAGTTGGCTGCAGGCACGCGGCTTCAATCCCCCCAGCCGCTATTCCGTAAACTGGATAGCTCCATTGTTGGGGAGGAACGGGCTCGTTTGGGCAAGCCATCATAAATTCACTTTATTGCTTTTTACCTGCTGGATTTGTTTGCGCCATGCTATCCGGCTTTGGTCCAGAAGTTTGATCAACAGGGATCGCCCATTAATCCGCTTGTGTGTTTTATCGGAGACGCCGTGCTCTGCGGCTCGCCAGAGAAATCTGGCGACTCGGTAAGCAGCGTAGGGCCTACCCAGACGCTGAGCGTTTTTCGCCTGCTGTTTTAGCAATGCACGATTATTGATCAGCCAGTGTGTCAAGGTTTCCAATGCTGTGACAGGATCTTCTGCTAATACACCTGCACCATTGGATACGACGAATTCGGCGTTTCCGGTTTCCTGTCCGGGGATCACATTGATCAACATCATTGGCAGTCCACAGGCGAGCGATTCAGTGACCGTCAGCCCTCCAGCTTTGCAGACAATCGCATCCGCGGCGCGCATAAAGATAGGCATCTGATCCGTATATTCGTAGAGGTGAGCGGGGACGTGCCACTCAATTTGTTGAAGTTCACGGTAGAGCTCTTCGTCTTTACCGGCAACAACTACCAACTGGATCGGAGCACCATAGTGATTAAAAAGGTTGAGAATTTTAGTAAGGCCTTCTACACGCCGGCTGCCTACCGCCAGAATGGTGAACAAATTGGTGTTCCACCCCAAACTGGTGCGCAGTTCACTGGGAGAACGTCGTTCTCTTGTAATCAGCGGATTGACCGGGATGCCAGTAACAATCATTTTCCGGTAAGGCATACCGTAACTGGCTCCCAAGCTGTATACAACCTCGTTAGGCACGAAACAAGCATCCACTTTGCGGTGAAACCAGATACGGTGAATTGTCGAGAGATCGGTAATCACAGTGAAGAAAGGGGTGAAAACTTTTTTGATTGAAAATACTGCTGTCAAAGGTGCCTGATAAATGGGAAAAGTGGTCAAAATGGTATCGGGTTTGTAATTTTCTACCATATCCCACAATGGCTCAAACAGCATGGGAATCAAGGCGCTTTCCAAAATAGCGGATGTGATCAGGTTGTCGCTGGCTCCAAAGCCCACGCGGTAAAGATCAGGCATTTCACGGACAATGCGGTCATAGTCGGATTGGGTCTCTCGCAAAAAAGCGGGCGTTCGTTTATCCTCAAGGGGGTTCACAATTTCCACCCGACAGACATCACCATATAATTCGTGCAAGGCGGCAGCAACGGCATTGGCTGCACTGCGGTGTCCAAAGCCAGCATCCGCTGTCAGAATCAGTATGCGTTTTGTCTGATTTTCCATTGTATTTTCCTTGTCATTAGAAACACTTGAACAGAAGAGTGGTTGCCTGATGAGCGCTGCAATGCGCTCAGTTAGGGGGTGAGTTGTCCGCTCAAATAATCAAGAAGGATTTGCAGGGCAGCTTGGGCAGATTGTTCTTTATTTTCAACACGGTTCCCGTGCCATATAAACTTCCATGCTCGATCCCATTCTGGGGTGCTTAAGCCGATCCAGACCAGACCAACAGGCTTGCCGGGTATTCCGCCTCCAGGACCGGCAATACCACTGACTGCCAGCCCGATAATATGTTGCAATGGGAAATCGCTTGCTAGAACCTGCCGGGCGCTGCGTGCCATTTCAATGACCGTTTCGCAGCTTACGGCACCATACCGGGCAATTATCTCATGCGGAACGCCGAGTAACCGCTCTTTTGCTTCGTAAGAGTAGGCAATCATACCACCAAGGAAATAGTCTGAAGAGCCAGGGATATTGGTAATTCGGTGTCCAATCAGTCCACCCGTGCATGATTCTGCCACAACTAATTTCAAGTTGCGCTGACGCAGCCAGTCACCAATTTGAGCTTCCAGAATTTCTTTCAAAACAGAGCCTCTCTTTATTACTTGCATTATAGCGCGTTGTGAAGACATGTTGTTTAAGAGAAGTTAAGCTTTGATGAAAATTACACTGGTCTTTGAACCCGGCGTGTTTTTTGAACCATTGACGGAAAGGCTGGGTATCCGTTATGATGTGAACTCGGGAACCCCAAATGCAAGAAGCCATTGATCTTTTTCTTTGGACATGTTTGTGGGCGTTAGGTGGAATCTGGCTGCTACGTGCTGCCTTTAACCTTCGTCATGATGAACAGGTGCTGGCTGGCATTGGTTTAGGGTTAGTGCTAGAAAACTGGCTGGCAAACCTGTTGGGGCGTTTTGTTTCTGTACCGCTGGCGTTCTGGTTGGCGGCAGGTTTGGTGTTTGTGGCTGGAGTAACAGCAGGATTGACGATCTGGCGCAACTGGCGTTGTTTGCTTGAAATTCCCGTTCGTCCACTGCAACTTTTGGCTCTGGCTATACTGGGATACATGCTCTTTGCTGTAGGTCGTGGGCTGGCTATTTTAGATGATTATCAAAATCTGCCGATGACCTCGATTCTTGCAACTGGAGATATACCGCCTCACTTTGCACTTGACCCAAGACTCTCATTCAATTATCACTACGCGACGTTACTTTTCTCGGCGCAGGTTTTGCGTATAGGCGATATTTTTGTTTGGACAGCGCTCGATCTGGTACGAGGTTTTGCTACAGCGCTGGCTTTGATCCTGAGTGGGCTATTTGTGCGACGTTTCACCCGCAGCAGTTTTTTGGGTTTTGTAGCAGTGATGTTTGGCTTGTTTAGCGGCGGGTTGCGCTGGGGGATGTTGCTTTTACCGGAGAACTTGTTGGATCAGCTCGGCGGGCAGATCACATTTATTGGTTCAAGTGCGGGGCTTGGACCAGATTTTATTGCTGCCCTGCTCAGTCCATTCCCGATTGAATCGGGTGCTACCTGGGAGTTTCCTTTTGCCTTTATGGGCGGAATGGATACGGCAGCAGTTTGGACTTTTCAGTCTGGCGCTGGTGGTTTGGGTGGAATCATTACAGGGATTTTGTTGCTGAGTTATCATCATTGGCGCGGATGGTTGGGCGGGTTGGTGACTGTGCTAATATTGTCTGCACTGGCACTCAGTAATGAGGTAGGCTTTGTTGCGTTATGTGCCGGACTGGTTCTGGTGGCTTTTGTCTACCTGATCCGATACCGTCGTATGATTCCGGGTTCATTGCGCAAGTGGTTTGTCGCTGCGTTTTTTGCAGGTCTTGTCACGCTGGTACAGGGTGGGGTGATCAGCGGTGTGTTTCTGGATGCAGTCAATAATCTGTTTTTTCCTGCTGCCGCGGGGCAGTCCTATTTTAGCGGTGGTCTTCATCTGCGCTGGCCGCCTGCTCTATTATCTACTCACCTTGGCTATCTGGAATTAACTAATCCCTACCACTTGCTGGTACTTTTCTTTGAAGCCAATGGCTTGCTTCTGATAGGTTTACCGATAGCGTTTGTCTTTGCTTACAAAGCTTTCCGTTCTGGTCACTGGTATCTGGTTTTTGGGTTTGCCTGGTCGCTGGCGTCCATTTTGCTTGCGTTTGCCCAATATGCGGGCCCGGCAGGTCCAACCGCTTTAACACGGGCGCAGGGTAGTTTGATGAATTTAGGTGCTTTGGGCTTTGTATACCTGCCCTTTGTTGCTGCAAGGCGCAAGGACTGGATTAAGATTGTAGTTGCCTGTCTGCTCTTGTTTAGCATGTTTGGGGGGATGGTGCTGTTTGGCTTTGAACTACTTTCAGCGCCAAAGCCGATCTATTCCACCTTCATCAATGTGTTGGATGCCCAGATGATGCAAAGGCACTGGAACAAGCTGGAAACCGATGCGTTGATCTTTGATCCAATATCCTACCGTGCTCCCACCGTATTTGGACGGTTCACCGATTCCAACATCACCTGGTATCGCAGCAAGCCTGAGTGGGAAAAGTTGACAGAAACTCCTGATCCCTATGCGATCCGTGGGGCAGGTTTTGACTACATCTATATGGATGATAAATACTGGGATCAAATTGGAGCGAAAGGTCAGAAATTGTTTGAGGATTCTTGCATAAAGGTTTTCGATGAAGTCAGGGCGAAACGAACGGACGAATTTCGTCGGCTGCTGGACATTCGCTCCTGTCAAAAAAAGTGAGCGAGAAATGATCAGGCGGCTGTTTCATCGCCCGTGGTTTCAAACGATATTGGCTTTGCTGGCAGTTGTCCTTTATGTAGTTCAGTCATTCGTCCTTGCTCATACGATGGATGTGACGATGGACGAAGGAACTTACCTGACAAAAGGGCTGCTGTTTGTACGCGGCGTTTATCGCCCGTTTCAGGAATACGGACCGCTGACCAACAAAATGCCGTTGTCATATTTGATACCCGGATTGGCTCAGGCAGTATTTGAACCCGGCTTGCGCACCGGTCGTTATTTTTCTATTTTTTTAAGTTTGCTTATGCTGGCAGGATTATGGTGGCTGACCAGGCGGCTGGCGGGCAAGGGGTGGGCGATTGCTATATTATGGATTTCGGCGCTCAATCCAGCGAATCTGGCAAATTACACTCAGGCGCTATCCCAGGTTGTTACTGCCTGTCTGCTGATCTGGTCACTGGTGTTTGTGCTGGGACGGGACAGATCGGGATGGCAAATCTCGTTAGGGACGTTGTTGGCAGTTGCGGTCGTCTTAACCCGTCAGAATATGGCACCGGTGATTCCATTTATAGTTGCTTATGTATATTGGGAACATGGCTGGCGCAAAGGGACTTTGGCGCTTGTAGTATCTTTAGCGGCTCTGGTGGTCAGTCATGCCATTTACTGGCCGGGTATCATGCAGATTTGGGTGGATATAACCCCTTCTCCATTCAAACACTGGCTGTTTGCTCGTTTTATAGTCTCAAGGGGAGGAGGTGTTTCCCTCTGGCGCAACGACTTGGGAGCTTTTGCCAATCTTTTCTCATTTTGGGAAGGTGTTCGATTTAACTTTTTGGGGTTTGTTGGCTCTGTACTGGCGCTGTTGGTTCTGCCCCGTTGTAAAGACTGGAAAAAAGCCGTAACGTTTAGGGCATCTATGACGTTGGCGGCGATGCTGACGGTGCTGATAGCAGTTCATTTGTACGGTGCGCTGGGCAAGGATTATTGCACTTTTTGTTTTTCTCGATATATGACATTCTTTAGTCCGCTGTTGATATTACTTGTGTTCATTTCGTTTTCCTCATGGCAGCGAAAGGTTCATCCCGTTCGACAAACTTTGATAGCTGGGGTGATACTGCTCTGCTCAATTGGTATTGGATTTGGCGCCTATCAGCATTTGGGTGGGTTGCTGACAATCCGGGTGCCGCGTGTGAAGGAATTGCGTATGATGCCGGGCAGTACAGAGCTATGGCGATTGCTCAGTAACAAGTTTGGACTGACCTACGAGCAGCTTCAGGTTATTTTGCCGACTGTTGCTGGAGCATTGTTTGGTATATTGTTCTTAATGATCGTGTATCTGGTTTACCGCATAATGCTCAAGCGTGGGCAGGCGGTAGGGAACTACGGATTTATATTGAGCTGTTCCTTTCTTATGATTGGAACTTTGTTGTCACCAACTGGTTTGTTGAGTGGCGGTAAGTTGCCTTCGGATTGTGGGGGGGACGTGATCGCTTCGCACGAGGCAGTTGGCAGCCATTTGCGGCAACTGATACCACCTGGAGCGCGGGTATATTGGATGAATGATGTATCGCCCTTGCCGCTATTATATCTGTTGCCGGAGAATACCATCTACCCGCCGCAGTTAAACCACTGGTACACTTATCTTAAGGGGGGCGATCCGGAGAAAGTTTATCGTTTGGGTTTCTGGAATGATGAGCTGGATCAACAATGGCGTGCAGAGGCAGATTATTTGTTAGTTGCCGAGCGATATGTAAAAGAATCGTTCTATAATAATCTGGCGCAAATCGGTCATTTTGATGAACTTGCGCCAACACCTCAAACGGTTCCCTGCCGGGATCGCTCGATCATTCACGTTTTTCGCCGAGTATGGTGAAACATTGTCGCATAAAGATATTACTATCCCTTTTGAGATGGAATCGCGAAGATTAGGCCGCCACAGATAAAAACTTTTGCAACGAGGTGATATGAACTTTGAAAAAGTGTGCGTTTTAGGGTTGGGATATATCGGTTTGCCTACGGCAGCTGTGCTGGCAGGGCAGGGAGTTAACGTTATCGGGGTGGATATCAATCGGGATATTGTCAACGGCTTACAAAATGGCAAAATTCATATTTACGAAGAAGGTCTTTATGAGCTGGTGACAGAGGCTATCCGGTTAGGAAAATTGCGAGTCTGCACTGAACCCGAGCCTGCAGATGCCTTTATCATTGCGGTACCTACGCCGTTTTATGAGGACAAGCGTGCGGACATGCGGGCAGTTACGGCAGCCACTGAAGCGATTGTCCCACATCTGCGTCACGGCAATCTGGTAGTGCTGGAATCAACTTCACCGCCTTTGACCACACGCAATCTGGTTGTTCCTATTTTAGAATGTTCCGGGTTAAGAGCAGGTGAAGATTTTTATGTCGTTTATTCACCTGAGCGCGTGCTTCCTGGTCGAATTTTGAAAGAGCTTGTAGAGAATGCGCGAGTTATCGGTGGTTTGAATAAACTCTCCGCTGTGGCTGGTCGTGACCTGTATAGCTTGTTTGCTAAGGGTCAAATTGTACTCACTGATTGTACGACGGCTGAAATGGTCAAGTTGATGGAAAATACTTATCGCGATATCAATATTGCCATAGCAAACGAATTTTCCCGTTTGGCAGATCGCTTTGGTGTGGATATTTGGGAAGCAATTTCGATTGCTAATTTACATCCGCGAGTAAAAATTCTGACCCCAGGGGTTGGCGTTGGAGGGCATTGTATTGGGGTTGATCCATGGTTTTTGGTTGAGGCTGCACCCGAATTGACACCTTTGATTTATACTGCCCGACGGGTGAATGATGCCCAGCCACACTATATAGTAGCGCTGGTACGGCGTGCGTTGCAGGATCAGCTTTTCGGGAGGCGGATTGCTGCATTGGGGTTGTCTTATAAGCCAGATGTAGATGATTTGCGCGAAAGCCCGGCGATCGAAGTGGTAAAAAAGCTGGTCGAAGCTGGCGCTGTAGTTAAGGCTTTTGAACCTTATAAAGTGGATGCTAAGATAGATGGGATTCAAATGGTGAGTAAGTTGGAGACCGCGTTGGCTGATGCGGAAGTTGTTTTATTATTGGTCGGTCATAAACAATTTCTTTCCCTAACGCCACAACAACTCATCTTGCAGACCCCCGCACGACTGATAGTGACAGCAGCCAATGCCTGGAGGGGGAAGGAATGGACAGAGGCAGGGTTCAACATGATCCATCTGGGTATTGGCAAGGGCGATAAGGTATTCCCGGCTGTATAGCAGTCAATTGAGGGACACCCTAAAAAATCATGTGTGGGATTACCGGTTTTTTAACCCCTTCTTTAGAGATGACGCGCCAAGAAATGGAAACCTGCGTCGAAAAAATGGCGCACACCCTTGTTCACCGTGGTCCGGACGATCATGGTGTGTGGGTGGATGAGACTTGCGGGGTGGCTTTTGGATTCCGCCGTCTGGCGATTTTGGATCTATCACCGGGCGGGCATCAGCCAATGTTTTCAGTGAATGATCGTTATGTGATTGTTTTCAATGGCGAGATTTATAACTTTGCTGAATTGCGACAAGAGTTGATTGACGCAGGACATCATTTCCGCAGTCGTTCAGATACCGAGGTTATGCTGGCGTCATTTTGCGAGTGGGGGGTAGAAGCGGCGGTCAGGCGCTTCAACGGTATGTTTGCCTTTGCGCTATGGGACCGAGCGGAGAAAGTTCTCTATCTGGTGCGTGATCGCATTGGTATTAAGCCACTGTATTATGGCTGGAATCATGGCGCATTTCTGTTTGGGTCCGAGCTGAAAGCCCTGAAGGCACATCCAAGATTTGAGGGAGAAGTTAACCGCAACGCGCTGACTTTGTATCTGCGCTATAGTTATGTTCCTGCTCCTTATTCGATCTATCAGGGTATTTTTAAACTTTTACCTGGTCATATCCTCATCCTTAAGAGCGGTACGCAAGAAGCGGATTTTGTTCCTTATTGGTCGGCGCGTGAGGCTGCTGAGCGAGGTGTGAGAGAACCTTTCCGTGGCAATGAGAATGAGGCGCTTCAGGAATTGGATCGTATCCTGCGCGAATCAGTGCGTTTGCGCATGATTGCTGATGTGCCGTTAGGCGCATTTCTTTCCGGCGGCGTTGATTCTTCTACGGTGGTTTCATTGATGCAGGCGCAGAGTAGTATTCCCGTTAAGACGTTCACGATTGGTTTTCACGAGTCCGATTATGATGAGGCTGGTTTTGCACGGCGGGTAGCTGCACATCTGGGTACAGATCATACCGAGCTATATGTAACGCCGAAAGAAGCAATGGCTATCATTCCTTATTTACCGCAAATCTATGATGAGCCGTTTGCGGATAGTTCGCAAATTCCTACTTGTCTGGTTTCCCAATTGGCGCGTCGTCATGTTACAGTAAGTTTATCGGGGGATGGGGGGGATGAACTATTTGCCGGCTACGTACGTCACCTCTGGTCTAAACGGCTGTGGAAATATGTCGGTTGGTTGGGGGTTGGTGGACGGCGGTCGGCTGGCTGGCTGATTCAAAGACTTACTCCTGCACAATGGGCAGGTTTGTTGAAGCATTTGCAGCAGGTTTTGCCAGCAACCTATCGGCAGTCACTTCTGGCAGATAAGGTTCAAAAGTTTACAAAAATTCTGCGGGCAAAAGATGAACGCGAGATGTATTTGGTTGAAGCCTCACATTGGGAACAACCGCAACAGGTTGTTCTGGAAGGGACTGAGCCACCCCTGCTGTTCAACGATCCGGTGCAATCTCCAATGTTTGACAACGTTTTGTTGTGGATGATGTTCATGGATCTGGTTACTTACCTGCCAGACGATATTCTGGTCAAGGTGGATCGCGCCAGTATGAATGTCAGCCTGGAATCTCGTGTCCCCTTGCTGGATGATCATCGTGTGGTAGAGTTTGCCTGGAGTTTACCCCTTGATTTTAAACTACGCAATGGACAGGGTAAATGGTTACTGCGCCAGGTGCTTTACCAGTACGTGCCGGCTGAATTGATTGAGCGCCCCAAAATGGGATTTGCTTTGCCCATTGATGGCTGGCTGAAGCATGAGTTACGGGATTGGGCTGAAACGCTTCTGGATGAAACGCGTCTGCGTCAGGAAGGGTTCTTTAAACCTGAACCAATCCGCCAGAAGTGGCAGGAACATTTGAACGGCAAAGCAAACTGGCAATATGACTTGTGGAGTATTCTGATGTTTCAGTCTTGGCTGGAACAACAATCATGAGTTTGGGATGGGTTCGTGAAAATCGTTCTGTTTGCGAACACTGACTGGTATTTGTATAACTTTCGTCTGAGTCTGGCACAGGCATTGAGGACACAAGGGCATGATGTGCTTTTGGTTTCACCGCCTGGCGAATATGGATTCAAGCTGCAGGAAATGGGTTTTCACTGGCAGCCTTTTGTTTTTTCACGCCGTGGACTTAACCCTGTTGCAGAGTTGGTTACATTGATGCGTTTGCAGCATCTTTACCGGCGTGAACAGCCCGATCTCGTTCACCACTTTACCATCAAGTGTGTTTTGTATGGTTCCTTTGCTGCGCGTCAGGTTGGAATATCCAGGGTGATCAATTCAATTACGGGATTGGGTTATGTTTTTATCAGCCAATCCATCAAAGCTCGCTTAATCCGCTGGCTGGTAAGCCGCTGGTATCGCATGGCATTACAGGGTACAGATGTTATTTTTCAAAATCCGGAAGACAGACAGCTTTTTCTGTCATATCGGTTCGCGGATGCACAGCGCGCTTATTTGATACCAGGTTCTGGAGTAGATATAAAAAGATTCTTCCCTTGTGAAGAAGCTACAGGAATGCCTTTGGTTGTTCTGCCAGCGCGCTTATTGTGGGACAAAGGTGTGGGTGAGTTTGTAGAAGCAGCGCGCATGCTCCGTGCGGAAGGCATTCGGGCACGCTTTGCACTGGTTGGAAAAATGGATAGTGGTAATCCCGCTGCTATCCCTATCAGTCAGTTGACTGCTTGGCAAAAAGAAGAAGTAGTGGAGTGGTGGGGCTGGCAGGAGGACATTGCAGCAGTGTATGCACAGGCACACATTGTTTGCCTGCCTTCTTATCGGGAAGGGATGCCCCGCGTGTTGGCTGAAGCGGGTGCCAGCGGACGCCCCGTGGTGGCGGCGGATGTACCCGGCTGTAGGCTGGTGGTCAGAGACGGGGTGAATGGTTTACTGGTAGCGCCGCGCGATGCTTATGCGCTGGCAGATGCGTTGAAGCGGCTGATTCTGGATCCCTCGCTGCGGTCTATGATGGGCAAAAATGGTCGCGAAATAGCTGTACGTGAGTTTTCAATTGAACGGGTGGTATCTGATACCATTAGAATATATCAACAATGATGATTTAGGTGCCCGCTTTGAGCGTTTCGTCTGTTTCATACATGTTTAAGGGGATTCTGGCAGGGGTCATTTTGACGGGATTGATCAGCCCGTTTATGATTCGTCTTGCCTGCCGAGTCGGGTTATTAGACCACCCAGGGGTTCAGTCTCACAAACAGCATACCAAGCCGATTCCACTGGCAGGCGGATTGGTTATTTTGCTTGTTCTGTTGGTTTTGTTCTTTGCATTTGGTCTGGGGAAAATGAGCCTAATCGGCGTTTTTTGGCCGGCGCTGATCATCTTTGCATTTGGTTTGTGGGATGATTTCAAGAGACTTTCCGCTTTACAAAAATTGATTGGTCAGGTGCTGGGTGCCATGGCAGTTGTGTTGTCGGACGTGTCCATTCAGGTTTTTGAAAACAGCGCGTTTTACATTGGAGGCAGTCCGCTGATCTATGTCTGGCTAGACCGCTTTTTAACAGTTTTTTGGCTCGTGGGGGTAACCAATGCTTTTAATCTGGTGGATAGCATGGATGGTCTGGCGCTTGGCTTAAGTGGCTGGGCACTGGCTTTCTTCATGCTTGTCACATATGACTCAAACCAGATAGCGCTTTCAATGTTGACCGCACTATTATTGGGAATATGTCTGGGGTTGTATTTCTTTAATGCTCCACCGGCGCATTTGTTTTTGGGGGATTCTGGAGCGCAATTACTGGGTTTTTTACTCGCTGTGATTGCGATTTTGTATAATCCGCTTGACCGATACCAGGCATCATCCTGGTTTTTACCCATTCTGTTGGTTGGAGTGCCGATTTTCGATACATCGCTGGTTTTTTTCTCTCGATTAAGACGGGGCAAGCCAGTCTATCAGGCTGGGCGCGATCACACCTATCACCGTCTGGTTGCACTTGGGATTGGCACTGAGCGCGCTGTGCAATTGATGCATTTGGCGGCATTAGTGTTATCTTGCATTGCTTTCATTGCGCTTGGATTGCCGCCCTTGCCGGCTAACCTCTTGTTTGCTACTTGTCTATTATTTGCTGTTTTAGCATTTTATTATCTGGATCATTCCCAAAGATGGCAGTGAAAAATACTCCTTGGTTTGCTTTTTTTGTCTTAACTTCCATTGAGGCGCTGGCAGCAACGTTTTACTTGCTTTCGATCCCGGGAGACCCTAAAAATAGCGTGTTTCTCGGCTTTTCGCTCTCTCGTTTGGTGCTGGCGGGCGGGTTGCTGTTGGCTTTTGGGATTGCATTAGGGCTGGCGTTAAGGGTGCGTTTTCGCGGCTGGACACCTAACTTTCTGTTGGAAAAAGTTATTCGTGAAGAGAAGAACTGGCGTGCTCTAGCCGGCTGCGCATTTGTCTTGTTTGTTTTAGTGGGTTGTATTGTCTTGATACCCTCGTATCGCGTTGGGCGTTGGGGTGCAATGCTGGAACGATCGCGTCCGCTGCTATTGTGGCTGGCGCTGGTGAGTGGACAGCTCGCAGCGCTATTATGGGGACAGCGTTTTGGGTTTCATGTTCAGGCTCTAAAGAGAAACTTGACTGCGAACCATGCTACTCTTCGTGTGATGTTCGGGTTTCTGTTATTGTTTGCGGTGGTCGGGGTATTCATTGCAGTTACTGGAACGGGTATTCAACCGGATACCATGCATTGGAACGAAAACGGCGTTCCGTTGATGAGTGAACAGGTGCTGATCTCACTAGTGGTGATGCTGGCTGGGTTGGTAGTAGAAAGACTGTCTGACAAATGGCGGGTGAAGCGCTGGCTGGATGTGGCGCTCTTTTTTCTGATCTGGTTGGTGGCAGCGGTTTTGTGGGTGGCTGAGCCGCAGCCGCCCACTTTCTTCGCTCCTGGGCCCTATCCCCCCAATGAAGAATTGTACCCATTTTCAGATGCTGCCAGCTATGACCTCTCGGCTCAATACGCCCTGATTGGACAAGGGTTAGGCAACCGTACCAGGGTAGATAAGCCGCTGTTGTCGGCTTTTCTTGTGGGATTGCATTTGGTGATTGGTCAAAATCAGTCGCTTCTAGTGAATGTGCAGGCGGCACTGTTGGCTGTTTTACCAGCATTGTTATATTTGCTGGCCAGGCGACTTCTCAATCGCCCGGCTGGATTGGTGGCTGCGAGTCTGATGGCTTTTCATGGCATTAATTCCATCTCTGCCAGCCGTTACATTTTGGATTCCCATCCCAAGCTGATCATGAGCGAGTTCCCGCTGGCGGTGCTTTTGGCGCTTTTTGTCATCTGGCTGATGCGCTGGCTGATGCGTCCCGATAAAGATCGGGTTGCACCATTGGCTGTTGGAGGAATATTATCGCTGGCGACACTGGTGCGGCACAATGTCTGGCTGCTGGCCGCTGCCATACCTCTGTTTGCCTTGCCAGTTTTTTGGAGGCGCTGGCGCGCATGGTTATTTTCGGTAGCCTTGATGATGGGAATGCTGTTTCTGACAATGCTGCCCTGGATGTGGCGGACAACTCAGGTGATTGGTACACCTTTCTATTTCCTGGGACCGTTGCGCGGCGTCGTCTGGACAAACCGTTATTTACCCTCGCTAAGCACCCCTACACCCTCCCCGACCAATGGGATGTTTATTGTGACATCCACCGTGTCGGATGAGGACGTTCAGCCGGCATCTTCAGGTGGTAATGAACCGGCAGCGGAAATGACAGGAAAACTGTCCAGCGTGGTGTCGTTTGTTTCAGCGCACTTTTTCCATAACCTGATTGCGTCAGTGTTTGTTCTGCCGTTGACGCCTGTCTTTGAAGATTTATCACATATCCTTCGCGAGGTATTTCCTTTCTGGAAGTTACCTTGGGATGGAACAATGCCACTGCTGGCATTGATTTGTCTGGCTTTCAACCTGTTCCTGATCTCATCAGGGATTGCGGTTGCGTGGCGGCGTTGGCGCTATGCGGGCTGGATACCATTGCTGGTGTGGATTACCTATCTGGCGGCTTGTGCAGTGGCGCGCACTTCGGGCGGCCGTTATATTGTTCCGGCAAACTGGATTGTACTGGTTTATTACGCAATTGGGTGGGTGGAAATCTTAAGATGGCTGCGCATCCTGTTGGGCGTTGAAGATGAGGGATTCGAAAATCAGGAAGTTGTACCAAGTCAAAACAAGACTGACTGGTTACGTCTGGCATTTGCGGCTTTTATGTTTCTGCTTGTTGGCAGTTTTCCGCTGATTGCGGATGTTGCTTTTCCCCGCCTCTATCCAGAACAAAGCGAAACCGAGCTCTTGAAGGAGCTGGATCAAGCAGGCATTCTGAATCAGAGTGGGCTGGATTTTGAGAGCCTGGCGGCATTTGCCGAGACCGAAGGTGCGTGGGTGGCGCGCGGCCGGGCGCTCTACCCGCGCTTTTATCTTCAGGATCAGGGCGAAGCGGAGAATTACACCCGAATCCGACCCTATCCCCGCCTGACGTTTTCTCTCATTGGGGCTCAATTGAACCGCGGCGTGATCTTGCCTTCTGAAACCATCCCTGAATTGCCAAATGGTGCAGAT